>Ga0308157_10004020_pt1 | contig 20187 bp, 14 predicted proteins | sample PhyBR1_FD_201035 | JGI IMG/M metagenome (GOLD analysis project Ga0308157, IMG submission 201035) | Phyllosphere microbial communities from UC Gill Tract Community Farm, Albany, California, United States - DLSLB.R1 | ecosystem: Host-associated > Plants > Phyllosphere > Unclassified | place: USA...
CCATCGAGACCGGCAGAGGGACAGGCCCTTTGAAGCCGGGGCAACCAGCGGACGCGCAAGCGGCTGCGTTTGGTGCCAAATCCTGCGGTGACCTCCGTGTCCGCCGAAAGATGGTTCGTTCCGTACCTTGCGTACGGCGAACACGAGCTCCGCGAAAGCTCGATGGCCGCTCCTTATTGGATACCGCCATGAGTTTCGCCACCGCTACCGCAGCTCCGCTTTTTCCTGTTGCTTCCCTCGACCGCATTGATGACGGCGTGTCTGCCGTGCGCGGCGAGATCGAGCTGCAGCTGCGCATGCGCCACGCAGGTCAGCGTGCGCTGCGCCTGCGTTACGAGCTGGTTGGCGCCAGCGACGCACCGGTTGTGCTGGTCGCCGGTGGTATTTCCGCGCATCGCCACATTGCTGCGAACGCGGGCTATGCCGAGAAGGGCTGGGCCGAAGGCTTGGCAGGTGTTGGCCGCGCCTTGGATCCAACGCGTCGTCGCCTGCTTGGTTTTGATTTCATCGGCGCCGATGGCGAACTGGATGCGGTCATCGATACCGCCGACCAGGCCGACGCCGTCGCTGCCTTGTTGGATGCCTTGCATATCGAACAACTGCACGGTTTCGTCGGCTATTCCTACGGTGCGCTGGTTGGCCTGCAGCTGGCCATCCGCCACCCGCGTCGCCTGCACAAGCTGATCGCCGTCAGCGGTGCGCATCGTCCGCATCCGTATGCCTCGGCCTGGCGCGCACTGCAGCGCCGCGCAGTCGCCCTCGGCCAACTGCAATGTGCGGAGAGTCATGGTCTGGCGCTGGCACGGCAGTTCGCGATGCTCAGCTACCGCACCCCGGAAGAATTCGGTGAGCGCTTCGACGCCGCCCCGGAAGTGGTCAACGGCCGTGTACGCGTCGCCGCCGAGGACTACCTCGACGCCGCCGGCGCGCAGTACGTGGCCCGCACCCGTGTTGACGCCTACCTGCGCCTGTCCGAATCGATCGACCTGCACCGCGTGGACCCCGCCGCCGTCAGCGTGCCGACCCTGGTGGTCGCCGTTGAAGGTGACCGGCTGGTGCCGTTGTCGGACCTGGTCGCGCTGGTTGAAGGGCTGGGGCCGCGCGGCAGCCTGCGCGTGCTGCGCTCGCCCTATGGCCACGACGCCTTCCTCAAAGAAACCGATCGCATCGACGCGATCCTCGCCACTGCCCTACGCCTGCCCGGAGAAACCGCATGAGCTTGTCCCACACTTCCGATATCTCCTGTAGCCGTGCCACCGCAGCGGTGCGTGCGGGCATCGACCGCGACACGGCCTACGGCGCGGTGACGCCGCCGATCGTGCTGTCATCCAACTTCAGCTTCGATGGCTTCGGCAACAAGCGCCAGTACGACTACACCCGCAGCGGCAACCCGACCCGCGACCTGCTCGGCGAAGCACTGGCTGAGCTGGAAGGTGGTGCCGGCGGCGTGATCACCGCGACCGGCATGGGCGCGATCAACCTGGTACTGAACGCCTTGCTGGAACCGGGCGAGCGGCTGGTGGTACCGCATGATGCCTACGGCGGCAGCTGGCGCCTGTTCAATGCGTTGGCCAAAAAGGGTCATTTCGAGCTGATCACCGCCGACCTGACCGATCCGCGCTCGCTGGCCGACGCGCTGGCGCAGTCGCCGAAGCTGGTACTGATCGAAACCCCGTCCAACCCGTTGCTGCGTATCACCGACCTGCGCTTCGTCATCGAGGCCGCACACAAGGCAGGCGCCAAGGTGGTCGTGGACAACACCTTCCTGTCGCCGGCCTTGCAGACACCGATCGCCTTCGGTGCCGATGTGGTGCTGCATTCGACCACCAAGTACGTCAACGGCCACAGCGACGTGGTCGGTGGTGCGGTGATCGCGCGTGATGCCGAGGTGCACCAGCAGCTGGTGTGGTGGGCCAATGCGCTGGGCCTGACCGGTTCGCCGTTTGATGCATTCCTCACCCTGCGCGGGCTGCGCACGCTGGACGCACGCCTGCGTGTGCACCAGGAAAACACCCGTGCCGTGGTTGAGCTGCTGGCGGCCAGTGACGCGGTTTCCAATGTGTATTACCCGGGTCTGCAGTCGCATCCTGGACATGCGGTGGCGGCGCGCCAGCAGAAGGGTTTCGGCGCGATGCTCTCGTTCGAGCTGGCGGCCTGCCAGGGCGAGGACCCGTATGCGGCGGTGCGCGCCTTCCTGGATGGCCTGCACTACTTCACCCTGGCCGAATCGCTGGGTGGCGTGGAAAGCCTGGTCGCGCATCCGGCCACCATGACCCACGCCGCGATGAGCGTCGAAGCACGCGCCGCCGCTGGCATCAGCGAGTGCCTGTTGCGCTTGTCGGTGGGCATCGAGTCCAGCGAAGACCTGGTCGCCGATCTGCAGGCCGGCCTCGATCGCGCCGCCAAGGTGATTGCCGAAGCGCAGCTGGGCGCCGGCACCTGTAAAAAAACGGTGGATGCATGAGCGCGGTACTGCGTCCGCTGGAACAGCCGCAGGCGCGGCTGGTGTTGCTGGGAACCGGCACGGTCGGCTCGGCCTTCGTTGCGCGTTACCAGGCGCTGCAGCAGCGCCAGCTGATCCTGCCTTCGCTGCATGTGGTGGCCAACTCGCGCATCGCCCTGGCCTGCGAGGATGCCCCCGATACCGCACTCTCGCGTGCGCGTGACGCACAGCGGCAGGGCGATGAGCCTATCCACCGTGAACAGGTGGGGCGTCTGCGCGCGGGCGACATCGTGGTCGATGCCACCGCCAGCGAAGATGTCGCTGCCGATCATGCGCCGTGGTTGGCGCAGGGCATCCACGTGGTGACGGCGAACAAACTGGGCAATGGCACCGCCCTGGTGCGCGCCCAGCAGATTGGTGTGGCGGCCGCAGCCGGCGATGCGCGCTATGGTGATGCAGCGACGGTGGGTGCCGGTTTGCCGCTGTTGCGCAGCATCCGTGCACTGGTTGCCGGCGGTGACCATGTGCATGCCATCGAGGGCGTGCTGTCCGGTTCGCTGGCCTGGCTGTTCGATCGCTACGACGGCAGCCAGCCGTTTTCGGCTTGCGTGCGTGAAGCCGCAGCGGCCGGCTACACCGAGCCGGACCCGCGCATCGATCTGTCCGGTGAAGATGTACGCCGCAAGCTGCTGATCCTTGCACGAGCTGCGGGCGTGCCTTTGGAAGCCAGCCAGATCAAGGTCGATTCGTTGGTGCCTGCCGCATTGGCAGCACTTTCGGCCAGTGATGTGGACGCTGCCTTGTCGCAGCTGGATGCGCCCTTGGCCGAACGCCTGCAACAGGCGCAGGCCGAAGGATTGAAGCTGTGCTTCGTCGGGCGCCTGGATACACAGGGCGCGAGCGTCGGCCTGCGCGCGCTGCCGCGGGGTCACGCGCTGGCGGGCGGAAGCGGCACCGACAACCGGGTGGCGATCCACAGTGATCGTTACAGCGCCCAGCCCCTGCTGATCCAGGGCCCGGGCGCCGGAGCGGAAGTGACCGCCGCGGCGTTGCTGGACGACGTGCTGGCCATCGTCAACCGCTGAACAGCAGACTCCGCTCCAGCATTCGGCTGTGAATCAACGCTACCACCAGCGCACTGCTAGCGGTAGCAGGCTTGCGTGCAGGTCTGCTGTCGCTGCGTGAGCCGGGCGGTGCGTGATCGGACAGCAACAGCACGGCGTACAGGCACTATCATGCACCGGCAGCGGCGGCTTGCACTGCCATCCCGGGGCCGGGGCAAGGCTGTGTGTCCCTTTTCCTGACAGGTGCTTCGTGTCCAAAGGTGTTCTGGTTTCGCTCGCAGCGTCCCTGCTGTTCGGTTTGATGTATTACGCCAGCCCGCAGCTGGCACCGTTGCAGGGCAGCGATATCTTTGGTTGGCGCGTGTTGTTCGCGGTGCCGCTGGTGGCGTTGATGCTGCATGTCGGCGGACAGAAAACGCTGATCGTCGATACCTTGCGGCGGTTGCGGGTCGAGCGCCGGTTGTGGTGGGCGTTGCCGCTGTGTGCGGGAATGGTCGGGGTGCAGTTGTGGCTGTTCCTGTGGGCGCCGTTGCATGGGCGTGCGCTGCAGGTGTCGATGGGTTACTTCCTGCTGCCCCTGGTGATGGTGTTGCTCGGTCGTGTGGTGTACGGCGAGCGCCTGTCCCCGCTGCAGAAGCTGGCCGTGGCCAGTGCGGCGGTGGGGGTCGGCTGGGCCCTGCTGCGCAACCATGGCCTGTCGTGGGAAATGCTGCTGGTCGCGTTTGGATACCCCGCGTACTTCCTGCTGCGCCGGCATGCGCAGATCGCCCACCTGGGCGGTTTCTGGGTGGAAATGCTGTTGTTGCTGCCGGTTGCCTGGTGGGCTGCGATCGGCGATGGGCAGGTGTTGGCGCATGCATTGTCGCAGCGCCCGTCACTGTACCTGTTGATCCCACTGCTGGGCGTGATCAGCGCGGCGGCGTTGATGTGCTACATGCTCGCCGCCAGGATGCTGACCTTCAGCCTGTTCGGCCTGCTCACCTATGTGGAGCCGGTGCTGCTGATGCTGGCTGCGTTGCTGCTCGGTGAGAGCGTGGGCCACGGCGAATGGCCTACTTACATCGCGATCTGGATTGCCGTTGCATTGCTGGGGCTGGAGGGCGTCCTGAAGCTTCGTCGGCACATCTGAACGTGGCGACGGCGGGTTCAGCGCCGTGCCAGATACTGCTCCACGGCGGCACGGCTCATGCGTGCACCGTTGCCGTCGACCACGCTGAAATCCACTCCGTTGTCCCATAGCTGGGGCGCACGCAGCACGGCGATGTCCTCGGCTGCGGTACGGGTCTGCAGGTCCATCAGGTACTTGTTGAAGCCGGCGCCGCGCAGCCAGGCGCTGTAGCTCGAATCATGGGCGGTGGCGAACTGGATCTGGTACCGGCACTCCTCGCGCTGTGGTGAAGGCATCACCTCGCATTGCGCGTTCCAGGCATGCAGGCCGATGACCGCATCCGGTTCCAGTTGTCGCTGTGCGCCGGCTGCCCACAACGCCACGCACATGCTGGCGCAATGTGATTGCACCCGCACCACGAGGTTGCGCCGTCGTATCATTCGCGCGGCTTCCAGCCCCGGATTCGCGTAACCACCGCCACTGGTGATGTCGATGCGCTGCAGGCCCGGGTTTGCATCCAGCATTGCCTGCAGGTCGGTGGCGAATGCCTTGCCGACGCCGCCCTCGATCCGCAGCACGCGTCCCTGCTCGATGACCTGCATGCTTGCTTCATCGACCTCGGACAACGTGGTGGATTTCTCACCCTGGATGACTGTCGCCGCAGGCCTGGCGGCGCGCTCGGGCATGGCCACATTCTGGGCTGCGACAACGTCCGACTCCGGCGAGGCAGTCTTGCGTGAACGTTGATTGCCAATGAAGTAGGCCAGCAGCAGCAAGGCCACCGTGCCGAGTACCAGCTTGCCCAAGGTAAGGCCGCTCCCGCGCGGCGCTGGCGTCGCGCGGCGGGCGGGGAGCGGCTTCAATGCTGGTGGTTGTCCCTGTCCTTGATCGGCCTGCATCCCTTTCCCCAAGCGTGGTGTCCTTGGGGCGGGATTCTGCGGCGGGTCTCAGTGGCTGCGCAAGCCTTGCCGCTCAGCACTCGATGACGTTGACGGCAAGGCCGCCACGGCTGGTTTCCTTGTACTTGTCCTGCATGTCGCGGCCGGTATCGCGCATGGTCTTGATCACCTTGTCCAGCGAGACCTTGTGCTTGCCATCGCCGCGCATGGCCATGCGGCTGGCGTTGATCGCCTTTACCGAGCCCATTGCGTTGCGCTCGATGCAGGGGATCTGAACCAGCCCGCCGATCGGGTCGCAGGTCAGGCCGAGGTTGTGCTCCATGCCGATCTCGGCGGCGTTCTCGATCTGCCCCGGATTGCCGCCAAGTGCCGCCATCAGGCCGCCGGCTGCCATCGAACAGGCCACGCCGACCTCGCCCTGGCAGCCGACCTCGGCACCACTGATCGAGGCGTTTTCCTTGTACAGGATGCCGATGGCGGCAGCGGTCAGCAGGAAGTTGAACACGCCCTGCTCGTTGCTGCCTGGGCAGAAACGGTCGTAGTAGTGCAGCACCGAGGGGATGATGCCGGCCGCGCCGTTGGTGGGCGCGGTGACCACGCGGCCACCGGCAGCGTTTTCTTCATTGACCGCCAAGGCGTACAGGTTGACCCAGTCCAGTGTGGTCAACGGGTCGCGCATGGCGGCCTCGGGGCGCGATGACAGTTCGCGGTAGAGGGTCGGCGCACGACGGCTGACGTTGAGGCCGCCGGGCAGGGTGCCTTCGGAACGGATGCCGCGGGTCACGCAGGACTGCATCGCGTCCCAGATCTCGCGCAGGCCGGCACGGATCTCGTCCTCGCTACGCCAGCACTTTTCGTTCTCGTACATCATCTGGGCGATGCTCAGGCCGCTGCGGGCGGCCTGCGCCAGCAGTTCATCGCCGCTTTTGAATGGGTAGGGAATGGGCGTCTGGTCCGGCACGATGCGGTCGTCGGCTGCGTCATCTTCATTGACCACGAAGCCGCCGCCGACCGAGTAATAGTCGCGCGTGGCGATCACCTGGTCGTCTGCATCGTAGGCGGTGAAGCGCATGCCGTTGGTGTGGTACGGCAGCTTCTGGCGCTTGTTCATGGCCAGGTCGCGCTTTTCGTCGAAGGCGATCTCGCGCTGGCCCATCAGGTTGATGCGCTTGCTGCTGCGGATGCGCTCCAGCGTGGCAGGGATGATGTCCGGGTCGATCTGGTTGGGGCGGTGCCCTTCCAGACCGAGCAGTACCGCCTTGTCGGTGCCGTGGCCGCGCCCGGTCAGGGCCAGCGAGCCGAACACCTCGGCACGGATGCGCACCGTGTTCTGCAACTGGCCGGGGTCCAGCAACCAGCGGTGGACGAAGCGCTCGGCGGCGCGCATCGGGCCCACGGTGTGTGACGAACTCGGGCCGATGCCGATCTTGAACAGGTCGAACGTACTGACGGACATGCTGATTCTGCGTACTGCGTTGAGATGGCCGCTATTCTACGGGTTCAACGCTGCAGGCCATGCCTGCAGCGCAGCATTCCACGCAAGGGCACCGAAATGGGATTGACCCTGTACCAACGTGACGATTGCCACCTGTGTGACCTGGCGCTTGCGGTGCTGGCGCAGGCGCGGGTGCCGGACTTCGATAGTGTATTCATCGATGACGAGGAAGCGCTGGAGGCTGCCTATGGCATGCGCGTTCCGGTGTTGCGTGATGCCACAGGAAGGGAGCTGGAGTGGCCGTTCGATGCGGCGGCGTTGACCGCATGGTTGCAGCCGGCTCCTGCGGGAGCGGTCCCGGGCGCGTAGTTCGCGCCCGCTCAGGCCGGGGTTACTGCAGTGTCGTAGTCCTGGCAAGCGCCGCGCCCCCCGGGCGCTTTCGCAAACATGCCAGCGTGCGCTGCACTTGCCCGGGATGCACGCTGGGTTGGACAGCGCGTTCATCGACGATGCGGAAGTGACGAACGTGTGCCAGTGATGCGTCACGCCGGTCGCAGGCAACCGGGCCGGATTCCCGCCGCACCGCCTCGGCAGCGCTGGTGTGCTGATTGAGCCAGGTTCAAAGCACCAGGCCGTTGTTGCGGCCGTGGTTGGTATCCCGGTCATAGGCGATCTCGCGTTGCCGCTGCGCATCGATCAGGGACATGCCCAGCTGGTTGGCCTGCTGCATGAGTGCATCACAGCTGCGCTGCGGTGGCAGCGCAGCCAGTTGCTCGCGGATATCGGCTGCCGCGTCCAGGGCGAACCGGTAGTGGCCTTGTTCGTGCTGCCGCAGGATGGTGATGTAGTTCTGCCAGCGTTCGCGCAGCTCCGGGGTGGCCGTGGCTTCGTCGGTCCATTGGGGCAGGGTGATGGTGCCGGTGACCTGGGTTTCCACCCGCTGCAGCATGCAGGCATTGCGGCGCGAATCGGTCTGGTACTTCCAGCGCACGCTCCAGCGGGTGTAGCCATGGAAGCGGCGTCCATCGTCACCTTGAGGGCCGTTTTCCTGCATGGCCCGCAGCAGTTGGCTGGAGGTGTTGCCGGTGATCGGGTAGTAGCTGGTGTCCAGCTGCTCGGACGCGGCAGCGTGGGCGGGCGCAAGCAGCAGTGCTGCAGCAATGAAGACGAGCGTGCGCAGGGCGGGCATCCAATCCGTTGGGGACCCGCAGCGTGGCCGATCGGCACGTTGCGGGTCAACCGGTCCACCGGGCGCGCTGCTTCAGCGGACGACACGCCGGGAGGTTGTCGGCAGGTCTTCGGCCGAGCATGGCCCGGTAGTACCGGTAGTACCGGTAGTACCGGTAGTACCGGCGCTACGGGTTACTTGGCGTTGAGCTTGACGATGGTGCTGATCGCGGTGTCGTCGGGAATGGTCTTGGTGTCGGCCCAATCACCACCGCCTACACCGAAATCAAGACGCTTCACCGTGGCCTTGCCGGTCAGCACGGGCTGCGCACCGGCTGCCCAGGTGAAGGTCAGGGTCACCGGCTTGCTGACGCCGCGCAGTTCCAGGGTGCCATCCGCTGCGTACTGGTTGTTGCCAAGAGCGCGGAAGCCGTTGGCGGTGTAACGGGCCTGGGCGAACTTGGCCACGTCGAAGAAGTCGGAGCCCTGCAGGGTGGAGTCGCGGTCGGTATTGCCGCTCTTGGCCCCAGCCAGGGGAATGGTCACGTCCAGCTTGCCTGCGGCGGGGTTGGCCGGATCGAAGCTGACCTGGGTCTGGAAGCCCGGGAAATTGCCGGTGAAGACTTCGCCGTCGTACTTGGTGGCGAACACCAGGATCGAGCCGGCACCTGGTGCCTGCACATAGTCCGCGGCCATTGCCGGAGCGACGGCCAGCATGCCTGCAAGTGCGGCGGCGACGGCGGCCGGTGAGGAGAGTTTGATGTTCATGCAGCATCCTTCTGGGGGGCGTTGAGCCAGCCTTGCGGCAGCATGCGTGCCAGCGTGGCATCGCGTTGGTGAATGTGGTGGAAAAGGGCGGCGCCGGCGTGCGCCAGCACAAGCAGGATCAGCGCCCAGAACCCCCACTCGTGGATGGCATGGGAGACCTGGCTGGCCTGTTCGCTGGGTGCCACCAGTTTGGGCATTTCAACCAGCCCGAACAGCTTGAAGGGCCGCAAGCCGCTGGCGGAATCGTAGAGCCAGCCCGACAGCGGCAGTGCGAACATCAGCGCGTACAGCAGCCAATGCGTGAACGAGGCGATGCGCTCCTGCCAGCTCGGTGTACCCGCTACCGCCTCGGGCGCGCCGGCATACAGCCGCCAGCCCAGCCGCAGTGCGACCAGCACCAGCACGGTGATGCCGATGGATTTATGCAAGGTGTAGACCCAGAAATATTTCGGTGTCTTCGGCAGCTCGCCCATGGTCAGGCCGACGATGCCAAGGGCCAGGATCAGCAGCGCGATCAGCCAATGCAGGGACTTGCTCATGCTGCCCCAACGTTGGGCGGTGTTCTTCAGGCTCATGGCTGGTTTTCCGTTTCAGTAGCTGATTTCAGCGCGGCATCGGCCGCGTCCTGGAGCGTGTCTTGATCTGGTGGTGGCGCGCTGTCGTCCGCAGCGGGCGCCTCGGCATTGCCATCGCGGACGGCCTCGGCCTCGATGCGCAGTTCAACCTGGTCGCCGATCACCGATTTCCAAGCATCGATGCCGAAATCCGCGCGGCTCAACGTGGTGCTTGCGGAGAATCCAGCGGTGCGCCGGAATGGCGGCAGCGGGTGACGCTTGAGTGCATTGAGGCTGACATCCAGCACCACTTCGCGGCTTACCCCGCGCAGTGTCAGCTGGCCGAACACGCGGGCGTGGCTGGCATCAACCGGCTCGACCCGGCTGGAAACGAAGCGCGCCTGCGGGAAGCGCTCGCCATCGAGCAGGTTGCGGGCCAAGGTGGCCTGGTTCCACTTGCCATCGCCCAGATCCAGGCGGGTGATCGGCACCACTACGTCAAGGCGGGCGCTGGTCCAGTCCTGCGGGTCGAACTCGAGCACGCCTTCGCTGCCGGACACGGTGCCCAGTGCCTTGGAGAACCCCGCGTGTTCAATGGCGAAAAGCACGCGCGTGTGTACCGGGTCCAGCCGGTAGCGGTCGGTGCCGGCAATGGCACTGGCCGATGCCAGGCAGCAGGTCAGCAGTAGCAGGAATCGCGGCAAGGTTCGGCTCGTTGATGGAATGCAGGGATTCTAGGCGGATGCGCGTGGCTATTTGTGTCCATATTGCGCAACGGTTTGTTACGGCGCTGCCCACGGCCGGCAGCCCCCGGCTTTTTGCCCCGTTGCGGGCGGCGCGCTAAAGTCGCCGGCACGAGGGGAACATGCCGCCGCCGCGGGGGCCGACGGTAAGCCTGTGGCAGCAAGGAGAGCTGGACATTGATCACGCGGTTGCTGCGAGGCGCTTGGATGGGCGCGCTGGTGCTGTTGCTGTGCGCGCCGGCATGGGCTGCCGCCCAGACATTGGCGGAAACACCGCGGATGCGGCGCCTTGGGGTGGCCGAAGGCTTGCCTTCACGCATGGTGCTGGCGCTGGCGCAGGACCGGCGCGGTTACGTATGGGCGGCCACCGATGATGGTCTGGCCCGTTATGACGGACAGCAACTACGCGTCTGGCGGCAGGATCCGTCGCAGCCAGGTGGTTTGCCGGGCAATGCATTGGAAACCCTGCTGGTCGATTCACAGGACCGCGTGTGGATGGGCATCAATGGTGCCGGCCTGGTGATGCTTGACGCAGGCCGCAGCCGCTTCACCCGTTTCGCGGCGCTGGAGAAGGTCTGTACCGAACAGGTATGGGCGTTGGCCGAGCACGGCACGGACATCTGGGTGGGATCCAGCGGCGACGGTATCTGCCTGCTGCATGCTGACGGCAAGGTCAGCCATTACCAGCACCGGCCCGGAGATCCTGGCAGTCTGCCCGACGATACGATCTATTCGTTGTTGGCCGGTGCCGATGGCAGCGTCTGGATCGGCACTGGCGCCGGGCTGGCGCGCTGGACCGAGGCAGGTGGGTTCGCGCAGGTGGATTCGCCGTTGTTGCAGGGCAAGGTGGTCATCCGCCTGAGCCGCGATCGTGAAGGCGGCGTATGGGCGGGCACCGGCTCCGGCTTGTACCGGGTATTGGACGATGCAACGGTAAAGCCGGCACCTTGGCCAGAGGCAGCGCAGATGCGCGCGGCAGTGGTGCTGCACGACCGTAACGGTGGCTATTGGGTGGGCGCATCCAGCGGGCTGTACCGCGGGATGGGCGGTACGCTCAGCCTGCTGCAAGGCGACCTTGGCAGTGGCTTCCTGACCGGCAGCAGCGGCGTGCTGGACCTTCTGCAGGATCACGAAGGCGGTGTCTGGACGGCATTGCTGACCCAGGGCATGGCCTACCTGCGGCCCGACTGGGCGCGCTTTGCCACTTACTACCAGCTCGATGGCGAACCATTGGAAAGCCATTACCTGCTCAACGCCGCTGCGGATGGTGACGGCTATCTGGTGGTGGGCGGGCATGGCTTGTATCAACTGGATGCGGCCGGCCACCTGCGCCGCCTGGCCGACGCTTCACGGTTGGGCCCCGGCAGTATCTGGTCGGTGCTGCGTGGCAAGGATGGGGTGATCTGGTTGGGCCGGGCCGGCAAGCTGGGGCTTTACCAGCCGGCCGATGGCAGCTTGCGCAGCGTCGACATGGGGGTTGGCGATGACCCGCAGCTGCGGGCCGACCTGGTGCAGCGCGCTGCCGACGGCAGCGTCTGGCTGTCGATCATCAACCACGGCCTGCAGCACCGCGCTGCAGATGGACGCCTGCTGGCGGATTACCCCGCCGGCAAGACCCCGGGGCTGGCCGACAAGCTGGTGGAACAACTCCTGCTGGCCCGTGATGGCACGTTGTGGCTGGCCGGAGGTGCCGGTGTGCTGCGCTTCGACCCGGCCACGCAACAGTTTTTGGCGGTTGCAGGCATTTCCCGCGATATGGCCTATGGACTCGCCTTGGCCGATGACGGCAGCGCATGGGTGGCGCGTGAAGGTGCGCTCGAACATTACCGGCCGACAGCGGATGGGTTCACTCTGGAAACCCGGCTTGGCACTGCCCAGGGCGTACCAATGACAGCGATGGGCGGCCTTGTACTGGGATGCTCCGGCGAGGTGTGGGCAACCACCCCCCGAGGCCTGCTGTGGTGGCGTCCAGGCGATGTGGAAGTGCGGGTGCTGGGCACTGGCGACGGGGTGCCGGACAACGAATTCACGTCCCGTCCACCCGCGCATCGTGGTTGCACTGGTGCCCTGGTGGTTTCGGCGACCGGCCTGCTGGCTTTTGATCCAGGTGCAGCGGTGGCGGCGGCAACGGGCTCGCAATTGGTGATCGATTCGGTGGGTGTGCGCCGCGATGACGGCCAGCACGAGCAACTGATAGGCAGCAGTACGGTGCAGTTGGGTCCAGGTGATCGTGACCTGCGCGTACGTGCGCGCCTGCTGGCATTCGCCGACCCTGCGCAGCACCGGTTCCGCATGCAGGTCGATGGTTATGACCAGAACTGGGTCGCCTTGGGCAGTGACGGTGAGCGCGTGCTGTCACGCCTGCCCGCAGGTCATTACACGGTGCGGGTGCAGGGCGCGGTGGGCAATGGGCCCTGGATGCCGGCCCAGACACTGGCGATAGCGGTGTCGCCACCGTGGTGGCGCAGTGCGTGGGCAATCGCTGTCTATGTGTTGCTCGCGGTGACGGTGGCCTGCGCAGCGATGCTAGGCTATCGGCAGCGCCTGCGGCGACGCAGCGAATGGCAGTTGACGGTGCACAAGAAAGAACTGGCCGAACAGGCATCGCTGGCCAAGACCCGCTTCCTGGCCACGCTTGGTCACGAAGTGCGCACGCCGATGACCGGTGTGCTCGGGATGAGCGAGCTGTTGCTTGATACCCCGTTGGATCCGCGCCAGCGGCGTTATGCAGGCGCCATCCAGCAAGCGGGTACCCACCTGCTGCGGCTGGTCAACGATGCGTTGGACCTGGCCCGCATCGAGTCCGGCAAGCTGGAACTGGACAACCAACCATTCGATCTGGGTGTGCTGGTGCAGGAGGTGATCGCCTTGATGGAGCCGATGGCCGAACGCCGCGGGCTGGCATTCGAAGGTGACGCGCAGGCCTTGCTGGGTGTGCAGGTGAATGGTGACGCGATGCGTCTTCGGCAGATCCTGATGAACCTGCTGGGCAATGCCATCAAGTTCACCGAGCAGGGCAAGGTTGGTTTGTCGGTGGTGTTGTCCGCCGATGGAAGTGGCATGGTTTTCACTGTCAGCGACACTGGTCCTGGCATGAGCGCAGAGCAGCAGGGGCGTTTGTTCGAGCGCTTCGAGCAGGCCGATGGGCCGCGTACCGCATCGCGTTACGGCGGCAGTGGTCTTGGCCTTGCCATCTGCAACGAACTGGCCGTGGCCATGGGGGGTGCCATCAGTGTCGACAGCCGGCTGGGTGAGGGCGCGCGCATCAGCGTTGACTTGCCTTTGCCGTGGCAGCAACTGTCCAGCGCCGAGGCCGAGGCAGCCCAGCAGGCACAGCCGCAGCTGCCTGCGCTGAAGGTATTGCTGGTGGAAGACGATGCCACGGTCGCCCAGGTCATCAGCGGGCTGCTCGCTGCGCGTGGTCACCATGTCGTGCATGCCGCACATGGCCTGTCGGCGTTGTCCGAGGTTGCCCTGCGCGATTTCGATATCGGCTTGCTGGATCTGGACCTTCCCGCGCTGGACGGCATGGCGTTGGCGCGCCAGCTGCGGGGCATGGGGCACCAGTTCCCGTTGGTGGCGGTGACAGCACGCTCCGATCCGGCGGCCGAGCAGGGCGCACTGGATGCAGGCATGGACGGGTTCCTGCGCAAGCCGGTCACCGGGCCGCTGCTTGCCGACGCCATGGCCAAGGCGCTGCGCACGGTGCAGTTGCAGCGGCTGGGTACAACGGAGTTGCCCGCGTGAAGCAGTTATTGCAGGGGCTGTTGTGCTGCATGTTGGTACTGCTGTCTGCAGTGCCGGCGCTGGCTGGCGTCCCGGCCACCCCGCAGCCGCGCCAGCTGACCGTCGCTGACGGTCTGCCCTCCAGCAATATCAACGCCTTCGCCGAAGACAAGGCCGGCTACCTGTGGCTGGCCAGCCGGGACGGCCTGGCGCGTTATGACGGACGTGGCTATCGCATCTGGCGGGCGGAGGACGGCCTGCGCGACAACCTGATCTGGAGCTTGCACGTGGATGCACGCAACCAGTTATGGATTGGTACCCAGAACATGGGGCTGGTGATGTTGTCGGCCGATCGCCGCAGCTTCCGTTTCTACAATTACCAGACGCATCCCGAGATAGGCAGCAGCACGGTCTGGTCGGTTGTGTCCACGCCGGACGGCAGCATCTGGTTCGGCACTGCCACCGGTGGCCTGCACCGGCTCAGTCCGGACGGCCGCATCACCCGTTTCATGCCGCAGGCAGGTGATCCACACAGTCTGCCTGCCGCCGCGGTGGGGTATCTGGCGGTAACCGGCGACGGCGACCTGTGGGTGGGCACCAAGGGTGGGTTGGCGCGCTGGAATGGTGATGGTTTCGACCAGGTGGACGCACGCCTGTTGCCATCCACCCGCATCAATGGCCTGGAAGTCGACCGCGAAGGGCGCATGTGGGTGGCGACCAACGGCGGCGTCGCGGTGCGCAGCGTCGACGGTCGGTTCCAGAACGCGAGCTGGCCGGGCGCCGCCAACGACGAAGTACTCAACGTCCTGCAGTATTCCAACGACGGCAGCTATTGGCTGGATACGCGCACCGGTTTGGGGCGCTACCGCACCAGCGTCGTCCAAAACGTGCCCTTGTACAGCGCGCAGGAGCGCGGGCTGGTCAAGCCGAACTGGTCCAGTGCCTTCGAGGACCGTGAAGGTGGGCTGTGGTTCGCCAGCACCAATGCCGGGCTGTGGCACCTGCCGCCCAGCTGGCGCCAGTTCTCGGTGTTGTCGCGGCATATCGACAATCCTGCATCACTGCGCAATCCCTATGCGCTGGCGCTGGCGCCATCGGTGTCCGGTGGCGTCTGGGTCGCTGGTACGCGCGGTGCGCTGGATCGGTTTGACCCGGCCACCGGCGCAGTGGAGCACCATCTGGAAGTAGTCGATGGCAAGAACTGGCCGCAGTCGTTGGCCGAGGATCCCCATGGGCGGGTATGGATCGGCAGCCTTGACAGCCTGGTGCGCTATGACCCGGCGGATGGAGGTGTGCAGCGGTGGCGTCACGACGCCGCGCAGGACCCTGCCATGCTGGGCGACGCCGATATCCTTCGGGTCTGTGATGGCGGCCGTGTCTGGATCTACTCGGAAATAGGCGGGTTGCAGCAGCGCGACGGCGAAGGCCGGGTGCAGCTGCAGTTGCAGGTGGGCGAGGCTGGCGTACCGGACAGCACCGTGGAGGACATGCAATGCGGTCCTGCCGGGCACCTGTGGTTGGCAGGCAACAACGGCTTGCTTGAGTGGCAACCGCAGGCGCAGCGCTTCGTCCCGGTTCCCGGTGCGCCGGCCGGTCGCATTTCCACCTTTGCCGTCTCCGACAGCGGGGTGGCGTGGATTGCCGCGCAGGGACGGGTGGATCGATTGCTGTGGAATGGACAGGCGCTGGCACCGTTGGACAGCATCGGCGGACGCGACTTCCCGATGCTGGCCCCCAACGGTCTGGTGGTCGACACTGAAGGTGTGGCCTGGGCCAGCAGCGCGCGTGGATTGATCCGTATCGATCCAGGCAGCCGCTTGGTACGCCTGTATGGCGTGCATGACGGGCTGCCAGGCCAGGAGTTCCGCCGCCGCAGCCTGGTGCAGGCCCGCAGTGGACAGATCGCGGGTGGCACTCCGGAAGGCGTAGTGTTGTTCGACCCGCACCTGGTCAAGCCATCTAACCGCCAGCCGCCGTTGGTGATCGAGCGGGTCAGCGTGCGCCGTGGCGAGCAGGAACAGGAACTCACCAACCAGAAGCCGCTGCAGATACGCGAGGGGGACCGTGACCTGCGGATCGTCGCGCGGCTCCTGTCTTTTGCCGACTCCGCGACCAATACCTACCGCTTCCGGCTCGGTGGCTATGACCCTGACTGGGTGGAGGCCGGTGCCAATGGCGAACGTGTGTTCTCGCGTCTGCCACCAGGCCGCTACCAGTTGGAAATTCAGGCGGCGACGTCGGACAACGTATGGTCGCCGGTACAGACCCTGGCATTCCAGGTGCAGCCTCCCTGGTGGCGCAGTGCCGGCGGCATGGTGGGGCTGATACTGCTGGGCGTCGCGCTGCTGTTGTGGGGTGGTTGGCTGTACCGGCGGCGTCTGCGCCGACGCAGCGCATGGCAGCTGGCGCTGCACAAGCAGGAACTCGCCGAGCAGGCTTCGCAGGCCAAGACCCGGTTCCTGGCGACGCTGGGGCACGAGGTGCGTACACCGATGACAGGCGTGCTGGGCATGAGTGAACTGCTGGCCTCCACCGAGCTGGACGAGCGCCAGCGCAGCTACACCCAGTCGATCCGGCGTGCTGGCGAACACCTGCTGCGGCTGGTCAACGATGCATTGGACCTGGCCCGTATCGAGGCCGGAAAGCTTGAGCTGCAATCACAGCCGCTGGAACTGCAGCAGTTGCTGGACGACGTGCGGGGGCTGATGGAGCCGCTGGCGAAGCGTCGTGGACTGGGTTTCCAGTTCGACAATGCGGCACCGCCGCGCACGCGCGTGGTGGGTGATGCGATGCGCCTGCGGCAGATCCTGCTCAACCTGCTGGGCAACGCGATCAAGTTCACCAGTGATGGACGGGTGGGCTTGCGTATCGGGCTGGAGCCGGATGGCAAGGGTCTGTGGTTTGAGGTGGCCGATACCGGCCCCGGGATAAGCGCCGAGCAGCGCCAGCGGCTGTTCCGGCGGTTTGAACAGGCCGATGGCGCGCGCACTACCGCACGTTACGGTGGCAGCGGGCTGGGTCTGGCGATCTGCCACGAGCTGGCGCTTGCCATGGGCGGAACCATCGAGGTGGACAGTGTGCTGGGGCAGGGCACTGCATTCATGGTGCGGCTGCCGCTGCCCTGGGAAGTCAGTGCCAAGACCGCGCAGGAGGACGCGGCTGCGGCCTGGGCCAGCCTGCAGCCGCAGCGGGTGCTGATGGTCGAGGATGACCCGACGATTGCCGCGGTCATCCGTGGTTTGCTGGAAGTGCATGGGCACCAGGTGACCCACGCCGCGCACGGACTTGCAGCGTTGGCCGAGGTGTCTTCCAGCGAGTTCGATGTCGCACTGCTCGACCTGGACCTGCCCGGCCTCGATGGGATTGCCCTGGCCCGCCAGTTGCAGACGATGGGCCATGACATGCCGCTGGTCGCGGTTACCGCGCGCTCCGATGCCGATGCCGAACCGGCGGCACGCAACGCTGGTTTTGCCGACTTCCTGCGCAAGCCGGTCAGCGCGCAGATGCTGCTGGAGTCCATCGCCGCGGTGTTGGCGGCACGCCAATCCCACGGTCCCGGGTTGGGCTGATCACTCCACGACTTCTTCCACCGCGCGCGGATGCGGGCGGTTGTCGGGGAGCTGCCAGAACACCAGCGTCGAACTGAGCGTGATCGCACCGACGCAGAGGAAGGTGGCGTGCAGCGCGGCGGTCGCGCCGTGGCCTGTCAGGTGTTCGCCGAACGCCGCCAGCAAACTGCCGGCGGTGGCCGCGCCAAAACCGGTTGCAAGCATCATCACCATCGACAGCAGGCTGTTGCCGCTGCTGGCCTGATGCGTGTCCAGGTCGCGCAGGGTGACGGTGTTCATGACGGTGAACTGCATTGAATTGACCGCGCCGAAGATCGCCAGCTGGGTGAGGCGCAACCATAGCGGCTGCTCTGCGGTGATCAGCGCGAAGCTGGCCATCGCCAAGCCTACGCAGACTGTATTGATCATCAGGATGCGGCGGTAGCCGAAACGTTCGACCAGACTGACTGCCGCGCGTTTTGCGGCCATGCCGGACAGCGCCACCGGGATCATCATCATGCCGGCGGTCATCGGGCTCAGGCCCATGCCGACCTGCAGCAGCAGGGGAATCAGCAATGGCATCGCGCCGCTGCCGATGCGCGAGAACAGATTGCCCAGGATGCCGATGCGGAAGCTGATCACCTTGAACAGGCTCAGCGGGAACAGCGCATTGGACGCGCTGGCCGCATGCAGCCAGTAACCGGCCAGCGCGGCGATGCCGACGACCGCCAACAGCAGCACCAGCGCATGCGCCGAGTTGATTGCCGAAACGCCATCCAATGCCAGCGACAAGGCGATCATGCCGAACGCAAGCATGAGGTAGCCGGCCAGGTCGAATCGTTGTTTCCGCTGGCCGTAGTGGTCGGGCATGATTTTCAACGCGGCGACGAAGCCGATCACGCCGATCGGCAGGTTGATCAGGAAGATCCAGTGCCAGGAGGCAACTTCCACCAGCCAACCGCCAAGAGTAGGGCCCAGCAGCGGCCCGATCAGCGCGGGGATGGCGATGAAACTCATCGCCGACAGGAACTGCTCGCGTGGCACCGAGCGCATCACCGCCAGGCGGCCGACCGGCAGCAACATCGCCCCGCCGATGCCCTGCAGCACGCGTGAAGCCACCAGCCATTGCAACGTTGGTGACAGTGCGCAGGCCAGCGAGCCCAGGGTGAACAGCACGATTGCAGCAAGGAAAGTGCGGCGCGTGCCGAAGCGGTCAGCGATCCAGCCCGAAGCGGGGATGAAGGTTGCCACCGCCAGCGCATAACTGAACACCACCGACTGCATCTGCAGCGGGCTCTCGCCCAGGCTGCGCGCCATCGCCGGCAAGGCCGTGTTGACGATGGTCGAGTCCAGCATCTGCATGAAGATGGCCAGCGACACCAGCCATAGCAGCGGCTTCTGGGCGGAACTGGCGGGCAGCGGGCTGGGCGGAGCAGGGGACATCGAGACGACTCGTGCTGGAGCAGGCGCTCATTGTCCTCCGATGCGTGTGCAGATGCTGCGCACGTGATGCCGGTAGCAACGGTCCCTCTGTAGAGCCGAGCCATGCTCGGCTGAGGCCTTACCCGCAGCGTCCGGTCCCCTGTAGTGCCGAGCCATGCTCGGCAGGAAGTTCACCAGTAGAGCGGCCGGGGTTACGGGTAATGCCATTGCCGAGCATGGCTCGGCACTACTTGTGACGCTTTTGACTCAGCGGCGGCTGAGGCGATGCACCGCATCCACCAGCACGGCGACGTGCTCGGGGTTCATGTCCGGCGACATGCCGTGGCCAAGGTTGAACACATGGCCTTCGCGCGAACCGCCGTTGCCGGTGGCGTAGCTTTCCAGCACCTTGCCGACTTCGCGGCTGATCGCCTCGGGCGAGCCATACAGCGTGGTCGGGTCCAGGTTGCCCTGCAGCGCGACCTTGCCGCCGGCCGCGCGTGCAGCATCTTCCAGCGAGATGGTCCAATCCACGCCGACGCCTTCGGCGCCGCTGGCGGCCAGCTCGGCGACGTACTGGCCGGTGCCTTTGCCGAACAGGATCAGTGGGGTGCGCTCGGCGCCATCGCCGCGCTTCAGCTCACTGGCGATGCGGTTGAGGTAACGCAGCGAGAACTCGCGGTACATCGCCGGGCCCAGCACGCCGCCCCAGGTGTCGAACACCTGCAGGGCCTGCGCACCGGCCGCGCGCTGTGCCGTCAGGTAGGCGATGACCGCATCGGTCACCACCTCCAGCAACTGGTGCAGGGCCTTGGGCTCGTTCAGCGCCATCGCCTTGATACGGGCGAAATCCTTGCTGCCGCCGCCTTCGATCATGTAGCAGGCCAGCGTCCACGGGCTGCCGGAGAAACCGATCAGCGGCACCTTGTCGTCGAGCTCGCGACGGATCAGGCGTACGGCGTCCATCACGTAGCGCAGCTCGGTCTCCATGTCCGGGACGGCCAGCTTGGCGACCGCGGCGACATCACGGACCGGATGCTTGAACTTGGGGCCTTCGCCGTCGACGAAGTACAGCTCCAGGCCCATCGCGTCCGGTACGGTGAGGATGTCCGAGAACAGGATGGCGGCATCCAGGTCGAAACGTTCCAGCGGCTGCAGGGTCACTTCGCAGGCGACCTCCGGGTTCTTGGCCATGCCCAGGAAGCTGCCGGCGCGGGCGCGGGTGGCGCGGTATTCGGGCAGGTAGCGGCCGGCCTGGCGCATCAGCCAGACGGGGGTGTAGTCCACGGGCTCGCGGCGCAGGGCGCGCA
>Ga0308157_10004021_pt1 | contig 20178 bp, 19 predicted proteins | sample PhyBR1_FD_201035 | JGI IMG/M metagenome (GOLD analysis project Ga0308157, IMG submission 201035) | Phyllosphere microbial communities from UC Gill Tract Community Farm, Albany, California, United States - DLSLB.R1 | ecosystem: Host-associated > Plants > Phyllosphere > Unclassified | place: USA...
GTTCTGATTGCATCGTTAATCGTCCATAAAAGCAAACACGTCTGCCGGGAGTGGCAGGCACATTATGCGAGGAATAAAAAGGTGGGAAGTTCAGAGGTAAAAATCAGGAATGAGGCTCGAAGAATTTACGTATTCATTAATCCGGTAGCTCTCTTTGCTCTGAGAATATCGGAAGCGGTCAGGAACGGTGTCTGCTCCTGCCATGTAAACCCTTTGCGGTCAGTGCGTATCAGTTCATAGCGTTCCACCAGGAAATTCACCGCATCAGCCAGTGTTATTCCCGCTTCGATATGTTCCTGAATGGCCGCGTCCTCATGGAATGGTGTGTCGTTGAGTGTGAGGCCGTAATGGTGTTCCAGTAGATACGTTAATAGTTGTTGCCAGACCTGCACTGGTGACAGTCGTGACGAAACCGGCAACGTGGCCGGTACAGTTGAGATTTGCATGAGTTGAGTCTCTTAAAGAAAGGAACAGAAGATTTGATGGCTTATAAAGCTAAGATGATGCAGAGGATCAGTCTTTAACCTGATTTGATGGATAAATTGCGATATACACGTACCCATGACTGCCCAGCGTATCGGCTTCACAAGTCAGCCCGTTACGGTACAACGTGACACAGTGCGCGTACCGAGGATTGAGCTCACCGGAGAGCAACATCAGCTCCAGATGTGCGATAAAATGCGAGAAGGCTTCATCCAGATGTTGGACCTGCTTTTCGTTAAACCTGCCGCTGAAACCAGCACGATCCGCCAGAAAATGCAGACGGTGACCTTCCTGCACCAGCCGCGCTCCGAAGCACGGAGTGATATCTCGTTTAAGACCCCAGGTTTGGATAGCGTCTTTATTCATCATTTTATTCCCGTTAAAGAAGACCATGTTCCGCGAATGAAAATATCTGCCTGCCACCTACAATCAGGTGGTCGGGCACCCGGATTTCCACCAGCATAAGTGCCTGTACCAGTCGTTGAGTAATGGCCTTGCCTGCCTGGCTTGGATTCACCTCCCCGGATGGGTGGTTATGGGCAAATATCACCGCCGCCGCGTTAAAGTACAGGGCGCGTTTCACCACCTCGCGGGGATGGACTTCAGTGTGACTGATAGTGCCAGTGAATAGCGTTTCGTGGGCAAGCAACTGGTTCTGGTTATTGAGGTACAGCACGACAAATTCTTCTCGCTCAAGGGTTCCCATCTTCAGCCTGAGCCAGTCGCGAGTTGCCTGTGTGGAGGTGAATGCCACATCTGGTTCACGCAGGTGTTGTTCAAGCAGAACCAAGGCTCGCTTAATGGTACGCAGTGCCGGTAGCGGCAGTTCAGGTGTAAAAAGAGTGATTTGTTTATCCATAGCAAATCTCCTTAATTAAAGGTGGTAAGGATGGCACTAGATTCGGCACGACAGCGTGATGGCCGTATGCGAGGAGGAAGATGGCAATATAATTGCGAATGCATGTGGAAACGAAACCAGCAATGACCCAGTGACTTATGCCCAATCACAGTGTTAAAAATAAAAAATCCCGCAATCCAATGAGGATGCGGGAGGATGCATGGTGATAATATCTATCTGGAAAAGTTTAGAAAAATGGATTTGTTCCGAGACCTATTATGAAATTTTTTCGTTCAGATACTTCTCGGATATGATCGTCTGCTGAGTTCCAGGAGCGGACATCATCTCTCAGATGTACATATGGACTCGACAACAGCTTTCTTGGCATCAGTTTAGAGGACAATAACAGAGTCTGGAAGAGAACGGCATAGGGAATGCGGCTCAAACGACAGATGATGCCTGTCAACAGGGCTTCTGGTAACATTACGAAACGGGTCAATAGACAACCAATATTTCGGTACAACAAAATGTTAGATAACGCACAAAGAATAGGATTAGCAAACATTCTGGCTGAAAATTTAAACGAGGGTGACTGGTATACAGTATGCTCTCTTTCGGGATTTCCTGAGTATATCAATGAATCATTTTTGAAGGACGTAAAGTGGAAAAATGAAGGACTATCATACAAATGTATCCAGATAGTAGAAAATATTCTTGAGGCAGACGAAGGAAATATTAAACACTTCTGGAATATTGAAAGTATGCAGCGTGTGATAAAACACAGGGATAACAATCTTTATAATGCCATTGAGTCATATATAAATGGCGATACTCTTAAGACGGTTACAGCTTTGCCAGTAAATCATACTAATGAAAACATCTATACGCTTCTGAAAGATGCTGAATATTTAATTCAGAATCAAGGACCAGGAAACGCTTTTGATCGGATACATACTGCCTTGCATGCCACACTAAAAATGATGTGTGATAAACATGGTATTATAAGAAAAGCTGATGCTGGAGTTCATGAACTGTTACCGCTAATAAATAATCATCTGAAAGTGCAAGGAAACACCGAACGTAATAAATTAGTTTTTGACATGCTCAGATCTACAAACTCTATATTGGATAAGGCTAACCAATTAAGAAATCACCATAGCAACGCTCACCCCAATGACGGATTATTAAATGATGCTGATGCTAAATTTGCGATCAATCTTATTCGCTCGATAATGAGTTACTTAGATGATCTTTTAGGCGGTGATAACTTCACTTTTCAGAGCTGACTGCTGCTGCCAGTAGCGTCGGGCTGAATCAGCGGGATGTCCAGCACAGACCGGAAGAAATGCCCGCTCTGTGCCAAAAGCTGAAGTTATTCGGTACTGCGATAATTGGGTGACAATAAAATTTAAATGTCATAGGCTATAAGCTAGTATGGCGCATCGCGGTAACGCCATCAAAAACAGTTGTAGGATGCTATCTTTAGCTATCGAAGAGTGAGTTAATGACGAAACGAATTTACGAAATATAGGAAAGGCTTGTGGTATGCATTAAATATAAAATTTGTATAACAGAAATTGCCAGCATATTTCGGTTGCTCCGATGTTAACAAGATATTATCGTTATCAATAAATTTCAACGCTTGGCTCATCCGCACAGATTCATTTTGACAAACATGATAACTTGAGGTAATTAATTTATGGGCGAGTTAGATAATCAAGAAAGAAATATTAACGCCGCAATTGATTATAGGCAACAAATACAATCAAGACACAACAAAGATGTGATTATAAATAAAGACATACTAGTTAGAGGATGTGAGCACATAAGAAAAGTATTTCCAAATTCATTTGATAGCGATGATTTACCAATAGCTCTTCTAAGAGACTTTTTTGTAGAAAGAGATATAAAAGAAAGTCTAAGCATTCAGGAAATTGAAAAAATAATCAATGAAGAAATAAAAGATGAAGGTCATCCATTGCGAGTTTTGTTTAGCGACAAGGATACTGTTTTTGATGATTTCATTAGTACTGGTGCAACAAGAGACTACGTCAATGAAATAGAGAGAGCTTGTGAGAGACTGGGTTTTGATCTCCGGGATGGCGTAACTTGTGGAGTAACCCATGAAGAAATAATTCAGGCAGAACAACAGACAGTCTTCCTTACTGATTCTAGTATAATTAACATCACGAGCAATTTATATATTTTAGCTCATCGAGCATCAAAACTCCTTGCAAAAAGCATTGCTTTTGAAGAGGTTAAAGGCAATCAATATAGACTTTCAAATGATCTAAATGCTTATAAAAGGCAATTACTAGAAAATGTAGAACTCCAAAGGCAATGGGATTTTTTCTTCGCTGATCATGCTTTAAATAATAAAAACCCAGATATAGGTGAGATTGTGCATGTTGGCGATATACATATTCAAAACTGTTTTTTTGATATGAAAGAAGCTATGCTATTATTTGTGATTGGACATGAGTTTGGGCATCATATCGCAAAGCACTCCTCGATGGGAATAGGAAAACAATCTCCTGGTGATAATTTTTCAATGGAGCATGAGGCAGATATACTTGCTTCAGTTCTGACCATGGATATAGGAAGGAAGAGTGATGATTTTAACTTTTTTGCTTCTGCAAATCTGGGTGCATTTTGTATCCTCAAAATCCTAGATTTTAATTCAAGAGCGCATGACATCCTTATCGGCAACCAAAATAGCGGTAAGAAAGATCATTATAATGACCATCCTCCAATTATAGATCGCTTAGGTGTGATGAGAGCATATATAAAGAACTACGAATACGATGAAACAAGTGGTAATGTCATTCTAAGCCTGATTGATTTGTTTAATGATTTAATGGATTTTATTTGGTCAAACTCATCTCGATTTATTCACACCATGAAAGAGTCAGGAGTAAAGTCAGTTGAACAAAACGAAAAACAATGGCTACCATGATTAATAGGAATAGTTAATATGTTTTTTATTCTGGTTTTTTTACATTCACATAAGTCAGCTCTTAGCAGACTTTAAAACCAGAAGCGGATACATTTACCTGAATAAAAAAGGGACAACTGCACTCGTCGTTTGGAAATGCCAAGGATATCGGTGGATACTAAGCGACAAAAAAAGAAAACCCCGACTGCCAGAGGCAATCAGGGTTATTAATGCCATCAGTGCGGAACCCGCTACCAGTAAAATGTGAATGTATTGATTGAATTTCATACTCTTCCTGAATGAAAGTTAGCGTGTTTTCTTTTGCTCATTCAGTCGTCGTTGGCGACGAAACTGGCTCAGACATCACGCGATTCTTAAATGCAAAAAGCCCCTGTTGCATGAGCAACAGGGGCTGGGTTTATTTTGTGTCGATGACGGTATCAGTATCCGGTTTTAACTTTATACATCAGCAACGTTTTGCTTCCCCTGACAATCTTCACATACAGGCCGTTATCCTTCGTGCCACGCACGAAACTGGCCTTCACATCACCCTGACAGTCACCGCCATCGTAGGGCACATTAATGCCAGTCTCATGTACCAGGTCGATAACACCAAAATTATTATCAGCACAGGCAGTGCCCGGCCAGTCCTGAATCAAAGCAAATTTATGGTCGTCACTGACACCGGTCAGCGAGCAGACGGAGCTATTGATATCGTTCCCCTGACACCAGTACGACTCGCCCGGATTGTCTTTATCCATCAGTTGTTCGGGTAACTGCGCTGCACTGGCGGTAAAAGACAACACAACGGCGGATACTGCAGTAATCATCTTGAACATGGTTTACTCCCTGAATCATCAGTGGCGCATGGCTACGCAGATTTCTTCTGTGCCAGTCATGGCATGATTAAAAGCGTTTATAGCGGAACAGCTCTTTACCCTGGTACAGCACCACCAGGTCGTCGTAATCTGGCTTTTTGTGATTGGGCATAAAGGTGGCAATCGTCCCGGGACGGCACAGGTCTTTTACGGTGACACCAAATTTCTGGTCTGGTGTAATGGTGAAACCTTTTGACGCTTCATCGCGCCGGATGCTTATCCAGCCCCACAATCCACCCTCGCAGTCTTTGAGCGGTGCGGAACGTACGGTCACCATTCCACCGCTGCGATCAGCAAACATAGCTTCACATTTCCCGGTAACCTGACGGTGTGCATCACACCAGAAAATATTGCCGCCTTTATTGTTTACCGCAGCAGGTAATACCCGGTTGTAAGGCGCCCCCTGCACCGTGGCGCAAGTCAGCAGACTGCCTGCTATCAGCAGCGTTCTGAACATTGGTATCATGATAATTTCCTTTAAAGAGAAGCCACCGGTTGAAAGCCGATGGGAATACTTCAGGCCACCAGCGTCAGGAACAGCATCACCAGCCAGACCCAGAAATAAGCTGGTTTCTGCCCCAGTGATTTAGCCCGTCGCCAGAGATAGAACGGCACCAGCCACGCCAGCTTGCCGAAGGCTGCCGTATCCACCCCAGCCTTACGCAGACGTCTTTCATCCAGGTAGCCCAGAGCGATATTGAGCAGCAATGTAATAAACCAGTACTGTCCACCCGATACGGCGTCATAGGCCTCCTCAAAATCCATACCGCTCAGTCCCGCCGTCCACAGTTCAAGCGCGTAGCCAATGAACGGGGCAAAAGCCAGTGTCCAGACGACACCACCCGGAATGAGGTGCCCCGGCAGTGCCGGTGGTGTGATGCAATGCGCCAGCGCGGCCGTCAGCGGGGTGGTGGATAAGGGTTGCCAGTCTGGCATTCCCGGCTTCCACACCAGTGTGGAGGCGGTAAGTTCGCCGCGTTTAATACGCTCCATCATTTCCTCTTCGGTGATACCGTCGTGACGGATGCCATTTTTCTCGTAATGCCAGTTCATGATTCTCCTTGTCTCTGAAATACCGGCACAGGCCGGAGGTTGATTAAGCAGCACTGCCCGCTGAGCTTCTGTCAGGAGAGGTCAGTAACAGGGCTTCGCGAATGAAACTAAAGTGAGGAAGTGCGTGGATGAAAGCAGGCTGACTGGTCAACTGGCTGATGGTTTTTCTGGGTATAAAAGTGGTGTTCAGCACTGAGACGGCGTGAATATCTGTCAGCGGATGGACCGTGATATGCCCCCGAAACTCACCGGCCAGATACCAGCAACCTGACTGCGAAATCAGACGGTACGGGGCCAGGCTCTCACAGCGTTGCCCCTCGGCCAGCAGCGTCACCCGCTGGCGGGAGGTAATGGCGGTTACCAGTCGGTAAAACACCAGTGAGCCGGAAGGACTCACCCCGTGTGGCAGTTGCCACACCAGACAGGGTGCATCATCCGACGCCAGCAGGGCACTGACCAGTCTGCGGTCAAAGCCCGGAAATACATCAGCGAGACCGGTGCGGTGAGCAAAGGTCAGTACATCCAGTTCACCCTGCGCACAGTTACCTCCGGTGCGCAGGCGACAGAGACCCTGACGGTACTCCAGGTCCAGGTACATGAGCCGCTCACGAAAATCCCGCCGCAGAGTGCGAACCGACACCCCGAACTCGGCGGCAAGCTTCGTCACGCTCAGAGTTTCGCCCGCCACCAGGCGACCGATGATGAGTGACAGTCTGACCGCCAGCCGGTCATGGCGACGTTCTGCCTGTGTCATGGAACATTCTCCGTGAAGGATTAACTAACTGAAATTAATGTGATTACTTTACAGAGGGGGGTGGACAGGGAATGGACACTGAGGGAACTATTTTTTGCATCTGCATAATGTCAGAGCAGGCGCGACCTACAGCGGCATCTGGCTGTTTTATTAACGATCTCTGCAAGGGAAAACGGACAGGTGGTGTCCATCATTAACGAGGTAGTAACAATGCCTGTGTTGCAAAGAGTACAACTCGCCCCGTTAAAACTGCTCCAGCAGGGCTTCTGCCATCACCCATAGGGCACGATTAAGCTTCATATCGCCATCGATACCACGTACCGTACGGGTATGGGTTCGTCCACCTTTTGCACTACGACCACTTAACCCGCCTTTAATCAGGTTTTCCTGGATACGCTGATAGGTGGTCCATAGGTCATCACTGTAATCCTCGTAACGACGGGGAGTCAGAACCTGCGCCTCAGTTACTGGCTGGTGGTCCTCGCCGAAGCGATAAGTGATAGCGGCTTTTGCCAGTGCCTGACGGGCCGGAGGTGGCAGCATCAGCGACTGCATTGCATCGCGCTTTTCCTCTACCTGGTCAAAAATTCCCAGTACCTCATACGCCCCTTCAATCACCTGACTCACCACGTCTCCCTTGTGCGGAACGCGCACCTCGCCAAACGTCTCGCCGCAAATCAAACCATTCTGGCAGACCTCGCGAAACAACCCTGGCAGCATCTGGTAGGAACTGGAGCCATAGTGGGAATTCAGAAGAATGATTTCCGGCACCTGTTTACCGGTGATCTGGCCCTCACGGCGCAGGCGCAACATGTGCTTGGTGTGCTCCCGGCGTTCCGGGTCACGAACACGGGTCTGACAGGCAAAGAACGGCTGAAAGCCTTCAAGTTGCAGACTATTGAGCAGAGTGATGGTTGGGATGTAAGTGTATTTTTCACTTCGTGAAGCATGTTTGTCTTCGCTGAATACACTGGGCACCGTGCGATACAGCTCTTCATGGGTTAACGGACGGTCATGACGAATAACGTTTGCTGCGCCAAAGCGCGAAGCCAGACGGGTCATAAACAGACTCCTTATGGAAATTAAATATAGAAAAGCCCTGTCGCACAGGCGACAGGGCTCAGGGAATTGAAGAAAGTTGAAGAAAATTCAGAAGAAGAAACTCCAGACGGCACGGGCGACCGACACCACGGTATCGCGTACAGCCTGAATGATTGTCCGAACCGGGGCCGGTATCAGTGGCATAGCGCTTACTGCGTCCAGTACCGAGCCTACCGTTTCCCCAAAATCGTCACAGGCTTTTTTATTAACGGCATCGGTACGAAGTGGCGCACTGAGCTGGGATACGACCGAGCTACTCGCCTCGCGTGGCAGGCAACGAATCATCCGTTCAGCCATCACCCGCAGTCCCCAATGCAGACGGACCGATACGGCGCACACCGGATTTACCGGCTGGAACAGCTCATGCAACAGGCAGATTTTACGGCTGATGTTTTGTTTCTGTTCTGTGGATAATCGTTCTCCTCTGCTGGTGGGCTCAGCCTTGTCCGACTGGCTGATAACAAACAGCACCTTATGCCGGTATGCCTCGCCAATCACCTTGTGATAAAAGTGCTCATCCACTGCCAGCGCCCGATCATCAGCCTTAATCAACCACAGTACCAAATCGAGGCGAGGAAGCTGTTCACGGTAAAGAGCAGCATATTCGGTATCACGTGCGCCACTTTCCCCGACTCCAGGCAAATCCACCAGCGTCATAAACCGTCCTCCAACCTGAAAACGAAAACGCAGTGGTTCACGGGTACAGGCTGCTACGTCGCTGACCGGCGATACCTCACCTGCAAACAGGGCATTGCACAGCGAAGACTTACCCGCTCCAGTTTTGCCCATAATGCCGATCACTGGCTCGTAGTGCGTTAACTGATTTATCTGCTGCAGAATGCGTTCAGACACCCATTGCGGCAAGCCAGAAAGTGAGTTCTGCAGCGGCTGCAGACCTTTAGAATTGCTCATCACTACTCCTATGAAAAATAAAACAAAAACGGCAGAATCGTGAGGTTTTGCCGTTAATCAGGTATGTTCAGAACAATGATATATATCCGAAGAGTTTTCTAATGCACACAGGTGTGGGGAATTGGTAGAGCCTACGAAGCGGTTTACCGGGAAAAGGCATTATCTAACTTGATTATAGATACAGCCGATAAGAACAAATTGCGATAAAATCGCATCAATAGCCGTAACCAAAAATCAATAACAGGATAAAAATGACTAGTCTTCAACAACGTGCAGAGCTACACCGTCAAATCTGGGCAATTGCCAACGATGTCCGTGGGTCGGTCGATGGTTGGGATTTCAAACAATACGTCCTTGGTGCGCTCTTCTATCGCTTTATCAGTGAAAATTTTTCCAGCTACATTGAGGCCGGTGACGATAGCGTCCACTATGCTGCACTGGATGACAGCATCATTACCGATGACATCAAAGATGATGCTATCAAAACCAAAGGCTATTTCATTTACCCGAGCCAGCTGTTCTGCAATGTTGCCGCTAAAGCAAATACCAACGACAGGCTGAACGCCGATTTAAATAGTATCTTCGTCGCGATTGAAAGCTCAGCCTACGGTTATTCGTCTGAAGCTGACATCAAAGGCCTGTTTGCTGATTTCGATACCACCAGCAACCGTCTGGGTAACACCGTCAAAGATAAAAACACCCGCCTTGCCGCCGTGCTAAAAGGCGTTGAAGGGTTAAAACTCGGTGACTTTAACGAACACCAGATTGACCTGTTCGGTGATGCGTATGAATTCCTGATTTCTAACTATGCTGCTAATGCCGGTAAGTCAGGTGGCGAATTCTTCACACCACAGCACGTTTCAAAACTGATTGCTCAACTGGCAATGCACGGTCAGACCCATGTAAACAAGATCTACGACCCGGCGGCAGGTTCTGGCTCACTGCTGTTACAGGCGAAAAAACATTTCGATAATCACATCATCGAAGAAGGCTTTTTCGGGCAGGAGATTAACCATACGACCTTTAACCTAGCGCGTATGAACATGTTTCTGCACAACATCAACTATGACAAGTTTGATATCAAGCTGGGTGATACTCTTAAAGATCCACATTTCCGTGATGAAAAACCGTTTGATGCGATTGTCTCTAACCCACCTTACTCGGTGAAATGGATTGGCAGTGACGACCCGACGCTGATTAACGATGAGCGTTTCGCTCCTGCAGGCGTGCTGGCACCGAAATCGAAGGCCGACTTTGCCTTTGTGCTTCATGCGCTGAACTATCTCTCAGCCAAAGGCCGTGCTGCGATCGTATGCTTCCCTGGCATTTTCTATCGTGGCGGCGCAGAGCAGAAAATCCGCCAGTACCTAGTCGATAACAACTATGTTGAGACAGTGATTTCACTCGCTCCAAATCTGTTCTTTGGCACCACCATTGCGGTCAACATTCTGGTACTGTCAAAACACAAAACAGATACCAGCGTACAGTTTATTGATGCAAGTGGTCTGTTTAAGAAAGAAACCAATAACAACATCCTGACCGATGCGCATATCAAACAGATTATGCAGGCCTTTGACACCAAGGCAGATACCGACCATCTGGCGAAATCTGTACCGTTTGAGACTGTTGCCGCCAATGACTATAACCTGTCAGTCAGCAGTTATGTCGAAGCCTTGAATACCCGTGAAATCGTCGATATCACCGAACTGAATGCCGAATTGAAAACCACCGTCAGCAAAATTGACCAGTTACGCAAGGACATTGATTCGATTGTGGCTGAAATCGAAGGTAGCGAGGTGCAGGCATGAGTGATCTGAGTTATCTGAAAAAGCTGCTGGATGGGGTAGAAGTTGAGTGGTTGCCATTAGGCAACATAACAACGATTAAAACGGGTCAATCTGTTAATAAAAATATGATTTCAGATAATCCCGGCGAATATCCTGTTATTAACAGTGGCCGAGAGCCATTAGGATTTATAGACACTTGGAATACCGACAATGACCCAATGGGTATAACTACTAGGGGGGCTGGTGTAGGTTCTGTCACGTGGCAAAACGGTAAATATTTCAGAGGAAATCTCAATTATTCCGTTACGATAAATAAAGAACAAAGCGTTAATGTGAGATATTTGTATCATCTCTTGCTTGAGATGCAAAAGGAAATACAGGAGCTATGCACTTTTGACGGCATACCTGCTTTGAATGCTAGTAGTTTGAAGAAGTTACTAATCCCTATCCCCTGCCCGGACAATCCAGAAAAGTCCCTCGCCATCCAGTCGGAAATCGTCCGGATTCTGGATAAATTTACCGCCCTTACCGCTGAGCTTACCGCTGAACTTACCGCACGTAAAAAACAGTACAACTACTATCGCGACCAGTTGCTGAGTTTTGATGAGAGTGAGGTTGAGTGGAAGACGTTGCTTGAGGCATGTGACTATGTAGATTATCGCGGGAAAACACCAACAAAAACCGAGAGTGGAATATTCTTGGTGACGGCGAAAAATATTCGCATGGGTTATATCGATTATAAGGCTTCGCAAGAATTTATATCGGAAGTGGGCTATGCAGTTGTGATGAGGCGAGGGCTTCCAAAAAAAGGTGACGTCCTGATAACTACTGAGGCACCTTGTGGTTTCGTAGCTCAAGTTGATCGAGAAAATATTGCTTTAGCTCAGCGAGTTATAAAATACAGAAGCAAAAATACACAGTTATCAAATACGTTTTTAAAACACTATTTATTGGGCAGTCAATTTCAGGGTGAATTGATGAGAGCAGCGACAGGATCAACAGTCAAAGGGATAAAAGGTAGCAAGCTACATCAATTAAAGATTCCCATCCCAAGTGAAGCTGAGCAAGCCCGTATTGTTGCCATTCTGGATAAATTCGACACACTGACTAACTCCATCACTGAAGGTCTCCCTCGAGAAATCGAGTTGCGTCAAAAGCAGTACGAATATTATCGGGACATGCTATTTAACTTCCCGAGGCCGGATGTGGCAGAGGCGTGACATGAGCAAGACACTCTTGGAAATAGCCCAACAGCTAAGTACGCCTAAGAAAGTCAAGAAAACTGTCTCTGAAAAAACTAAGGAAGTTGAAGAGACCAAGCCCGTGCCAAAGGTGCAGTTAATCTACGCTTTCAATGGCACGGGAAAGACTCGTCTTTCTCGGGATTTCAAGCAACTGATTGCGCCCAAAGTCAATGGCGGAGAAGGTGATAATGAAACTGAAGAACCCGAGTTGTCGCGCAAAAAAATCCTCTATTACAATGCCTTCACCGAGGACTTGTTTTACTGGGATAACGATCTGCAAGAAGATGCCGAACCGAAGCTGAAGGTGCAGCCTAATTCCTATACAAACTGGTTGCTGACATTGCTTAAAGATTTGGGACAGGATGGCAATATCGTCCGTTATTTCCAGCACTATTCGAACGACAAGCTAACGCCACACTTCAATATAGATTTTACCGAAGTCACTTTTTCCATGGAGCGCGGCAACGATGAGCGTTCCGCCCATATCAAGTTATCCAAAGGTGAAGAAAGCAACTTCATCTGGAGTGTGTTTTACACCCTACTGGATCAAGTGGTAACAATTCTCAATGTCGCCGACCCGGATGCGCGCGAGAACCGCGCATTTGATCAGCTGGAATATGTGTTCATTGATGATCCCGTCAGTTCTCTTGATGATAACCATTTGATTGAACTGGCGGTTAATCTTGCAGGGCTGATCAAATCCAGCAAATCCGATTTGAAGTTCATTATCACGACGCATAGTCCAATATTTTATAATGTGCTTTTCAATGAGTTGAACGGTAAAGCGTGCTACATGTTGGAGAATTTTGAGGATGGTACATTTGCCCTCATAGAAAAACATGGCGACTCTAACAAGAGTTTTTCTTACCATCTCCACCTAAAGCAAACAATCGAACAGGCAATTGCTGACAACAACGTTGAAAGATATCACTTCACGTTACTGCGCAATCTTTATGAGAAAACGGCCAGCTTCCTGGGCTACCCTAAATGGTCTGAACTCTTGCCTGACGACAAACAGCTTTATCTGAGCAGAATCATCAATTTCACAAGCCACAGCACGCTATCGAATGAAGCCGTTGCAGAACCAACGCCAGCGGAGAAAGCAACTGTCAAACTGTTGCTCGATCACTTAAAGAACAACTGTGGCTTCTGGCAGCAGGAACAAAAAAATGGTTGATTGCACCAAGCCAATTACTGAATCCAATAACTTCATCATTTTGGATACATACAGCCAAGAATGGAAGATTACCGAGAGCTACCAGAGTGAAGGTGATCTAGAGCGTGAGCTGATTCAGGATTTGGTTAACCAAGGCTATGAATACCTGCCAACCCTGAACAACGCCAGGGCTTTACTGGATAATATCAGGGAACAGTTGCAAGCCCTTAACAATGTAGAGTTTCTGGAAGCTGAATGGCGTCGTTTTGTGGAAACCTGGATGGACAAGCCCAGCGATGGCGTTGTCGAAAAAGCCCGTAAGATTCATGACGACTATGTACATGATTTCGTCTTCGACGATGGCCGTATTCAGAACATCTATCTGCTGGATAGAAAAAACACTCTTCGCAATAAAGTGCAGGTGATCAAGCAGTTCGAGCAAACCGGCACGCATGCCAATCGCTACGATGTCACCATCCTGGTCAATGGCCTGCCACTAGTACAAATCGAACTGAAAAAACGCGGTGTGGCAATTCGTGAAGCCTTTAATCAGATACACCGTTACAGCAAGGAAAGCTTTAACGGTGACAACTCCCTGTTTAAATACCTGCAACTGTTTATCATTTCCAACGGCACCGATACCCGCTACTTTGCCAATACCACAAAGCGGGATAAGAACAGTTTCGACTTCACCATGAACTGGGCGAAGTCCGATAACACGCTGATTAAAGACCTGAAGGACTTTACTGCCACTTTTTTCCAGAAGCATACCCTGCTCAATGTGCTGTTTGACTACAGCGTGTTTGACAGCAGCCAGACGCTGCTGGTGATGCGCCCCTATCAGATTGCCGCCACCGAGCGAATTTTATGGAAAATTAACAGCTCCTATAAAGCCAAAAACTGGTCAACCCCAGAAAGCGGCGGTTTTATCTGGCACACCACCGGCTCAGGTAAAACCCTGACCAGCTTTAAAGCCGCACGTCTGGCGACCGAACTGGACTTCATTGATAAAGTCTTCTTTGTTGTCGACCGTAAAGACCTCGATTTCCAGACCATGAAGGAATATCAGCGCTTCTCCCCGGACAGCGTCAATGGTTCTGACAATACTGCAGGCCTTAAAAGGAATCTGGATAAAGACGATAACAAAATTATCGTCACCACAATTCAGAAGCTGAATAACCTGATGAAAGCGGAAGCCGACTTACCGGTCTATCAGCAACAGGTCGTCTTCATTTTCGATGAGTGCCACCGCAGCCAGTTCGGTGAGGCCCAGAAGAACCTGAAGAAGAAATTCAAACGCTTTTATCAGTTTGGTTTCACCGGCACGCCCATTTTCCCGCAAAACGCATTGGGCGCAGAAACCACCGCCAGCGTGTTTGGTCGCGAGCTGCACTCTTACGTGATTACCGATGCGATTCGTGATGAAAAAGTGCTGAAATTCAAGGTGGATTATAACGACGTCCGCCCGCAGTTTAAGGCGCTTGAAAACGAAACCGACGACAAGAAACTCACGGCAGCTGAAAACAATCAGGCTTTTTTACATCCGCGCCGTATTGAGGAAATTACCCGATATATTCTTGCCAATTACCGTCAGAAAACCCATCGTACTTTTCCGGGGGCAAAAGGATTCAACGCCATGTTTGCGGTTAGCAGTGTGGATGCAGCCAAAGCCTATTATGAAGCCTTTAAGCAATTACAGCAGGGGCCAGACAATCATACTGACACCCGTAAACCACTTAGGGTCGCGACTATCTATTCATTCGCAGCGAATGAAGAACAGAATGCGGTCGGTGACATTACCGACGAAAGTTTCGATGTCAGTGCCATGAACAGCAGTGCCAAAGAATTTCTTGATGCGGCCATTGACGACTATAACCGTCATTTCAAAACCAATTTCAGTACCGACAGCAATGGCTTCCAGAACTATTATCGTGATTTAGCACAGCGCGTGAAGACTCAGGATATTGACCTGTTAATTGTCGTGGGCATGTTCTTAACCGGCTTCGATGCTCCAACTCTGAATACCCTGTTTGTGGATAAGAATCTGCGCTATCACGGCTTGATGCAGGCATTCTCACGCACCAACCGCATTTATGATGCCACCAAAACCTTCGGCAATATCGTGACCTTCCGTAATCTGGAACACGCGACGATTGACGCTATCACGCTGTTTGGTGATAAGAATACCAAAAACGTGGTGCTGGAAAAGAGCTACACAGAGTACATGGAAGGCTTTAACGATATCGTCACCGGTGAAGCGAAACGTGGTTTTATGACTGTAGTCTCAGAGCTGGAGCACCGGTTCCCAGACCCGGCGAATATTGACAGCGAGAAAGAGAGAAAATCCTTCGTGAAGCTGTTTGGTGAGTATCTGAGAGCGGAAAACATTCTGCAAAACTATGACGAATTTGCCACGCTAAAAGCGCTCCAAAAGGTCGATACAAGTAACCCGGAGGCACTCGAAGCCTTCAAGACCGAGCATTATCTCGATGATGAGAAGCTCGCTGAATTAAAGACTATTCGCCTTCCAGCCGAACGCAAGCTTCAGGACTACCGTTCAGCCTACAATGACATCCGCGACTGGCAGCGGCGCGAAAAGGCAGCGAATGATAAGGATGACTCAACCACCGATTGGGATGATGTGGTGTTTGAGGTAGATTTGTTGAAGTCTCAGGAGATTAACCTGGATTATATCCTCGGTCTGATATTCGAGCATAACAAACAGAATAATAGTAAAGACGGGCTGACCGAAGAAGTCAGACGTCTTATCCGCTCAAGCCTGGGCAACCGTGCCAAAGAAGGGCTGGTCATTGATTTTATTCAGCAGACGAACCTTGATGAACTGCCAGATAAGGCCGGGATTATTGATGCGTTCTTCGCTTTTGCTCAGCGCGAACAGCAGCGTGAGGCAGACGCATTGATAAAAGAAGAAAACCTGAATGAAGAGGCTGCCAAACGCTATATCCGTACGTCCCTGAAACGAGAGTATGCCACCGAAAATGGTACTGAGCTAAACGAGACGTTACCAAAACTCAGCCCGTTAAACCCGCAATATAAAACGAAAAAGCAGTCAGTGTTCCAGAAAATCGTCGCATTCATTGAGAAATTTAAAGGGGTGGGTGGGCAGATTTAGTCGTAACCGCATGGGAGAGCTTAGATATGCCGCTTTCATCAAACCGACCTAAACACTAAAGATTCTCGGACGCAAAAGGGTGCGGGCATGGCTCTATGACCTGCACGGAATATAATTGATATAATTATCAATGGGATGTGGTTTTTTAATAGTTTCTGACGATGAACATCGTATAGGGATTTCCATGAGTGAAATAGATATCCAGGGTGATGAGGCTCTGGTTACACTGCTGCTGAACGCGGATAAAGGCGATATTGATCTGCTGATCGATTACATCACCAACACTGGCAAACTTGGTTTTTCAATGTCAGACAGCGTGAAGACCGTATTGCAGGACGCCAAGCGCCACGATGTGCCCGATGAGGAAACTCTGCGCCTGCTTGTTCGGGAGTTGCAGCATTTCGGCGGTAATACGTTCGTTAATCTGTTTCGTCGCAACGGCGTTAGCTACAGCGAAATTGTAGATGACGTTGCCAGCCATCTGAAGATGAAAGTCCCGGCCGCTGCATCGGTAGAAGAAAAAGAAGCGCTGATTATTGACTGTGTCTTTACCTCATCATGGAAAAAAATGTCGGATGATGAGCGCCGCCAGATTCTGCGAGGTATGGGAATTAGTGCCTCTGTCAGTCTGGACATCCCCGTCTGGCAAAAAGCGGCATTAGTTGCCAATGGTCTTGCTCAAACGACAGCAAGCAAAGTGCTACCTTTAATTGCAGGGCTTGGCATCGGCCGTGTTTTGGGAGTTCTGACAGGGCCAGTTGGTCTGGCTATTACTGGCCTGTATACGGCCTATGATATATCTAATCCAGCATTTCGAGTGACCCTGCCCTGCGTAGTACAAATTGCCTGGATTCGCTTGAAAAATTCCCGCCAGTACCGACTTGCCACCCAATCATCATCAGACACGATGCCTACTCTCACATACGATCAACTATGGGGTTTTGGGCATGATATTCATCAACCTGCTCTTACGGTTGCGACAATTCCACCTTCGGAACTTATTAGCACGGAAGCGATGCAGGAACAGGATATTACAGGTATTTCACGCCTGAGCCCGTTGTTGCAAACGTTGCCCTCACTGGTTACATCTGTACATGTTGCCAGCCATCAATACATGGAAGTCATCATTAATGGCCCTCTGGCGAATGTAAAAGATGGCCCAGGTTTTCGTGGATTCAGCCTGGGAGAAAAAGGGATTAAAGAACATGCCGTTCTGCTTAATCCTGACAAACTTAATCAACTTGTTAACGCCGGTATGTTGTTGAATGTTGCTTCTGCTGTGTTGGCACAAAAACATCTGGCAGATATCAGCAAGAAATTGACGGAAATTGTTGAGGCGGTACGTGAGGTTTCTGCGTTCCAAAACAATGCACGTAAATCAGAGATCATTGGAGCTATACAGTATTTGCAGCAAATTACCCCCGTGGTACTAGAGGGGCAATGCTCACCCGCAATACGCCAAAAACTGGAGGATATTGAAGTCCAGTTTTCCGCCCTGCAGGCACACTTACTGACTGATATTACTGCTGCTGGCGACAAAGTGTCGGCACTTAAAGACCGTGGGCTCTTTGGCAGTACGGAAATTACGAACAAGATCCAGACCCAACAAAAGATCCTTGATGAGCGAATCCATGAATGGGATCTGGCAATTAAGGTTCGTGCGCAAGCATTGCATCTTCTGACTCATGCAGAAGGGGACACAACACTCGTCAAGCAACGCCAACAAACTATTGTTCATAACTATCAGCAGTTCGAAAGCGTTATTGATAAAGTTGAGCGTCAACTTCACCGGCGGATACAAGGCATTAGCGCATTGACGGAACAGAGCAATACTACCAATGCCAATAAAGTATTACTGCGGAAATGGACGACTACTACGTTAATGCAGCAAAAGATGGGTATTGAGGAAGCCCATTTGTCGTTCGCGCAATTCCAACAAGGTTTGCTGGCTGAGCAACCGCAATCTGCACGATTGCTGGTAGAAATGCAGGATGGGAAACCGGTGAAGTGTTTTGAATTGCCGCTTACTTAAGTAGTGTGCCCTCTTAAGATTACGCGTCTAAAAGATTTCATTAGGTTGAGGCCCAGCTCTTATCCAATGAATAAATATTACACAAAATGTAGGTCTGTCTCTCTGAAGGCTGCTACAACCTGCTACATGTAGCAGGTTGTAGCAGGGTATTGAATGCAATTTCAATTTTTATTAAAAGAATGAAGCCAAAGGAAATGCGCTAATGACTCTTTGTCATAAATTCAACCGCTGTCATACAGTCAGATTGCGCCACCTCGTTCAACTGATAAATACGACCGTTGGGCAGGTATTGTAATCATGGGACAGGTAAACTTTCAGGTAAAAAAAATCGGGGACCTGCTAAAACACCATCTTACTATTCCTTCCTACCAGCGCCCCTACAAATGGCAACCCAGACATATTAATCAACTGATTGATGACGTGTTAAGCCACCGGGATAAAGAATGCTACCGGCTTGGAACGGTGGTATTGCACAAAGCTGAATTAAAATTAGCTAATGCGATAACGCTTAATATTGTTGACGGACAGCAGCGCCTTCTGACGCTCACACTACTTTGTACACTACTCGATCAACGCGGTAAGTTTTCATCCCCCTTGCTGGAGCAGGAATTTGCTTCAAGGGTGAGCATCAATAACCTTGAGCACAATGCCAAAGTCATTGAAAGCCGCCTCATGGGGCTTAACGATGATGAACGTCAATCACTGCTTCATTTTGTGTGTAACCGATGTGAGCTCATTGAAGTGACGCTCGATGACTTAAGCGAAGCGTTTCAGTTTTTCGACTCGCAAAATGCCAGAGGCAGAGCCCTGGCACCTTATGATTTGCTAAAGGCATACCATTTACGCGAAATGATGGAGACAACCGGACAGGTAGAACGACTCCATCACGTCAGCCTTTGGGAACAAGGTGTCAGTCCGGATGAGGGGTCCGCCAGCCTTCATCTCATTATGGGCGAGTTCTTATTCCGCCAGCGCCGTTGGCTGGATGGCGACTATGGTATTCAGTTCAGCCGCCACAATCTTGAGGTGTTCAAAGGCATCAACCTCTCAACATGTGATTACCACTACCTGCAGTCTCTGCTGGCCCTGGATTTTGCCGTTGAACATTACAATAACGACCCCGCAAGGAAGTGGGATAAGCAGCATCAGTCTTATCCGTTTCAAATTAATCAGATCATCATTAACGGAAAACGCTTTTTTGAGTACATCCAGCACTACAAGTCTTTGCATCACACCCTGTTTGATGGTGAGAAAGCGTTGCTTGGCGATTTCTTAAAAAAACATACCCGTTATTCCGGCAGTTCACGTAAGGGAGATATATATATCAAAAATCTCTTTATGTGCGCGGTGATGGCCTATTACGACAAGTTTGGTGATAACGAACTAGCTCAGGCGGCAACGATCTGTTTTTGCTGGAGTTACTACTTACGACTGCAATATCAAAAAATCGGCATGGACAGTATTGATAGCTATGCGCGTGAGGCCAGAGGACTGTTAAGAGTGATGGGTAAAGCCATCCACCCACAACAAGTTCTGCGCTTCGAGCCAAAGCGATGTGAAAATATCCGCTTTCTCAATGCCAGGTCCGTACAGGATTCAATCGCTCAAATGCTGGGAGATGTCGATGACAACAAGTAACGATTTAGCATTGCTGACTATCGAAAAATTATTCAGCGAAAACAGTCATTATGTTATTCCCATTTACCAGCGTAACTACGCATGGGGAGCAGCGGAGATCGAGCAGCTCATTCAGGACATTGCCGATGGTGTTCAAAACCTCAAAAAGACCGGAGAACAAAAAGAGGCTAAATACTATCTGGGCAGCCTGGTAGTGTATATCCGAGATGGTGCTGATAACCCTCATAAAGATGC
>Ga0308157_10004022_pt1 | contig 20176 bp, 21 predicted proteins | sample PhyBR1_FD_201035 | JGI IMG/M metagenome (GOLD analysis project Ga0308157, IMG submission 201035) | Phyllosphere microbial communities from UC Gill Tract Community Farm, Albany, California, United States - DLSLB.R1 | ecosystem: Host-associated > Plants > Phyllosphere > Unclassified | place: USA...
TTATGGCGCCTACGTGGACGCGGTGCCGGCAATCACCCTCGCTTCGCACAACATGATGTCGATGTTCGGCATCAACCGGCGACTTCTCGGCGCGATCGTCGGACACCTCGCAGCGTTCGAGATGACATCGTCGATCCCGAATCGGCTGTACGGGGACGGCATGCGCCGCCTCGGCCTCGGGCCGGAAGTCACCGACTACTTCGACGAGCATGTCGAAGCGGACGCGGTACACGAGCAGATCGCCGGGCACGACCTGGCCGGCGCTCTTGCGGAAGACCGCCCAGAACTGCTCCCCGACATCATGTTCGGCGCCGCCGCCTGCCTGGCCGTCGACGGATGGGCCGGCATGCACCTTCTGGATTCGTGGGCCGATGGAGCGTCATCGCTGCGCGCGGGTGCGCTCCGATGAGTCGAGAATGCGCGACGATCACCCCGTACCCGGACGGGCCGCTGCTACTGCGAGGAGATGTCGACCTCGTCACGGCGGATGGCCGGCCGATCGAACGCAACCGACGCACCGTCGCCCTTTGCCGATGCGGGCTTTCCACGATCAAGCCGTACTGCGACGGCACGCACAAAGCCGCCGGGTTTCGCACGGAGGAGTGATGCGTTCGCGCCTCGAAGCCGAGTACATCCTGCCCTTGCGCTGGACGGCGGATGACGCGCTCCCAGACCTGACCGCGTACCTCGAGCGCTTGAGCGCGTGGGTCGACATCACCGTCGTAGACGGATCCGATGATGCGCTGTTCGCGGTTCATCAACGCGCATGGCAGGGGTTTGTGCGTCACCGCCCTGTGACAGTGGCCGAAGGGTTGAACGGGAAGGTGCGAGGTGTACTCGCGGGGGTCGCGATCGCCAGGCACGAGGCGATCGTGATCGCCGATGACGACATCCGCTACGACTACGACGCCCTCGTAGCTGTGGTCGAGGACCTGGCGAACGCCGATCTCGTGAAACCGCAGAACCACTTCGATCCTCTCCCGTGGCACGCCAGGTGGGACACCGCTCGCACCCTGCTCAACCGGGCGATGGGCTCGGACTACCCGGGCACGCTCGGCGTGCGGCGCTCGACGATCACGGCGACCGGCGGATACGATGCCGACGTCCTTTTCGAGAACCTCGAGTTGGAGCGGACCGTGCTGGCGTTCGGCGGCAGAGTGAGCAATCGGCGCGACGTGTTCGTCACCAGGCGGCCGCCGACCGCCCGGCACTTCCTCTCACAACGCGTGCGCCAGGCCTACGACAGCTGGGCTCAGCCGGGCCGGCTGCTTCTCGAAGCATCCATAGTCCCTGCCGTCATCACTCTGCGGCGTCGGCCCGTAGCTCTCGTGACGCTCGCGCTCGCATTGATCTGTCTCGCAGAGTTCGGCCGCGGGCGCGATGGCGGTCGGTCGGTCTTCCCTGCGTCGAGTGTGCTGTGGGTCCCGATCTGGGTGGCCGAGCGAGGCGTCGCCACTTGGATCGCCCTCGCGCTCCGGCTCCGCGGCGGCGTGCGATACGCCGACGGTCGGATCACTCGGGCGGCGAACTCGGCGCGAGTGCTGCGTCGTCGGGCGGCGACTGTTGCCGTCGAGCGGAAGACGACCGACTCACCGCACCACTCGAGTGCTACGACCCGGAGCCCGCAACAGCAGAACGAGCACGGCTGCGCACAACGCCGCGGCAGACGCTAGCCATGCGACCCCCTCTCCTCCCCACATCGCATACGCTGCACCGGCCCCGATCGGCCCGATGAACGCGCCCGCGTTGAGCGCCGCAGTGGCATAGGAGCCGCCGAGGAGCGGCGCGCCTTCGGCTTCCCTCACGATGCGCGAGATGAGAGCGGAGCCGACGGCGAACGAGAGCGCGCCGACGATGAGCGAGAGCGCGAACAGCCACACGGCAGAACCGGAGAAGATCGCCATCAGCATCCATCCCACGCTGACCAGCGCTCCGCCGACACCGATCCACTTCTGCTCTCGACCGGCAGCCCATCGCCCGGTCGCGGTCACTCCGAGGAAGGAGCCGATACCGAATGCCGCGAGCAGCAGCGGAACGAGCGCAGCCGGGGTGCCCGCGTCGGCGCCGATGAGGCCGAGGAAGGTGAACACGCCGAACGTCGCCGCGTTGAACAGTGCGGCGAGCAGTATCGGGCCGAGCACCGGCCACCGTCGCAGTTCACGCAATTCCGATCGGATGCGGGGACGCATCGCGCTCGCACGCGTCATGGAAGCGCGCGTGAAGAGGAGGATGAGAAGTGCGGGCACGCAGAGCGGGCAGATCGCCCAGAAGGTCAGTCGCCAGCCGCCGAGCTGCGCGAGCGCAGCCCCCGCCGGCACGCCGATGATGGTGGCGAGCGTGATTCCGGCCAGCATCACCGCGATCGCGCGCGTGAGGCGGTCTTCCGTGACGAGGTTCCTCGCCGTGGACAGCGCCACTGCCAGGAACCCGGCATAGGCGAACGCCGCGATCACGCGCGTCACGAGCAGCACGGAGAACGAGTCCGTCGCCCCACCCGCGACGTGCGACGCGATGAAGACGACGAGGAAGCCGATCAGCGAGGTGCGCGCGGGCAGCCGCGATACGAGCATCGCCATCGTCGGCGCACCGATGACCATCCCCGCAGCGAAGGCGGAGGTCAGCAGGCCGACGGACTCGGGTGAGACGGAGAGATCGTCAGCGATCTCGGTGAGCAGGCCCGCGAGCATGAACTCGCTGGTGCCTTGGGCGAATATCGCGACGGTGAGGACATAGATGAGCAGAGGCATGGGTGCATCCAGACGAAGGCGCGGCGACGGCGCAGAGCGCGACGATCACCGCAGAGTGAAAATGTGGTCGCCGAGAGACGCGGGGAGCGAAGGCTCGACCCGCGGCGTCATCTGGATGCTTCAGGACTCACGACGACCACTATAGACCGGCCGTGCGCGACCTCGACGGTCAGCGGCGGCCGTCCGTGGTGGTCGGCAGTCGCGGAGCGCGCGTGACGAAGATCCCGAGCAGGACCATGGCGAGCGCGAGTCCGAGGTGGAGCCAGTTGTCCGCGTCGTTGACCGGCAGGATGTTGAGCTGATCGTTACCCACGGCGAACAGCCCGTACAGCCAGACGACGAAGTAGATGATGCCGCCCCAGATCAGGTACAGGCGGGATGCCATCGCACGGGCCGCGACGATCACACCGGCGATCCCGAAGGCGAGATGGACGATGTTGTGCAGCACCGAGACTTGGAACACGCCCAGCAGGTGCGCGTCCGAGTGCGCCCCGGCACCCGCGAGATGCTCGGTCGAGTGCGTGAGCCCCGGGATGAACCCGGCGATTCCCACCAGCAGGAACACGATTCCGGCGATGAGAGCGATCTTCTGAGTCGCCGTACCTGCGTACGACACCGGATCGCCAGCGCGCGTTGTGTTCGGAGTGTCCATGGTCGTCCTCCTTCACCTTCACGAGTGGAGATGGTGAAGCTAACGCGCTGAGGCGACTGTCGACGAGGGGATTGACGCGTGCGGGCGGCGGGAGTAGTGGGTGCCTATGCGGCGAGTATCCCGTCGAACAGCGCATCGAGGTATTGCGAAGAGCGCTCTGGTCGCAGGCGTGCGGCGTACCCGATGCCGCAGAGCAGGACCATGACGTCCGCCGGCTCCAGCGTGGTCCTGAAGTGCTCGGCGTTGCGGGTGATCAGGCTCGAGAACGCTTCGAAGAGGTCGGTCCGCAGCGCACGCGTCTCTTCCCTAGCCACGGTGGGCGCCACGACGGCATCCGCGAAGTCCGGGTCATCACTGAAGACCTGCAACGACTCCGCGATGAACCCGCGCACGGTGTCGAGTTCCCCGGATCGGCTTGCCGCCGATCTCGCCGCATCCGCCATCTCGACGAAACGCTGTTCGACGAGCGCCTCCCTCAACGCCTCGGTCGAGGGGAAGTGCCGGTAGACCGTTCCCACCCCGACGCCGGCGTGATGCGCCACGGCGTTGAGGTGAAGCGTGGCGCTGTCGGAGCGGAGCGCTCTCGCGACGTCGAGGATGCGCTCCCGATTTCGATGCGCATCGCGGCGGAGGACGGGCATGAATCCACTGTAACGGATGACTCATCCGAACGGATACATTATCCGTTTTTGCAGGTAGTCTGAGACCATGACCGACCAGAGCAGACAGTTCATCGACGTAGACGGCACGCGACGCAGTTACATCCACGTCGCGCCGGCATCACCTCGGCCGGACGCTCCTCTACTGCTCGCGCTGCACGGCTCATCGCAACAGGGGCGGACGATGCAGCGGTTCAGCGGTCGCACCCTCGATGCCCTGGCGCAGCGCATCGGGTCCGACCTCGTCTACCTGAACGGCTACGGTCGCGCATGGAACGATGCGCGCAGGCAGAAGCTGTCGAAGGCCCAGAAGGCCGGCATCGATGACGTCGGCTTCGTGAACGCCGTCATCGACCGCTTCGCCCGCCCCACGATCGCCGTCGGATACTCGAACGGCGGGCAGCTCACGCACCGCATCCTGCGTGAACGTCCTGCACTGCTCGCCGGGGCGACGATCATCGCTGCGGGCCTGCCGGTCGACGATGACTATCTGCTCGCCGATGTCGACCCGGGCCGGGTACCGGTGCTCATCGTGCACGGCACCGCCGACCCGATCGTGCCCTACGCGGGAGGCATGCCCCGGATGCTCGGGCGCGCCACGCGCGGCATGGTGCAGTCCGCGCCCGCGACGGCCCGCCGTTACGCACCGGCGGGCGAGCCCCGCATTCGACGCGATAGCGATCTCGAATGGGCCGACTGGGACGGCGTGCGTTTCATCACGCAGGTCGGAACCGGCCACGTCATCCCGAATCGCACCACCTCTCCCCTGCCGATCGCCGTCGGCCCCTCGCATCACGACTTCGACCTCGGCGAGGAGATCGAGAGCTTCTTCGGCTTGAACCCGCTCTGACACGTTCGATCCCTTGACATCGGTGTCCTTCGAGAGTACCAATTAAGAATACTCTTAATTAAGAAGGTTCCTCATGACAGTCTCCGACCCGCTGAGTCAGGTGTTCGCCGCACTTGCGGATCCGACCAGACGTGAGATCCTCTCCCGGCTCTCGCAGGGATCGGCGACAGTCGGCGAGGTCGCCGCCCCGTTCGCGATGAGCGCCCCGGCGATCTCGCAGCATCTGAAGGTGCTCGAGCGCGCGGGCCTGGTGACACGCACAGCCCACGCCCAATGGCGCACGCTGTCCATGCAGGCGGAGCCTCTGGACCAGGCGTCCGCATGGGTCGAGAAGCACCGCCGCGAATGGAACTTGAAGCTGGACGCTCTCGACGCGCATCTCAGCTCGATGAAGACCCCATCGGAAGACCGGAAGGAAGAATCATGAGCACGACCGACGCAACACCGCAGTTCTCGATCACTCGCACTTTCGACGCTCCCCGCGAGCTCGTGTGGAAGGCATGGACCGACGAGACCGAACTGGCGCAGTGGCTGCATCCGTTCGGGGTGTCGACCGACAGTGTGTCGTTCGACGTCCGCGTCGGTGGCCGCTACCGCTACACGATGACGAATGACGAGACCGGCGAGAAGTTTCCGACCGGCGGCGAGTACATCGAAGTGGACCCGGTCGACCGACTCGTCTTCACCTGGGGCGAACCCGAAGCTCCGGTCGAGGGCGCTCCCGTCATCACGCTGACATTCGCAGAACGAGGCGCGCAGACGGAGCTGGTCTTCCACCTTCGCGGACACGAGGGCAACCCCGGTGACGGCTTCATCCACGACGGCTGGGACGAGGCGCTCACGAACTTCGGTCGGTTCCTCGCCGGCGATCTCGAGGACTGAGCACATGGGCGTCAGGATGGACAACATCGGGATCGTGGTGGAGGACCTCACTCCGGCGATCGAGTTCTTCACAGAGCTCGGACTCGAACTCGAGGGCCGTGCCATGGCGGAGGGCGAGTGGGCCGGACGCGTCACGGGCCTCGGCGACCAGAGGGTCGAAGTGGCGATGATGCGCACGCCGGACGGCCACGGCCGCGTCGAACTGTCCCGGTTCGTGCATCCGGACGTCATCGCCGACAACCGGCGAGCGCCCGTGAACGCGCTGGGCTACCTCCGCGTCATGTTCGAGGTCGGCGACCTCGATGACGCCCTCGACCGCCTCTACGCACGGGGCGCAGAGCTCGTCAGCGACGAGGTGGTGCAGTACGAGGACGTCTATCGGTTGTGCTACATCCGCGGCCTGGAAGGGATCCTCATCGGACTCGCTCAGAGCCTGCGCTGACGGCCGACTCGGCGGAGCCCGAACGCAGCGGCATGAACCGTCGATAGGTGAGCACGGCGATGATGATCGTCGCGACGTGCATGAGCGAGAGCGCACCGGCCACGAGCCATCCCATCGCGACGCCCACGGCGATGTCGGGGATGAATGAGACCACGAGGAAGGTCGGCACCAGCCATCGCATGATCTTCGCAGGGTGCCGCGCGCGCCGGTTGATGATGTGCCAGCCGGCCGCGCCGGCGAACGCGGCGATCACGGTGAAGCTGATGTACGCGACCGGCTGCAGCCCGCCGACGCTCTCGGCGCCGAGGGATACGGCGCCGAGGGCGATGAGCGCGTTGACGGCGCTGGCCGCGACCGCGACGATCAGTGCGCTGAACGGAAGCGAGGTGCGGACCCGGTAGCCGGGCTGGGTGATGGTGATCATTTCTCCTCCTGGGTTCGGTGGTCGTGCGGAAGGTGACGTCATTCGTAGCGGAGTGCTTCGACGGGGTCTTTGCGTGCCGCCCGCGCAGCGGGGAGAGTCCCCGCGAGGAACGCGACGGCCATGATCAGCACGATCGTGAGCGCCACCGTGAGCGGATCGAAGGCGACGATGGTCAGCCCCGGCAGATCTGCGAGCAGGGCGCCACCGAGGAACGTGCTGGCCGCGGTGCCGACGATCATCGCCACGACCACGCCGATCGCACTGCCGAGGAATCCGATGAACACGGCCTCGGTGCTGAACAGCGCGAACACGCGCCCGCTGCCCATGCCCATCGCCTTCATGAGTCCGATCTCTCTGGTGCGCTCCTGCACTGACATCAGCAGGGTGTTGACGATCCCGAACGCCGCGGCGAGCAACGCGATCGCGGCGAACACGTTCAGCACGAGCACGATGGTGTCGATCACGGTGGTGAATGCACCGAGTTGATCCGCGGTGGTCGTGGCGGCGAAGCCGGCATCCGTCAGTCGTTCCTTCAGCTCTTCGATCTCGGCGGTCGTGAGGTCGATGTCGAACCAGGCGGTCGCCTCCGCCCAGCGATCCAGCTGATCGGCCGGCAGCCCCGTGCTCTGCAGCTGGTACAGGTCGTCTTCGAGCGCCTGATTCGCGACGAGGCCCGTACCGCTGGCAGCAGCGAGAGCCTCTTCGGCGACGCCGACGATCGTGACCTCCACGTCGTGCTGAGTGAACGCGCCGTCGGTGACGGCGACGGTCAGCGGCTCGCCGATCGCGGCGTCGGCATCGGCGAAGCCGAGCGGTTCGACGTAGGTCACCGGAATCGTGACCTGCAGTTCGGTGCTGCCGTCATCGGGCTCCGCGCCCGCCGCGAGCTGCACGTTCTGTCCGGCCACCAGCCCTCCGAGACTCGCGACATACGGAGTGTCGTCGCCGTACTGCACGTAGTCCAGCTGCACCGACTTGACCGGTTCGACCTCGAGGATGCCTTCGACATCACCGATCGCCTGGATGTCGGCATCCGTCATGAGGGTGACGGAATCCTGTGCCGGGCCGTTCCCCGTGACGACCGAGTCGGGGTCGTACTCCCGCGGCCCCGTGTCCTCCGCGTCGGCAGACGCCTCGCCGGTCTTGGTGACGGTCATCACGTCGTCGGCGCCGATGCCGGCGACGGTGTCGTCGATGTACCGGTTGATGCCGGTGCCGAGTCCGCTGGTGAGAGTGAGTGTGAATGCCCCGACGAAGATCGCCAGCACTGTGAGAGTCGTACGCGCCTTGGAGCGGAATGTGTTCGCGATCGCTGTGCCGATCAGGTCGCCGGCGTTCATGCTGCCACCTGCTCGCCGTCGACGATGACACCGTCACGGATGTGGATGCGCCGATCGCAGCGAGCGGCGAGCTCCTCGTCGTGCGTGACGATGACGAGGGTGATGCCCTGTTCGCGGTTCAACGTGAACAGGATGTCTTCGACAACGCCCCCGGTGTTGGTGTCGAGGTTGCCGGTGGGCTCGTCCGCGAAGATGACCCGCGGGGAGTTCACCAGGGCTCGTGCGATCACCACCCGCTGCTTCTGCCCGCCCGACAGATTGATGGCCTTGTTCTTCGCCTTGTCACCGAGCTCGAGTTGTTCGAGCGCGTTCGTGGCCCGGTAGCGACGAGCGCGCCGCCCGACGCCGGCGATCTTCAACGGCAGCGTCACGTTCTCGAGCGCGGTCTGGCTCCCGTTGAGGAAGAACTGCTGGAACACGAAGCCGAAGGTCTTGTTCCGAGCCCGGTTCAGCCGCGCCCCTCGCAGCTGTCGAGTGTCCTGACCGTCGAGCAGCAACGATCCCTGGCTGGGCTGATCGAGAAGCGCGAGCAGGTGCATCAGGGTTGATTTCCCCGACCCGCTCTTGCCGACGATCGCAATGCTCTCCCCTTCGCGGATGTCGAGGCTGACGCCGCGCAGCGCGTCGAACCTGCTCGGGCCGCGCCCGTAGGTCTTGTGCAGATCGCGGACCGAGAGTATCGGTGCGCTTCGGTCTTCGGTCGCCGTCGAGTGTGTCACTGGGCTCTCCTCTTTTCTGGGATGCAACGAGCCTCCAGCGGGGCGGGGTCTCGGCGCGTCGCCCCAGCGAGGCACCTGCATACCCTGAACGGGGTATCTCCGGCCGGAACCTAGGGAAGCGGCGGCGTGCGGATCGATAATGAGAGCATGCGCAGCGTACGGGCACCCGAGGTCGCCTCGTCGGCGCGCGCCACGATGCCGGGGTGGGCGAGGGATCTGCTCGCAGCGATCGCCGTCCTCGTGACCGCCTTCGGGCCGCTGACGCGACTCACCGACGGCCTCTCGCCTCTCGGCTGGATCATCGTCGGCCTGCCGGTCGCACTCATGTTCCTGCGCCGCCGGTACCCGTGGGTCGTGCTGGTCGCGTGCGTGGCGTGCTTCGTCGCCGTCTCGCTCACGCTCGCGCTCACGCCGTTCTCGGCCCTGCCGACCGGCATCGCCGTGTTCACGATCGCCACCCGCACGAATCGCCGCACCGTGCTGGTCACTGTGCTGAGCGTGCTCGTGGTGATGATTCCGGCATCCATCTTCCACGAGTGGGCGTCGCTGCACCCGCTCACGATGCTCGTCCTGGTGATGGTGGGGTTCTTCGCCGCGGCCGGCGACGCGATCAGATCACGTCGGGCCTATATCGACGAGATCACCCAACGAGCCGTGCAGGCGGAGCAGACCCGCGAGGCGGAGGCCTCGCGACGCGTCGCCGAGGACAGGCTGCGCATCGCGCGCGATCTGCACGACACGGTCGCGCACCAGATCTCGGTGATCAATCTGCACGCCGCCGTCGCGGGCCGAGCGATCGACGACGACCCGGTCGCCGCGAAGTCGGCTCTCGCCACCGTCGGCACCGCGTCCAGACGCGTGCTGAGCGAGATCGGCGACCTGCTCTCCACGCTGAGGGCACCCGATGAGGCGCAGCCGCTCGCGCCCACGCCGGGGCTGGGAATGGTGGGAGCGCTGATCGAAGAGTTCGAGGGGTTCGGTCTGCACGTCACTGCGCGGATCGAGGGCGACCTCATCGATCTGCCGGCCGCCGTCGACCTGGCCGGTTACCGGCTCGTGCAGGAGGCGCTCACGAACGCGCACAAGCACGGTTCGGCTCCTCGCGCCCACGTGTGGATCGATCGCGATGAGGGCACGCTCCGACTTCTCGTCACCAACCCCGCGGCGAACGACGCCGACCAGAGCGGGCCCGAGCAGGGCGGGCCCGAGCAGGGCGGGCCCGCCATCGACGCCTCCGCAGGGCACGGTCTGCTCGGCATCCGCGAGCGGGTCACCGGCGTGGGCGGAACGCTCAGCGCCGGTCGCGACGGCGGTTCCTTCCGCGTCGAGGCCGTCATCCCTCTCCAAGGGGAAGTGCCGCAGGTGCCCGCGTGATCCGCGTCGCCATCGCCGATGATCAGGCGCTCATCCGCACCGGTGTCGCGCAGCTGCTCGGATCCGAGCCCGACTTCGAGATCGTCGGCGAAGCCGGGGACGGAGTGGAGGCCGTCGCACTCGCCGCCCGGTCGAACCCCGACGTCGTCCTGATGGACATCCGGATGCCGAACATGGACGGGATCGAGGCCACGGCGAAGATCTGCCTCTCCCCCGCGTCGATCGCCACCCGCGTGCTCATCCTCACCACGTTCGAGGAGGACGAGTACGTGGTCGCGGCGCTCCGTGCCGGTGCCAGCGGGTTCATCGGCAAGGGCGCCGACCCCGACGAGATCGCCCGCGCGGTCAGAGCCGTCCACTCCGGCGACGCCCTGCTGTCCCCCGCAGCCACGCGCAGTCTGATCGGACGGTACCTCGACGCCGACCCCGTGCACGCCCGACGCCCTGCCGGCGTCGATCCCGGCATCCTCACGCCCCGCGAGACCGAGATCCTCCTCCTCGTCGCACGCGGACTGTCCAACGACGAGATCGCCACCGATCTCTACATCTCGGCCCACACGGCGAAGACCCACGTCAAGCGCATCATGGCGAAGATCGGCGCGCACGACCGCGCGCAGTGCGTGATCTACGCCTACGAACGGCGACTGCTCAGCCCGGCCGAGGAGGCGTAGGACTCGACTCAGCCCTTGACCGCCCCGGCCATGACACCGGCCACCAGCTGCTTGCCGAGGAACACGAACGCGATCAGCAACGGCAGCGCGATGAGGAACACGCCGGACATGATCAGGGCGTGATCGGCAGTGAACGCCCCGCTCAGCTGCGGAATGACCAGCGGAAGCGTCTTCTGGCTGCGCAGCACCACCGACGGCCAGAAGAACTCGTTCCACGAGCCCACGAATGTGAACAGCGCGAGCGTGGCCGCTGCGGGCCTCGCCGCGGGCAGCGCGATGGACCAGAAGGTGCGCAGGACGCTCGCGCCGTCGACGCGTGCGGCCTCGATCAGTTCGTACGGCAGCGCCTCCTTGAGGTATTGGGTCATCCAGAAGACGCCGAAGGCACCGACGAGGCTGGGCACGATGAGCGCGGCGAGAGAGTCGATCCAGCCGAACTCGTTCATCATGATGAACATCGGGACGGTCCCCAGCTGCATCGGGATCACCAGAGTCGCGATCACGAAGACGTACAGCCCGTTCTTGCCCCGGAACCCGAGCTTGGCGAACGAGAAGCCGGCGAGAGTCGAGAAGAACACGGTCGCTGCGGAGACCACCACCGCGACGACGATCGAGTTCAGCGCCGACACCCAGAAGTCGATCTGGTGGTTCGAGACGATCGCGATGATGTTGTCGAACAGATTGGGCCCTGGAAACAGTCTGGGCAGCGCGCTCTGCGCGATCTCGATCCGCGTGGACGACCCCAGGATCGCCGTGTAGTACAGCGGGAACACCGAGGCGATGAGCACGATCGACAGCAGAGCGTACGTCACCCAGCCCGGACGAGGACCGACCGAATCCTCGCGGGGCTTGAACTTGATCGGTTTGCCCTTGGAGGCACGCCGTTGGGCGTACTTCTTGGCACCGCGCCCGGAGATGCTCTCGATCAGGGGTGTGCTCATCGGCCCTGGCCTTTCTCGCTGAGGCGCTTCGCGGCGAGGCGGGAGGCGCGGGTCGGTTTGGAGGTGTTGGTGGAGATCGCCCTGGTGAGGAAGAAGTTCAGCAGCGTGAAGAAGATGATCACTGCGGCGAAGAGCCAGGCGACGGCTGCCGCCTGCCCTATGCGGTCCTGCCAGTCGCCGAAGCCCAGGTTGAAGAGGTAGAGCACCGTGGTCAGCCACTGGTTGTCCGCGCCGCCCTGTCCTGTTCCGCCGCTGCCTGTTCCGTCGAAGACTCTGGCCTCGTCGAACACCTGCAACCCGCCGATCGTCATCGTGAGGACGACGAAGATCATAGTCGGGCGGATGCTGGGGATCGTGATGGAGAAGAACTGCCGCGCGCGCCCTGCCCCGTCGATCGTCGCGGCCTCGTACATGTCACGAGGGACCGTCTGCATGGCTGCGAGGAAGATCAGTGCGTTGTAGCCGGTCCAGCGGAAGATGATCATCGTCGCGATGGCGACGTGCGAGAGGAGCCGGTTGTGGAAGAACGGCGAGTCGACGTCGCTGAACCAGCCGAGCTCGTGCATGAGCGGGGTGACCAGGCCGAACTGCCCGAACACCTGCGAGAAGATCATCGCCGAGGCGACGGGCATGACGACGAAGGGCACCAGAACACCCATCCGCCAGAACGTCTTCGTCCTCAGGTTCTGGTCGAGGATCGCCGCGATGAGCAGCGCGAGGATGAGCTGCGGGATGAGCGACAGCACGAAGATCGAGAACGTGTTCTGCAGCGACGTCCAGAACGCCGGCTGGTTCAGCACCCAGGTGAAGTTGTCGAACCCGACGAAGTCGCCCTGACCGAGACGACGATCCCAGTCGTGCATCGCCACCCAGATGTTGAACAGGATCGGGAACAGCCCGAAGATCGCGAAGCTCAGGAAGAACGGCGAGATGTAGAGGTACGGCGAGATCTTGATGTCCCACCTGGACAGGTTCCGGGAGAACCCGAGGCGGCGCGTAACAGCGGTCTGCGATGTCATGTCTCTGCCTGTTTCACCTTCATTGTGAACGCGTGTGCGCCGTGGCCCGCCCGGGATCGAACGGGCCACGGCCCTGCATGCTCGGTCGGTCAGTCGGTCAGCCCGAGTGCATCGAACTCGGCGACCGATGAGGTCCATGCCGCTGCGGCATCCTCACTGCCTGATTCGATGCGACGGATGCCGTCCATGACGAGTGTCTGGATTCCGGCGAAATTCACACCGCGGAATCCGCCGGCCGCCTTGTCACCGGCCGACTCGGCCAGACCCGCGTAGATGGCACCGGTCTCCTGGCCGCCGAAGAACTCATTCGCGGTCTCCGCGACGGCGGGGTCCTGCATCGCTTCGAGCTGCGACGGGAACTGACCGTTCAGCAGGAACATCGATACAGCGGCCTCCGGCGAGGTGAGGAAGTCCGCGAGTTCGACGGCCGCATCGGTGTGCGCGCCTGCGGCCGGGACGGCGAAGAAGGAGCCGCCCCAGTTGCCGCCGCCGTCGGGGAAGGCATCCGCGATCCGCCAGCCCTCGAGACCCGCAGCGTTCTCGGCGATGATGCCCGTCGCCCATGCGGGTGTGATGACCGTGGCCCACCGGCGCGCCTGGAATCCGGCGCCCCAGTCGGCATGACCGATCCCGACTCCGGCCGAGACGCCCTCCTCCGCCGCTTCGCCGAACATCGTGAACAGATCCTTCACGTCATCGTTGTCGGCGAGCGCGACCGCATCGCCGCTGTCCGGGTCCTCGAACGCGGCAGGGAGCTGGTTGATCGCCGCCTGGATCGCGGTGCTGGTGGAGTCGATCCATGCGGCATCCGATGCCTCGGTGAACTGCCTTCCGGCGTCGAGGAACGACTCCCATGTGGCATCCTCACCCCCGATGAACTCGGTGAAGCCCTCGGGATCGGAGGGGAGCCCTGCGGCTTCCATGAGCGTGGAGTCGTAGGCGATCGCGAGCGGACCGATGTCCATCCCGTAGCCCTTGATCTCGTCGCCGACGGATCCCTGAGTGACCTTCCAGTCGACCCACCGGTCTTCCACTGCGGGCAGGGTGACCCAGTCCTCGGGCAGCGCCATCATCTCGGTCCACCAGTCGAGTTCGACGAGGTGGAGATCGGACAGTCCGGCACCGTTGGAGGCAAGACCGTTGCGCAGCACGGTCTGAGCAGAGGCGCCGTCGGCGAAGGAGTTGACCTCCACCTTGATGCCGGTCTCCTCGGTGAACTGCTCGAGCAGTTCCGGCGGGATGTCGACCCAGGTGGCGACGGTGAGCGTCTCGGGTGTCTCTCCGCCACCGCCCTCACCTCCGCCTCCGCCTCCGCTGCAGCCGGACACAATCAACGCTGTCGATGCGGCGATCGCAGTGAATGCGATGGTCTTCCTCTTGGTCCTCATCTTCGAGTCCTTTCGTGTGTGGGTTCGTGTATCTAGTGGGTCTGTGGAGCGATCGAGGCGACCGCCCACGCGGGGAGTTCGAAGTCGATGTGCAGTGCCCCGTCGTCGCCGACGGTGAGAGTCCTCCGGTCGAGGCGGTCCGCGGTCTCTCGGAGTTCCGCGGTCTGCTCGCGGCTGAGATTGAGCGGGGATCCCATCCGATGCCATGCCTCCGCGACGTTGCCGTGCTCCCAATCGAGGACCTCGAGAGTGAATACGGCTCCCGGTGTCAGCCCTTCGAGCGTGTGCCGGATGCCGCGGGCGGAGCCGATGAGAGCCAGATCACGCGTGCTGCGATAGTCGGAGCGCGACTCCAGGCCCGCCCCGCCCATCTCATCCGGATAGTTGTAGAAGACGGCCGACACATCACCGGTCTTGGAGGAGCGCGTGATCACGCCGTCCGCAGCCTCGTGCACGAGTCGGTCGCCCAGCCTGTTGAGCATGGCCATGGCGTGGAACGTCGGCTTGTGCAGGCCCTGCTCGTTCACGAACCCGAAACCGCCGTGGAAGGGGCCGATGCCGCCACCGCCCTCCTCGAAGACATCCGTGAAGGTCCAGTAGGAGATCGATTCCGCCAGGGCTTCCCCCTTGAGGAACGCACGCACGATGTACGGTGCCGCGAACAGGGTGTCGTGGATCGCGTCGCGGCTGGACGGCGAGGTCGACCACTCGGTGATGTGCAGTTCGACATCAGGGTACGGACTGTGCGCGATGATCTCCCGCATGAGCTCGAGGTCCTGACGGGTCGCGTCCGCGTGACGGGTGATCGCTTTGCCCCGCCCTGTCGAATCGGCGGCGTAATCGGTGGGATACAGGTGGGTCGACAGGAAATCGAGTGGCACGCTGCGCTCGGCGCAGTAGGCGAGGAACTCGTGGATCCACACCGGCTGCCAGTCCAGGCTGTCGGGGTCGGCCGTCTCAGCGGTCTCGACCTCGAGGGCCGGATCGTGGTACTCGCCGGCATACCGCTCGTCGGGGACGAAGACGCTCGTCGATGGACCACCCACTCGGATGCCGGAGTCGATCGCCTTGATCGCCCTCGCGCTGGCCTCGTAGAGCTCGAAGTACTCCGTGCGCGTGCCGGTCCAGAAGTGCGGCACGAGGTTCGGTTCGTTCCAGACCTCGAACGGCCATTGCCTGACCTCGTCGATGCCGTACCGGTCGATCCAGTGCCGGACCGTCGCCGTGACGAGTTCGACCCAGCGGTTCATGTCTTTGGGTGGGCTGCAGTGCGCCTTCCACCAGAACAGGGTCTCGGTCTGCGTCGCGAGCGCACGCGGCATGAATCCGAGTTCGACGAACGGGCGCGCTCCGGTGTCGAGGATCGCATCGAACACCTTGTCGACGTACGCGAAGGTGTGCACGGGCTCCGGCAGCGAGGTGTACGGGCCGAAACCGCCGCCGTTCTCCGTGCGGTACACGAACATGTCGTCGTGGAAGAGCCCATGGAAGCGGACGTGCCGAACGCCCAGCACATCGACGGCCTCACGGAAGTGCGCCTGCCAATCCGCACGCAGCGCCTCGTTGGCCCTGCCTGCGCCGACGCACTCGTTCCAGACGTGCCGCAGCACCCGCTCGGTGGCGGGTTCCCTGTCTGCCAGTACGGTAGACACCGACACATCAAGAACCATCGAGAATCTCCTTTGATCGAGTGAATGTCTCGTTTTTACGAAACTGTTTCGCTATGCTTGGATGCAGGTTCACGGTAGCGCGCTCTGGCATTCAGTGTCGAGTCGGCAGTATCACGGTTAGATAACGGCGCAAGAGACCGAAACAATTTCGGAAGGATGAGGGATGAGTTCCAGCTCGGCCACGCCGCGCAAGTCGACGCTCTCCGATGTGGCCGCAGCATCGGGCGTGTCCAAGGCCACCGTGTCGAAGGCGCTCAACGGTCGCGACGATGTGTCGGCCGAGACCAGGGAACGCGTGCTCGCCGCAGTGTCGGAGCTCGGCTACCGCCCGACGACCTCGCCGGCGACGGAGGGACGTCGCGCGATCGCCGTCGCTTTCGACATCCCCGCTTCGCCGTACATCCTGAACGTCCTCCAGGGTGTTCTCGCCTCGGCCACCGACAACCGCCTCGACCTGCTGACCCGGCTCGCGCCGGACCGCACGGTGCGCACCCAGCGGGCTGTCGCACATGCGTGGATCGCCGAGCAGCGTGCCGCCGGGGTGATCGGCGTCGTCGGATTGACGCTGTCCAGACCGGATGCTCTGCTCGATGCCGCCGCCGAGGCGAAGCTGCCCTTCGTGATGGTCGACCCGGTCGACACCGCGCATCGCCGACTGGTGAGCATCGCGTCGAGCAACTGGGCGGGCGCACGGGCCGCGGCCGACTACCTGATCTCGCTCGGCCACCGCCGGATCGCATGGATCGGCGGGCCGGAGTCGTCGGTGGCCGCACGAGATCGCCTGTACGGCTACCGTGCCGCGCTCGATGCTGCCGATCTGGAAGCCGACCCCTCGATGGCGGTGTCGGACCAGTTCGACGTGGCGGCCGGCGCCCGGCACGCCCGGGACATGCTCACAGCCGCCCACCCGCCGACGGCGATCATGGCTGCGGATGACGAGATCGCCGTCGGCGTCCTGGCAACCGCGCGCGAGCTCGGCGTGCGGGTGCCGGAAGACCTCAGCGTCATCGGGTTCGACGACACTCCGCAGGCACCGTGGACGACACCGCCTCTGACCACGGTGCGTCAGCACCTGGAGGACATGGGTCGGATGGCCGTGCAGACCGTCGAATCCCTGGCCGCGGGGCAGCCGCCCGTCTCACGTCATGTCGAGTTGGCGACGACCCTCACGATCCGCGAGACGGTGGCGCCTCCGGCGGGATGAGCGCCTTCGCACCCCTGGGGCGCCGCCGACCACATAGTCCTTGCAGAAAGCAGAATTTTCGCAAGTCTTCACACGCCAGATGGCCGGAAGAGACACATTTCTTGGCGCAGAGTGGTTGCTGACAGCCACCACCGCAAAGGAATCGAAATGACTGCGTACCAAGACGACATCGACGCCATCCGCACTCTCACCGACGAGAACGGCTCCAGTTGGAACGCCATCAACCCCGAGTCCGTCGCCCGAATGCGGGCGCAGAACAGGTTCAGGACCGGACTCGAGATCGCTCAATACACGGCCGACATCATGCGCCGCGACATGAGTGAGTACGACGCCGACTCTTCGCTCTACACCCAGTCGCTCGGCGTCTGGCACGGCTTCATCGGTCAGCAGAAGCTGATCTCGATCAAGAAGCACCTGAAGACGACGAACAAGCGCTACCTCTACCTGTCGGGGTGGATGGTCGCCGCGCTCCGTTCCGAGTTCGGGCCGCTTCCCGATCAGTCCATGCACGAGAAGACCTCGGTGCCGGCGCTCATCGAGGAGCTGTACACGTTCCTCCGCCAGGCCGACGCCCGCGAGCTCGACCTGCTGTTCACGAAGCTCGATGATGCCCGCGCGGCAGGCGACGAGACGACGGAGGAGTTCATCCAGTCGCAGATCGACAACTACGAGACCCACGTCGTGCCGATCATCGCCGACATCGATGCCGGCTTCGGGAATCCGGAGGCGACCTACCTTCTCGCCAAGAAGATGATCGAGGCGGGCGCCTGCGCCATCCAGATCGAGAACCAGGTCTCCGACGAGAAGCAGTGCGGTCACCAGGACGGCAAGGTCACGGTGCCGCACGAGGACTTCATCGCGAAACTCACCGCGGTGCGTTACGCATTCCTCGAGCTCGGGATCGACAACGGCGTGATCGTGGCGCGCACGGACTCGCTCGGTGCGGGTCTCACGCAGAAGCTCGCTGTCTCGCAGGTGCCGGGCGACCTCGGCGACCAGTACAACTCGTTCCTCGACGTCGAAGAGATCTCCGCGGCCGAGCTGGGCGACGGTGATGTCGTCATCAAGCGCGACGGCAAGCTGCTGCGCCCGAAGCGCCTCGCGAGCAACCTGTACCAGTTCCGCGCGGGAACCGGAGAGGAGCGCTGCGTGCTCGACAGCATCACGTCATTGCAGAACGGGGCCGATCTGCTGTGGATCGAGACCGAGAAGCCGCATGTCGCCCAGATCGCGGGAATGATGAACGAGGTGCGCAAGGTCATCCCGAACGCGAAGCTCGTCTACAACAACAGCCCGTCCTTCAACTGGACGCTCAACTTCCGCCAGCAGGCGTACGACCGGTTCGCCGCCGAGGGCAAGGACGTCTCGGCATACGATCGCGCCGCGCTCATGAGCGTCGAGTACGACGGCACCGAGCTCGGGCGACTGGCCGACGAGATGATCCGCGACTTCCAGCGCGATGGTTCCGCGCAGGCCGGGATCTTCCACCACCTCATCACGCTTCCGACGTACCACACGGCTGCGCTGTCGACGGATGACCTGGCCAAGGGCTACTTCGGCGACGAGGGCATGCTCGCCTACGTGCAGGGAGTCCAGCGCCGCGAGATCCGTGAGGGCATCGCCACCGTCAAGCACCAGAACATGGCCGGCAGCGACATCGGAGACAACCACAAGGAGTACTTCGCCGGCGACGCCGCTCTGAAGGCCGGCGGCAAGGACAACACCATGAACCAGTTCAGCTGATCGTTCGGCCACGAACTCTCATGAATTGAGAGACGAGCCGCGCGCAGGAGCATTGCCGATCGAAATCGGCACGATCTCCTACGCGCGGCTCGTCTTATTCCGTGCGTGTGGGGAGTCGCCTACTCGATCGGGTCGGTCGCCGCCCGTGAAGCCGTCGATGAGAACGACCGACGGCACCGGCCCGTGCGGGCGGTGGGAGTGACGGCAGAAGTCCTCGGTGATGACGCGACTGCGGTCGGCGTGCGAGAGCAACAGGTTGTCGAAGTCGTAGAGGAAGCGCGGCGGTGCAGGCGCGTCGGGATCTGGTCGCGGCGCATCAGGCAGATCGATCAGGTCTTCGCCCGCCTCACTATGATGCGAACATGACACGCACGGATCCGATCTTGCGGGGGAACCAGGCCTCCGACGAGCTCGGCCCCGGCATGCTCGTCCTGCTCTGGGCGCTCATCGGCTCACAGCTGGTCGCTCCGGCGATCTTGGTGTTCCATCTTGCGACCGGTAACACGCGAGAAGCGGAGGACTGGGTACCTGGTTCGATCATCTGTGCTCTGATCGCCCTGCTGCTCTTGGCAGGGTTGCGCTCATCGGCTCGTGATACGCGACAGTTGCGTGCGAAGGGCGTCCCCGGGTCGGCAACCGTGCTCTCCGTGGAGCCGCTCGAGGACGGATACGCGATGATCCTGCGGATCTTCATCGACCGACTCGAGCCATTCGACGCACGCGCCCGCTCCGGTTGGAACCGCCTGAAAGTCGGCGACACGGTCCAGGTGCTGGTCGACCCCACGGACCGGTTGTTCAGCATCGTCGATTTCGGAGCCACGCCGGACGGTCCGAGTCGTTTCAGTCGGGCGTGACCGCCCTCGTCGGGCTCCAGCTGGCGAGCGCCGAAAGAGCGTGGTGCAAGGGTGATCCGGGCTCACGCAGACTGCTCCCCGCGGTCGGGCTACTCCCAGGTCGCGGCATCCGGATCGATGTCGTGATGACGCGCTGATTCGTCGATGGCCAGACGGAACCACGTCGCGAGGCCGTCTCCTATCCCGTTGTAGTACGCCGCGAATCCCGGGTCGGCCTCGAACATCCACCCGAGGCACACCTGCATCTGCCTGGTCAGCGGGAAGAAGTTCGAAAACAGTACCCGGTGTCGCTCCACGAGTTCGTCCACCTCCGCGCACCCGGGCTCGACGCCTCGGCTCACGGCATCGGCGAGGTCGCGCTGAAGTGCGGACATAGCCTCGGAGAGAGCCCGCCACTGGGCCGGCGACCGGGACGCCGAACGCTCCGCGAACTGCGCCCACTGCTTCGACCCTCCCCATACGAAGCGGGCTGCGCGAGATTGCTGCGGGTCCCACTCCTCTCCGAAGACCTCGCGCTGCTCGTCGTCGCTCATCAGGATGCCGCGCTCGTGGGCATCGGTCATGCGCTCGAGCCGTTCGTCGAGCTGCTGCAGGTCG
>Ga0308157_10004024_pt1 | contig 20175 bp, 19 predicted proteins | sample PhyBR1_FD_201035 | JGI IMG/M metagenome (GOLD analysis project Ga0308157, IMG submission 201035) | Phyllosphere microbial communities from UC Gill Tract Community Farm, Albany, California, United States - DLSLB.R1 | ecosystem: Host-associated > Plants > Phyllosphere > Unclassified | place: USA...
ACATCCTCGGCCGCGTCAAGGTGTACGAGGCGATCGTCAAGGGCGAGAACATCCAGGAGCCCGGCATCCCCGAGTCCTTCAAGGTGCTCATGAAGGAGATGCAGTCGCTCTGCCTGAACGTCGAGGTGCTCTCGGCAGACGGCACTGCGGTGAACCTCCGCGACACCGACGACGAGGCGTTCCGCGCAGCGGAAGAGCTCGGTATCAACATCTCCAGCCGATTCGAGTCCGCCTCGATCGACGAGATCTGACGCGCGCCTTCGGCAAGCGTCTGATCACAGAAATTTATTGAGACACAGGAGAACTAGTGCTCGAGTCAAACACCTTCGATGAGCTTCGCATCGGCCTGGCCACCGCAGACGACATCCGCGGATGGTCCTACGGTGAGGTGAAGAAGCCTGAAACGATCAACTACCGCACCCTCAAGCCCGAGAAGGACGGTCTGTTCGGTGAGCAGATCTTCGGACCTTCCCGCGACTGGGAGTGCGCCTGCGGCAAGTACAAGCGCGTGCGCTTCAAGGGCATCGTGTGCGAGCGATGCGGCGTGGAGGTCACCAAGAGCTCCGTGCGCCGCGAGCGCATGGGACACATCGAGCTCGCCGCTCCCGTCACGCACATCTGGTACTTCAAGGGCGTCCCGTCGCGCCTCGGGTACCTGCTCGACATGGCGCCGAAGGACCTCGAGAAGGTCATCTACTTCGCGGCGTACATGGTCATCTCGGTCGACGAGGATGCTCGTCACCGCGATCTCGCCACGCAGGAGAACAACGTCCGCCTCGAGCTGAAGACGCTGGGGGATCGTCGCGACGCGAAGATCGCCGAGCGCCTCACCAAGCTCGAGGAGGAGCTCGCGGCCCTCGAGGCCGAGGGCGCCAAGGCCGACGCCAAGAAGAAGGTGAAGGACGCTGCTGAGAAGGAGATGAACCTCACCCGCAAGGGCGCCGACGAGCAGATCGCCAAGCTCGAGCGCGTGTGGGAGGACTTCCGCACGCTCGAGGTCGGCGCGCTCCGTCCTGAGGACGACGTCTTCCACGAGCTGCAGGACCGGTTCGGACAGTACTTCGAGGCCCACATGGGTGCGGAGTCGATCCAGCGCCGCCTTGCGGCGTTCGACCTGCAGGCCGAGGCCGAGAGCCTGCACCTGCAGATCTCCGAGGGCAAGGGCCAGCGCAAGATCCGTGCGATCAAGCGCCTCAAGGTCGTCAACTCGTTCCTGGAGACCGGCATGTCGCCGGCATCCATGGTGCTGGATGTCGTCCCGGTCATCCCGCCGGAGCTGCGCCCGATGGTGCAGCTCGACGGTGGCCGCTTCGCCACGTCCGACCTCAACGACCTCTACCGTCGTGTGATCAACCGCAACAACCGTCTCCGTCGCCTGATCGACCTCGGTGCCCCCGAGATCATCGTCAACAACGAGAAGCGGATGCTGCAGGAGGCCGTCGACGCGCTGTTCGACAACGGTCGCCGTGGTCGCCCCGTCACCGGTACCGGAAACCGCGCACTGAAGTCCCTCAGCGACATGCTGAAGGGCAAGCAGGGTCGTTTCCGTCAGAACCTGCTCGGAAAGCGCGTCGACTACTCGGGCCGTTCGGTCATCGTCGTGGGTCCCCAGCTGCAGCTGCACCAGTGCGGTCTTCCCAAGACGATGGCGATCGAGCTGTTCAAGCCGTTCGTGATCAAGCGCCTGATCGACCTCGGCCACTCGCAGAACATCAAGGCGGCCAAGCGCGCCGTCGAGCGCATGCGTCCCGAGGTCTGGGACGTGCTCGAGGAGATCATCCGCGAGCGCCCCGTGCTGCTCAACCGTGCGCCTACGCTGCACCGTCTCGGCATCCAGGCGTTCGAGCCGCAGCTCGTCGAGGGCAAGGCCATCCAGCTGCACCCGCTCGTCTGCGCGGCGTTCAACGCCGACTTCGACGGCGACCAGATGGCTGTCCACCTGCCGCTGTCGATCGAGGCGCAGGCAGAGGCACGAGTGCTGATGCTCGCATCGAACAACATCCTGAAGCCGTCGGACGGCCGCCCGGTGACCCTGCCCTCGCAGGACATGATCATCGGTCTCCACCACCTCACGGTGGTCAAGGAGGGCGCCGTCGGTGAGGGCCGTGCGTTCGGCTCGGTCTCCGAGGCGATCCTCGCCAAGGACGAGGGCACCCTCGACCTGCAGGCGAAGATCCGCATCCGCATCCCCGGTCTCACGTTCCTCGAGGGCCAGGCGCCCGAGGGCTACGAGAACCACGGTCTGGTCGATGCATCCCTCGGCCAGGCGATCTTCAACGCCACGCTGCCGAAGGGCTACCCCTTCGTCCGCGAGCCCGCCGACAAGGGCAAGCTCTCACAGATCGTCAACAAGCTGGCCGAGGAGTACCCCAAGGTCGAGACGGCTGCGACGCTGGACCGCATCAAGGACGCCGGTTTCTACTGGGCCACGCGCTCCGGTGTCACCGTCGCCCTCAGCGACATCCTCACGCCTCCGAGCAAGAAGGAGATCGTCGGTCGCTACGAGAAGCTCGCAGCGAAGGTGCAGTCCCAGTACGAGAAGGGCCTCACGACCGACGTCGAGCGTCGCCAGGAGCTCATCAAGATCTGGACCGAGGCCACTGATGAGGTTCAGGTCGCGATGCGCGAGAACTTCCCGGAGGACAACACCATCAACCGCATGGTGTCCTCGGGTGCTCGTGGTAACTGGCTGCAGATCCGCAACATCGCGGGTATGCGCGGTCTGGTGAACAACCCGAAGGGTGAGATCATCCCTCGCCCGATCATCTCGTCGTACCGCGAGGGGCTGTCGGTCGCCGAGTACTTCATCGCGACGCACGGTACCCGTAAGGGTCTCGCCGACACCGCTCTGCGCACCGCGGACTCGGGTTACCTGACCCGTCGTCTGGTCGACGTGTCGCAGGACGTCATCATCCGCGAAGAGGATTGCGGCACGTCGAAGGGCCTCGAGCTCCCGATCGCCGCGCCGAACTCGCAGGGCGAGCTGGTGCGCGACGCGAACGTCGAGAACTCGGTGTTCGCCCGCACGCTGGCATCCGACGTGGTCAACGAGTCGGGCGAGGTTCTCGCCGCGGCCGGTGACGACGTGGGCGACGTGCTGATCGACAAGCTGGTCGAGCTCGGCGTCGAGAGCATCAAGGTGCGCTCGGTGCTGACCTGCGACTCCGCTGTCGGTGTCTGCGCGCAGTGCTACGGCCGCTCGCTCGCGACGGGTAAGACCGTCGACATCGGAGAGGCCGTCGGCATCATCGCCGCGCAGTCGATCGGTGAGCCCGGTACCCAGCTGACGATGCGTACCTTCCACACCGGTGGTTCGGCATCGGCGGATGACATCACCCAGGGTCTGCCCCGTGTGCAGGAGCTCTTCGAGGCTCGTACGCCCAAGGGTGCGTCTCCGATCGCCGAGGCCGATGGTCGCATCACGATCGATGAGAACGACAAGGGCAAGAAGGTCATCCTCACGCCCGACAACGGTGATGAAGAGGTCGTCTACCCGGTGCTGAAGCGTGCGACGCTCCTCGTCGAGGACGGTCAGCACGTCTCGGTCGGTCAGCCGATCCTGGTCGGCACGCTCGACCCGAAGGAGGTCATGCGCGTCATGGGCGCCCGCGAGGTGCAGCGCTACCTCGTCAACGGCGTTCAGGGCGTGTACCGCTCGCAGGGTGTGCCGATCCACGACAAGCACATCGAGGTCATCGTCCGCCAGATGCTCCGCAAGGTCACCGTCGTCGATCACGCCGACACGACCCTGCTGCCTGGCGAGATGGTCGACCTCAAGCGCTACCAGTCGATCAACCGCGAGGCCGTGGCAGAGGGCAAGCGCCCCGCGTCCGGTCGCTCGGAGCTGATGGGTATCACCAAGGCGTCGCTCGCGACCGAGTCGTGGCTGTCGGCCGCCTCGTTCCAGGAGACGACCCGCGTGCTCACCGAGGCTGCGATGCAGGGCAAGCGCGACCCGCTGGTCGGTCTCAAGGAGAACGTGATCATCGGAAAGCTCATCCCCGCCGGAACCGGTCTGTCGAAGTACCGCGACATCACTGTCGAGGCGACAGAAGAGGCCAAGAGCGAGCGCTACCCGAACCGGATCTTCGCATCCGACGGCGCGTACGCCGAGGGCGACTTCGGATACGTCGACTTCGATGCGTTCTCGACGGATGACGTGACCCCGGGTACGTACAACTAAGGTCCCGTCGATCGAAGGCCCCGCCCCTCTTCGGAGGTGCGGGGCCTTCGTCGTTCACGGCGCGCACGATGGTCCCGCGTGGGCCAGAATGGATGGATGCCGAATTCTTCCCGCGCCGTCGTCATCGGCGATGCCCTCATCGATGAGATCCGAGATGGCGGAGGCGTCCGCGAACTGGTCGGCGGTGCCGCCCTGAACGTGGCCGTCGGGATGCGCCGGCTGGGCATCCCCACGACGCTGATCGCCATGGTCGGCGACGATGAGCCCGGCGACCACATCCGCTCCTACCTCACCGATCACGACGTGACCCTCGTCGCGAGCGTCGCCCCGCTCGGCTCGTCGCGGGCGATCGTGGAACGTGACGCGAACGGTGAGCCCACCTACGTCTTCAATGAGGCGGCTCAGCGGCGCAGCATCCGATACGGCGACGATGCGCGCCGGGCGATCGACGAAGCCGATCTCACGGTGATCAGCTGTTTCCCGTTCGACAATCCCGCAGAGGTGGATGCCGTCGCCGACGCCCTCGCGAATGCGAGGGTCGCGATCGACCCGAACCCGCGCTCGGGCATGCTCAGCGACAGGGATGAGTTCGTGCGCGGATTCGAACGCCTCGCGGCGGGCGCCACGATCGTCAAGGTCGGTGCGGATGATGCCGACCTGCTCTACGACGGCGACCTCGATGCGCTGCGCGTCCGTCTGCGTGCGCTCGGCACCGGGGCGGTGCTCGCGACCGCGGGCAAGGACGGCGCTGTGCTCGATGCGGATGCCGGTGTCCTCACGGCGCCGATCTCCGAGCTTCCCGGCCGTGTCATCGACACCGTCGGCGCCGGTGACGCGACGCTCTCGGGCGTCGCCGAGGGTCTTGTCGGCGCGCGGCCGGCCACCGCCGATGAGTGGCAGCGGCTCCTCGACCGCGCGATGGATGTCGCGGCGGCGACGTGCCGCGCAGAGGGCGGGCTGCTGCGCACACCGGAGTCTCTCGAGGATGACCGAAGAGGTGCGAACGGCAGCTGACGCGTCGATTTCTTCGCCCTGCGTCTGGCAGGTATGATTGATACTCGCGCCCCCGGTTGGCTGTACAAGCTGGACGGGTGTGCATTTGGCAAGTTACCCAAGTGGCCAAAGGGAGCTGACTGTAAATCAGCCTGCATCGCATTCGGGGGTTCGAATCCCTCACTTGCCACCACATGAATCGAGCGTCGCCCACCGGGCGGCGCTCGTCTCGTTTCTGCCGTCGACCCTGATCTGACCGATTCCCCGGAGGCTAAACTGGCCGCATCCATGGCATGACGAAGGAGTGGGCATGGGCCGTATCGTCACGAGGCGTCCGGTGCTGAAGATCGCGCTGGGTCATCCGCCCGTCCGACGAGCCGACGCGCTCGCTGTCGAAGAGCCGCTCGAGATCCGCGTCGGCGGTGCCCCGCTGGCCGTGACGATGCGCACTCCGGGCAACGACGTCGAACTCGCGGCCGGGTTCCTCGTCTCCGAGGGGGTCATCGCCGAGGGCGCGGAGCTCCACTCGGCGATCCACTGCGGTGGTCCAGGCGCCGGTGGGGTGGAGAACACGTACAACGTGCTCGATGTCACGCTCGCTCCGGGGGTCGCGCCTCCGTCGCCCGAGCTGCGGCGGGAGTTCTACACCACCAGTTCGTGCGGAGTCTGCGGGAAGGCGAGCATCGACGCGGTGCGCACCGTGTCGCGTTACGACCTCGACGACACTGCATCGGTGACCGCCCGGTCGCTCACGGAGTTCCCGACGCGGTTGCGCGAGCACCAGAGCGCGTTCGACAAGACGGGCGGCCTGCATGCCGCAGCGCTGTTCGACGCCGAATCCGGTGAGATGCTCGTCCTGCGCGAGGACGTCGGTCGTCATAACGCCGTCGACAAGGTGATCGGCTGGGCTCTCCTCGAGAACAGGCTGCCGCTGCGCGGCACGGTGCTGCAGGTCTCGGGGCGGGCGAGCTTCGAGCTCGTGCAGAAGGCGGCGATGGCCGGCATCCCTATTCTCGCGGCCGTCTCGGCGCCGTCGTCGCTGGCGGCGGAGCTCGCCGATTCCCTCGGACTCACGCTGGTCGGGTTCCTGCGCGGCCGGTCGATGAACGTGTACACGCATGCCGAACGCGTCGGCGTCGATGCCGCGGATGCGTGGCAGAGAGAGGGAACCGCCTGATGACCGATGTGAGCGAGACCCCTGGCACCGCTTTCGGCCTGATGCCGTCGGTGCCCCGCCAGGGCGGGTACGGCCCGATCGCGACGAAGCCGTGGTCGCAGCACGACGACACGCATCCCGCAGCCGCCTGGGGAGCCGCGATGTCGGTCGGCCAGGTGCTGCTGCGCGAGAAGCAGCCGGTGCGCGGGTCGTTGGCGATGCTCACGATGAACCATCCGATCAAGGGCTTCGACTGCCCGGGATGCGCCTGGCCCGATGACCAGAAGGGCCTGAAGCTCGACATCTGCGAGAACGGCATGAAGCACGTCACGTGGGAGATGACGCACAAACGTGTGGGGCCGGCGTTCTTCGCGAAGCACACCGTCGCAGAGCTCTCGGAATGGACCGACTTCGATCTCGAGAATGCGGGGCGCCTGACCGAGCCGATGGTCTACGACGCCGAGCTCGATCGCTACGTGCCGATCAGCTGGGACGACGCGTTCGCGATGATCGGCGACGAGCTGCGCGGGCTCGACAGCCCCGATGAGGCGACCTTCTACACGTCGGGCCGGCTCAGCAACGAAGCATCCTTCCTGTATCAGCTGATGATCCGCGAGTACGGCACGAACAACATGCCTGACTGCTCGAACATGTGCCACGAGGCATCGGGCAGGGCGCTGACGGCATCCATCGGATCGGGGAAGGGGACGACGACCGTCGAGGACTGGGAGCAGACCGATGCGCTGTTCCTGCTCGGAGTCAATGCCGCATCCAACGCCCCGCGGATGCTGACGGCGCTCTCGGACGCCGTGAAGAACGGCGCGCAGGTGGTGCACGTGAACCCGCTCATCGAGGCGGCTTCGCGCCGCACGACGGTGCCGCACGACTTCGTCGACATGGCACTGTTCAGGACGCACGAGACCGGAACCCTCGATCTGCAGGTGCGTCCCGGTGGAGATATGGCGCTCATGCGCGGCATCGCGAAGGTCGTCTTCGAGGCGGCGGAGTCGGATGCCACGGTGCTGGATGCGGCATTCCTCGAGCAGTATTCAGAAGGGCTCGCGCAGTACCGGGCTCTCGTGCACGCCACGTCGTGGGACGACCTCGTGATCCAGTCGGGGCTCAGTGAGGAGCAGATCCGCGCGGCGGGTGCGATCTATCTGAAGGCCGACAGGGCGATCGTCAGCTGGTGCCTCGGTGTCAGCCAGCACGAGCACGCGGTCGACATGGTGCGCGAGATCGTCAATGTGCTGCTGCTGCGGGGCAACATCGGTCGCCCGGGTGCGGGTCCTGCCCCGGTCCGCGGTCACAGCAACGTGCAGGGCAATCGCACGTGCGGCATCAACCATCACGCGCCGGCCTGGCTGCTCGACAAGCTGGATGAGGTCTGCGGCATCACCTCTCCGCGTGAACCGGGGCTCGACACCGTCGGCAGCATCCATCAGATGCACTCCGGTGCGGTGAAGGTGTTCGTGGGGCTGGGCGGCAATTTCGTCACCGCCGCGCCGGACACTCGGTTCACCGCTGAGGCGATGAGCGGCTGTCGGCTCACCGTGCAGGTGAGCACGAAGCTCAACCGCAGCCATATCGTGCACGGTGAGAAGGCCCTCATCCTGCCGTGCCTCGCGCGCACCGAGCGCGATGAGCAGGCATCAGGAAGGCAGGGGCAGACGGTCGAGGATGCGATGAGCATGGTGCATCTGTCCGTCGGCGGGCGGAGGCCGGCATCCGAGCACCTGCTGTCCGAACCCGACATCATCGCGCGCATGGCGCGGGCGACCACTCCGGACAGCGCGATCCCGTGGGAGGACTACATCGCCGACTACGCGCGCATCCGCGACGTGATGGCGCGCGTTCTGCCCGGATTCGAGGGGTTCAACGAGCTGATCGCCACGCCGACGGGATTCCGCATCCCGCAGCCGGCGCGCGAACGGGACTTCCGTACGCCGACCGGCCGCGCAATGTTCTCTCCGGCGCCGCTGCACGATGTGCGGCCGCCGGAGGATGACATGCTCGTGCTGCAGACGATGCGCGCGCACGATCAGTGGAACACGACGATCTACACGGCGAACGATCGGTACCGGGGCGTGAAGAACCTGCGTGAGCTGATCTTCCTGCACGAGGCCGACATGCGGGAGCGCGGCATCGGGCAGGGCGACTTCGTCGACATCGTCTCGACCTCGAAAGATGGAACCGAGCGCCGCCTGAACCGCTACCGTGCGGTCGCGTACGACCTGCCGCGGGGGAGCGCGGCCGGATACATGCCCGAGATGAACGTGCTGATCGGCCCCGCCGACTTCAGCGCGCAGAGTGATCAGCCGCTGATGAAGAGCATCAACATCCGCGTCGCCCGCTCCTCGGCCACCGCGCCGGTTTCATAGACTGGGGTGATGCGAGCGCTCACCGAGTCCGACGTCCGCGCGTCGTTCATCAACGCGACCGACGACGAGCAGCGCTCGATCGAGATGCCGCACGACTTCCTCCTCGTCGACTGGGACTTCCACGATTTTCTCGCATGGCGGGATCCGGCATCCGGCAAGCGCGGATGCGTGCTCGTGCAGCGCGGCGACGAGGTGATCGGCGTCGTCCTGCGTGCGACCGATGCGGGTCATGCGCGTTCGGGAATGTGCAACATCTGCCACGCGATGCAGCCGGGCAACCAGGTGGCCCTCTTCTCGGCACGCAAGACGGGTCCCGCGGGCGGACGGGGTGACACGATCGGAACGTACATGTGCGCTGATCTCTCCTGCCACGAGAATGTGCGGCTCGCGTCGCCGCTCGCGCCGAACGAGATCCGCGCCGAGGGTCAGGTGGACCTGCGGCTGGACGGCACACGGCGGCGCATGGAGCGCTTTGTCGCTCGGCTACAAGAGGAGACGGACTGACCTGGCACCGCGGCTAGGCTGGCCTGGTCCGTGCTTCGAAGGAGATGCCCATGAGCGATGCCATCCTGCTGTCGATCGATGAGGGGCTCGCGCGCCTCACCTTGAATCGTCCCACCCGACTGAACGCCTTCAACGCGGATCTCGCGCAGGCCTGGCGGGATGCCACAGCAGAGGCGACGTCACGCGATGACGTGCAGGCGATTCTGCTCGATGCCGCAGGCCCCGGCTTCTGCGCCGGCGGCGACGTGCGCGACATGGCCACCACGATGGGCGACGGCGCGCCGCTGACCGCACTGGCCTTCGTGATCAACGAGGGGATCAGCGCACTGACCGAGTCGTCGATCCCCGTCGTCGCGGCGGCGCACGGCACGACGGCCGGTGGCGGTCTGGGCATTCTGCTCAGCACGGACTACGCTGTCGTGGGCGGTCGCTCGAAGATCGGCAGTCTTTACGCGAACATCGGGCTCACTCCCGACCTGTCGGTATCCGCGCAACTGGCGGATGCCGTCGGCCAGCGCCGTGCGCTGCAGCTCGTGCTGCAGGACCGGCTGCTCAGTGCCGAGGAGGCTCTCGAGTGGGGTCTGGTCGCCGAGATCGTCAGCGGTGCGGATGCGGAGGATGAGGCCGAGCGCGTGCGCGCCCGGGCCGAGGAGGTCGCGCGCTTCTGGATCGCGGGTGCAGCGCAGGCGTACGGGCACGCCAAGCGTCTGGTGCGCTCGCAGCCATCGCGCAGCTTCGCCGACCAGCTCGCAGAGGAAGCGCGTTCGATCGGTGCCGCGTTCGACACTCCGGAGTCGCGGGCCCGCGTCGCCGCGTTCGCCGCAGGGTCTGCGAAGAAAGCGCGCTGAGGCCGCCTCCGGAGGTTATTCACAATCGCACGGATGCCCGTGGCGATGCCGCCGTCGCATGCGAGGATGATTGCAACAGCGACGAGGAGAGGATCACGATGTCAGAGGTCACAGAAGAACCGTCGAAGCAACGGGCATCGATGCTGATCCGCGGCGCGATCTGGATCGCGATCGGTGCGCTCATCGCAGCCGCGCTGGTCTGCGTCGTGTGGGTGCTCATCGGCGATCAGAACGGCATCATCGGTCGGGCGTTCCTCACTATCCTGCTGCTGGCGGGCTTCGCGGGCATCGCGATCCTCGAGGCCGGGCTCGCGTCGCGCCGCCCGGACTGGCTCGCGCTGGCCAGCATGATCACGTGGATCGTCGCACTCATCGCCGGAGCCATCAAGATCTGGCTCCCCACCGGCTACTACGAGTACGCCGGCGGCGTCGGACGATTCTTCATGCTGCTCGTCATCATCGGCGTGCTGCAGCTCGCACTGCTGCATGTGCGGCTCTTCACGCCCGCCGCGCAGCGGTACGTCACGACCTTCACCACGGTGATCTACTACGTGACGATCGCGATGCTGGTGCTGCTGGTCGCGATGCTCGTGATCTACCTGACGCTGCCCGACACCTTCTTCTACAGTGACCTCTACTGGCGCATCGTGGTCGCCCTGGCGATCCTCACGGCTGTCGGGACGATGCTGATCCCGTTGCTGAACGCCCTGTTCGCACCGAAGAAGCACCCGGTTGAGCGGGCTCAGATGCCGATTCAGGGCTATGCGCCCATTCCGGAATACGGGTCGTCGGCAGAATATGGTTCCGCCCCCGCGATCGCCGCCCCCGCGATCGCCGCCCCCGCGATCGCCGCCCCCGCGACGCAGCAATGGCCGACGTACGCCGACGGCTTCACGCCGCTCCCCGTGCTCGCAGACGGTTCGCCGGACTGGAACGCCTACTACACCGGTGTTCCGACGCCGACGGCTCCTGTGCAGAGCTACTACACGCCGGAAGCGACCTTCCCTGTGGTTCCTGAGCAGCCTGCCACGCCGGAACAACCCGTCGTGCCGGAACAGCCTGCTGCGCCGGAACAGCCCGTTGTGCCGGAACAGCCCGTCGCGCCGACGGATGAGCCGGCGCCTGCAGCGGAGCCGGCGCCGCCGACGCAAGCCGCCCCCGGTTCGTTCCCGCCGCCTCCTCCGCCGGCCCCGCGCCCGTGACCGCCGCAGTCGGCAGCGGCAAGTGGATGGCAGACCCCGCGCACCTTCGGGAGCTCGCTGAAGAGATCGCTCGTGAAGCCGGTGCCCTTGCTCGCCAGCGGCGCACCGAAGGCGTGTCGGTCGCCGCGACGAAGAGCACTCTGGCCGACATCGTGACCGAGGCCGATCGCGAGGTCGAAGACCTCATCAGGTCACGGTTGCGTGAGGAGCGCAGCGGTGACGGGTTTCTCGGTGAGGAGTCCGGGGGAGCAGAGAGCACCACGGGCGTGACCTGGGTCGTCGACCCGATCGACGGCACTGTGAACTACGCGTACGGCATCCCCACCTACAACGTGAGCATCGCCGCAGTGCAGGGCGGCGTCGATCCCGACCGCTGGGAGGCGCTCGCGGCCGCCGTCCACGCGCCCGCCCTGGGCGAACTGTTCACCGCTTCCCGCGACGGCGGAGCGTGGCTCGCCGGAGAACGGCTCGCCGTCACATCGGAGACTCCGGCCGGGGCTCTACTGGCAACCGGGTTCGGTTATGACCCCGCGACCCACGACGGCGACCTGGCGACCGTGCGGCGGGTCATGCCGCTGGCCCGTGATCTTCGGCGCATGGGATCGGCCGCGCTCGATCTCGCCTATGTCGCCGCTGGTCGTCTCGACGGCTACTTCGAACGAGGACTCAAGCCATGGGACCTGGCTGCGGGGGCGCTCCTCGTGCAGGAAGCAGGCGGTGTGGCGCGTCGCATCGACATCGATTCCGCGCGCCCGATGCTGATCGCCGCCGGTCCGGCTCTGCACGCCCGACTGCTCGATGTCCTCGGGTCGCAGTTTTGACGGCTCGGCGGGTGCGATCACCCTGACGGCAGGGTAATGTTCAGTTGTTCGTTACCTTCGTGACCCGCTCCGAAGGCGCTCCCCCCGCTAACGACCACCCGAGAGTTTCGTCTTGCCCCTCGATTCCCCCCTGTCTGTGCCCGCGCCCACGCGACGGTCTCGTCGCCGCGCGACGCAGCCCGCGATCGTGCTCGACGTGGAGCAGACGCCGTCGGTGTCCGCTTCTGAGCCGACGCCATTGTCGCGTCGTGCGCTGCGAGAGCGTCAGCGGGCGGAAGCCGTCGAGCTTGCGGTGAGCGCCGAGGCGTCTGTCGTCGACCTCGCGCCGGTCGGTGCTGCACCAACGAGCGCGGCACCGGTAGTCACGACCCGGGCGAGCACACGGCGGGCACGTGCCGGCCGGACGAACATCAAGGAACCCGCTGAGCGCCCTGCGCCGGCAGTCGAGATCGAATCCGTCGTCCCTGAACGGATTGTCGCGCCCGAGCGTCGTTCGGTCGCCGATTCGGCCGTAGCGCCGGAGACGCTTCCGATCACGATCTCCGTGGCGGGCGCTGCGCAGGGCGAGGCGACGTCAGCGGATTCCGTCTCGGCTGAACCTGACGTCGATGCGTTCGCCGAGGCATCCCGCACGTTCACGGCTGTCGCGGGCAGCCGATCGACTATCGACGTGTGCTTCGCCCCACCGGAGCAGCCCGCAGGGCCGACGCTCTCGTCCGCGCAGGACGCACCGTCCTCGCGCATGCGTCGGCGGGGCAGGCTCGCAGCCGTGGGGGCGTCAGTAGGCGTCATGGGCATCGCGGGACTCATCGCCGTGTCGATGACATTTCCGGCTGAAGCGCTCGCCGCGGCTCAGGGCGGGACACCGGGGGCTGCGATGTCGCTCACCGCGTCATCCGCGCGCGAGGGATCGTCGATCGGGGGCGATGAGATCCAGGCGTACGTGGCGTCATCCGAACTGCAGAATGACGTGATTCAGCGGTCTGACGGATTCTCCACGGCATCATTGCGCGAGATCGCGACGGAACAGGGCATCGCGTACTCATCGTCGGTCTACACGAACGATCCCGATGCGGCGATCCAGTGGCCCTTCATGGTCGGTGTGGGTATGAGCTACGGCTACGGCATGCGCGACGGAACCCTGCATGAGGGGCTCGATCTCGTTCCCGGCGATGGGGCCCCGGTGCAGGCGATCGCGGGTGGCACTGTGCGCATTGCCACCGAGTCCGGTGGCAATTACGGTGTCACGGTGTACATCGACCACATGATCGACGGTGAGCTGATCACCAGCCACTACTCGCACATGCAGTACGGCTCGCTGCAGGTCGAAACAGGTCAGATCGTCGAGGTCGGCGACCTCGTCGGCAAGGTCGGAAACACTGGGCGGTCGTTCGGCGCGCACATGCATTTCGAGCTGATCGTCGACGGGATGACCATCGACCCGCTCCCGTGGATGCAGGAGAACGCGGGCCGGTATGACGGGGTCTCCCCGGTTTCGTGAGAACACCGAAGTGATGGTATTCTCGTGTGGTTGCCTTCACGGGTAACGATGCCCCGATAGCTCAGTGGCAGAGCACTTCCATGGTAAGGAAGGGGTCGTCAGTTCAATCCTGACTCGGGGCTCGCAGCATCTTGACAACAGTCAGACGCCGTGCGGCAGGGTAGCTCAGTTGGTGAGAGCGCACGACTCATAATCGTGAGGTCGCGGGTTCAAGCCCCGCTCCTGCTACAGATGAAAACCCCCGGGAAATCGGGGGTTTTGTCGTTTCAACCGCTTCACCTCCCGCAGCAGGAGCGACCTCACGATTTCGAGCACTGGCAAGGTCGCGTAGAGCGAGCGCAGCAGCTCGTGACGATGACCGCGTATAGAGTTCCGTCGTTGTCACAGACGCATGGCCAGCCACCCGCTGCACAACATCCGGTGCCGCGCCGAGCTGAACGAACCAGGTCAGCGCCGTGTGCCTCAGATCGTGGAACCGCAGCGGCTCCCCATCCGGGAACGTGGCGATCTGTTCGCGGATCGCATGCCACCGAACAGCACGCGCAAGGTTGCCGGAATCGAACGCACCGCCCTTGATCCCGGTGAAGACATGATCGAAGTCATTCGGCGTCAACCACGGCTGCAACTCTGCGAGGATCGGCACCGAGCGCACGCGCCCGCTCTTCGTCGGACGCTCAACAAGCTTGCCGTTACCGTCAGGCGAGAACGTGCGCCGCACCGTCAGCAACCCTGCATCCGTGTCCACGTCCGGCCAGCGGAGGCCGACAAGCTCACCGAGCCGCAGCCCGGTGTAGACGAGGCCAGCAAGGATGCGTTGCCCGTTCGGAGTGTCCTTCGTCAGATCGAGCATCCGCGCCACCTGAATCGGCGTCAGAGCACGTGCCACGGGATCGGGGTCATCCGCCTTCGACCGAGCACGGGGGAGCGACCGGCAGGGATTCGCGGGAATCTGTTGATCCAGCACCGCGAGTTCCAGGAGGCGGCGCAGCAGCGCCAGGGCATCCGTCTTCGTTGACGGTGCGCCGTCCCAGGACTCGCGAGCCTTAGCAATCTTCAAAGGCGTCAACTCGGTCAGATCGAGTGCGCCGAGTGTGGGGGCGAGCCGATGCCGCCACGCGCGCCCGTACGACGCCACAGTGTTCGAAGTCAGGCCTTCCGCGATCAGTGACGCGTACTCGTCGTGCCAATCAGCCAGAGTCGGCATCGGCTCACCTCCTTTCGTTGCTTGTTCCGTGCGTACAGCGCTGCTCGTACAGCCGACGACGCTCGTCGTAAAGAGCCGCCAGCGCCTCGTCATCGGCCTTCGTCCACTGGCCGCACATGCTCTTGCCGATAGCGATTCGCTCGGCACGCAGGATGCGGGCATTGAGCGCGTCACGCTCGTTCGTCATTCCGTGTCTCCGCGCATGTCGTGAACTTCGCGAACATGCGCGATCAGGCTGCCGAGCGTGGACGTCGATGCCCCGCAGACCGGACACGGCACCGAATCACTCATCAGCTGCCCCGTCGTTCGACAGAGGCTGTAGCCCAAACGCTTGCGGATGCAGGCTGAGCTCGAACCCGACATCGAGCATCTGCACGTAGATGCAATCGCCCTCCGGCGTGACCACCAGCCGGAACACATCCTCGATGCGCTCGCTCCCCGGCACCGACTGCGCCAACTCGGTCACGTAGCCCTCAACCGCCGCCCTGAACGCCTCATCCAGCGCCACACCCGGAACGTCGACCGTCACCCGACCATCGACGTCGCGGGCGATCTCGGCAACGACCCATTCGAACGGCACGTAGAACTCATCATCGAAATCGCTCATGATTCGCCCATGACCACGCGTCGGTACTCCGAGTAATCGATGGCATCGAATCTGACGACCTGTGGAGCCTCAGCGGGACGCTCGACGTACGCGTACCCGGCAGCGAAGCCACGGATACGCTCGACCGTTTCGGGATCGGCGTCAGGGTGGAGCATCGCGACGGCATCTCTGTTGTCGACTCTCAGGCTGATTCTGGTGCCGATGTTGGAGCGCTCAGAACCACCCACAATTGACGCGTCCATCCTTTGCGCCAAAAGGAGCACTCTGACGCCTGCCTTGGCACCTTCCTGGATCAACCGCTGAACGCCGGCCTTGACCATTGGCAGACGCCGATCCCCAGGCTTCAACGGTGCATCGGATGAGCCGAGCGCAGCCGTCAGGCCGGGGTACTCCTCGAGCACGTAGAACAGTGCCGGGAAGTCGTCCGGCGTCCTCACCTTGTCGCGCCCCTCCTGCATCAACCAGGCCACGCGCCGATCCATCTCCGCCACAGCAGCCGACAGCGCCCCCGTCACCGCGTCCAGATCGGCCAGGCCGAGCGCCCGGAACTCCGCACCTGGGTGCTCTGCCCACGGAGCCAGCAGCAGCCCAGTCGGATCAATCCCGCCGACGATCACGGCACCACGGCGGGAAGCCGGAGCGTACCCGCCGAGCAGACCCATTAGGGCCACACTCTTACCGCTTCGGGACGCGCCCTGTACGGCGACATGGAAGGGATCGCCCGCGATATCGAGCGCCACGTCCTGCCCGCTCGACGTGCGACCGAGAACCGGAACCCCACCCGGAACACGCACCTTCCACCCGTTCACGCGACCATCCGCAAGCACATCGACAGGCGCGGACGCAGGCCACTGGACAACGATCCGGCCAGGTGTCGGACGGGTGATCGTCACGAACTCGGACGGCATGCCGATGATGCCCGAGTAGGCGATAGCCCTCTTGAGTACGTCATCGTCCGTAGTCGCAGCCATCTGTTGCTCGACCATGAGTCGCGCGCCCGAGCTCGTCGTTACGAACTCCGCAGCAGGAAGACGCCGCCGACGCTTGCGACGGAACGCGACCGCCTCGACCTCTTCCGGCAGCGTCGGGACGATCCCCAGATCACGAGCCACACAGTAGCCGTTCCAGCGGCGCAGCCAACCACGACGCCGACGACGGTAACGCAGCACATCCGCATAGACTGGCGCGACCTTGCGAAGCATCGGCAGCCAGACCGCACCGAGCGCTATAGTCGCGCCCACCACGGCGACGAGCCAGAACGCGACCGAGCCGAGGCGACCCGGGAACGCCGACGCGATACCGAGCGTGACCAGCCAGGCGACCGTGACAACGGCAAACCACGCACCCCGGAAGGCGTATCGCGCAGCAGACAGCGCCCACGCTCCCGCGTTCACTTCTCGCCCCTAAGAAAGCCCCACAGCTTCACAGAGCGCGCGGCGGTCTCGCCGTCCCATCCGCCTTCCTCGGTACGTCGAAGCTCTCGCACGTCGGTCTCGAAATACCCACCCTCGGCCAACCCATCGACGTGCAGGACGACCCCTTGAAGAGTTCCGTGCTCGTCACGCTCGAAGACCTCAACCGAGCACGCATCGGACGAAGACTGCACCGTGTCCGTGATCGAGACCTGGCAGACGTCACGGGTGAACGTGCCGTCAAGCGCGGACATCCTCAGCCACACGCCCGCCGCGCGGACTGGCACGTAAACGGAGATCTTCGTGCCAGACGGCGACGCGACAACTTCGCCCAGCCGCACGTCAAAGGCCGACGATGTGCGGTCGGCGCTAGCCGGAGTCTCGGAAGCGCTCGGCTCAGCCATTGGCGAAACGGCCCACCCGGCGGCGACCCCTCCCAGAACGAGAAGAGTCACCGCCAGGAAACCGATAGCGAATTGACGACGCATCACGCGCCACCCTTTTCGGCGCGTAGCGTTCCAGTGATCGTGAAGGCAAGCGAGTAGCTGTCTTCGGGCCGGATCAGGAGTTCAGAACGCCCGTAGTCGAGAGCTACTTGCTGCATCAGCGGCAGTGGGTTCTCCGTGTCCAGCAAAAGCGTGACCTTCTCAGCCTTGGTCTCAGTGAACTGGCACAACGCTTCGAACCTGAATAGCGGTCGGCCCGTCACCTCCGACAGTCGTTGCTTGTCAGACCGAGTCCCGTTCACATACTCGTAGACAGCTCGAGGTGCCTCACCGGAGAGCGACATCAACGGACGTCCGTTGTAAGCGGTCATCGGAACCGGAAGATTGCTAGCCATCAGCGGAACCCCCAGACGTTCACGGCCACCCAGACGATGCGTTCCCGCAGCGTCTTCGGGTAGATCGTCGTTCCGGACTCCGCGAGGAAGTCCGCCGTCTGGTTGATTCTTTCGGCTTCTCGCGCTACTCGCTGATGCGTGAGCAGCTTCTGAAGCTTGCGCAGGCTCTTCGTGCTGGCCGGACGCGGGTTGTCCGAAAGAGCGTGCGCCCAGTCCTCGACCTCGCGGCGGAAGCCCTCGATGAGCGGCGCGATCTGGCGCACCTGCTCGGTGAATGATGTAGACATCTTGCACTCCTTGGGTGTTAGTTCTTGAGGAACTATCTGAACCTCGGGTGCCACGGTAGCACACGTTTAGTTCCGCAGGAACCAAGCGGCGTATCATGAGGGCATGTCACCCAAAAAGCTCCCAAGTCCCTACCGTCCAGAAGGCGAGTACGCGCTGCGGGCAACGCCCAGGCTGGACCAACTAGCCCGCTACTTCCAGAACGCGGCCGATGCTCATCAAGCCGCTGCGGACGCTGCAAACCGTTCACCCTCCACGGGCGAGGACGCAGACGACGCACGCGCCCGCATCAGAGTCGTGCTCCGTAACCTAAACATCGCCGCCGAACATGCAGAGATCGCCCGACGGCTGGCAATCGAGGTTGCCCTCGAAGGGGCACTGCTTTCGCAGCAGGAGACAGCCGACGAACTCGGCACGTCGAAGAAGGCCGTCTATGACCGAAGGCACCGACCGGTCACCCTTGCCGAACTTGCTGCTCTCCCGCCCATCGAGGTCACGCCCTCATCATCCGTGTGACCCCGTTGAGAGGTACCTCACTAGATCAAGCACAGGCCGCAAGCGGCCTGTGAGTGGGCTGGGCGCGGCTGCGCGTGCGGCTGGCGCCGTTCTCGCCGCGCCCAGCCCGCTCACACCCACCCCGTCTGCCTGTCTGTGACGCACTTCTCACGATGAAAGCGACCATTCATGGCTGCCGCAGGGCGTTCCGCCCCTTGCCCTCGAGTTCGGGCACGCCAAACAGCCCCACCGTCGCCAGTGAGGCCAATCCGTCAACGCCTGTTACGGTGCGCGCGCGTAGGCCGTTGACTGCTCCGCCCATCGTGCAGCCCGCCGCTCGTTCAACCACTCCATAAGTTGCACCTGCGAGGCATCCAACCCGTTACCCATATCGGCGGGAGCGTTCGCCTCCATCCATGCGCGGCGCTGCTCCCTAAGCCGACGGCGCGTTAGGCCCGCGAAGCTCCACCCCGGACGCACCACGACGGTTTCGACTACGCCGGGCGACACCTCAACTTCTTTCGTTATCTGCCGCGACATGCTCAGGACATGACCAGCGAACCCGTATTGCCGGTGCCCCGGTGACGTGCAGTCTGCTGGGCCGTCTTCCGGGCATCGAGGGCACCGCTCCCACCGTGCCGCAGCCGTCAGACGTTGCATGAACAGCATCCGCTCCGGCGTAATGTCCTCCATGCGCCCGCCGAACGAAAGATCCTTCAATTGATACTTCACGAGCGTCTTCAACGTGTAGCCGAGCACGCGCAGCAGCGAACTGGACTCATCCGGCAGAACCCCGTCCGCGTCTCGATGCCGCGCCTTCACCTCTCGCGCATCGCCCTTCGACCCCCACGCGTACGTTTCTGCGAACACCTCGCCGGTAACCGGGTCAATCACGCCTTCACGAACCGTCGTCGCCGCTTGTGCCTCGGCCAACAACTCCGCCGCCGTCACCTTCGACCACTGAGGAATCCGCACTATGGCGTGAGCATGCAGTGCACCGCGAGCCTGAGCCTCAAATACTCGATAAAATGCCAGGTCAGGCACTAATTTACGCAAGCGACCTGTCGTGACGTTCCAGAGTTTCCCGAGATTCTGGTGCCATCTCACTTGACCGGCGTAGTCGTAGCCGTCCAGATCGAGCGGCAGCCCTCGCAGCGCAGTGTCATCCCGACCATGCATCGCTCCACACCCGCAGCGCTTACCCTCATCGCGCTCCCACTTCGCCACCAGGTGCGTGCGCCCGAAACTGGGAGCCGTCAACGTCACGAAAAGGAACCGATATCCGGCGACCGGATGCCCGTCCGCATCCTCGCACCCAGAGCGCCCCAGCTTGGCGGCATCACCGGCCCAGATCGATGAGCAAGCCGGACACTGCGACCGACGACGCGACCCGCACCGCACTTTCACCCCCGGCGACACCTCAACCGGACGAGAGCAGAACCGCTCCCGAAGCTGATCTTCTAGGCTGTCGGACAGCCCTTCCGTCAGCAGATTTCGCGGTGAATCTCAGACCTCATAATCGTGAGGTCGCGGGTTCAAGCCCCGCTCCTGCTACAGACTAGGACCCCCGGATTTCCGGGGGTTTTGTCGTATCCGAGTAGACCGCTCGCGCGCCGGCGGTGACGTCCCGCTGAGTGGTGGAGAATCTCGACACCGTGCGGTCAGTGCTTTTGATTATGCCGCGTTGAGTTCTGGGATCGCCACCTCCTCGTCGGTTGCGGTGAGGAGCTTCATGGAGTGCT
>Ga0308157_10004025_pt1 | contig 20175 bp, 19 predicted proteins | sample PhyBR1_FD_201035 | JGI IMG/M metagenome (GOLD analysis project Ga0308157, IMG submission 201035) | Phyllosphere microbial communities from UC Gill Tract Community Farm, Albany, California, United States - DLSLB.R1 | ecosystem: Host-associated > Plants > Phyllosphere > Unclassified | place: USA...
TCTCCAACTTTCGCTCCCACATAAGAACCCAATTGATAGCGGTCTGCCAAAGACTTTTCTACTACAGGTAAACTATAGACTTCAAATTTTTCTATCTTCCCGTCTAATGTTGGCAATTCGATAATAATTGACGAATTGTTTCTACCTGTTGGTTTTGCCATTGCAAGCTTCTCTCTGATGGCATCAAGATCCAAAGAATAAAAACTGGTGGCTTTTGTTTCTTTGGATTGTATTCCTTTTATAGAGGTTCGGTTCCATTGAGCAACGCTTAAAATCAATCCAAAAAAAACTGAAAGAATGGTAAGAATTTTCTTCATATTAATTATAAAAATGTCATTATCAATTACTAAAAACGAGGCTTTTCAATCAGATCAGCCTCGCTTCAATTAAAAAAATTATGATGAATTAAATTTATTTTTTGATAACCTTAGTCATCTCCACTTTTCCTCCCACAAGAGTTTTCACAAAGTAAACGCCTGAAGAAAGTTTCGCAAGATTAATAACATTCACATTATTCACTTCCTGAATAAGCTGACCTCCAACATTATAAACAGAGATTTGACTTACTTTTTTGTCAGATGAAATTGTCAAAACGTCGTGAACTGGATTTGGATAAACCTGGACTTTCGATTTTTTAGCCACATCGCCAACTGCCATCGTAACAATTGTAAACTCATCTGCTCCAATATCTGGTGTAGAAGTACTTCTCACTTCATTATCAAAATCTGTAACAACATCTGCAAGGGCAATACCTTTATTATCAATAGCCGAATTTTCAGAATCCGGTACAAGATGAAGATTGGATGTAGAAACAAATTTTGGAAGTGCTTTCAATGAGTTGTTGTTTCCTCCAAGAATACTTTTCATTCCGGCAATATCAGTAAATGCGGGTGGACCTCCTGGGGTTTGTCCTAAATTTGGACCTGTACTGTAATAGATATTATTATCAATATTAGAATATGTTGCTGCTACCGGAGGAACTGAGATAGAATATGCCGGAATAGTGGTGTCTGTTAAATTGACAACAAAAATATTATTTCTAAGGTCTATTGCACCAGCTGTAGAAACAGTAGAACTAAATGCTATAGGAATCCCTTTATTGGTCCCATCATTTTGAGTTTCTGTCAAATATATTGAATTATTATATACCTTATAACCCGTTCCTGCATTAATCAAAATTCCGCCTGTATAATTGGCAGATGAAGTATTGGCCGCAAAACTTGATATTTTTGAAATGAAATTATTACTTACCAATGTGTTTGATGCGGTTCCTGCGGATAAAATAATTGCTTCTGCACCATAACCCACAGTTGTTGCTGTTCTAAGACCTACCAAATTGTTGATATCATTTTGACTGATTACCGTTCCTAATGTAGAGCCTCCTAAACTAATCCCTGTAACCGCACTGTTGAATCCATTAGTAGATAAATTGGAAATCTTGTTTCTTATAATTTTATTGGCTGAAGGTGCACTTCCAGCTCCTGCATTGGTAAAAATCTGAATACCTGTTGCGCTGCCTCCGCCAGCATTGTTGACAGTGATATTATCAATCACATTATCCGAAATCGTACTGTTCATAGTAGAAACCGCCAGCCAAATCCCACGTTTTCCTTCATTGGAAGTATTCTCGAAGTTTCCGATTTTGTTTTCGGAAACGGTAACTCCATCTGTACCTCCAAGATAGATTCCCATATATCTGTTGGAGTTTTCTCCACTTGTTGAAAGGTCATTTTTTGTAATCACAGATCCAGAACCGTTTCCGACTGCAGACACAGCAATCATATAGATTCCCTGATAAGATTTTTGGATAGAATTATTTTCCAATCTGATATTATTAAAATATCCGGCAGTTTGCGCTCCTGCAGTATTACTGACGATGATACCGCTTCCTGTAGTTTTTACACCGTTGATAATAGTAGTGTTTTTCACTGTGACATTGGTAAGCGGATTGGCAGTATCAGAGGAACCCATTGCAATTACCTGACTCCCGGCAATATTACTGTTTACAATACTCAGGTTTCTGCTGTCGGTTCCATTATTACTCCCGTCAATTGTTACATTGCTGCCTAATATTCTCAAAACAGGTCCCGCTGCAGCACCTGTGATGACTGCAGTGACATTAGCCGCTGGTTTTAAAGATACTGATGTAAAGTTAGAAGTTCCTGTACTTCTGCTTAGAGCTGCTGTTGCAGTCTCAGTTGTATTTGCGGTAATTATCAAATTGATTACGCCCTGATGGGTTCCGGCATTGATGGCATCGAAGGCTCCTTTAACTGTTGTATATGTCGCCGCTCCAATCCCTGCTGATGCAGTAACATCCACTTGTGCGAAAGCTACAATTCCTACAAAACTGGATAAAAATAGTAATGATTTTTTCATATAAATTATTTGAGTAATAAGTTAGATTTTGGCAAAAAGAATCCCGGCTATCCATAAAAGATAGTTTTACAATTAGCCGGAAAGATTCTTGGATTATTTGAAAAGAAACAGGATTATTTCTTGATTACTTTAGAAGTTTCTGTTTTACCTTCCACCTCAGTTTTCACAACATAAACACCTGCAGGCAGACTGTTCATATTAACTGTATTTGTATTTTGAACAGTTTTTACCAATTGTCCTGCAGTGTTGTAAACAGAAATAGAATTAACATTTTTGTTTGAAGAAGCCGTTAAAACATCTTTTACAGGATTTGGATAGAGCTGAAGTTTGTTTAGGGAAGTTTCGCTGGTTGCCAAAGCTTCTTTTACATTTAAAGTATAATCTTCAATTTGTCCGTTATTGTAATTTCCACAAGCTCCGGTTGGCCAGAACATGGCGAATGTAGAGGGCGAATTTACTTTTAGAATTCTTAGTCTCGTATTTCCTACGACTGCATCTGCCGGAACTTTGATATTAAGTTCTGCAAACTGGGAGTCAAAACCATCTGTGCCTTTCACAAAGCCAATTCTATAGATCTCATTGTCATTATCAAGAGTTCCGTTTTGATTCCAGTCGATAAAAGCGGTAAATGTACTTACCTTAAAAGCACCATACGTATTACCTTTTACGGTGATTTTGTACTCTTTTCCTCTTTCAAGATTTCCAACTTGTGAAAGATAATTCTCGTAAGAACTGCTGGAATTTGGATCTGTCACATTAGAAATTCCTGCAAACGTAACTGAAGTGATAGGTTCAGAAGTAGTTGCAGTCACACCACAGTAAGATGATGTGCTGGGATTGCTTGGCAATACTCTTATTTTCGTACTTCCCTTCAAACCTCCGCCTGACCAATCGTTGTAGCTCAAAATCCAGTTTCCTTCTACTGGCTGGAGAGGAACCATTCCCGCAGGTGCAAAAAGTCTTGAATCTGAATTGAAATCTATATCCAGTTCACCATTTTCGTCAGCATACATTTCTTCATCTTTATTAAGTTCCCAAGCACCTGAAGCTGGATCTCCTACATTAATTTTAACCTGAGCATAAGGAACCATATTTTTTACTTTAATTATAGAACCTGCAGTAAAATCGGACATTTTGAACTCTACCGGAGTTGGAGTTCCTGTAATTACATTTTTTGGATCTTTTATAACAGTATAATTTCCAGAAGCATTTTTACCAGAAGCATCTTCTGCTTTCAATGTATAATTTCCTAATGGCGACGTATTGGTCCAGCCATTGAACTGGAAAGTAATATTTCCACTCGCATCTGTAACAGAAGACAAAGATCTCAATCCACCCTGAGGATCAGTAGATGTAAATTTGATTGCAGCATTGGCAGCAAAACCAGTTCCCGTAACCTGGATTCCGTATGCCCAATACCAATATTCTAAAATACTATTTTCAGCAGCGGGATTATTTGGAACAGTAGTGTCTATAACTATATTTTGTGCAGAAAATAAACCTGACAAGAGCATAGTTGCAAAAAAAGCGTTTTTCAATTTCATATTTTTTGATTTTAAATTATGAATCAAATGTAGTTACGAAATTGTTGAAAAGAAAATATTTACTGTTTAGAATCGTAGAATTTACAAGAATCAGAACAACCTTTAAAGACAATAAACAATTGAAAAACAGTTAATTAAAACATAAATACAGCAAAATTCAAATTTTTACTGATTTCAACTCTTTATTCTTCTATTGATATAAAATAGACTGCCGAATGTAAATAAAAATATTAATATCATAAAAATATAGAACAATTTTCGATTATTATTCAATTCCACATTTTGCAATTCAACGTTTTTATCAAGCAAATCAGAGAAAGATTTTTTCTCTATTTCTTCATTCTTTAGCAGATTATTTTCCAATTTCTGGTTATAAAAAAAATACCTATTTTCATTATTTTGGCCAAGATAATTTTGGCTCAGCGCATCATATATTTCAGTCAGCATTCCAATATCTTGTGATTTTCCAATCTGTTTTTCGGTTTCTAAAAGTATCTGATTGGCTTTGAGAAACTCTTTTTGACTTTCCAGAGATGCCGCTAAACCGATTCTTGCATAGGAATAGACTTCAGCAATTTTGTTTTTTTCTGATTCTCTGATGACTTCAGAAAAAATAATTTCTGCTTCTTTCGCTTTTCCAATATCAATTAAAGAATATCCTTTCTGGATTTTGGTAATATTGATGTTCAGCAAAATACTTTTATTTTTGCTTTTAATATATTCATTAATCGCTTTATCAAAATATCGGATAGCAAACTCCGGGTCCAGATTGTCTTTGTAAATCAATGCTTTGACAAAATAAATGTTTGCAGTTACCTGTTGCAGAGAATTATCATTCAGATAATCGATGATAGTTTCCGCTCTATTGAGATAATTAATTGCTTTTTTATTGAGTTTCAGAATATAATATTGATTACCGATGAAACCCAGAGAGTTAATCATCATCAGAGAATCCTTTGATTTCTCAGAATTATTCAGCGCAGCTAAACCTAATCGCAAGGCATCAGAAGAAAGATGTTTTACAGAATAGGCACTTCCTTTTGCTAAGAGAAATTTACTTTTCAACCGGTCGTCATCTAATTTCGGCTCCAACTTTTTTAACGCAATCAGCGCGGAATCAGGATTTGAAAAAGCCATTCTGTCTGCAGCCGTGATTTGCTGTTCAAGCTGAATATGACTTTCCGATTGTCCAAAACCAAAAGTAGAAATCATCCAAAATAAAATAAATAATAATTTTCTCATCACTATTTATTTTTTAATTGTTCAATGAATTGAGACGGACTCGTTCCTGTAACATTTTTGAAAATCGTGGTAAATGTAGTTCTGGAAGCAAAACCCGCTTCTTCTGCCAAATAACTCGTTTTGTATTGCAAATACTCCGGATTATTTTCCAGTTTACCTACTATATATTTAATCCTCAATTCATTAAGATAATTACTGAAGTTTTTTTCTTTATGTTTATTGATGATTTCCGATAGATATTTAGAATTTGTATCCAATCTTTTCGCCAATACAACCAAAGACAAATGTGGATTGGTAACTTCTTTAGATTTTTCAAAAATTTCTAATTTGGAAAGAATGAGATTCTCCGTCTTTTCCGGAATCACAAAAACGTTACTTGCTTGAAAATCTTTCAGTTGGTCAGTCAACTTTTGCTCATATTCATCAAAAAGATGTTGCTTTTCTATTTCGGAATTGGCCATCTTAACCCGATTTCTGAGAACCAAATAGTAAATTAAAAAACCAATGACCAATAAAAACGAGATGCTTAATAAGACGGACAGAATCTTGTTTTGGAAATCTTTTTCAGATATATTAATCTGTTTTTCCTTTTGATCAACAAGATTAATGATGTTCACACGCGCTTCCTGCAAATCCGAAATCGATAGTTTTAAAAGCCTGATATATTCTTTTCTTACACGGAAACAGTTTTGAGAATCGCTGGTGTTACAGACTTTCTGCGACCAGAGTTGATAAATCTCTTTGTAAAAAACATCTCCGTATTGGGAATTTTGCTTTTTGAGTGAAACCAAATCTGATTCCTGAAAATCATTATTCTGGATTTTTGCTTTCAGAAGATTGATATTCGACAAAAATTGGAAGTACGGATTGTCCTTAAAATCAACAGTAATTGGTTTATTTTCAATCTCAGAACGAATCAGTTGAAGTTGAATTCCGAAAGTGGGATACAACTCTGATTGCAGATTTTTATTTTTTTGAATTAATGACAGAGCATCTTTATATTTTTTCTCCGAATATAATTTTTGAATTTCCAGTTCGGTTTTCCAAATAACAGCCGTATTCTTCTCCTCACCTTCCAAAGATTCTGAAGCTTTTTCCAACTCCGAAATAGAATGAGACATTGCATTTTGAAAACCTGTTTTAACATAAATTTTCCCAAGCAGAAAATTATTTTTCGCTTTCAAAAAACTATTGTAAACGTTGGAAGAAAGCCGGTCTGCAGAGATTAATCTGACGACAGCATCATTGTATCTTCCGAGATTGATGTAGATTTCTGCCTGTAAAAGATAAGCATTGTAAACATCGTCCACACTTCCAAAACTTTGATTAGAAACGATGTATTGCGCAGTTTTCAGCGCTTTTTCCGGGTCAGAATATTTCAGAGCTTCTACATCTTTGGTCAGGTTCTGAGCATCGGTAATTTGGGATTTAGCCTGCAAAGCTAACATCAAAACAATCACCAATGAAAATATCTTTTTCAGCATATTCTGTTTAATCCCAAATCAAACACTAAAGATAAAAAATTCTAAGCTGTAATACATTTTAAATTTAAAATAAGATACAAATCCGACTAATTCTCTAATACTTTTCCGACGATTTTTTTTCTGTGCTCAATTCCCCATTCTGCAAGGTTTTCAATAATTTTTTTCAAAGTTCGTCCGTAATCTGTCAATTCATATTCCACACTGATTGGTTGCGTACCGAGAACAGTTCTTGTCACCAATTGATTGATTTCCAAATCTTTCAATTCACTACTAAGCATCTTTGCAGAAACGCCAGCTATTTCTTTTTGTAAATCCGAAAAACGCATTTTGTCATAGCAAAGCGCAGCAATGATTTGGACTTTCCATCTGCCTTTCAAAATATCCATTGTATCCTGAACAGCAAGAAGATTGGTTTTACAGCATTTTATTTTCATATTGAGACCAATTTTAGATTTTACAATATTAAATCTTCATTAATATTATTTTATAACTATTTAATTTTCAAATAGGTTACTTTTTAGTAACGGTAACTTTTTGTAACCTTCTTACAAAAATAAACTTTTCTTATATAACTTTGACAATTCAAATCAAAAAAAACAATTCGATAATGAGTTTATTAGAAGACCTCAACTGGCGTTACGCAACAAAGAAAATGAACGGCGAAATCGTTCCTCAAGATAAAGTAGATTACATTCTGGAAGCCGCGAGATTGGCTCCTTCTTCTTCAGGTCTACAGCCTTACAGATTATTCGTAATCACAAACAGAGGTTTATTGGAAAATATCCAAACTATCGCTTACGATCAGGTTCAGATTACAGGCGGTTCTCATCTGTTGGTTTGGGCAGCGTGGGATGGCTATTCTCACAACAATATCTCTGAAGTTTTCGAAAAAACCACCAAGGAAAGAGGAATTCCAACAGAAGCGATGGACGATTACAAAGCCAGACTTTGGGGAATGTACGAACCACTTGGAAGCGAATGGCACGCTACTCACGCTGCGAAACAGGCTTACATCTCATTCGGATTGGCAATTGCTGCAGCAGCTGAACAAAAAGTGGACGCAACACCAATGGAAGGTTTTGATATGAACGCGCTTGACGAACTTTTAGGTCTAAAAGAAAAAGGATTGAAAAGCGTCGTAATTCTACCTTTAGGTTATAGGGACACAAGCGGAGACTGGCTTGTAAATCTGAAAAAATATAGGACTCCAAAAGAAGAATTCATCACAGAATTAAAATAAAAAAAGCGACCTGAAAAATAATTTTCGGGTCGCTTTTTTTTATGCTTTAAGGTTTAAATCTAATTTCTAAAATCTAACCTCTAATTTCTATCATTAATATCCTAATAATTTAAGAACATCTTCCGCTCTCTGTTCTTCACGGAAAAGCTCGTAAGTGAAATTCCCATCTTCGTCCTTATCAATCAAAATATGTTTTGGCTGAGGCATCAAGCAGTGGTGAACACCGCCGTAACCGCCAATCGTTTCCTGATAAGCGCCTGTATGGAAAAATCCAATATACAAAGCTTTTGTCTCATTAAAAACCGGAAGATAAATCGCATTTGTATGTTGTTCAGAATTGTAGTAATCATCTGAATCACAAGTCAATCCACCAAGAAAAACCCTTTCATAAGAATCTTCCCAACGGTTAAGCGGCAACATTATGAAGTGACGGGAAATTGCCCAAGTGTCCGGCAAAGTCGTCATAAAAGAAGAATCAATCATATTCCATTTTTCTCTGTCATTCTGACGTTTCTGAGAAATAATTTTATACAAATGTCCACCACTTTCCCCAACGGTAAAACTCCCGAATTCCGTGTAGATATTTGGTTCTTCAACGCCTTCTTCCTCACAGAATTTCTTGATTTGAGATACAATTTCGTTGACCATATATTGATAGTCATAATCAAAATTAAGCGAAGTTTTGATTGGAAAACCTCCACCAATATTAAGTGAATCCACTTCCGGTGCAATCTTCTTCAATCTTGCATAAACGCGGAGACATTTGTACAATTCATTCCAATAATACGCCGTGTCTTTGATTCCGGTATTAATGAAAAAGTGAAGCATCTTCAATCTCGCATTCGGATGTTCAGCAATTTTCTGACTGTAATATGGGATGATATCTTTGTATCCGATTCCTAGTCTTGAGGTGTAAAATTCGAACTTCGGTTCTTCTTCCGCCGCAATTCTGATTCCGATGTCAAAAGTTCTGTCGATGCTTTCTGTCAACTTATCTAGTTCTCTGTAATTGTCAAGAATCGGCGTGATATTTTCGAAACCGCTGTTGATTAAATCAGAAATCTTCGCCAGGTAATCGTCGGTTTTGAAACCGTTGCAAATTACCTCGATGTCTTTCGTTACTTTTCCTTTGTCGTAAAGGGATTTCACGATGTCCATATCATAAGCGGAAGACGTTTCCAGACTGATGTCATTTTTCAAAGCTTCTTCTACAACGAACGCAAAATGGCTTGACTTTGTACAGTAGCAATATCGGTAAGTTTTTTGGTAATCGTTCTTTTCAAAAGCTTCTTTGAACCAGAATTTTGCCCTTTCAATATTCTGAGAAATTTTTGGTAAATAATTGAACTTCAAAGGAGTCCCGAATTTTTCCACAACTTCCATCAGGTTGATATCGTGGAATTTCAGATTATTCTCTTCTACATTGAATTCTTCTGTAGGAAAATAAAGCGTTTGGTCAATTAGTTCAGAATATTTTATTTTCATTTCCGGCTAAAAAAATTTAATTGTTTTACGGTACAAAAATGATTAAAAAAACTGAATATATACGTTAATAATTCTATAAAAATTAATGAATTAATTCCCGACAAAAATCAGTAAATCGCCTTTTTTATATTTAATCACAACCTCTTTATTTTCAGCAATATTCCGCGTTCCAATTCTTTCTCCGAGAATCAAATCTTCTTTGTATAAAGGCCATTTCAGTCCTTTGGTTTCGATGTTTTTGGCAATTGGAAAAGGCATTAATGAAATCATTTTTCCTTTGACATCAGAAATTAAGAATTCTTTCGGGATAAAATAATAGGAAGAATAATTATCAAAAAAACTAAGATTCAATTTATCTTTAAAGAAAAAAGCGACGCTCAAGTTCCCAAGAAAATGGTCTTGTTCTCCTCCACTCGCGCCGTAAACATCGATGTTTTCAAAACCTTTTTCAAGAATAATTTCTATCGCTTTGTGAAAATCGGTTTTGTTCTGGTCAGGCGTTTCTATGATTTCAAAATCGTATTGTTTGTCATCCTGAGCGGAGTCGAAGGATTCTGTGTATGAATCAAAATCTCCAGAAATAAAATCCAGCTTTTCTAAAGGAAAATTCAACTCTTTCAAATAACGAAAAGCGCCATCTGTACAGGCAATCAACTCATAATCTGGCAGATTTGGAAATTCTTTTGGTGGTTCTCCGTTGATGAAAAGAAGTGCTTTATTTCCCATTATCTTTTTTATGTTTCCATTTAAAGAAAAAGCCTTCCTTTGTTTCATTCGTTGATTTTGCAACTTTACAAGAAATTAAAAGACTTGCTCCAATTATGATTAAAATTAATTTCTTCATCTAACTTCTATCATTAGGATTCCAATATTCCTCCGACTCATTATTTAATTTCGAAACATATCTCGCCAAAACAAAAAGATAATCCGACAATCGATTCAGATATTTAATTAATTCTGGTCTTACTTCTTCCGATTGATTCAGGAAAACCAAACTGCGTTCCGCACGTCTGCAAACCGTTCTCGCCACGTGAAGAAACGTCGATGCTTTTCCACCGCCCGGCAAAATGAAATATTGCAAAGGCTCCACTTTCTCTTCCATCGCATCCATCCAAGTTTCCAATTCTTCGATTTCTTTGTCTGAAATTACGAGTGGTAATCTGGCTTTTCCATTAGCCAAAAACAATTTATCAATTGGCGTTGAAGCTTCGGAACCAACCGTAAAAAGGTCAAACTGGATTTTTTTGAGTTGAGAATTGACATCTTCGTCATCAATATGAGATTTTGCAACGCCAATGTTCGCATTCAGTTCATCGATGTTGCCGTAAGATTCCACTCTTGCGCTGGCTTTGGAGATTCTGCTTCCGCCGTAAAGTCCGGTTTCGCCTTTGTCGCCGGTTTTTGTGTATATTTTCATTTTTAGTTTTTATGAAAGTTTAAAATTAAGGTTTTTATTTTTGAAACATATAAATGCAATAGAATTTTTGAAACACTTAAGTCACTTAAGATTAATTTAAATGCTCCTGAAAATTAAGTTCAATTAAGTAGAAAATCGAAGATTTTAAAAACTAATGTGTTCTTAGGTGACTTTTTAGATTAATCAATTTAAAAACTTAAGTGTTAAAGTTCTATGTTTCTATGTGGTTTTTATATTTTTCTTAAATTGTACAAATGAAAAAGCCATTTCAAAAAACCACCAATCTCATTCATATTTATCAGCAGTTGCGACGCTTCATCAAGCCTTACCGAATGATGATTTTCGTAACATTACTCTTGACTTTTGTCGGTGCTTTGTTCGCTCAGGTCAATCCTTTGGTTTTGAAATATACGGTGGATGAAGTGACAAAACTGACGCAACTTCCGAATCCAATGAAAGAAGGAATTCACGTTCTGACGCTCATTTCAATCATACTTTTAGGAAAAGAATTGGCGAATATTTTTATTCAATTCGGGCAGAAATTTTATGGTGAAAAGATTAGAATTAATGTCAGTTCCGAACTCGCTCAAGAAGCCATCAATAAAATCCTGACTTACCGAATCGCCTATTACAACGACGAAAACCACGAATCCGGAAAACTGCAAATCCGAATCGACCGAGGAATTGAAAGCCTCACAAAACTCGTCCAGAATTTTTTCATTGATATTCTTCCGCTTTTTTCAACGGCCTTCATTGCATTGGTTGTGATGTATATGCAGAATATTTATGTCGGACTGGTTTCAACTTTTGTGATTCCAATTTACTTTTATGTCACGTCGAGGCAGGCAAAAAAATTAGGAAACGTAAGACGAACACTTAGAAATCAGCGTGAGCAGAAAACGTCCGGACTTCTGAATTTGATTAATTCCATAATGGTTATCAAAAGTTTTGTCCGTGAAAAATTTGAAGGAAGCAAACAATATAATCTTCAGATGAAGCTGATGGAAAGTCAACTTTACACCAGACGAACCAGTTTTATTTATGATGGTTTGAAGACTTTTATCGAGCAATTCGGTGTTGTTTTGATTATCCTTTTAACGGTTTATTTGGTTCTTGACCAGCAAATGACGATTGGTGCGATTATGCTTCACATTATGCTGTTCAACAACGTTTCTGCGCCTATTCGTCAGCTTCACAGGATTTATGATGATATGAATGACGCCTTCATTTACGCCGAAGGTTATTTTGAAATCCTGAATGCCGACGAAGAAACCGAACCGAATGGAACGATTAACAATATCCCCATCAAAGGAAATTTCGAAATCAAAAATGTGGATTTCACTTATCCAAACGGAATGAAAGCGCTTCACAATGTTTCCCTGAAAATCGAAAATGGAAAAACGACGGCTTTGGTCGGACTCAGTGGCGCCGGAAAATCGACGATTATCAATTTGCTTTGTAAATTCTACGAACCAGATTCAGGCGAAATCCTTTTGGATGGTAATAATCTGAATGATTTTGACAACGATTTTCTGCGTGATGACCTTGGATTGGTTCTTCAAAAAAATCACATTTTCAAAGGAAGCATTGAAGACAATATCCGCTACGGAAATCTACACGCCACATTTGACGAAATAAAAGAAGCATCGACAAAAGCCTATCTCCACGAGCAGATTATGGATTTGCCGGAAGCTTACAATCACGATGCTACGCAACTTTCCGGCGGTCAGCAACAAAGAATTGCCATCGCCAGATTGTTCCTGAAAAATCCACCAATTATTTTCCTTGATGAACCAACAGCAAGTCTTGACGCCATCGCAACTGAACAAATTAAAAATTCCCTTGATGCGATTAAAGCTGGAAGAACTGTTGTGATTATCTCACATTCATTATCGCAGATTTTGGATTCGGATATGATTTATGTGATGAAAAAAGGCGCAGTTGTTGAAAACGGAACACACGAGGAATTATATGCAAAAGACGGAACTTACCGTGAAATTTTTGATGCCTCTGCAAGAAGTCTGAATCTTGATAGATTGGTGAAAACTTACAAAGATGAAAGTTAGACAAATTTTCGTGGTAAATTTCATTCTCGCAGATTTAGCAAATTCAGCAGATTTTCGGATAAATAAATTTGCATCATCTGCTAAATCTGCGAGAGAACCAATTTTAACAGAAACTAAAATAGATGAACGAAGACCATTACATTAAAAAAATAGACCGCGTCACCTCGATTTTGGTGCAATTGCAAAGCAAACCAATTGTGCGTGCGCAGGATTTGGCGGATAAATTCGAAGTGAGTATCAGAACGATTTACAGAGATATTAAAACTTTGGAAAATGCGGGAATTCCGATTTTTGGGGAAGCTGGCTCTGGCTATTCTTTGGTCGATGGTTACAAACTTCCGCCTGTGATGTTTACGAAAGAGGAAGTTTTGAGTTTTATCACGGCTGAAAAACTGATGCAGAATTTCTCCCACGAAAGTCTCGGTTCTCATTACAATTCGGCGATGGAAAAGGTAAAATCTGTCCTTCGAAATTCAGAGAAAAATCTGGTGACTGATATTGAGAATCAAATCAACATCTATTCTTATCAGCCGGAAAAAACGGATTCCATTAAAAATATTATTCCGACAATTCTGGAAAGTATTTCAGAGAAAACTCAATTAAAAATCAATTATGAAAGTGCAAAAACCGAAGCTTCGGAAAGGATTATTGAAGCGGTCGGGATTTTTTATGAATTCAATTATTGGTATGTGATGGCGTTTTGTACGATGCGGAAAGATTACCGGCAATTCCGTGTTGACCGGATTTTGAAAATCATTAAAACAGAAAATCCGTTTCATCAGGAATATGGAAAAGTAGCAGATTACAAACAAAAATCAAATACTGAAAAAGTTCAGGTCAAGCTCTTGGTCGAGAAGAAAATAATGCCTCACATTATGCATTCGATGAAATATTATGGTTGGATTTCCGATGAAGAGACGGAAAACGGAATGCTTATCACCTTCGAGACCAGCTGGATTGATGAGGGTTTTCCGCGTTGGTTGATTACCTTTGCGGATTATGCGACGATTATTGAACCGGAATATCTCAAAGATACAATGGCTGATTTAATCCAAAATATTTCTAAAAAATTAAATTAATTAAAAATATGAAGTCTTTACTTATACGAAGTTTTCTATTGATGACAATCGCTTATTCTACGACACTTTCCGCTTGTTCCGCATTTCTCTTGCGGGGAAAGGACCATTGCGTGGTTGGGTTCAATGAAAACTGGAAAACGATGCCAGGAATGATTGTGGTAAACAAACGTGATGTTTTGAAAAGAAATATCAGCTGGGAAAATCTGACCACCGATAACTTGAATTCCAAAAAGCAATGGACTTCGAAATATGGTTCGGTGACGTTCAATCTTTTGGGTTACGATTTCCCTTGTTACGGCGTGAATGAAAAAGGACTTTTCCTTGTGGAACTTTACCTTGAAGAAACTTCGAAAGTTGTAAATCCAAAACAACCGAATCTATTTTGGGCACAATGGATTCAATATCAATTGGATAATTATAAAACTGTAAAGGAAGTTGTTGACCATCTGAACAAAGGTCCGAATATCGATTGGTGGCCAAATGCCGCAGGAAGCCATTTTTTCCTGACGGATGCGAAAGGAAATGCGACCACGATTGCTTTGCTGGATGGAAAATACAAAGTGCTGACTGACAAAGAAATGCCAATGCCACTTTTGTGCAACAACCAATATAAAAAGGATTTTGATAAGGCTAAGAAATTTGATTTTCTTGGCGGAAATGAAAAATTCGATTATGAGCAAAGTGGAAATTGGGACGACCGATATAACCGCGCTTATTATATGCTTCAAAATTATAAATACGACGGAAAACCAGTGGATTACGCCTGGAATATTCTGAATTCTGTTCACGCCGGAGAATGGCAAACCGTCATCGATGCTAAGAATATGAACTTATTTTTTCGCTCAGATTTAAAGAAAGAAATTAAGAAAATCGATTTGAAAAAACTTGATTTCTCGAAAAATTCTACCGTGAAATATCTGGACATTCATACCGATGAATTGGGCGAAGTGAATCAGGATTTCCAACCTTTGACATTAAGTAAAAATAACGAATATGTGGAAAAAGGCTTTCCGATTGGTTATGACAACAAGGAATTTGGAACTTCGGAAATGTTTAAAAAACTGAAGGAAAACATTGTGAAATTCTTCAGTAATATTTTACCAAACTAAATAAAAAGAGCTTTCAGAAAATACTGAAAGCTCTTTGCTTTTTTATCTTTCTCTTTCCCAGAAAAACGGAGGCGCGATTCCCAAAGCTCTCAGGTAAATATAACCTTGACCACGGTGATGAATCTCATTATCAACAAAATAAAGAATATTCTGATAAACCGGAAATTCATATTGGCCAAACAAATTGAAAGTTTCCTGAAAACGTTCTTCCGAAATCTGACTGAAATATTCATTGATGACTTCCGTCTGCTCGTCCCATTTTGCAAGGATTTCTGCTTTGGCTGTTGGCTGGAAAGCTTCTTCGTCGAAGGTATTGTCCGAACCATCAACAATGGCTTTCAAAGCTGGTCCGGCGATTGCCAAAAGTTCGAGTGTCAATTTGGAAAATGGTCTCATTCCACCAATTGAAAATTCGAATAAATCTTTTTCAGGAAAAGCTTCGATAACTCTTCTTGTCAGATTTCTGTGGCCTTGCCAATGGATTAAAAGTTGTTGTGAGTTGAGGACTGTGGCTGTTGCATTCATAATAGTTTGTTTTATTTGATACAAATGTACAGCGAGGTTGTGACAGGTGTTTGTCAGGAGGAAATTTAAAAATTGAATTTAATTTTGTTAAATAAAAAAGTCGCAAGAAAAACTCTGCGACTTTAAATATTTTAATTAACTATAATTACTCAACCAGTTTTCCTTCTTTATAAATTTGAATTACTTTCTCTTTTCCTTGCACTTTGTACATCTCCCATTTTCCTTCATAAACTCCATTTTTCCAATTTCCAATCGCTCTCAAACTTCCATCATCAAACCAATACTTATGTGTTCCATTTGGTTTTCCATCAATAAATTCTCCTTCACGAGCTTTATTTCCATTAGAGTGCCAATACTCCCAAATTCCTTCTTCTTTTGCATTCAGGATTTTGCCAATCGAACTGATTTTACCGTTTAAAAAATATGCTTTTTTAACCCCATCAGTAATTGGTTTAAATTCTAAAGTTTTAGATTGTTGTTCTGTAAGGCTATTACTATTCTTAAGAAAATCAGATTTTGCTATCAAAGTATTATTAATATAAATCTCATATTCATCAAGATTCATATTTTGAGCATTGATTTTTATAAATGCTGAAAAAATCAAGAAAACTGTTAAAAGTAAATTACCAATAGATTTCATTGAAGCAAAATTTAAATCTTCTCAAACCTAAAATTCTCCCCAAGATAAGCCTGTCTCACTTCGGGGTCATTCGCCAAATCCTCAGGAATTCCTTCTTTCAGGATTTTCCCTTCGAACATAATATACGTTTTGTTGGTAATTGCCAGAGTCTGCTGAACGTTGTGGTCGGTAATCAGAATCCCGATGTTTTTCTCCACTAGAGACCGTACAATCTTCTGAATATCCTCCACCGCAATCGGGTCAACACCCGCAAAAGGCTCATCCAAAAGGATAAAATTCGGACTTGTTGCCAGACAACGCGCAATTTCCGTACGACGTCTTTCACCTCCCGAAAGCAAATCACCACGGTTTTTACGAACGTGTTCCAGGTGGAATTCCTCAATCAATTCGTCGCATTTTTTCTGCTGTTCCTTTTTGGAAAGCTTCGTCAGTTGCAAAACACCCAGAATATTATCTTCCACAGACAACTTCCGGAAAACCGATGCTTCCTGCGCCAAATAGCCAATGCCATTTTGCGCACGTTTGTACATCGCGTCCTTCGTAATATTTTGATTATCAAGAAAAACATTCCCTAAAGTCGGTTTCACCAATCCAACAATCATATAAAACGACGTTGTTTTTCCCGCACCATTTGGTCCTAAAAGTCCAACGATTTCGCCCTGCTGAACTTCCAATGACACGCCTTTCACCACCTTTTTCGGTCCGTATTCTTTGATTAAATTTTCTCCTCGTAAAATCATAAAACAAAGATATAGAAATTTTTATCTTCTCATTACAACAAATTTGGGCGTGCCCCTCGCCTGCGCTAAGGCCACCGCTCGGGTCAGGCTTTCCGTTACAAGTCCTCACTCGTTGCCTCGCTCCGGGCTTTCCACTGCAATCCCTCACGCGCTTCGCCTCAATTGAACATTCACTTTTTTACATTGTACTTTTTACATTATACATTTTACATTATACTTTATACATTGTACATTTGTGAAAAATTTCCAAAAATGCTGATAGAAAGCCTTCAAAACGAAAAAATCAAAAGACTAACCAGACTTCTCACCAAAAATCAGGAAAGAAGAAAAGCCGGCGTTTTCATCGTGGAAGGTCAGCAGGAAAACGAACGCGCTTTGGAATTCGGGAATTTGCCGGAAGAATATTATATCTGTGAAAATATCTTCAAAGGAAAATTGCCTTCAACAAAAATCCATTACGTTTCGGAAAAACTGTACGAGAAGATTGCTTATCGAGGTACAACAGAAGGAATTATTGGGATTTACAAATTGGAAACCCGAACTTTAGAAGATTTCAAACCGAAAAAAGATTCTGCAATCATCATTCTGGAAAGTGTAGAAAAGCCAGGAAATCTAGGTGCAATTCTCAGAAGTTGCGAAGCTTTCGGAATCTATGCGCTAATTGTCACCGACCCAAAGACAGATTTTTACAATCCGAATGTTATTCGCTCAAGTGTTGGCTGTCTTTTCGGTATGAATATTTTCCAAGCCTCGAATGATGAAACTTTAGAATTTTTAAAAATCAATGACTATCAAATCTTCACAACCTTTATGAGTGAAGATGCAAAACATATTCAGGAAAAGAATTTGAAAAGTAAATCGGCTGTTTTATTCGGAACAGAACATTCCGGTTTGAGTGATTTTTGGAAACAAAAAGGAGAAAATGTTTTGATTCCAATGGCAGGAACCATCGACTCTTTGAACCTTAGTAATGCAGCAGCAATTACTTGTTACGAAATCCTTAGACAGAAATTAGAGAAATAAAAAAACCGCTTCTCGAAAGAAACGGTTTCAAATTCTTAACTGGGTTAAGATTATTTTTTAGCAGCAGCAGAATCAACTTTCTTAGCAGCTCCTTCTACTTTAGCAGCAGCAGAATCAACTTTTACAGCAGCAGAATCAACTTTAGCAGCAGCAGAATCAAGAGTTGCAGCAGAAGAATCAACTACAGCAGAATCAGCAGAAGCAGTATCTACAGTTTCAGTTTTTTTACAAGCTACAAGAGAAATAGCAGCGATAGCAGCTACGAATAATGATTTTTTCATAATAATTAAATTAAATTGTTAGTAATAGATTGTTCTCTTTTGAACGGGACAAAATTATGACAACAAATAAACCTTGTATTTGAAAATTAATTGTAATATATTTGTAAAACACGATTTACAATTAACAAATACTGTAAATCAGCAATTTAAGCATAATTACTATTTTGAGCGATACCGAATTTTTACATTTTCAATCCTTAAAAAAGGCTGTTCAGGACAAATATCTTGAGACACATTCCCCATCTTATGATGATATATCCAAATGGAAGGGAATTGATATTATTTATTTTCAGGAAGATTTGAGACAAAAAGCCAAAGGAAATATCAGCGAGAAAACTTTTTACACTTATTTCAAGAACAATTCTCAGGAAAAAATTCCTAGAATTGACATGTTGAATATTTTATCTGTTTATTCCGGATTTAATTCCTGGTCAGAATTTAAAAAGAAAAATCCGATTGCTACAATACTGAAAGAAACGCCTTCTGCTGAAGTTTCTGAAACTATTGTCGGAGAACCAATAGAAGAAGTAGCGATAGAACAAACTCAAATTCCAGTTATTGAAAAACCGCCTGTTTCTATAGACAATCAAGCTTTTGATGAGATCAATCAAAACATTAATTTCAAAAGTCAAAAACAAAATTTCTTAAAAAGGTATCTCTGGTTAGGAATTTCGGTTTTCTTGTTTGCAATAGTATTGATATTGGTATTTTATGATAATCTGTTCTATAAAAAGTACACTTATGCTTTTACCGATGCAGACAGGAACTCCTCAATAAAGGGCGAACTGGATGTTAAAATCATTAGAGAAAATGAATCTCCAATTCTTTTTAAGGTCAAACCCAATTCTCCTTTTGTCTATGAAACAAAAAGTAAAAGTCTAAAAATGATTATTTCTTCTCCTTTTTATAAAGCTGAAGAAATCACAAGAGATTTGACGAACGCTCCTGACACAGAGAACATTGAGTTAAAGCCTAATGAATATGCGGTTCAGCTGTACTACTACTCAAAATCCATCAAAGATTTTAAGAAAAAAACCAATGAATTGAACAAACTTATCAGTGATAATGCATTGATTTATCAAGTAGTTGATAGTGATATCTACGGCATAGAAACATTGGACAAACAAAAGTATATATCACTGGTTACGCTTCCTACAACGACTTTGGAAAATCTGGAAGTGATAGATTCCCAAATGAAAAACGGAAAAATTGTAATGATTAAATTCAAAATTACAGAGGATGAAAAAACAAAATAATACATATTGGATATTAAGTTTAATTACAATAACTGTCGCAATAATATCTTGCAATAAAAAATATGAAGGAAGCGAGGATTCTATAGAAGTCATAAGAAATGCCAATAATAATGGTACTTATTCTAAAACAAAACTTGATAGTTTGCAAGCAATCAACCTGATTACGACTCAAAAAGTTCAGGATTTATTAGACCTATCGGCACTTTATACCTCGGGAAACAAAGACACGGAAATAGATTCTGTGATTTACACACAAATGCAGGCTCACTTTTTATCAAAAGATTCGAGTAATCTGGTTCCTTTATTAAAAGAAATGGACAGTCTAAAAGTGAAATTCGCTAAGGTCAGCAAGCTGACAACCTCCAAAACTGTAAAAGAAAATGATACTTTGGATTTTGCGACATTCGATGTTGAATATTATGATAATAAAAGAACTTTTATCACTTCGGTCAACAGAAAAGCTCAATATACACTGAAGGCTTCACCAGTAAAATTCCAAAAAGAGTTCAAATTTTACTTTACCAACTTCTACAAAAAAGATTCTGATACTATAAAAACAACAAAACCCGCTAATTAGCGGGTTTTGTTTTAAATTAGATTTGGAATCTAATTATTTTTTGATTTCTTCTTTAGCAGCTTTCTCGTCAGCTTTTACTTCAGCTTTA
>Ga0308157_10004027_pt1 | contig 20169 bp, 19 predicted proteins | sample PhyBR1_FD_201035 | JGI IMG/M metagenome (GOLD analysis project Ga0308157, IMG submission 201035) | Phyllosphere microbial communities from UC Gill Tract Community Farm, Albany, California, United States - DLSLB.R1 | ecosystem: Host-associated > Plants > Phyllosphere > Unclassified | place: USA...
CAAGGCCCCAATGCAAGTGTTGATCGAGGCCAGCATCGTGGAGGTGAGCCTCACGGGTAACCTGGAATATGGCGTTGAGTGGTACTTGCAGAACGGTCTTAGCAGGGACCGTCAAGGTGGGGCGCTATTGGATCTCGGCGCCAGCGGCATAGGGCCCAAAGTGCCTGGTTTCTCGTACACCATCAGCAAGGCGAATGTGGTTCGCGCCGCGCTGAACGCCGTGGCCACAAAATCCCAGGTGCGGTTGTTGTCCAGTCCGTCTATCTTGGTTCTGAACAATCACACCGCCAACATTCAGGTCGGACAGCAACAACCTATCCTGAGTTCAACTTCGGCCGCTACTGGCGGTAATTTCATCAGTCAGTCCATCACATACAAAGACACTGGGGTGCTGCTCTCCGTCACGCCATCCGTCAATGCGGGGGGGTTGATATCCATGGATATCTCTCAGCAAGTCACCGATGTGGGTGAGGAGGACGATGTGACGAAACAGAGGTCCTTTCAGACCCGGCAAATACAAACGCGTGTCGCAGTTCGTTCCGGCGAGTCCATCGTTCTGGGCGGGTTGATCCGTGAAAATGACAGCAACACTCGTAGCGGTTTGCCGGGGCTTGCAAGCGTCCCATTGTTGGGAGCCCTGTTCTCCAATACGTCAAACCTGCGTAACCGCACGGAGCTGTTGGTGCTGATGACGCCCCGTGCCCTGGAAGACGATGATCAGTTGCGTTCGGCCAGTGCGGAGATGCGCGAACGCATGCGCTCCTTGTCCTTGCAGGCGCAGCCGATGAGCTTCCGTCCGCCGGAGGTTCCGCTGCAACCCTCGCGTTGAATTCCGTGGGGCTTGCCTGGCAAGCAGGGCGCGTACATATACATATAGATATAGATATAGATAGCCAATCAGGAGATTCTTTACATGACAAAAGCTGTTACCCGTCGTCAATTGGTTGTGACCTTGGCTGCTTCCGCCGCTTTGGTTGTCCTGGGGGGGTGCGCCGCCGCAGGGGGCGCGGTGGCGTCTGCCGAGGATGATCAAGCGGCTCTTCTGAAACGCGCTCAGGCATACTGGACGCTTGTTCGTGCCAATGACCGGGTGGGAGCCTGGGCGTACGAAGAGATCTCCAAGGATTCAAGCACTACGCTGGAAGCCTATCTCAAGCGGGGAGGGATCACGTACGACGCGGTGGAGGTCCGGGGCGTGCGCAGCATTGACGGAGATCGCGCAACCGTCAATGTGTGGATGAGGTACTCCCTGCCCCTGTTGCGCGTCAAAAAACAGGAAGTCGTCTTGGACGACGAATGGCGCCGGATGGACGGTGTGTGGCACCACGTGCAGCGCCGCAGTGTCATGTTTCCAACACCGCAGTGATGGTTCGTTGTTTGGGTGCAACAAACGCGAATGCGTTGGTTTTCTGGCTGAAATAGGTTGAAAAAATCGAAGGTATCAGTATAAGATTGCATCAACCCAAACGGAGTACGGATGGGTTGCAGATCCCGCACAGGGTGGGAAAGCTTCCTTCAATTATCTAAGGACTGAGAAGATGAAAAAATTTGCAATGGCAGCCGTTGCAGCCGCTGCGCTGAGTGCAGGTGTGGCGCAGGCGTACACCGTGGGTACGTACAGCAATGGTTTCGTGGTTCCTAACGTGATCCACAATGGCGATGCCGATACCACTGCTGTTGGTATCGTCAATCAAACCGGCAACGTTGTGCCCGTGTTCTGGACGTTCTTCGATGCGAACTCCAACCACGTCACCGACGGTTGCTTCCCCATGACCAACAAGGACTTCGAGCCCTTCATCTGGTCGCAGCAATCCGGTAGCGGCCTGGCTGGCACGCGCGGTTACCTGGTGTTCGCCGTGGGCGCTAACACTGCTTCCACCAGCGCTGCTACCGCTTGCGCCGTTGGCAATGCAGCTGCAGGTGTTGGCACCGGCGCTATCGGCGCCAGCGCTTTCCACGTGACCACCGCTACGCAAGACGTGGCTTACGTTCCAGTGATCGACGGTCCTCTGACCCTGGCTTCTGGCACCGACCTGACGACCATGGGCCCTCTGAGCCTGGTGTCTGTTGCTGGCGCCCGTGCTGTTCCAACTGGTCCTAACGCTACGCCTGCTTTCAGCATGCGCTACGCAGTGGACAGCGCTCTGAACGCTGGCCTGGAAACCCGCATCGTGGTCTGGTCGACTGGTGACCACCGTGGTACCCACACGGTCAACATGTATGACTCGGCTCAAAACCGTAAGTCCGTGAACTTCTCGCTGGCTGAAGCCGAACTGTCGTTCTTCAACCCAGAAACCATCCCTGGCCGTCCTGCTAACTTCATCGATGGTTTCATCGAATGGAGCCCTGTGGCTGCCCTGCCTGCTGACCTGCCTGCCTCCGCTGCCGGTGGCGCGCTGTTCAACCTGGGTGGTTCCGTGTTCACGTACAGCCTGATCAGCATGCCTGCCTTCGGCGCTGTGCAGTCCATCCTTGGTACGCACAACTAATTTTTCTTGATGTAGGCGGCGAGTTTCGCCGCCTACAAAAAAGAAAAATGAAATCTGGTGGTGCCCGTGAGGGTGCTGCCATAAAAAATGGCGCCATTTTTGGCGCCATTTTTTTTGCCTGTGTGGGGTCTCATGAAATTGTCTTGCTCTGTTTCTTTTCGACTTGTGGGTGCATTGGGTGCCTTGATGCTGGCGGGATGCCAGATGCAGCCTGTGTCGGTTGAGGGTGCCGTTGCGCCCGCTGCGAAAGCTCCAATAGCCCAAGGGACTCCCGCGCGCGCTGTCATTGAAGCCCCCATGGCATGGGGCGGGGAGGCGCGTTGTTTCGCGGGTGGCGAGTGCCGCTTCGTGCTGGTCGAGCATGAAGAGGGGAAGGTGGCATTGCACCAAATCAATGGAAGAACGACCCGTCCGCTGGATCGGCAGCCCGTGGCTTACCACCCGGATTCCGCGGTGTGGTTGTCCGACACCCTGGTGGCGGCCGCCGTAGAGGCTACCGGCAGCCTCGACATTTTTCGGGTTGAGGGGACGCGCTTGGTGCGGGTCCATCAAGCGCCTGTGGGCTTCGCCCCGCGTGACGTCATCGTGGTCAGCGCGTCCCAGGGCCAGTACAAGTTGTTGGCCACACCTTACAGCGGCAAGGAGGTGGCATGGATCGATTGGCATGAGGACAACCGTCAAGCCGCTGCATTGAAGAAGACACGGTGGTGCGAGGCGCCATGGCACCCCGTGCGTGTGAGCAAAATTCCCGGCGCCCAGGGCGGAGGGTTTGCCGTAGCTTGTCTGGATGACCGCAAGGTGGTTGCAGTGTCTGATGCAGACCTCTTGGCGGCTCCCCGCGTGCTTGCCACGTTTGGTGCAGTCGCTCGCCACGCGCGGCCTTCGCCATCCGGCCAATGGTTGTATGTGGCGTTGGAAACAGGCGCGCGCAATGCCCGTATCAACATGCAAAGCGGGGAACTCCAGTACATCCAGTCCCCTCTGACCGGCAGTGTTGCGGTCGCTCCATTGGCAGACGATCTGGTGATATGGAGCGAAGATGGAAAGATGTATCTTCAGCGCCTTGATGCAGATGCCAAGGTGCTGGAAACGCGCTGGATAAAAACCAGCGGCTTCTCCACCGGTTTGCAACTCATCGATCTGGATGGCGATGGCGAACGCGACCTGGTGGTGCTCAATTCTGTTGATGCGGTGGTGGATGTGATCTACGGTCCGCTGTGGGACGGCGCTGCAGAGCGTCTGTAAGTGTGTGTTTTTTGTAAATATTGCTATGACCCCTTCTTTGCGCAATCTGAACTGGATTCGAGTCTTTGTGGTGTCTGTTTTGGCTGCTACCGCTTCGCTCGCGGGTGCGTCGGAGACATTGGTTCGGTTTTCCAATGGTGAGACGATCAGCCAGGATGATTTTTCGACTTACCTGGAGCGACGGGTGGACCTGCGTGCCTCCAGTCGCAATGTCTGGGGTGTGCAAACCACCTTGCGTGAAATGGCCATGGTGCGGGTGTTGTCGCTGGAAGGTGCGCGCATGGGCGAGCCACGCCAGGAGGGGAAGGAGGGCCAGCGCTTTGACGACGTCTACGCGCAAGCTATCTATTCCAAGCTGGTCCCTGCATGCTCGCCGCCTGCCGACGAGGCGGCATCGCGGCAATTCTTCAAGGATCACCCACAAGCGTTCCGCGTGCCGCCCATGGCGCGTCTGAGCCGTGTGATTCTTCCCGCCACCGAAACCCTGGAAGGGGAGCCTGCCGCAGCCTGGCTTTTGAAAAAGGCCGAGACCGTTGCTTCTGGCAAGCAATCGTTTGACGATCTGGCCAAGCAAGCGGAGTCGGTTTACAGGCTCGACCCTCAAGGGGACCTCGGGTGGATCACCCTGTTTGAGGAAGATGCCAGCGTGCTGCGTGTTTTGGCCACGACAAAACAAGGGGAGATGGTGGGCCCACTGCGTGAAGGTGATTTCACGTATCTTTTCAAGGTGAACGAAAAGCGGGAGGGACGTCAGCTGGCGTGGGAAGAGGTGGCGGTATCCGTGCCAGCCCGGGCGGTGTCCTTCTGCCGCCAGGAGGGGGTCAAGAAGGTCCGGAGCGATCTGTTCACGAAGTACGGCGTTGAGCTGGATAACGCTGCGATCCGGGCGCTGTTCCAGAAACAGTCTGCAGCAAAATAATTGCAGTCAAAGTCGGCGGCCAGGGCAAGGCGGGCGTGCTTTGTAGGGGGCGCAGTACAATGGTCGGTTTTGCGGATTGCGATGGGCATCGTTGCCAGAAGGCGCAATCTGACGATCAGGCGCATGGCGCCATCTTCCTAGTGAGACCCTGCAGCTCTGCCAATGACTGAAATACGCGCCTCCGTGTTGATCCCCGTCAAGAACGGAGGGCCTTTGTTGGGTGATGTGCTGGATGCCGTGCTGGCCCAGAAAGCGCCATGGCCCTTTGAGGTCATTGTGGTGGATTCCGGCTCCTCCGATGATTCCGTGAAGTGCGCCCGGCAGCGCGGTGTTCGTGTGGAGAGCATTCCAGCGGCAGAATTTGGCCACGGGCGCACCCGCAATTTGCTCGCCTCCATGGCAAGGGGGCAATTCCTTGTGTTCATTACGCAAGATGCCCGGCCCGCCAGTCCACAATGGCTTTTCAACATGGTCCAAGGCTGTGATGCGGAGCCTGGCGTGGCCGGTGCTTTCGGTCCTCATCGGGCACATCCGCATGCGCGGCATGTCACCCATTGCGAATTGAATCAACACTTTGCAGGGTTCGGAGACAAGCTCTCGGTGGTCCGTCTCGACGACCGTGCGCGGTTCGCCAGCGACCCTGGGTACCGCCAGTGGCTTCACTTTTTCTCCAGCAACAATTCATGCATTCGTCGTGCGGTCTGGGAGCAGCTGCCTTTGCCAGAGGTGGCTTTTGCAGAAGATCAAACATGGGCTTTGCGCGCTATCGAGGCAGGGCACGCGAAGGCCTTTGTGCCTGACGCAGTTGTTTACCATTCACACGACTTCGGTGTCTGGGAGACGCTGCAGCGCAATTTTGACGAGGCGCGTTCCTTCAACCTCTATTTTGGCTACCGCATTCAGGACAGCCTGGTGCAGGCCCTGAAGTCCGGATTGCACCTTGCAAAGCGGGATCTGGGCTGGCTGCGCAGCGGCGGGTTGCGCGGCTGGCGGCTCTTCAAGAATGCTGTGTACATGGGCCTTGTGGAAATGGCGCGGGTCGCAGGGCAATACCTGGGCACCCGGCACGACCGCCTGCCGGCATGGCTATTGCGCTCGGTGTCGCGCGATGAGCAATTGCAGCGCGCGGGAGCGGCCTGACCATGGCGTTGAACCTGTCAAAGAAGATCTGGCGCGTGAAGGAGATGGCGCGCAAGGAAGGGGTGTTCGCCGCCTTGCGGGCCGTGGTGCGCCGCCTGCGCCAGGGGCCTGGGCGGTATGTCGATGTCTTTCGGCACTACGGCTTTGCTTTGCCTTATGTCCTGCCGGCCCTGCCGGGCGAGCCCGCGAAGGGATCGCTGCTCTGGTTCATCCCGGACTTCAATCTCGGCTCCGGCGGTCATCTGAATATTTTCCGCACGATCTGGCATCTGGAGCAGATGGGGTATACGTCCAGCATCGTGATCGGCGCGCCCGTCATGCACCAGAATGCGCAGGAGGCCCGTGATGACATTCGCGAGCACTTCTTTCCTCTGCAGGCGCAGGTGCTTCTGGGGCTGGAGAACTTGCCGCCGTGCGAGTTTGCGATTGCCACGGGCTGGGATACGGCATACGCGGTCCGTGCATTCACCGGTGCCACGCACAAGCTGTATTTCGTGCAGGATTACGAGCCGCATTTCTATCCGGTGGGGTCCGAGTCGGTGCTGGCGCAGAACACCTACCACTTCGGCTTCTTCGGCATCACGGCCGGCGGGTGGCTGGCCACCAAGCTGGCGCAGGAGTATGGGATGGTCACCCATCCGGTCGGCTTTGGCGTGGAACTGGAACGCTACCGGCGCCTGCCGCGCAGGGAGCCGGAGATACGCCGGGTCTTCTTCTATGCCCGCCCACCCACGCCGCGGCGGGCGTTTGAAATTGGCCTGCTGGTGTTGAACGCGGTGTGGGAGCGCATGCCCGACACGCAGTTCGTGCTCGCGGGCTGGGACACCGCCGGCTACCATATTCCGTTCCCCCACCTTGCCTGCGGCACCGTGGCGCTGGACGACTTGCCCGATCTCTACAGCCAGTGCGACGTGGCGCTGGTGCTCTCGCTGACGAATGCTTCATTGCTGCCCCTGGAACTGATGGCTTCCGGCTGCGCCGTGGTGTCCAACCGGGGCCCCAATGTGGAATGGCTGCTCAACGACGACGTGGCCATGCTGGCGGACTCCTCTCCGGAGGGTTTGACCAATGCGGTTTGCGCCCTGCTGCAGGACGATGCGCGGCGCCATGCCCTGAGCGAGCGCGCCGAAGTGTTTGCCCGGGCGCAGACCTGGGACATGGTGGCGAAGGACTTCGAGGCGGCCCTGTTGCACGCACGGGCCCAGAATCCGCGGGGCGAATCCTGATGCGCTGCGCGATTCTCGGAGGGGCGGGTTTCCTGGGGCGCCACATTGGCCGGGCCATGGCCGCCGAAGGAGCACATGTGTGGTCGGTCGACCGCGCATTGCCCGCTCCGGGCAGCGCCCCCTGGCTCGTTGGCGCAGTGCAGGCGGACTGCTTTGAATTGTCCTCCTGGTGGGACGCGGTGGGGGGCGCGGATGTCGTCGTGCACCTTGCTTCCTCCACGGTGCCAGCCACGGCCAGTCAGGATCCGATCCAGGACGTGCAGACCAATCTGGTGGGCACGTTGCGCCTGCTACAGGATCTGCGCCAGAAGGCCGCACGCCCCAGGTTGCTGTTCGCCTCCTCGGGAGGCGCAGTCTATGGCCGGCCGCAGTCGGTGCCGCTGGCAGAGACACACCCCACCATGCCCATGGGTGCCTATGGCGCCACCAAGCTGGCGATCGAGCACCATTTGCGCATCGAGGAGGCACAGCACGGCCTCCCGTGCCGGATACTGCGTTTGAGCAACCCGTATGGGGAATGGCAACAGCCCCATGGAGTCCAGGGAGTGATCGCCGTTTTTGCGCACCGCGCGCTCAAGGCCCAGCCTGTGGATGTATGGGGGGACGGTTCCGTGGTTCGGGATTTCGTCTATGCCGCCGACGTGGGGCGCGCCTTCGCGGCCGCGTCGCGCCACGAGGGGGAGACCCGGGTTTTCAACATTGGTGGCGGGGCGGGGCACAGTGTCAATGACATCGTGCGCACGCTGGAACAATTGATCGGGCAACCGGTGGAACGGCGCGTGTTCCCGGCACGCCCGTTTGATCCGCCGGTCAATGTGCTGGACATTCAGCGCGCCCAGGAAGAACTGCACTGGAAACCAACCATGGCCTTCGATGAAGGGGTGTCCAAGTCGGTCGAATGGCTGCGGACGGTGGCATGACGCGTCCTGCAACTCATTCTTCCTCCGCTGTGTCATCGGCCGCGCCACGCAATCCCCGCCAGCTGTGGGTGCTGTGGCGGTACTGGATGATGCGCGAGTTCAAGACCCGCTATGCAGGGTCGGTGCTGGGCTTCGCGTGGGCGTTTGTCCAGCCGGTGGCCACACTGGCCATCTTCTACGTCCTGTTCGGGCTGGTTCTGGCCGTGCGCGTTCCAGGACTGGACGTGGGCAACGGCTATCTGCTGCACTTGCTCGCCGGGCTGGCCGTTTGGCTTCCCTTCACCGATGCGATTGGACGGGGCGTGGGGAGCCTGGCCGCCTATGAGGATTTTCTGCGCAAGCAGCCCATGCCCGCCGAAATCCTGCCTGCGGTATCGGTGGGCGGGAGCCTGCTGGTTCTCGGAATCGGCTACGGGTTGCTGCTGGTGCTGTCCGTGGCGCAGGGCGTGGGGCCCTATGCATCGATGGCGTGGCTGCCAGTGCTGGTGCTCGCCCAGATTGCGCTGACCTTTGGCCTGACCCTGTTGTTGAGCATGGCCCACTTTCTCTGGCGTGACGTGGGCTCGATGGTGGCGTTTGCATTGCAACTCTGGTTCTACGTGACGCCCATTGTTTATCCGCTGTCCCAGGTGCCCGAGAAGTTCCATGGCTGGTTCCTCTTCAACCCCTTGGCGTGCCTGGTGCTGATGGTGCAGAGCACGGTGCTGCACATGCCGGTCCCGCCGGGGACTCCGGTGGCCCTGGCCGTCTGGGTCGTGCTGCTGGCGGGGGGCGGATGGTGGTTTTTCCGCTCCATGAAATCGGCCTTGGGCGAGGCCTTGTAACGCCATGACCATCCGCTTTGAGGGTATAGAAAAAACCTACATGGTGTATGGCCGTCCCCAGGACAGGCTGTGGGAGTGGGTCACCCGCAGGCAGCGCCACCGCGTGCACGTGGCGCTGACCGGCGTGGACTTTGAAGTCCAGGCGGGAGAGACGTTCGGGCTGATCGGTGAAAACGGCGCGGGCAAAAGCACCTTGCTGAAGATTGCCGCCGGCACGATTCGGCCCACCCGGGGCCAGGTGTCGCAGGAAGGCCGCGTTGCCGCGCTGCTGGAACTGGGCGCCGGATTCCACCCCGAGGAATCGGGCTACGACAATATCCGCTTCATGGCCGCGCTGCATGGCCTGGAAGGCGGTGCCATGGAGGATTTCATCGTCCGGGCCACCGCATTCTCAGAGTTGACCAGGGAGACGCTCGAACGGCCGGTGAAGACCTACTCCTCGGGCATGTTCATGCGGCTGGCATTTGCCGCCGCGACGGCCATCGATCCTGACGTGCTGATCGTGGACGAGGCCTTGTCGGTGGGCGATCTGCATTTTCAGAAGAAGAGCCTGAACCGCATTCTGGAGCTGCGCGAGCGTGGTGCCACCGTGCTTTTCTGCTCCCACAACCTGTACCAGGTGCGCAGCCTGTGCCAGCGGGCTGCGTGGATTCACGGTGGTCGCATACAGGCCATCGGGTCGACCGAGGATGTGGTGACCGCCTATGAATCGCATGAGCGGCGCAGGTATGCCCATTTGCGCGTCGAAGCGCATGAGGCCGCAAAGAAGGATGATGCGGCGGCGCCGCCCGTCGCCGCTGCCGCCTCGGGCGCGCCGTTGGTGAAGATTGCGGGCCTGGTGATCGAGACGGGTGACGGTATCAATCCCGCGCAGGTGGATTCGTTCCAGGATCTGTCGGTGGAGATCGAGATCGAGTCCTACGCGGATGCGCCGTTCCATGTGCTGTTTGCGATAGTCCGCCCGGACAAGGACAATGTTTTCGGCACCAGTACCCAGTTCCGCGCCGGCGGTACGCCGCTGCAGGGCGTCGGCAGCCACCGTATTCGCGCCAGGTTCCCTCGGTTGCCGCTGCTGTCCGGCGAATACCTGTGGAGTGTGTATGTGCTGGACGATTCGGGTATCCAGGTGCTGGACATGGCCGAGCTCATTCAACCCTTTACGGTGTTGAACCAGAAGCACCGGGAGTTTGGCGTGGCCTGGCTGGAGCACGAGTGGGTGCTGGTGGAATGACGCGTGCCTGGTCTCTCGACCTGCTTTTTCCTTCCATTGCCCGATTGCCCACGACCCTGCCTTGGAGGCTGGCCGGGCGGATGGGGCGTGGTGAATCTGCCGCAGAGCGTGGGCACCTGCTGTCGTGGCTGGAGGGGCTGTTTGCGCGGGTCTTCCCGAAAGCCACGCCGGCGGAGCATGCCCAATGGGCGCGTGCCCATCTGGCCATGCTGGCGCAGGAGATGGTGGATGCGATGGCCTTCGGCCGCCTGGGCCGTCCCGGAGGGCCGGCGATTGATCTCCAGGGGGCGGAGTTCGCCAGGAGTCTGGCCCGCCAGGGCAAGGGCTTCATCCTGGTCCTCAACCACTATGACCGGCTCCTGACGGCCCCGGTTGCATTGGCGAGAGAGGGAATCGCCACGAACGTCCTGACCATGCCGGTCCTGGACAACCCGGAGCTTGGGGCCTCGCAGCGCCGTTTTCTGCTGCGAAAAATTCAAGGCTATACCAAGGTGACTGGTGGAAAATGGCATACCACCAGCGATGGGTTGCGCCCGGTGCATGAAAGCCTCAGGGCGGGGCAGGGGTGGGTGATTCTGGCCGATGCCTGGCGACCCGAGTTTGGCCGTTTGCGTGGCAGGCCCTTCCTGGGCGGGTACCTGAACCTGCCCACCGGGATTGAGCGTCTGGCGCAATCCACGGGCGTTCCATTGCTGCATGCCGTGACCTACTCGCGCTGTCCAGACCGTCTGGAAGTTGTCGTCGAGTCCTTGCCCGAGGATCCCGTCCACGCGATCGACAGAGTCATCCAGCGGCTGGAACAGGACGTTCTTGCCCGCCCCTGGGCGTGGTGGCAGTGGGGACTGTGGGATCAGATGTGGCAGCCGGCCTTGGAGGTGGAGGGAAAATCATGACCAATATTGAGCGGTACGACTACGCATTCGACCCGGACGGCGAGGAGTGGGCCGCCCGGTTGCTGCGCCGTATTCCGTCCGACGGGGGCTCGGTGCTGGAACTGGGGCCCGGGCCCGGCGCCATGACCCGCGTCCTGCTGGCGCGGGGCCATCGCGTCACGGTGGTTGAAAACGACCCGGAGGCACTGGAAGTGCTCAAGACGCTGGGCGTGGAGGTCATTCCCGGAAATCTGGATGACACGGACTGGCTGGATGCGATCGCGGGCCGGCGGTTTGACGCGGTGATGGCCTGCGATGTGCTGGAACACCTCCGGAAACCGGAGGACGTGCTGCAGCGGTTGAGCGAATTCGTCGCGCCCATGGGCCGCCTCTTGATCTCCGTCCCGAACATTGCCTATGCCGGTGTGCTGGCCGCGATGCGCAACGGCATCTTCGACTATTCGGACAAGGGCCAGCTGGACAGGACCCATGTCCGTTTCTTCACCAAGCGCAGCATTGAAAAGGTGCTGCTGGACTGCGGGTGGGCTCCCCGGGTCTGGGAAGCCAACAGGGTGCCCGTCGAATGCAGCGAATTCGCCTGGTACTGGAGCGCCCTGTCCGGCGAGCAGCGACAGGCCCTGCTGGCGGGATGGCAGGATTTCGATGTGTACCAGTGGATGGTGGTGGTCACGCCATCCGTCGACGCTTCCGCCTGGGAATTGTCCGAGGCGCGGGGCGCTGCGGACAGGCTGCGCGACGAGTTGCAGGCACTCACCGTGGTGCACCAGCGCGAGCGCGCATCGTTGCTGGAGCATCAGAAAGCCTTTGCGGAAGCCAAGGAAATCATCGCGAAGATGCAGCTGGAGATCAAGGATCTGCGCGCCGACATGGACCTGCTGCGCACTGAAAAGACCGCGGTGGAGGCCGAGCTCTCCGCGCTGCAGGCGCAGCCCCAGCCCGAACCTCCCCCCCCCCAGAGTCCATGGTCGCGGCTGCAGCGCAGACTCCTGGGCCGCGCGGACGGCGCGTGACGGATTGCGGAACTGACATGTTGCTCGGGGTTCCTGGTTTCACGGCATCGCATGAGGGCGTGGACAGCATCGGTGCGGATTGCCGGATCGATCCGTCCGTTTCCGTCATGCGGTTTGGGCAGCGCCCTGGCGTGCTGTGCCTGGCGGACGGGGTCAGCATCTACGCGCAGACAAGGCTGGTGCTGGGGGACGTGGTCGCGGACCCTTGCGTGGGGATCCGCATCGGCGCCCGCACCATTGTCAACGTGGGCGGCTATCTGTCTGGCGAAGGGGGCCTGGAGATCGGCGAGGACGTTTTGATCGGCCCCCACGTCAAGTTGCTGTCGGCCGGCCATGCCATCGACGAAGGGGACGTGGTCATCGCGCGCAATCGCATCACCCGCGCAAAGATCGTCGTGGAGGACGGCGCCTGGATAGGGGCCGGAGCCATCGTGCTCGAGGGGGTTACCATCGGGCGCGGCGCGGTGGTGGCTGCCGGCGCGCTCGTGCGGCAGGACGTGCCCGCGGGGATGGTGGCGGCGGGGATGCCCGCGCGGCTGCTGCGCTCGCGCCGTGGGGACGCATGGCCGGCGGCACAGGCCCCCGTGCCATCACCCTGGTTTGAACGGGCCGGGGTCCGGCTGAAGAGCTTCTTGTACCAGGGACGTGGTGCCAAATGACAAGCAAGAGTGATTTTCGCAGCAGCTTCGACCGGCGCGCAGAGCGGTCGAGCCTGGTGGCCAGCCTGCGCAGGGCCGTGCTCGCGGTGATGTTCCTGATGGGGCTCGCGGCCTCTTCCTGGGCCGACCAGGTGTGGGAGTTCGTGGACAAGGACGGCGTGACCCACATTGGCAACGTCGCGCCGGGTGCGGCCGCGTCGCGGGGGGTGGTCTGGCTCCATCGTGTGCCTCCCGCTTCCGTGATGAGGGGCAAGGAGCGCGGCGCTTCCGCGCTGCAGTTTCCTGGCTACGACGATGTCAAGCAGCATCTGGAGGCGGCGGCGGAGGCCCAGTCGCTGGATCCGGCCTTCGTGATCGCCGTGGCCGCAGCGGAATCGGCCTTCAACGTGAAGGCCGTTTCGCGCAAGGGCGCCCTGGGCTTGATGCAGGTGATGCCCGCCACGGCCGAGCGCTACGGGGTGGCGGCCCGCCCGCCTTCAGAGGGAGAACACGCCGCCATGGAGCCCAAGGTGAATGCGCAGATCGGCACCCGCTATCTGGCGGACCTGCTGCGCATGTTCGATGGCGACAAGGAACTGGCATTGGCAGCCTACAACGCCGGTGAGGGCGCTGTGATCAAGCACGGCCGCCGGATTCCGCCGTATCCCGAAACACAGCAGTACGTGGAAAAGGTGATGCGCTTTTACCGCGGCCTGGCCCGGTAGTGGCCCTGGACCGGGCAGCGTGGGCTTTTCCGTGACCTGTCTGCGCCTGCGCCGGTCTCGGTGGGTCGCGTCCATGGGCCTCCAGGGCGCCGCTCCCGGCTCCCTGGGGCGGGGGGCCGTAGTCCAAGCCAACCGCATGGGGCTGCCGGCGCGGTCGGCGCCAGCTAGCGCTTTCTTACAGGCATCCGCGCAGAGTACGGGTACCATCGGCCGCTCATGATCTGGTTATCTGTGGTGGCATTCATCGTTGCAGCGTTGGCGGCAGGGTTCATCGTGCGGTGGATGCGCAGCCACGCTTCCGTGTATGGCAGCAGCATGCCACAGCGTTTTCACCTCGGGGATATTCCCCGCCTGGGCGGGGCCGCGCTGCTGCTGGGTATCGCGTGCAGCTGGAGCCTGGGCATGCTGCAGTCGTCCCATTGGGGAGATCCTGGTTCCCTCAGGCTGGGGGCGTGGGTCGGCGGCTGGCTGGTGGTCTTGCTGCCGGCTGCTCTGGGGGGGATCGCGGAGGACATGACCCAGCGCCTGTCTGTCCGGTATCGGTTGAGCCTGACGGGCGCGTCCGGTGCCCTGGCGGTGGTCTTGCTGGACCTGTCCCTGCCCCGCATGGGGTGGCCCTGGCTGGACTCCGTGCTGGCCGCTGCCCCGTGGCTGGGCATCGCCATCGTTGTCCTTGCCGTTGCGGGGCTGCCCCACGCGTTCAACATCATCGACGGCTACAACGGCCTGGCGGGCATGGTCGCCCTCATCGTGTGCCTGGCCCTGGCCCACGTGGCGTTGCAGGTGGGGGACCGCGCCCTGGCGGCGCTGCTGGTGTCCACCGCCGCCGCCACCGGGGGGTTCCTGGTGTGGAACTACCCGCGGGGAATGCTGTTTGCCGGCGACGGCGGCGCCTATATCTGGGGCGTGGTCATCGCCCTGGCCAGCATTTCGCTGGTGCAGCGCAACGCCGACGTGTCGCCCTGGTTCCCCATGCTTTTGCTGATCTACCCCGTCTGGGAAACGATCTTCTCGATCTATCGCAAGACGGTGCGGGGCGTGTCCCCCGGCGTGGCCGATGCGCTGCACTTTCACCAGCTCATCTACCGGCGCATCGTGCGGGGCGTCTTTCACGACGACGAATCCCGCAGGGTGCTGATGCGCAACAACCGAACGTCTCCCTACCTCTGGGGCTTCACGTTGCTCACGGTGGTGCCGGCGGTGCTGTTCTGGAGCAATACGCCGCTGCTGATGGCGTTTTGCGGCCTGTTCGTCATCAGCTATGTGATGGCGTACCTCGCCATCGTGCGGTTCAAGGTGCCGCACTGGCTGCGCCACTGAGGGCCGTTGCGCAGGCCGCTCCGGCGTGCCGCGCGAATGCGGCACAATTTGCGCCTCACCGTTTTCCCTGGATGGCCCGCCTCCATGACCGACCTTCTTTCGATTGCTCCACGCGACAAGGCTGAAATCCTGGCCCAGGCGCTGCCCTACATCCGCAAGTTCCATGGCAAGACCATGGTCATCAAGTACGGAGGCAACGCCATGACGGACCCGGCGCTGCAGGCCGACTTTGCCGAAGACGTGGTGCTGCTCAAGCTTGTGGGCATGAACCCCGTGGTGGTCCACGGAGGCGGCCCGCAGATCGAGACCGCCCTGAACCGCCTGGGCAAGAAGGGCGAGTTCATCCAGGGCATGCGCGTGACGGACGCCGAAACCATGGAAGTGGTCGAGTGGGTGCTGGCCGGCGAGGTGCAGCAGGACATCGTGGGCCTGATCAACCAGGCCGGTGGCAAGGCCGTGGGGCTCACGGGCCGCGACGGCGGCATGATCCGCGCGCAGAAGCTCAAGATGGTGGACAACAAGAACCCGAGCATCGAGCACGATGTGGGCCAGGTGGGAGACATCGTGGCCATCGACCCGAGCGTGGTCAAGGCGCTGCAGGACGATGCCTTCATCCCCGTCATCAGCCCCATCGGCTTCGGCGAAAACAACGAGAGCTACAACATCAACGCCGACGTGGTCGCCAGCAAGCTCGCCACGGTGCTGCAGGCCGAAAAACTCATGCTGCTGACCAACACGCCCGGCGTGCTGGACAAGGCGGGCAACCTGCTCACCGACCTCACGGCCCGCGAGATCGACGCGCTGTTCGCCGACGGCACCATCTCCGGCGGCATGCTGCCCAAGATCGCGGGCGCGCTCGATGCGGCCAAGGCCGGCGTGCACGCCGTGCACATCATCGATGGCCGTGTGCCGCATGCCATGCTGCTCGAAATCCTGACCGACCAGGCCTACGGGACCATGATCCGCTCGCACTGAGCCTTTGTCGTAGCCTGCTATGCGCCTGCTGTTGGTTGAAGACGATGTCATGGTGGCCAGCGGCATCAAGTTGGGCCTGACCGACGCCGGATACGCCGTCGACTGGGTCGGCAGCGGGGAGCGCGCCGAAGAGGTGCTGCGCACGGAGTCCTTCGACGCGGCCATCATCGACATCGGCCTGCCCGCCATGGACGGGCTGGAGCTCACCCGCCGCCTGCGCCGTCCCGACATGATCAGCCCCGCCATGCCGGTGCTGATCCTGACCGCGCGCGACGCGCTGCACGACCGCGTGCAGGGGCTGGATCTGGGGGCGGACGACTACATGGTCAAGCCGTTCGAGCTGCCCGAGCTGCTGGCCCGCCTGCGGGCCCTGCTGCGCCGCTCGCAGGCCGCCACGACGGCGGTGCTGAGCTTCGGGCCGCTGGAACTGGACACGGCGGGCCGCCGCGCGAGCATCCGCACCGGGGAGGGGGAGCAGGTCATCGAACTGGGTCCCCGTGAATGGACCGTGCTCGAATACCTGCTCATCAACGCTCCCAAGCCCGCAAGCAAGGACAAGCTCCTGCAGGCCCTGACGGGGTGGGACAAGGAGATCACGCCCAATGCGGTGGAGGTCTACGTGTCGCGCCTGCGCGGCAAGCTCGAGCCGCATGGCGTGGCGCTGCGTTCGATCCGCGGGTTCGGCTACCGGCTGGAACTCCAGTCCGTCTGAGCGGAATCGGTCTGGCTCAGCGCCCGCGCCGGTGAAGGCCCACCATGACGATGCCGGACCGGCCCCCTTCCTCCCAGCGGCCTGGCCTGCGCGCCATGACCTCCGACCTGCGCAACCGGCTGCTGCTTTTGCTGGTGCTGCCCCTGTGCCTGCTCGCGCTCGCGGGCGTGTGGCTGGACTACCGCTCGGCCGATGAGGCCGCCGGACGGCATGACCAGCGCCTGCTGCGGCTGCTTCCGGCGCTGGCCGATTCGGTGCTGGCCCCCGCGATCCGCGACAACGAGCCGCCGCTGCTGCTGCTGGCGCCGCCGGTCGAGGACTTTCTGCGCCAGAACGCCGGGTTTGCCGGGTACAGCGTGCGCGATGTCTCGGGCCGCCTGCTGCTGGGGGACGACTGGGTGCACGGCGCCGTGCCGACCACCCAGGCCCCCGAATTCCACAGCGTCGAATTTGGCGGCGTGACCTACCGGGTGGCCGTGCAGCGCGGCCGCACGGGGGCCGGCGAGCTGGTGGTGGCGCTGGCCGACGGGTCGGACCCCCGCCAGCAGTGGGCGCAGCAGCTTCTGCTGCGCGTGCTGCTGCCCAACCTGGTGCTCGTGGCCGCCGCCGCGCTGGCCATCCACTGGGCCGTGGGGCGGGCGTTCAAGCCGCTGGTGGACCTGGCCGAAGCGGTGGAACACCGCTCGCCGCGCGACCTCAGCCCCATCGACGAGGCCTCGTCGCCCGCCGAGGTGCGCCCGCTCGTGCATTCGCTCAACCGGCTGTTCGCGCTGGTCAATGCGCAGGCGGAGGGACAGCGCCGCTTCGTGGCCGACGCGGCGCACCAGCTGCGCACCCCGCTGGCGGGCCTGCAGGCGCAGGTCGAGGCCTGGGCGATGATGGCCAAGGCCGCCGGCCCACGGGTGTCGCTGCCGGATTTTGATAGAAAAATGCCGCTGGCGCAGGACGGTCAAGCGAAAGGTGCTATTGTTTTAGGAGCTGATCAGATCGAGAAGCTGCGCAATGCCACGCGCCGCACCTCGCAGCTCGCGCACCAGCTGCTGGCCCTGTCGCGCGCCGACGCGCGCAGCCTGGATGCGCAGCCGCCGCAGCGCGTGGACCTGAAGGACCTGTGCGAGGCGCTGCTCGAGACCTTTCTGGACCCGGCCACCGGCAAGGGGCTGGACCTGGGGCTCGACGTGCAGCCCGTGCACGTCACCGGCCATGGCTGGCTGCTGCGCGAGCTGCTGTCCAACCTGGTGGACAACGCCATCAAGTACACGCCGGCGGGGGGCATCGTCACCATCCGCTGCGGCATGCGCCAGGGGCGCACCGGGCCGCCCCGCGTCTACCTGGAGGTCGAGGACGACGGCCCGGGCGTGCCCGAGGCGGAGCGCGCCCGCGTCATGCAGCGCTTTTACCGCGTGCCTGGCACGGTGGGGGAGGGCACGGGCCTGGGGCTGGCCATCGCCGACGAGATCGCGCGCGTGCACCGCGCCTCCCTGACGCTCGGGACGGGCCCGCAGGGGCACGGACTGCTGGTGGTTGTGGTGTTTCCGCTGTAGATCCGCGCCTGCACGCCGCTTGCGCGTGTCCGTGCGCGGGCCGGGGCAAAAGCCTGTGCGAGAATCATTTCCATACATGATTTACGCCCTGCCGCCGGCCCGAGCATGCCCATCCGGCATGTGAACCGGGCGCCGGGTGCCACTGGCCGCATGGCCCCACCAGAGCCCCTGTCCTGCATGTCCGAACTTTCTCCCCTTCCAGAGCCCGCCGGCACCGACGACGCGGGTGAAACGCCGGCCGCGCGCAAGCGGCCCAAGCCGGGCGAGCGCCGGGTGCAGATCCTGCAGGCGCTGGCGGCCATGCTGGAGCAGCCGGGCGCGGAGCGCATCACCACCGCCGCGCTGGCGGCGCGCCTGTCGGTGAGCGAGGCGGCGCTGTACCGCCACTTCGCCAGCAAGGCGCAGATGTTCGAAGGGCTGATCGACTTCATCGAGCAGTCCGTGTTCACCCTCGTGCAGCAGATCACCGGGCGCGAGGTGCCCGACCCGGCCCAGCCGCCCGAGGTGGGCCGGCGGCAGGCGGCGCGCATCGTGGCCGTGCTGCTGCAGTTTGGGGAGCGCAACCCCGGCATGGTGCGGGTGATGGTGGGGGATGCCCTGGTGTTCGAGCATGAACGCCTGCAGCAGCGCATGAACCAGTTCTTTGACCGCATCGAGTCCACCCTGCGTCAGTGCCTGCGCCCGGCCGCCGCGGGATCCGCGACCCCCACGGTCGATGCCCAGGTGGCGGCCAGCGTGCTCACGGCATTCGCGGTGGGGCGCCTGCAGCGCTATGCGCGCTCGGGTTTCAAGCGTCTGCCTTCCGAGCACCTGGAAGCCAGCCTCGCGCTGGTCCTGTAGCGCCACGGTTGGGGGCGCCACCGGCGGACCTCGATGCGCTGGATGGCGGGCCCGACGGGCGGTGGCGCCGCCGCAACGGGTGATCTGGGGGCCGCTCCCTATTTTTCCCCGGCGTTTTGGCCGGTCGCTGAATTTGCTGCAGAATAGAACGAACGTTCGTTTTTATTTGACAGCATGCCCGCCACCTCCCCATCCAGCCAGATCACCCGCCTCCCGCGCGCCCGCAGCGGTACCGGCCGTGCCCTGCAAAAAGGCCAGCAGACCAAGGCGGCCATTGTCGAGGCGGCGCTGGGCCTGGCCACGCACATCGGGCTGGAAGGCCTGTCCATCGGGGCGCTGGCCGACGTCACGGGCATGAGCAAGTCGGGCGTGTTCGCACACTTCGGCTCGCGCGAAGAGCTTCAGATCTCCGTCATCCGCGAATACCACACCCGCTTCGAGCAGGAGGTGTTCTACCCCGCGATGTCCGCGCCGCGCGGCGTGGCGCGCCTGTCGGCCATGTTTGACAACTGGATGAAGCGCACCTCCATCGAAATCGACTCGGGCTGCATCTACATCAGCGGCGCGGTCGAGTTCGACGACCGCACCGGCCCCGTGCGCGATGCGCTGGCCAGCTCGGTGCTGACATGGCACGCCGCCATGCGCCGCGCCATCGAGCAGTGCAAGGGCCTCGCAGAGCTGCGCGCGGACACCAATGCCGAGCAGATGCTGTTCGAGATCCACGGCCTCATCCTCGCGCTGCACTACGAAGCGCGTTTCCTGCAGACCCCTGGCTCCATGGGCCGGGCCGTGCAGGGCTTTCACAACATCCTGGCGCGCTACAGCAGCGCCCAGGCCCTTTCTCCGGCCGCCGCCGCGCCAGCCACCCCCGCTGCCGCCAAGCGCCGCAAAGTTTCCAACCAAACCACCACCTCCAAGGAGTAAACCCATGCCTACCTACACGCCGCCCCTGCGCGACATGCAATTCGTCATGCACGAAGTGCTCAAGGTCAGCGATGAATTCAAGGCCATGCCGCCCCATGCCGAGGTGGATGTGGACACGATCAACGCCGTGATCGAGGAAGCCGGCAAGTTCGCCGCCGAAGTGACCTTCCCGCTGAACATCAGCGGCGACACCGAAGGCTGCGTGCTCGACAAGGCCACGCACGAGGTGAAGCCCCCCTCGGGCTTCAAGGACGCCTACGCCAAGTACGTCGAAGGCGGCTGGGCGGCGCTCTCGTGCGACCCCGCCTACGGCGGCCAGGGCCTGCCCTTCGTGCTGAACCAGTGCCTGTACGAGATGATGAACTCGGCCAACCAGGCCTGGACCATGTACCCCGGCCTGTCGCATGGCGCGTACGAAGCCCTGCACGCCCACGGCACCGACGAACAAAAGAAGCTCTACCTGCCCAAGCTCACCAGCGGCGAGTGGACCGGCACCATGTGCCTGACCGAGCCCCATTGCGGCACCGACCTGGGCCTCCTGCGCACCAAGGCCGAGCCGCAGGCAGACGGCACTTACAAGATCACCGGCAACAA
>Ga0308157_10004028_pt1 | contig 20168 bp, 19 predicted proteins | sample PhyBR1_FD_201035 | JGI IMG/M metagenome (GOLD analysis project Ga0308157, IMG submission 201035) | Phyllosphere microbial communities from UC Gill Tract Community Farm, Albany, California, United States - DLSLB.R1 | ecosystem: Host-associated > Plants > Phyllosphere > Unclassified | place: USA...
TATTACTGATGTTCATGAGCCGTATCAAGCCGCGCCAGTTGCCGAAGTTGCCGATATCATTCAGCTTCCAGCATTTTTATCGCGGCAAACCGATTTGGTGCAAGCCATGGCAAAAACAGGCGCGATTATTAACATTAAAAAAGCGCAGTTTTTAGCGCCGCATGAGATGCGCCATATTATTAATAAGTGTCTTGAGGCAGGCAATAATAAAATCATTTTGTGCGAGCGCGGCAGTGCCTTTGGTTATAACAATTTGGTCGTGGATATGCTTGGCTTTGATACCATGAAGCAGATGAACGTTCCGGTGTTTTTTGATGTGACCCATAGCCTTCAGCAGCCAGGCGCTCGAAGTGATAGCGCAGGCGGTCGCCGTGAACAAATCACCACTTTAGCACGCGCTGGCATGGCGACAGGACTTGCAGGGCTATTTTTAGAAGCGCATCCCAATCCTGAAGCCGCGAAATGCGATGGTCCTTGTGCGCTTAGAGTGAGCCAACTTGAGCCATTTTTACGTCAAATTCAACAGCTTGATACGCTTGTTAAAGGCTTTGAAAAGCTCGATACTCATTAATAGCATTAAAAAAATAACTAAAAAAGGAGCGCTTATGGCAATTCAAGTGGCAAAAGTCAGTATTGAAAATATCGATACCCCTGAGGGCGTTGACAGTGTGATGACGGCGCTTAAAAACATCACGGGCGTGACGGCAATCGATCTTGATCCCGTGAGTCAAACGGCATTGGTAAGTTATGATGACAATGAGACGACCATTCATGCGTTGACCGCGGCGATTACTATGGTTGATTACGTCACTCAGCCGTTTCCTATCGATGCGCCGCAAAATCCGCGCTATCACTAATTTTTAACGCGCTAAATTTTTAAAATATTACCTTTTTAAAATAATTATTGTTAATAATTTAATTAGGAGCCAATCATGACTGAACAAACTAAAACGATTAACATTGATGGCATGACCTGCCAAGGTTGCGTGGCAAGCATTTATAATGCCACTGCCGATATTGAGGGCTTGACCAACATGAGCATCGACTTGTCAGCGAACAATGCTACGGTAACGTTTGATGACAGCCAAACGAGCGCTGATAAGATCGTAAGCGCGATTGAAGATGCTGGATTTGACGCGGCGGTTGCCAATCAATAAATCATTTTTAGATAACAGCTAAAAACCAGCCTTTGAGCTGGTTTTTCTTTTTTTGACCGCTGTCAAAGGCTGATATTATAAGCGTGACTAGTTTTTAAGTGTTTTAGGCATTGCAATTTTGGCAAGCATAACCATCTTTATAATCATGCGTGTTGAGTTTGCCTGTTGTCAATGTAAATAAAGAGTAGTTTTCATGAGTGATTTTTCCGATTCTGTCCTTGATGCCGATCTTGATGTGACCTCAAACGTTACCAAGCGCTCAAAGCCTTCGCCCGATAGCGCCCATTTGCAGTTAGCGATTGAGGGCATGACCTGTCAGGCGTGCGCCTCAAGGATTGAAAAGGTGCTCAATAAGAAGCCGGAAATTTACGCGGCAAGCGTCAACTTTGCAGGCGAAACCGCTAATGTGGATTACAATCCTGAAGCCGTTAGCACTGAGCAGATTTTAGAATGGGTCAATAAAACGGGATTCGTTGCCAATTTACAAGAAGAAGCTGAGCTGTTTGAATTAAAAGACGAAAAAAGAGGATTGCCTTGGCGCTTGATTGCGCTTTGGCTATGTTTGCTGCCGTTTTTGGCAGGAATGCTTGGGATGATGGTTGGGGCTGGTATGGCTTGGATGCCGCCGATTTGGGTTCAGTTTTTGCTTGCCACTATTGTTCAGTTTGGCTTAGCGCTACCCTTTTATAAAAGCGCTTGGGCATCGATCAAAGGTGGTCTTGCCAACATGGACGTGCTTGTGGTCATTGGCACACTGACCATTTGGGCGTATTCGACGTATATTTGGCTGGCTCATGGCGACGGCAGTTCGGCGGCTTTGATGCAAGGCATGAGTCACGGTCATGACAGCGCAGGCGTTTATTTTGAAGCTGGCGTGATGGTCATCGCTTTTGTTCGCACCGGAAAATATCTTGAGGAGCGCACCAAAAAGCAAAGTTTAAACAGCATCGATTTATTATTATCGCTTACGCCCGATAATGTTGAGCAATTGCAGCCCAACGGCGATTTTCATGAAGTGGCGCTCAAAGAGGTGCAACTTGGGGATATTTTGCGCGCCAAACAAGGCAGCCGAATTGCAACCGATGGTAACGTGATTAAGGGCGAAGGTTATTGCGTCGAAAGTCATTTAACCGGCGAGTCGCTGCCTTTAAAAAAACAAGTCGGCGATGATTTACTGGCAGGAGCTTTGGTTGAAAATGGCAGTTTGGTTTATCAAGTTCAAGCCAAAGGTCGTGACACCAAGCTTGGCGATATGGTGCAAGCGCTGAGTGATGCTCAAGGCTCCAAAGCCAATTTGGCGCGGCTTGCTGATAAAGTCACTGCGGTTTTTGTTCCTGTTGTGATTACGATTGCGCTGATTACTTTCGGGATCACGTGGTGGTGGTCGGGCGTTTTAGAAACGGCGCTGATGCATGCGGTGTCCGTTTTGGTGATTGCCTGTCCTTGCGCCCTTGGTCTTGCCACCCCTGCCGCGATCATGGCAGGAATGGGCGTTGCCGCGCGCCATGGGATTTGGTTTAAAGATGCCCAAAGCCTTGAAGCTGCTGGAAATATTGATACCGTTGTTTTGGATAAAACGGGAACGCTTACGGTTGGTCGACCAACCATCGTTGATGCGGTGATGGCAGATAAGAGCATTAACCGCGATGAGGTGCTGCAATTAGCCGCAAGCGTTGAAGCTCATGCCAGCCACCCCTTAGCAACCGCCATTGTAAATGCTGCAAAAGCGCAAAAACTGCCGTTACTTCCTGCCAGTCAAATTAATGTCGTGAAAGGCGCGGGAATTGAAGCGGTCATTGAAAACTTAGGTATCGTTCGTGTTGGCACGGCAAAATTTGCCAATTTAACCTTGCCAAAGCTGATGCCCAAAGCTTGGCAAATCGCCAGTACCGTCGCGGTCAGTATTAATGATGTGCCATTGGGTGCGTTTGCTTTAGCCGATGATTTAAAACCGGACAGCTTAGCGGCAATTACCGCGCTTAAAGACGCTGGGATCCAAGTGATATTAATGAGCGGTGACAACCAATCGGTCGTCGATTATGTGGCGGAACAATTAGCAATGGATCAAGCCTTTGGTCAATTAAGTCCGCGCGATAAAGCTGACAAAATTAGCGAGCTGCAAAGTCACGGTCATAAAGTTGCCATGGCAGGCGATGGCGTGAATGATGCCCCTGCAATGGCAACTGCTGATGCCAGCTTTGCTATGGTTGAAGGCACCGATGTGGCTCAGCATAGCGCATCAGCACGATTGATGGGTGAGTCGTTACTTCATATTAATGCCGCCCAAAAGATTGCTAATGCGACCTTAAAAAACATTAAGCAAAATCTATTTTTTGCCTTTATTTATAATTGTTTGGGGATTCCTTTAGCGGCGTTTGGATTTTTAAACCCTATGATTGCCGCCGCTGCGATGGCGCTTAGCTCCATTTCCGTGCTGCTCAATGCGCTACGTCTCACGCGATTTCAAACGCCTATTGACGCAGATAATGTTTTGCCAAAGCGCGCTGATTAACAAAATTTATGCTATGATGGCAGCCATTAGAATGCGCCGATTTGCTTTTGCCAAAAGCGCGGCTCATCTTTTTTTCCTGCTATGTTCCCTATAAATTTTGGCTTAAATTTTTCTATTTTATTTCATACCACTTGGCATGACCAAAGGATAATTTCAAACCATGTACGCTGAAGAAACCAAAAACCGCTCAGAGATCAAAGACATTCGCGCGCGCGAGATTTTAGACTCACGCGGTAACCCGACCATTGAAGCGGACGTTATTTTAGAAGATGGCACGATTGGTCGCGCAGCCGCGCCAAGTGGTGCCTCAACCGGATCGCGAGAAGCGCTTGAGCTTCGTGACAATGACAGCAGCCGCTATTTGGGAAAAGGCGTTAAAAAAGCCGTTGCTAATGTCAACAGCCAAATCCGAAGTGCCTTGATGAATACCGATGTCAGCGAACAGCAGCGCATCGATGACACCATGATTGAGCTTGATGGCACCCAAAACAAAGACAACTTGGGCGCCAATGCCATGCTTGCGGTATCGCTTGCTGCTGCCAAAGCTGCGGCGCAATCACAAAGTCTGCCTTTGCACCAATACATTGCCAACCTTCGCGGTCAAACGTCCTTGACCATGCCTGTGCCGATGATGAACATTTTAAATGGTGGCGAGCACGCGGACAATACCGTTGATATTCAAGAGTTTATGATTGAGCCGGTTGGCTTTAGCAGCTTTTCAGACGCCCTTCGCGCCGGAACTGAGATTTTTCATAGCTTAAAATCAGTATTAAAATCGCAAGGCTTAAATACTGCAGTTGGTGATGAAGGCGGTTTTGCCCCGAACCTTCGTAGCAATGAAGAAGCTATCACTGTTATCATGAAAGCCATTGAACAAGTAGGCTACCAAGCCGGAAAAGACATTTATCTGGCGCTCGATTGCGCAGCAAGTGAATTTTATAAAAATGGTCAATATGTTCTTGCAGGCGAAGGCAACAAAGCCTTTGATAGCCAAGGATTCTCTGATTATTTGGTTGGGCTTACCCGTCAATATCCCATCATTTCTATCGAAGATGGCTTGGATGAGTCTGACTGGGATGGCTGGGCGTACTTAACTCAGCAAATCGGTGATAAAGTGCAACTGGTCGGCGATGACTTATTTGTGACCAATCCTGCCATTTTGCAAGAAGGCATTGACAAGCACATTGCTAACGCCATTTTGATCAAATTTAACCAAATTGGTACGCTATCAGAAACTTTAGACGCGATTTATTTGGCGAAGAAAAATGGTTATGCCACCATTATCTCGCACCGCTCAGGTGAGACAGAAGACAGCACCATTGCTGACTTAGCTGTTGGAACTGCCGCCGGTCAAATCAAAACTGGATCACTTTGCCGATCAGATCGCGTTGCCAAATACAATCAGCTATTGCGTATCGAGCAGCAAATCCGCGCAAGCTACCGCGGAGCAGATGAGTTTATTGGGCTTCGCGGCTAATTTACTTGTTTTTAATTGCTTTGAGCTTAGCAGGGCAGTGGTCTTGCTAAGCGTTTTTTAAAACTGTTTGTTTATTGCCGTTATCTACTCTTATTTTAGTTGACTTCATTGGTTATGAAATATTTTAGTCAGTTTTTATTATCTGCGTTTGCTATTATTGTGCTGCTTGGGCTGCAATACCAATATTGGTTTGGTGAAAACGGTCATTTTGAGAGCAAACAATTAAATGCAGAAATTGAAAAGCAGCAACAGCAAAACGACAGTCAACTGCTTGCTAATGAGCTGCTAAAAACCGACGTTTACGATTTAAAAAATGGTTTAGAGGCGGTAGAAGAGCACGCTCGCCTTGATTTAGGACTGATTAAACCCAATGAAACTTTTGTCCAAATCTCAACCGCTCCTATCGCCTATCAAGCTAGCCCTGAGCAATAGTTGACAATATTTCTTGACCCACGTTTGAATTCATTTTTTATTTTATCCCCTACCTTTTTAAGAGCCAGCTCATGACCCAACAGCGCTTAGATAAAGCGTTAACTGCCAGTAATCTATCCATTCAAATTTATCCTATGATTGTTGCGGCAGGATCGGGGAGTCGGTTTAATACAAAGTTACCAAAACAATTCACCCTAATTTTTGGCAAAACTATTTTAGAGCACAGTGTCCGCTGTTTGGCTAAAAGCGACTATATTGAGCGCTGTTTGCTCGTGATTAGCGCAACGGATCAAACCACGCGCCAACTAAATTTTGATTTACCCGTAAGCTTTGCTATTGGCGGTGCTGAGCGCTGGCAATCGGTAAAGGCAGGGCTTATTGCGCTGATTGAAAGTGGCGCTCGTGATGAAGATTTGGTCGTGATTCATGATGCGGCGCGACCAGCGGTTCCAGTTTCAGACATCAACAGTGTGATTCAAAGCGCCCTTGATGAGCCATTTGGCGCGATTTTAGCTGCTCCGGTTGCCGATACGCTCAAGCAAGCTGCCCCTAACGGCTATATTGCTAAAACTATCGATAGAAGCCAGATGTGGCAAGCGCAAACGCCGCAAGTCTTTCGTGTTGGTGCACTTTTAAAAGCATTAGACCATATTGCTCAAAACGATATCGCGATCACTGATGAGGCGAGTGCTTTTGAAGCATTAAGCCTCCCAATTCGGTTGGTGGCAGGCAGCAGACAAAATATTAAACTGACTTTTCCTGAAGACAAAGCCATCATTGCAGCCTTGTTAGGCTAGTTTTTAGAAAAATTTTTTAATCTATTAAGTTTTTTTATAGCAATTGTAAATAAATTGATTGCTATATATTAACTTTAGTGAATATAATGGTTTAATATAATTTAAATTACAAGAAGTCCTCACAGATACAAATGAAAAGTTGCTATGTTGACTAAACTGTCCTATGATGTAACCAAGTTAATACAATTAATATAATCGTTATAAAATCAATGTTTTATTACAGAAGTTTTTCACTGTATTACTATTTATATCACTAATATGGTGATCGATTAGGAGAGGTAAATTGTCAATGGTCGCTGATTCAACCCTATTTGCGGAGTCAGACCTTTATCATCTGGTTTATGTCAGCCGGATCACCTCGACCGGACTGTCAGGCGCCAGTACGTTAAATGACATTGCAGAGACGTCTATTAAAAACAATCAAGCCAATGATATTACTGGCATTCTTTGCTATGGCAATGGCTATTTTTTTCAGTGTGTTGAAGGCTCTGAGCAGGCACTGACCAATTTAAAAAATCAGTTGCTAATGGATGATCGCCATAAAGACTTAAAAACCTTAGACTTTTCAGCAATTGCTGAGCGTAAGTTTAAGGGCTGGTCGCTGCGCTCAATTATCCTTGAGCGCTGGTTATTAAAAGATCCAAAAGTAAAAAGCTTATTGCCGTTTAAGCCTTATTCTTGGGATGAGGCAGAAACCGAGCAGTTTTTATTAGCGCTGCAAGGTTACTATCAGCAAAAGCAAGGCGAGGATAAGATAGATGCTCAGCCTATCAAATACAGCGCTCTTGGGTTGACGTTGAGTAAAGTTGTCGGTGAGCACCAAGCGTTCTTTTTAATTCAAACGGTTCTTGCGGCGCTGATTATTATTGCGCTCCTTTGGGTGGTATTGGCTGACAAATTAGGATTTTAATTATAAATTAAGTATTAAAAAGCTGGTTATAATGCCAGCTTTTTTAATATCAAAATTTTAAGCCATAAAAAAAGCCTTTAAAACAATAAGCAATGTTCTCATGCTTACAGTTTTAAAGGCTTTAGTCGCTCAATTGAGCTTAAATGTGGCGTCCCCACGGGGATTCGAACCCCGGTTACCGCCGTGAAAGGGCGATGTCCTAGGCCTCTAGACGATGGGGACTAGTCGCTTCAGCTGCTTTCACCATTATTGCTGAAGTGGTGCGTATTATAAATAGGACGTTATCTCTTGTCAATACTTTTTTGGCGATTTCTTTTGGCTACCAGATATTTTTTCTTAATTGCCCGTTTTGGATGCAAATCATTGCTTTTTAAGTGGTGACGAATCCAAAGCGAGGTGATGCAGCTGATCGTTAAAGCAAGCGCCATATAGCCAAATATGGTTCCCCATAAAATATGATTTGGTTCCATAGTTCAATTCCTCATAATAGGCGCAGATTTTGCGCAATGTGAGCAATCTTTCATCCATTAAACAATCAATGTTGAGTGCTTAATTATTAGTATAAATTAAGGATTCTGATTTATTGTTTAGATTTGTGGCTCATATTGAGGAATTAGTTAATGATTACGACTGATCGTCAGTTTCGCTACTTGCTACAGTTGGCTCATTTAACGCATTTTGAAGCATAGGGTAGTGATTTAAAATATGACAAAACAGCTCGGCAGTTTTTTGGGTGTCATAAAGTGCCGAATGAGCGTCATTGCCATCAAAGTCGATTCCAGCGGTGCGGCAAGCTCGGGCAAGAACGGTTTGCCCAAAGGCAAGGGCAGATAAGGTGACGGTATCTAAGACGGAGAACTGATGGAATGGATTTTGATTTTTGCTGTTGGTTCGGGCAATGGCCGCATTTAAAAATGCCAAATCAAAATGAGCATTATGACCTACAAGAACACACTGGCGGCAATCTTGGTCTTTTCTAATGTCTTTAAGCGCTTTAAAAATTCGTTTTAGCGCCGATTTTTCATCTTCAGCAATAGCTTTTCGCATGGGATTGTTTGGGTCAATTCCAGTAAAAGCAAGGGCGCTTGGCTCAAGGTTAGCACCAATAAACGGCTCAATGTGCGCATTTTGTGGCGCGCCTAAATAAAACACACCTGAATCGTTCATCAATATAGGAATACAAGCAATCTCAAGCAGCGCATCGGTTTTGGCATTAAATCCTGCGGTTTCCACATCGACAACCACGGGCAAAAACTGCCGAAACCGCGATTTTAAGGTTAAAGGCGGAGCTTGGTTTTTGGTGCTTTGAGCTTCGTCTTTTGATGGCGCGCTGCTAGTGACCTCTGATAGGGCATCATTATTTATCATTGACTTAAAATCGCTTTGTTAATGAGTGCTAATAAAAATGGGGATCAATACTGATGACGCAGGATTTTAACGATGGCATTTAACAAGCCGCCGCCAAAATCCTGCGGTTATGTCTTAAGCTTTGATCGACCACGGCAGAGTTTCGCCTGCCATCAACGGCGTTAGCGTTCCGCCGTCAAAGTACGGAAAGCTGGTTGGCACTTGCATGGGCTGTTTGACGATCGTTACGGTGTCCGTATTGACAGGTAAGCCGTAAAATTCCGCGCCAAAGCGGCTGGTAAAGCCTTCAAGATTGTCAATTTTTCCTGCGCTATCAAAAGCGGTGGCATAAAGTGGCAACGCTGTCGCTGAGCTATAGCAGCCTGCGCAGCCACAAGCCGCTTCTTTTTTATGCGTTGGGTGCGGCGCAGAATCCGTTCCGGCAAAAAACTTTGGGCTACCGCTGGTGGCTACTTTTAATAATGCTTCTTGGTGCGATTGGCGTTTTAAAATCGGTAAGCAGTACAGATGCGGCTTGATACCACCAAGCAGCATGTGATTGCGGTTCAGCATTAAATGCTGCGGCGTGATGGTCGCGCCAACGTGGCTGTCTTGAGCTAATACAAAGTCGGCGGCATCTTTGGTGGTGATGTGCTCAAGAACAATTCGCAATTCTGGAAAATCGCGAATCATTTTGGTAAGCACTTCTTCTAAAAACTGCTTTTCGCGGTCAAAAATATCGACATGATGGTGAGTGACTTCGCCGTGAACCAAGAGCGGCATGTTGTACTTTTGCATGGCAGCAAAAACGTCTGCGCGACCGTTGATGTCAGTGACGCCGTCAGCCGAATTGGTCGTAGCGCCTGCCGGATAAAGTTTAACGGCTTGAACGATGCCCGATTTGGCAGCAACTTCAATGTCGTTTGCCGTCGTATGGTCGGTCATATAAAGCGTCATTCGCGGATCAAACGCCGCTTTTCGAGAATCATCAATATCGCTTGCTGCAAGAGTTTGCAAAATGCGCTCGCGATAGGCGGCAGCATCCGTCGCATTTTTTACCGGCGGCACCAAATTGGGCATACAAATCACGCGGTTAAAGCTTGTGGCAGCGTGGGCAACGGTGGTGGTCAGGGCAGCATTGTCGCGAAGGTGAATGTGCCAATCATCTGGCTGGATGAGGGTAAGCTCGGTGATGGTGCTCATAATTAGCGCTCAGTGGTAAAGTCAGTGGTCAAATCAGTGGTAAAAATTGGCGAAAATCAGCCAGAAATGAGGTTAAATGTAACGGCAATTGTCGCCGGATTATGATAGCAGATTTTGATCTTAGCGACTATTAAAGCTTAGTTTGAGATTTTTATGACAATAAGTTTATTTTTACGGTGCCAAGTTGATATTGGGTTGCGCCGATTTTGGCAAATTTGGCGCAAATTAACCGCCGCGGGCGTTAATCCCTTTTGCCAACTTGAAATATAAGGTAAACTGACATGATGACTTTATTTTTTACAATGTAATTTTTCATCGATCATTTTTTATTCTCTTATTCCTACTGTTTGCCCACATCTTAATCAGGAGCGATTCATGGCGAAGCTTTACCCCAGTAAAATTAACAAAATTGTTTTGGCGTATTCCGGTGGTCTTGACACCTCCATCATCGCTAAATGGCTGCAAGAAACTTATGACGCCGAAGTGATTACCTTTACCGCAGATATCGGTCAAGGCGAGGAAGTGGAGCCGGCGCGCGCTAAAGCTGAAGCCATGGGAATCAAAAACATCTATATTGAGGACTTACGCGAAGAGTTTGCTCGTGATTACGTTTTTCCGATGTTTCGCGCCAACGCCATTTATGAAGGCGAGTATTTGCTTGGAACGTCCATTGCAAGACCGCTGATTGCTAAGCGCTTGGTTGAAATTGCCAAAGAGCACAACGCCGATGCCATCAGCCACGGCGCCACCGGAAAAGGCAATGACCAAGTCCGCTTTGAGCTTGGCGCGATTGCGCTCGCCCCTGACGTCAAAACCATTGCCCCTTGGCGTGAGTGGGACTTATCGAGCCGCGAAAGCTTGATGAAGTACGCCGAAGAGCACGACATTGCTATTGATTATGCCAAAAATAGCAAAAAATCGCCGTATTCAATGGATGCTAACCTTTTGCACATTTCTTATGAAGGCGGCGTGTTAGAAGACCCGTTTGCTGAAGCTGAAGATGACATGTGGCGCTGGTCGGTCAGCCCAGAAAACGCCCCTGATACGCCTGAATACATTGAGCTTGAGTATAAAAAAGGTGATATCGTTGCTATCAATGGCGAAGCAATGAAACCATTTGAAGTGATGATTAAATTGAACGAGCTTGGCGGCAAACACGGCGTTGGTCGCTTGGATATCGTTGAAAACCGCTATGTGGGTATGAAATCACGCGGCTGCTATGAAACGCCTGCCGGAACGATCATGCTCAAAGCGCACCGCGGTATTGAATCGCTTACATTAGACCGAGAAGCGGCGCATCTAAAAGATGAGCTGATGCCGCGCTATGCCAAAATCATTTATAACGGCTACTGGTTTAGCCCTGAACGCGAAATGCTGCAAGCCTTGATTGATAAATCACAAGAATATGTCAACGGAACGGTTCGCGTGAAGCTTTATAAAGGTGCAGTCAGCGTCGTTGGTCGCAAATCTGACGACTCACTGTTTGATGAAAAAATTGCCACTTTCGAAGATGATGCTGGTGCTTACGACCAAAAAGACGCAGAAGGCTTTATCCGCCTAAATGGGTTGCGCCTTGCGATTGAAGCCAGCCGTGGTCGCGATTTGTCAAAATAATATCGCAAGGTTAAGTTAAATGAAAAACAGAGTTCTTTGAGCTCTGTTTTTTTATGAGAATTGATAATGATAAAAGGTGAAAAATTTTGGAAAATAAAATAAATAATGAAGCGAATGTTCATCTTGTGGTCAGTATCAGCCGCCAAATTTTAAGCGTTTATGAGGGCGACAAACTGATAAAAGACTGTATCGTTTCTACCGCCAAAAATGGCATTGGTAGCCTTGAGGGTAGCAATTGCACGCCGCTTGGTCGTCATATTATCGCCGTCAAGATCGGTCAAGATATGCCGATTAATAGCGTGTTTGTCGGTCGCGTTCCGACAGGGGAGATTTATGATACCGCGCTTGGACAAGCATTTCCTAATCGCGATTGGATTTTAACGCGAATTTTGTGGCTGGCAGGTTGTGAGATGGGCATCAATCAAGGTAACAATGAATTTGGCTGCTGTGATACTTTTTCACGATATATTTATATTCATGGAACGCCCGATGATGAACCTATGGACGCGCCGTTATCTCACGGCTGCGTTCGAATGCGAAATGACGATATTATTACGCTTTTTGATTGCGTTGATGAAGGCACGCCAGTATTAATTATAGAGTAGTCTTTTTATTGCAAATTTATCTTAAAGCCCTATTTTATTTGTAATAAAAATTTAATGAAGAAATATACTAATTAAGTTAAATGATATAATTTTTTTGGATAAAGTATCTTTTATCTCAAAATTACTATGAACATAAGGACAACAACGATGACTCAAGAAACGTTAAGCACTGTTCAAGAAGCATTTAACGAGCGCCGATCTATTTACGCCTTGGGAAATGATCTGCCCGTGAGCTCAGAAGCTATTGTCAACATGGCAGAGCGCGTATTGTTACACACGCCATCATCATTTAACTCGCAGTCCTCGCGGCTGGTGGTGCTTTTTAATGATGCCCATCAAAAACTTTGGGACATTACCGAAGCTAAGCTTAAAGAAGCGGTTGGCGATGGCGATTTTTCAAGTACCAAGCAAAAGCTTGATGGTTTTCGTAGCGCTTTTGGCACGGTATTGTTTTTTGAAGACGAAAAGGTGGTTAAATCGCTTCAAGGAAAATTTGCCCTTTATGCGGACAAATTCCCCGTTTGGGCGCAGCAAACCTCAGCTATGCACCAATATGCGATGTGGGTTGAGCTGCGCGCGTTAAATATCGGTGCCAATTTGCAGCATTACAATCCGCTGATCGATGGTGATGTCGCAGAAGCGTTTGATATCCCTGAATCTTGGGAATTGATTGCTCAAATGCCCTTTGGCAATATCAAAGCGCCTGCCGGTGAAAAAACCTATCAGCCGGTGAACGAGCGAATGAAAGTGATTGGCTTAGCGGATTAACGGCTTATTTCAAATAAATGCTTATAGCGCTTTTAGAGCCTGCCAAGCTCGCTTTCCATCGCGAGCTGAAAGCGCTGCAAACCAGCCGCTATGAAATAAATAATCAGGCTGGCTTTGCGATTGTTTTAAATAATATTCTTGATTCTGGCGCTGTTCAAGGTAATTGGACAGCGCTTTTTGCGCTTTATAAATACGCGATGCCTCGTCTTGAGCTTTGGCATCTTTTATAAATAATGGCTTGGCAATATCGCTTAAATGACTCAGTTGATTAAGATTGAATAATAAATTTTGCAAAATCTCATCATCGTCGTTTTGGGAGTTTGTAGTTAGTAGCGCCTTAATATCATGATCTTTAAGATATTTGGCAATTTGCGAATACTGTTTTGCAAAAAGTTTATAAAGCTTTGCAGAAGCCAGTTTATTCTTTTTATTTAGAGCTTCATCTTGCATCACAAATGCGATCAACTCTAATAGTATTAATTGAAGCGATGGCTGAAAAATAAGCTGAACGGTTTTATTAATAAGTGGTTGAATGTCGTCTTCGTTGGTTTCATTGAATGGCTTATTATGATAAAAGTTTGGTTCATTACAAAGACGTTTTAATTCCAAGGTTTTTTGCCGAAAGCGTTTTGTATAGTCAGCAATATCCGCCTGCCAATGGGGATCAATAGCAACGGATAACGTTGGAGCAATAGTTAATACTGAGGCTAAGCGCTCAAGACCATCGTTAAGCGCCTCATAATGCCGATAATTAGCGCTTTTTTCCGCCATCGCGCTCATATTTGGCAAAATTTGTAATAGCGAATGCTGAATAGCCTTTTGGAAAAAGGCAAATGGTGAGCTGTCACTTGGCAAATGAATAGCAATATCATTGCTAATAACGGGATCGCTGAATCGTTGATGGTTAATTAATAGCCCACCGCGCTCGGCTTTGGTGATTGTTGATAAGCAAAGTTTGTAGCGCTTGCACCACTGCTTTGCCGTTTGAAATAAAAAATCCGTATTGCCTGATAACAGCTCAAATTCAATCTCATGGACGCTCGATTGTAAGTCATCATCCAAACCGCTTTTAATAACGCCAACATCATAAGCCACTTCGATTTGGCTTTGCTGATCGGTGATCAGTCTGGTAGTTCGGTTAATGTCCGTGACATATTGCAGCGTTAACTGCTTGGTAAGTTTTTTTAAGGAAAAGTTGGCTAAAGCTTCTGCCATTGGCGTGTTTTTATAAATGCTTAAGTCCGGAGTCAAAGATTGGCTGTCAATCATGTTTTGAACCTCTTTAGCATCAAGCACTTGGTTATGTTCAAGCCTTGCGGCTAAGCCATCGCCGCCCGCTTTCATGGTTTGAACCCAATGGTCGCCCTCACGACGGATACGAAGACCAATATTTTGCTCAGCTAAATCGCGCTTTTTAGTATCAAAGTAATACGCTGCCATTTGAGTTTGCTCAGCGGATTTAACGTTAACTTGCCGCAGCAGCCCTTTTAGCTGTGTCTCGTTGACCAAAAACTTTAGCTCAATTTCTTGCATGATTGTCCCTTATAATAACCTTGATGATAATTAAAGCTATCGTAGGGTAGAGCGCTGACTTTCACAAGATTTTTATTATGGATTTTGGTTTAATCGTTTAAATAACAACGCATAAAAAAACCGCCTTATATCAAATAAGGCGGTTCTTGAAAGTTAAGTATTCAACTTAGAATCAGTCGATGATTAACCGAACTGGTTCATGGTGTTTTTAGTACCACCGGCTTTAAGCGCGTTTTCACCAGAGAAGATTTCTTTGTGATCATCGCCAAGGTCAGAACCAGCCATCGCTTGGTGCTTAACTGCTGAAACGCCTTCACGGATTTCTTTACGTTGAACGCCTGCAACATAAGCCAGCATACCTTCGTCGCCGAAGTAGCCTTTTGCCAAGTTGTGCATTTCAAGCGCAGTGGTGTGGTACGTTGGCAAGGTGATAAGGTGATGGAATACACCAGCTTCACGAGCAGCGTCGCGTTGGAAGTTGCGAGCTAGCTCATCCGCTTCTTTATCAAGTTCAGTACCGTCGTAATCCGCACTCATCAAGTTGCTCTTATCGTATGATGATACGTCTTTGCCTTCTTTTTCCCACTTAGCGATAACTTGCTTACGGAAGTTAAGCGTCCAGTTGAACGATGGGCTGTTGTTGTAAACCAATTTGGCTTGTGGTTGTTGTTCTTTGATGCGATCAACCATCATTTTGATGTGTTCAACATCAGGAGTTGGGGTTTCGATCCAAAGAAGGTCAGCACCATTTTCAAGCGCGGTCACACAGTCAAGAACAACGCGATCGATGTTGGTGTCTTCACGGAACTGATACAAGCCGTTTGGCAAACGCTTAGGACGAACCAACTTGCCGTTGTGCTTAAGTAGGCTGTCATTTTCGTTAGCAGTATCAAGGGTTACTTCTTCCATTTCGATGAAATCGATGTATTTAGAAGCAAGGTCGCCAGGCTCATTAGATACTGGGATTTTTTGAGTCAATGACGCGCCTTCAGAGTCCGTACGAGCAACGATAACACCGTCGTCAACACCAAGCTCTAAGAATGCATAACGGATGGCGTTAAGCTTTGAGATGTAGTCTTCATGAGGAACGGTAACTTTACCCGCTTGGTGACCACATTGCTTAGCGTCAGAAACTTGGTTTTCGATTTGAAGTGCACAAGCACCCGCTTCGATAAGTTTTTTAGCAAATAGGTAAGTGGCTTCTTCGTTACCAAATCCAGCATCAATATCAGCGATGATTGGCACAACGTGCGACTCAAAGTTGTCGATTTTGTCTTGGATGGCTTTGGTGTCTTGACCTGCGTCTTGAGCCGCTTTAAGCTCACGGAAGTAATCGTTCAACACTTTAGCGTCAGCTTGACGTAAGAAAGTGTAGATTTCTTCGATAAGGTCAGAAACCGCTGTTTTTTCGTGCATTGATTGGTCAGGAAGAGGACCAAATTCAGAGCGAAGGGCAGCGACCATCCAGCCTGAAAGATAGATGTATTTTCTTTCAGTAGTGCCAAAGTATTTTTTGTTAGCATACATGGTTTGCTGAGCGACAAAACCATGCCAAGCGCCCAAAGATTGGGTGTATTTTGAATGATCAGCATCATAAGCTGCCATGTCATCACGCATAATTTTTGCAGTATATTTTGCAACGTCTAAACCAGTTTTAAAACGGTTTTGAACGATCATACGAGCCGCATCAGTTTCGCTAATGTTTTCCCAGTTGCCGTATTTCTTTTTTAGTTCACGAATGTGATCGATTGCAGATGTATAAGTTGACATCTAGACTTCTCCTTGGTGAGGTAATAAAAGTTAACACACAAAAAATTAAGTATTGACACGCTGATCATGGCAAGAAAATTGACTGCCACAACAAGTTGGAATGATCGAAACTCAATTGATGCTGATTTGACTAACTAAAGAAAGTATTGAAGTTCAATCCTTGACTTCCTCCCCCCAGTTGAGGGAATTCCTACTGCTAGACGGCAAAGTCATGCCGCACCTTGATGCTGCCATCAAGATTACTCTATCTTAAACTCACCTATGATTAGGCTTAGCTTTAAGTTAGAAGAGATACTGTTAAGCCTTATTTGTAGGTAATTTGTCTCAAAAAACAAGGCTAATAAAATCGTTTTGAGTTTACCCATTATTTTAAGCCATGACAACCAATTATCGCAAAAAGATAATGAAAATAATTTTGAAGTTCTGCGGCATGATAATTTGTGACTAAAATCTTTTGATATAAGCGCAGTAGTTGGCAATCGGTTGCCGAGTGGTAAACGGGTAGGTAATGTCATACCCTAAACAAATCCGGCTAAAATTTCAAGCGATTTTTGCCCCTAGTCTTATAAAAAATGCCACGGTTTCCTAATTTTTATCTTTGATGGCGAATTATCAAAACCATTGTTAACTAATTTATGGACAATATCATCCCAGTGAAAGTAAAAACTGCTACAATAAGGTTGATCAAAAATTTATCTTGAACTTTAAAGTAAAGTTGTAAAGTTAAAAACTATTTTTTAGTAAGTTTTCTATTGCCTCTTGATGACTCACTATAATAATAATTATAATATTTAGCTATGATATGATTTTTATCGTTAGTATTTTTTAGAGTGATAGTATAACAAAATCAGTAGGATATTGAAAAGATAAAGTGAGTACTTATATTAAATCGAGCTTTTGGATCAAAATTAACAACCAAAAGTAACCACGAGCATAAGCTCAAAGCAGTCAGTAGCAATTATTTTTAGGCAAAGAGAACGACGTATGAATTTGCAGCGGGTTGATTTAAATTTATTGGTGCATTTAGATGTACTGCTTCGAGAAAAAAACGTCACGCGCGCCGCTGAGCAGCTTGGCATCACTCAGCCTGCGATGAGCAATATTTTACGCCGATTGCGCAAACTATTCAATGACCCATTATTGGTGCGATCCTCAGAGGGCATGACCCCAACGGAGCGCGCTTTGGAGCTTCAGCCGCGAATTCGTGAGATTTTGGCGGATTTGACTCAAGTGTTGGAGCCAAGAACGGAGTTTCGACCTTATAGCACCTCGCGCGTATTTCGGATTATGACCTCCGATTATGCAGAAGCAACGCTTGTGCCAAAGCTGGTCAAGGCGCTCAGATCAGAAGCGCCCAATGTGATTTTGGACTTTTTAACGCCATCGGATGTTTCTTATCGCGATATGGAACAAGGTCGCGTTGATTTGGCGATCAATCGCTTTAACGAAATCCCGCAAAGCTTTCATCAAGTGTTGGTTTGGCGAGATACGTTTAGCTGTTTGTTGTCCGCTGAAAGCCCTTATGTCAACCGGTTTAATTTAAAAAACTATCTCAAAGGTCAGCACGTTTGGGTATCAAAAACGGGAATGGGCGTGGGATTTGGGGTCAATCCTGAAAAATCAGGCGGTCTTGGTTCAATCGATCAGGCGCTACAGCGTTTGGGTCAAAAGCGGCAAATCAGCGTATTTACCCGTCATTATCAAATGCCAGCAATGCTTGCGGCAAATAAAGATTTAATCGCGACGTTGCCAACGCGAGTTGCTCGAATGCAGGCGAATAATGACAGCATTGTGATGAAAGAGCCGCCGTTTTTTATTCCAGAGTTTGAGTTAACGATGGCGTGGTCGCCGCTATTGCAGCACCATCCGGCGCATCGCTGGCTGCGGCAGCTGATTATGCATGTGGCAAGGCAAGTGGTTGCTGAAGAAGAAAACTATAAAGAAGAAGAGATTCCGGTGATTAATCATCTGTTTTAACGATTAACAATAACATTGCAAATAAATAACCGCCCATCGTTATAAAACGATGGGCGGTTATTGGTTTAGTGATATAAACTTTAAATCACAAGCTTTAAGGGCAGACTCGGTAAATAAGGACTTGCCGTATAATCGTCATTATTAAGTGGTAATACGCCCTTTGCTAATAATAAAATCGTCCATGGCAAAAGTTTATGTTCAAGCTGTTGAACGCGTGATTGCAAGCTTTCACCGCAATCTTTTGGGCTGATATTAAGCAGCGCTTGGGTTAGCACTTGACCGGAATCAAGCTCAGCGGTCACCAAATGAATGCTACAACCATGAACGCGATCACCAGCATTAACGGCGCGTTGATGGGTATCCAGCCCTTTATAAGCAGGTAGCAGCGCCGGATGCAGATTAATCATGGGCGCGGGGCTTTGCTCAATAAACTCAGCACTAAGCACGCGCATAAAGCCAGCAAGCACAATCAAATCTGGCTGCCAAGTTGTCAATTGCTCAAACGCATGTTTTTCAAAAGTTTTAAGCGCCATTCGCTTGCCGCTTGCAACGTGTGATAACACAGCAACGTCTATTCCCGCGTTTTTGGCGCGGGTGACAGCAAACGCCTCTTGGTTGTTGCTAATCACGCCGACAATCTCAATGGGCAACGCGCCTGCTTGTATAGCATCAATCAGAACTTGCAAGTTACTACCGTTTCCTGAAACCAAAACGGCAACGCGAAGTGGCTTTGACTCAGCTTTGCTTACAGCGACCATTAGCGGTATTCTACCGCATTGTCTTGACGACTGACCATCTCGCCCAATTGCCAAGCAGTTTCGCCAGCGTCATTGAGCGTTTTAATCGCAAGCTCAGCTTTGTCTTTTGGAACGACAATTACAAAGCCAACACCGCAGTTAAAGGTGCGGTACATTTCACTTTGAGCGATATTGCCTTCAGATTGCAACCAAGTGAACAGCTCAGAAAACTGCCAGCTTTGGGTATCAATTTGCGCCGCTAGCTCATTGGGTAATACGCGCGGTAAGTTGTCCGTCAAGCCGCCGCCGGTGATGTGTGACATGGCATGAATGTTGTCATTGCCAAGCGCATCTTGAAGCGCTTTAATGGCGTTAACATAAATTCGCGTTGGTGCCATAAGCGCCTCGGAAAGCGGCTTGCCATCAAGTGTTTTGTCACTATTGTTGACATCAATACCGCTAACTTCGATGACTTTTCGAACCAAGGAGTAACCATTTGAATGAGTGCCGCTTGATGCCAAACCAATTAAGACATCGCCTTTAGCAACCTGATCGCCGGTGATGACCTCTTCTTCTTCAACCACGCCCACACAAAAGCCAGCTAAGTCATAATCGTCATCTTGATACATTCCGGGCATTTCAGCAGTCTCGCCGCCGATGAGTGCGCAGCCCGCTTGTTTGCAGCCCTCGCCAATGCCTGCCACCACAGTTGCAGCGGTATCAACATCCAATTTTCCCGTAGCATAATAATCTAAGAAAAATAATGGTTCCGCGCCGCAAACGAGCAAGTCATTCACGCACATGGCAACCAAATCAATGCCGATGGTCTCATGGCGATCCAGTTGCAAGGCAAGCTTAAGCTTCGTGCCAACGCCATCCGTTCCTGAAACCAATAGCGGCGATTTGTAGCCTGTTGGGATTCGGCAAAGCGCACCAAAACCGCCAAGACCGCCTACTACTTCAGGTCTTGAGGTGGCTTTGGCGACCGATTTGATTCGCTGAACTAAGGCATCACCGGCATCAATATCAACGCCAGCATCTTTGTAGCTTAAAGAAGGCTTGTCACTCATGATTGTCTCGCAGATTAAAGAAGTTTAGTTAACAGGGGAAATGAATAATGATGCGCGCATTATACCCAAAAACTGCGGTGATCGGCAAAGTAAGCTTAGGGAATCTCAATAAAGCTAAAAAATTAGCTAAAAAGTAAACTTTTTTATTTAAATTTTGATCAGACCTCTTGCAAAAGTTAAAGCGCATTCTCAAAGTTGACGATGCCTGCGAACAACTTCATCCGAAGATCATAGCGTCGTCTTCGGTTGCGATAGCGCT
>Ga0308157_10004030_pt1 | contig 20161 bp, 20 predicted proteins | sample PhyBR1_FD_201035 | JGI IMG/M metagenome (GOLD analysis project Ga0308157, IMG submission 201035) | Phyllosphere microbial communities from UC Gill Tract Community Farm, Albany, California, United States - DLSLB.R1 | ecosystem: Host-associated > Plants > Phyllosphere > Unclassified | place: USA...
TCTCCAGTGGTGATGGTCTTGTTGGCGTAGAAGCTGAACACCGTCACGTCAGACTGCAACTGCCCGACCAGCGCGCCGCGCCAGGTGGTGGGCAGCGCATGGGCTGCGTCTTCCACCACCTTCAGACCGTGTTCTTTGGCGATGGCCAGGATCGCATCCATGTCACACGCCAAGCCGCCGTAGTGCACGGGCATGATGGCTTTGGTGCGGGGCGTGATGGCAGCGCGGATCTTTTCTGGGTCGATGTTCAGCGTGACCGGGTCCACGTCCACCAGCACGGGATCGGCGCCCAAGTAGCGCACTACCTCCACTGTGGCGGTGAAGGTCAACGTGGGGGCGATCACCTCATCGCCTGGGCCGATGCCCAGCGCTTCCAGTGACAGGTGCAGGCCAGCGGTGGCAGAGTTGACTGCGATACTCTGCAAGCCGTTGCCGCCCAGGTAGGCAGTAAAAGCCTGCTCGAATTCGCGCGATTTCGGGCCAGTTGTCACCCAACCCGAGCGCAGGGCTTCGGTGACCGCAGCAATCTCGGCGTCACCGATATCTGGGCGAGCGAAGGGCAGAAAAGGCTGGCTCATGGCTTGGCAATCCAGCAAAGGATGTGCGTGCGTAGCCAGGGCAGGCTGTTGAACAAGGTGTAAAACATGGGATGAACGGGTGCTACGCGGCGCGCTATCGGCGGAGCTAGTGTGACGCGCAGAGCGCTAATGTTGGCTTGGGGGAACAGCGCTTTCACGCGCCAGAGCGGCACACCGCGAACGTCAGGATTTTGGGGGTTGTTGAAGGTGAAGTCGTACCACAAAACACCTCCGCCAGGCCGTAGCCACTTCCACATGGCTGCTGCGATACGTTCCTGCAGGGTGTCGTCAAGGATGGAACTGAATACGGTGGATTGGTAGACGATGTCGAATGCACCTTCGCCAAGGGCAAGCTCACTCGCATCACCGGCCAGCAAACGCACGGAGTCAGGCAAAACGCTTTTTGCCCGTTGCAACCTATCACCCAGCAGGTCGTTCCCGAGCAGTTTCCCTGGGGTGGCGCCGAGCAGCAAAAATTCCAGCAGGTTGCCCCCGCTGCCGCAGCCTATTTCCAATATATCCAGGCCTTGCAGTGTCTGGATGCCCTGGGCTGATAGCAACTGCACCATGGCACGTTGGCGTTGTTGCACGGACAAGAGCACATCAGGGCTAAAGAATGAGTATCTGCTCGCCGGTAGGGCTGCGCGGCGCTCATAACGTTCACGAATCGCGTCAATCTCCTTGCGCTGGCTCATGCGGGTACCCTATTTCTCTCAACAGCTTTTATAAAATTTTGTGCCAGAACCGGATAAAGGTGATTTTTTTCTACGAAGGCTCTGCCGGCCCGACCCATGCTTTCACGCTGATCACTGGGCAGTCGGCACATCTGGCGAGCCGCATCGGCGAGTGCTTCCGGATTTTCGGGCGCTATTGTCATACCGCAGTTGGCATCGGTCACAGGATCGTTTCCGGCTGCAATGGCGCAAAGAATGGGGCGCTCGGCCATCATGTAGTCCATTAGTTTGTTGGGGCTGATGCCGAACCTGAACAAAGACTGTTTTTGCAGGCCGATGTAAAGCACATCCGTACGTCGCAAAAGGGCCGGAATGGCTGCCTTGTGCACAGAGTCCAGCAAGATAACGCGGTGGAGGCCCTCTGCTTTTACGCGCTCCTGCAGCCGCTGTTTCTCAGGCCCTGTGCCGACCAGCAGCCAGGTGATGGGTTCTTTGCCTGTCAGTGCGGCCGCGTCCAGCATGGAGTCGAGCGCGTTGGCTATGCCATGCGCGCCTGCATACGCCAACAATAGGTGCCCTTGTTCTCGGGCTGTCTGAATCGCGTGGGTATGGGCAGCTGGCAAGGGCTCGGCATTCGTACTGGACCATTCAGCAGGGTCTATGCCGTTGGGCACATAGACGAACTTGCGGGCATCCATGCCGTGTTGACGCAGATGAGAGTCTGCCTTGGGGAGCATCGAAACCACTACATCGGCATCGCGACAAGCGGCATTCTCCGCATGTTGCATCCACAGAATGAACGGATGCCAGCGCGACATTCCCCCAAGCTCCATGGGTGACAGCGGCCAGAGGTCGTGCACCTCCCAGACCAGCTGGGCACCGTACCGGTGGGCTAGCCTTCGGGCAGGGGCAATGTCTGCGGGGTAGGTGGATGAGGCGATCACCACATCAGGCTTGTGTTTGAGCCATTGGCGCCACTGTTCAAGCCTGAGCAAAAAGGTGGCGATATTGAGCACGCGCCCCACGCCATTACCTTGGTACTCGGGCGTCTTGCACCAGACGAAATTCACGCCATCCACGCACTCGTGAGTGAACCGCCCGGCGGTAACGGGCTGCCTGCTGCGCACATGCGAGTGCGAGGCCGCCACGATGGTGACCGCATGGCCCGCCCGCACCCATTCGCGGGCCAGATAGAACGGCCGGTATTCCATACCGTAGCTTGGGCCACCGGCATAGTGGTTGATGTAGAGAATATTCATGCGCACAGTTCAGCGCACAGGCGCTGCACGATGCGCTGCGCGGCATTCCCGTTGCCATAAGGGCGAATGTCTGCGCCCTGAGTGCCCACCGCTTGGAGCACAGCCGTACTGACGTTCTGTGACGTGAGCGGGGGGCACAAGTGGTTCCAGCCCGACTCCACCAGTTCCCCCCATTCGGTTTCGTCGCGCAGTGTGACGCAGGGAACCCGGTGAAAAAAGGCCTCTTTTTGCACGCCGCCAGAGTCAGTGGCAATCACTGCCGCGTATTTTTCAAGCTGCACCATGTCCAGGTACCCGATGGGGTCGATCAGCTTTACTTGCTGCGCCAGCCGCTCCACCTGCCCTGAACTTTGGAGTATTGCCTGCGTGCGTGGGTGCAGAGGCCAAACCACAGGAATGTGTTGCGCCGTCGCGATGAGTGCATTGACGATGGCCGAAAGACGCTCGGGGTGATCGGTGTTTTCTGCACGATGAATGGTGGCCAGAACATAGTTTTTTTCAGACAGGCCCAGTTGTGCCATCACACCGCCCGTCACTGGCACGCGGCTACCGTGGTGCAGTGCCACATCGAGCATGACGTCCCCCACGGTAATGATCTGCTGTGGGATAAAGCCTTCGTGGCGCAATTGCTCGGCTGCGCCTGCAGTGGGTGTAAACAGCCACTGTGAAATGCGGTCGGTCAGGATGCGGTTGACTTCCTCAGGCATCTTCATGTTGAAGCTGCGCAGGCCCGCCTCTACGTGCGCTACGGGTATGTGCAGCTTGGCGGCGGCCAGTGCACCGGCCAGGGTGGAGTTGGTGTCGCCATAGACCAGCACCACATCAGGCTTTTCTTGCAGCATGACCTTTTCAACCGCCTCCAGCATGCGCCCGGTCATGGCGCCGTGGGTGCCACCATGAATGTTCAGGAAGTACGCAGGCCTAGCCATGCCCAACTCGGCGAAGAATACGTCGGACATGTTGGCGTCAAAGTGCTGGCCGGTGTGTACCAGCACTTCGGTCAGCACCGGTGTGGCGGCGATAGCGTGGCTGACGACGCTGGCCTTGATGAATTGCGGGCGGGCGCCCAAGACGGTAAGAATCTTCTTCATATTTATAGCTACTAGCGTTCTTTTATGAGGGTTTGAGGTGGTTTTTATGCTTAATGAAGACCGGCCTTCAGCATCTCTGTCAGACGGCGGTTACCACCCTCTCCCACATGGTTGTCGTCGTAATAGCGCGGGGTTTTTCCATCCATTCCTGAACAAACTCCGTCTTGGCAGAGCGAGGGTAGCGGGTCAAGAATGTTCGCGCCGCACTCTTTTGCCGCCCGGTCTTGGGCGGCCCAGACTGAGGCATTGCGCTGGTGGTACACGGGCAGAGGCATGTGAACGTCCAGCGGGCGGCCCAGTTGCGCGGCGCGGGCCATGGCGCGGGGCACGTCCACTGGCATTTCGGGCAGGGGGCGCAGCAGGGTTACTGGGCGGGTTTGGGCCACCTGGCACACGGTGGCAACCAGGTGGTCAGCAAATTCTTGTAAAAATGGGGTGTAGCCCTTTTGTAATGGGCGCAGGGTGCTATCAAAATAAATGATTGGATTGACCTCTGCAGCGCCATATTGGTTGCCGTGCAGATAGGCGCTGGCCCGGTTGACGATCAGCACGGGCACATCGGCTGGCAACGCGGCCATTTGCTGCAACGCCCATTCGTTAAACGCGGCGCAGTGCAGGTCTTTGCGCTCCTGGCGCACACCCAGCAGAGTGGGGCAGCTGGTGTAGCTCATGCCCAGCACGCCGTCTTTGGTGTTTGGCAGGGCGGCTTGCACGGCGGTGACGATGGTGCTGGCGTGACTGTCGCCCCAGACGATGGCACGTATGTTGGGGCCGCCGTACACATGCTTTTTAAACACTGTGCCGCCCATGCTGTGGCTTTTGTCGCGCAGGGGGTTGTGGTTGTTGGCGGCTGCGGCAATGGACTCAACCTCGGGGCTTAGGCGGCCGGGAATGCCCTGCAGCACCCGTACAGCCATCGCAGGCACTGCCACCAGCAGTGCCACTGCAGCAAAAGCACCGATGGCGGGCGCGGTGCGCCAGCCCGTCAGCAGTGTGCGCCCCAGGGGTTCTACCCAGCGGTACGACAGCCACCCAAAAACCAGCGACAAACCCAAGCCCGCAGTGACCATGCGGGCGTTGCTCTGCCAGCCCCCATACACCAGCGCGACCGCCACGGGCCAGTGCCACAGGTAGATGGAATAAGACCAGTCGCCCACCCGCTGCAGCAGCGCGGGCGCCGTCAATACCGAGTCTTGCCGCTGTGCCAACAGTACCAGCACGGTGCCCAGCACGGGCAGCAGTGCTGCGGAGCCAGGCCAGTAGGCCGGGTTGGCGGTGGTGATGGAGAGCGCCATCATGGCAAAGCCCAGCCCTTCAAGCGCCCGCTGGCGCCATGCGAGATATAGCCCACCTCCATAGAGGGCCACGAGTGCGCCTGCCAGCATCTCCCAGGAGCGGGTGGGTAATAAAAAGAAGGCCGCTTCGGGCCTTTGGCTGGTCAACCAAACAGACAGCGTGAACGAGACTAGCAGCAAGGCGACAAGCACCCGCCCGGCATGGCGCCGCCCAGGCCACAGCCGCCAAACGCCCCACAGCAGCAGCGGCAGCACCAGGTAAAACTGCCACTCCACCGACAGGGACCAGGTGTGCAGCAGCCACTTGTCGTGCGATGCAGCGTCAAAGTAGCCGGCTTCGCGCCAATACTGGATATTGGAAGCAAACAGCACGCTGGTCAGCGCGTGCATACCCAGGGGGCGGTAATCTGTCGCAGGCAATACAAACCAGCCGAGTGCCAACAGCACCGCGCACAACACCAGCAAGGCCGGCACAATGCGCCGCGCCCGCGCCAAGTAAAAGCCCCAGATTGAAAACTGCCCCTTCTCCAGCCCGCGCACGATGATGTGCGCCATCAAATAGCCGGAGATGGTAAAAAAAATGTCCACCCCCGCAAACCCGCCGCTAAAGCCGGGGATGCCGAAGTGAAACAGCACCACAGCCAGCACGGCCCAGGCGCGTAGGCCGGCAATATCGGGGCGGAAGGTCATTTTTTGCGGCGGGGAGTGGCTCAATTGGCATTCCACAAAGGATCAATGCGCAAGAAATTGTCTTTCTTACAAGGACAAATGCCCCCTAAATGCTCAGCTCTGGGTTGAAGACACCGCAGTCGACAGGCCTACCCGCAGCCCGGAGAAGGAGAGGCTGCGGGCTTTACCTCGACGAACTGCGGGCGCATCCACGATGGCGAAAATTTTTCATATTTGATAGCTGGTTGCGCTTTCTGGGTAAAGGCCATAAGGCGATTTGATTGATATTTTTAGGTTCTTCACAAGGCAGCATAAAACCCCAGCAGTTTTTGCTCTTCAATGCCCCAGTTGTACTTTTCAGTCACGGCACGCTGCCCGTTGCGGCCCATGCGCTCGGCTTCGACTGGGTGGGTGACCAGGTAGTCAATGGCCCCGGCAATCGCTTGAGGGTTTAGTGGATTGACACAGATACCGCATTCATTGCCCTCCACGATCTCGCGCCACAGGGGGAAGTGAGAGGCAATGACGGGCACACCTGCACTCATGTACTCAAACATCTTGTTCGGCTGGGCATCGATGTGATTCGGTACGGGTAGAAAAGTCACTAAACCGCCTACAGAACGCGCCAGCACCTGTGCCACCTCCTTGCGGCCCAGAAAATCCAGTGCATCCACCTGCTGCCAGCCTGCATCGGTATGCGCCTGTGCTTCAACAGCAGGCTCGTCAAAATTGCCTACCAACTGCAAGCGCGCTCCACTTTGCAACCGCCCCATGGCCTGCACCACCTCCAGAATGCCGCGAATCCGGCCAATGCCGCCCACGTAGCACACTTGGTTGTATTTTTGCTGCCAATCCACATTGCCCGTAGTCAGTTCGCCCAGCAGGGGAAAGTTATTGATATCCATAGTGCGAATACCCATGGCAGCAAACTTGTCGCGAATAAAGGGGGTAGCGGCAATCACCGCATCAAGCTTGCGGCATGCCAAGCCCTCATACACGGCAAAAGCACGTGAAAGCACATGCTTAACCGGCTTATTCAAGTAGGGCTTGCTCAGCAATTGCTTGGGTAGATCCTCATGCGCGTCAAAAATCACCTTCTTACCATGTTTTTTGAGTTGTAGACCAATGGGAATCAATTCGGGGTCGTGCAAATGGTAAATATCTGCACCCGTGGCCAGCGCTTTGGCAAGAACCCGCCCTGGTGCATGGCGCATACGATCCAAGCGCCCGCGGGATGCGCCAGCATCCACGATATTGACGTTGTTTTTAACCTCATCGCCCTTGCCATCTGCCACCACCAGGCTGACTTGGTAGCCATGGGCAGCAAGGGAAGTGCACTGTTTGAGGTAGATGCGGGTGTCAATGCGGGCATGGGCTGAGGTGAGGTGAGCGATTTTTTGGGGTGAAGCTTCTTGCATCTCTGTTCACTGCCCGCATCAATACGAAATCTTGATGTCACGGCCAATTAGCCGGGATACCGTTCGCTTGGCATTCCTCACGAACTGGTAACGCTTGTCCCAATTGGGGAACTCAGAATAATCATGCGCCTTAGCGTTCATGAAACCGTCAAACTCCTGACGCGAAATACGTAGTTTCTTGCACAGGTAATTGATATCAATCTCCAACTCTGCTGGGTCGTACAAAGGCTCCTCCAGCTTGTGCAGAGCCTCTTCGCGCGTCATTTGACCAGAGACAATCAAGCTGGATAAATGCGGTAGACGTTTATCCATATTGAATTTAATGGGGAGATAATAATTCTGGAACCACTTTGTGAAGACTGATTCACCATGTTTGCGCGGGTAGGGTTTGTAACCCACTGTTTTCACCAGCTCCTCCAGTGCCTCCGCCTTGTTGTAGTGTATATAATTTAGCGGGCGCAAAACACGCATTTTTTTTACAAAAGGATACCAGAAGTAATATTCAAAAAAACTGATAGTTTGGTAATTTTTAAATTTACGTTCGCCATATTTTTTGTGAATAGCCTTGAGATTTATGGCATCCATTGCGCTGCCATGCCATGACGTGGGGAAAATGCTTTCTGTCGCCAGATTGCCGCCCGACAGCACATAACAGATGTTGTTGCGAGTGGCAAAGTGGTATAAACCGGCAAAAAACGCATGGTCCTGGGGCACATCTTGATTGGATACACCGGCGCGCAGATAGGCCAGATGCAAGTCGCGCATGTCTTCCCAATCCACCACATGGGTGTGCAGGTCATAGTCGCAGTGCTTGACGATGGCCTCAATATTGGCTACTGCCAATTCACTGTTCCAGCCCGCATCCACATGCATCACAAGCGGGCGCAGCCCCCATTCATGTGCCTTGATGGCCAGGTAAGAGCTGTCCACCCCGCCACTCAGGCCAATGATGCAGTCGTATTCGTGTCTTTTACCGGCAGCCTTGATTTCTGCAAGATGAGCGGCCCACAGGCTCGCTCCTTCAGCGTTCGGGTACCAGCGCTTGCGGGTGAATTCTTCAAATTGGTGACAATGGTTGCAAACACCCTGCGCATCAAAGTTGATTTGGGGATCGGTCGTATCCATTACGCACCGCGTGCAACGTTGATATTGCATGAACTTCATCCCTCAGAGAAAAGTTTTTCGAGCTCCCCGGCTTTGGGGTAATTGATCAGCACCGCCCGGTGCTTGCCATGGAATACAAACATACTGCCCGCCGCCACGGCAGACGCACCGCCGTCACGCACCGCCTCGCGTAAATGCGCCAGCGTGCCAGCACCGCCGCACACCACCACGGGCACTTGGGCCTGTGCTACGCTGCGCACCAGCGCCATGTCATAACCTGTCATGGTGCCATCGCGCTCTATATCATTGATTAATAGCTCGCCCACTCCTGCCTGCACCAGATTGTGAAGATGCTGTTGCAAATTCAGCTTGGTTTCCACCGTGGCAGATTTGACCATGACCGCATAGCCTCCAAACAACTTGCGTCGCACATCCACGGCTCCGACAATCGCCTGGCTGCCAAATACTTCCACTGCCGCGCGAATGGTGTCGGTTGATTCAGTCGCTAAGGTGTTAATGACCACCTTTTCCACCCCAGAGCGGATCAAGCGCCGTATCTGCTCCAGCGTGCGTACTCCGCCTCCATAGGCCATAGGCATGAAAGCCTCGCCCGCCATTTCGGCAATTAACTCGTACTGGGGCTCGCGCCCCTCGCGTGAGGCATCAATGTCCAGAATGACAATCTCGTCCGCCTCTTTGTCGCTGAAGATGCGCACGGCGTTGACCGGGTCGCCCACATACACGGCATCTTTGAACTTTTTGGTTTTGACCAGCCCATTGCCGCGCAGCAATAGACAGGGAATCACGCGCGCCTGAATCATGGCACCCACCTTGCAAATGAAGTCAGCAGCTGCTTGCCAAAGCGATGGCTCTTTTCGGGGTGGAATTGCATCCCGGCAATATTGCCCCGCGCCACCCCCGCCGCAAAATCCAGGCCGTACTCGGCATGCAGCAGCACATCCGCAGGATTTTGCGGCGTCATGTAATAACTGTGCACAAAATAAAACCGCGTCTCTGCCGTCATGCCCTGCACCAGCGGGTGGTCTGGCTGCGACGGGCGCACATGGTTCCAGCCCATATGCGGGATACGCAAATTGTGTAATACCGGAAAGCGCTGCACCCGCATATCTATCCAGCCCAGGCCGGGTTCCATCCCTTCGGCACTGCCTTGCCCCAGCATTTGCGCGCCCACGCAAATGCCCAACAAGGGGACGCCGCGCTGCAAAACCTGTTGCTCCAGTACCGGAATCAAGCCGCTGGCGCGCAAATTCTGCATACAAGCATCGAATGCACCGTTGCCAGGCAAAATAATGCGTTCGGCCTGCTCAACTGCATCGGCAGATGTAGTGACCTCGCAGTGCAGGCCCAGGCGCTGCAGCAAATTCACCACAGCTGTGATATTGCCAATGTCGTAATCAATAATGGCGATCATGCTATCCCCTTTTGAGCATTCGGGCTAAAGCCCAAACCTGCATAGGCTTGCAGCATGGTGGCTTCCTGTACCTCCCAAGCGTGCTGGCTGGCCGTGGCATAGGCATTGGAGCGCAATACCATTAGATCCTGTGCCATCAGGGTATCAATGGCATGGTTTATGGCCGGAGGCGTGAACTCCTGGATCACCGCGCCCATGGAATTTTTTTCTACCAGCGCCGCCATCTCCTTCATGTTCGACACCAGCACAGGGATACCCGCCATCGCATATTCAAATAATTTATTTGGCATGCAGTAGTAGTATGAAAGACAAGTGTTCTCAATTAGTGAAATACCGATATCCGCCGATGCCGTATATTCCAGCACCACATCGGGTGCAACGGCTGGGTAGTAAAAAATATTGGACCGGCTTTGCGCTACTACCTTGATGTCTTTGTGCAAAGGGCCGTAGCCCATAAAGACAGCGACAACCTTGTCATCCGTACGCGCTTTGAAAGCCTCCAGAATCAAGGCAACGCCACGTCCAAGCACCAAACCACCTTGATAGAGCAGGATTTTTTGATCTTCCTGTATGCCCAGCTGTTCTCGAAAGTGATTGCGATACTGCAGCGCACGGCGTAGGGGCGCATTCAAAACCACCACTGGCCGGGGCATCCGATATGTATTGGCATACCAATCGGCAATGTTTTCGCCGACCACAATGGTCATATCTACCTGCTTGATCAGCCAGCGCTCCAGCCATTTGCCGAATTTTTTACGCATGCCTGCGTCACCGTTTTTCTCGGTTTCCAGCTCGTGGGTGTCATAAACCAGTTTTGCTTTCCAGCATTTTTTAAGCATCACGCCCAAGGGCAAAAGTTCCAAAGAGTGAATATTGATGCAATTGATGCCTTTTTTTCTATAGCTAGTATATACACGAAAGCAGAATTCGAAATATTTGATGAGTTGTATCAATAAATTTTTGCCAAATTTTCGCGTTGTCAAGGCAAATCGATGCACCTGAATCTGCGGGCCAAAGCTTTCATCTTTTAGCAGCCCGTCAGCATGCAAGGCAGAAATGAACACCGCATCCATGGTTTTTGACTGCGCCAAGGAGATGGCCTCTTTAAGAATGCGGCTTTCGTTTCGCAGTTCGGTGAGGGTGATGTGGAGGGCGTGCATTTAATTGCCTCAGATTGTATTTCTTTTATTAAATTTCAATAATGCAAACACTAGGGGTGTAGTTAGAATTATTCTAAGTGCCATATATAAATAATCTTGTGTAACCAATGTGGGGGTTTTTGGGTTTTCTTTGGAAGAGAATTTATTCCATGGCGATTCCAATTTATTGTTTGGTATTTGTTATTTCGTCATTCGCGGTAATGGGTTTATTGAAATCGGTGTTGAAGTATAAACAACCTAAAAAGGGTTTTCTGCATAGGTGATCAGATTTGAATATTCTTGGGCTTTGCATGGCTGTAAGATATGCAAAGATATATTCCATAGAGAAAGCTGCAACCCCAAGAATATAATTTTATCGCAAAAATAGAATTTTCTGAAAAGATAAAAACAAGCGCCGCCAGTGCAATCATTGCGATTTGCCAAGTTAAATCTAAAAGTTGTTTATTTGTCATGTATAAAACATAGCTCAAGGGGCTACTCACAAATTGCATAAAAAACATTGGGGCTAATATTGAGGCGTACTCTCCCGCATCTCGCCACTGAGCGCCAAAAAAAAACTCAAACAATACGCCAGAGAAAAAAAACAAACCAGTAAACGGCAGAATGCCAATAAGTATCAGTATCTTGAGGGTCTTCAAAAAGATATCGCGACATTGCCCAGTTTCTCGGTACTGACGCGCCGCCTCTTCCTTGAAGACGGCAAGGATAGACCCGGCTAGCAATTTCATGGGGGCTGCCAATGCTTTGTTGGTCAACGAGAGTTGACCCGCAGATGCTGCACCAAAGCGATTGCCAAGTAAAAATACCGGCAATTGCGCGGATAATGAACTTATGAAATCCGCTGGCATGGAAAGAATCGGAAAACGCCAGTGTTTCCTAAAGGTGTTTTTAAAACCCTCTTTGTTGAAAAGAGAAAATTCAAGATTAAACTTTTTTTTCACGTCAATAGCATTCCAAAGCACAATTAATCCTGTGGCAATGATTTGCATCAAGATGATGCCCTGCACACCCCAGCCTGACCATGCGGCGGTGATTTGCGCTACGGCTACGCTTGCCGCTTGGATCACTTTAACGACGGCCTGGCGCTTGAAATATGCGCCATAAATGTATGCATTTTGCGCAACCATGTTCACAGACCAGATGGCTGCCAATATCAAGGCCTCTATTCGCCATTGGTTCAGGTTCCATTGGGTGATGTTTTCTGAAAAAAAATGGTTAAAAGTTTCAAGCCCTGCGTATGCAAGGCACGCAAAAGTGGCTGCACAAATAATCGATGTTTGTAGTAGTTCTGATAATTCTTGCGGGGTGCAAGTATTAAAAACGGCCAAATCAAGGCGTAAAGAAAATATGACAGACAAAACCGTCACGACACCAAGCCAGATGAAGTAGGGACCCAGTTCCGTAGGGGGGATCATCCGGGTTAGTATGGGCATCGCTGCTAACGGAATTACCTGGGCCAAACCGGTTCCCGTCAAGACGATAAAAAATCGCCTCCAAAAAGTAGGGATCGACAGAAGCATTAAAATTGACGAGAGCAAAAAGTGGAGGACATGACGCCAACGCTGACCAGCGCCTTCCTCATGAAACGTGTGGCCAGCCGGAGTGGTAGGTGGCTATGGCTTGACATGCGTGAGTGGGCATATATTGCTCTATTGGACTATGTTTTTGTAGCTTTAAACGCTTGATAGAAAATGGGGTTAGCGCCAATTCAGTATGGAATACCCAAGGCATACGGCATCTCATTACAGCTGGGATTGCCGGTGGTGCGATAAAAGGCACGGGGGTTTGGGGTCATGGCACGTTTGCGCTCAGTTTGCTGCGTACCAGGGCAATCGATTGGTGCTGCTTGGCTCGCAGGGTTTCGCACGGGGGCAGCAGGGTGAGGTAGTCGGCCATACGGATGTTGCTTTGCGGCAGTTGCAGCAGTTCGATGTGCGCCTGGTTTTTTGCGGTGCACAGGATCAAACCAATGGGGGATGTCCTCGCCTTCCATTCGTTCATGCTTCCAGGTAGCGCAGGTACAGCTCCATCTGGCCTTTGTAGGCTGATTCAATTTCACCAATCTTCAAATCAATGGCGACCAGCTAGCGCAAGCGGCGATGGTAGTACCGCAAGTCGATGTAGTGGTCGCGCTGGAGGGGGAAGGTTGATTAGCGCCTTGAGGTGTGACGAGGACAATTCTCTCTGCATTGTGAAGAGAATCTGCAGATCAGCAAACACCTCTGCCAAGCGTATGCGGTGGCGCAATTGCTGCTCGCTCAAACCGCGCCCAAACTCGGCGGTCAACTGCTGCGCTAGCTCTGCGATCACTTGCTTGCCGTATTTGGCGCGCTGGCCTTGCTGTAACTCGGTGCTGATGTGCTGGCCCCTGTGCAAGTACGACAGGGTCAGCTCGGCGTGTACCGCCTTGGCTACTCGCTGGCGGGCGGTGGTGATGAGCTGGCGCACGTGGGCCAGCAGTAAGGCGGTGGCTTGGGGGCTCATGCTAAGTCTGCGCCCAGTTTGTGGGTGGTTGTCAGCCATTGCCGCCCAGCATGCGCGAGACACGAGTTTCAAGTGGAAGTGCAGACTCTGGCTGCGACTCTGGCTTTTCTGGGTTGATCGGGCTGAGAAAGGGGCGCGGCACCACGGCTTTGAATTGGTTAACAGCGGGGGTGTCTTGTAGATTGATGTTTGCCCACGCTTTGCCACACGGGGAATGCCAGCCCCCCAGCCCCTGATACGGCAGGATGTGAAATGCGTGCCCGGCCAAAAGGGTGTTGTGCAGGCGCGATACAGGCGAAAAGCCGCGTTTGAACTGGTGGCATGTGTCTTCGCGCGTGGCGACGAGGGTGGCTAGGGCTTGCGGGGTCACGTGTTGGAATTCCGCGCAGGGGGCAGCAAGCTGCCCCAGAGATCGGGCAATGACTGGGCGATCAGCTTTTCGCGCAGCGGTGGCGGGATGTGCGGGGCGATGGTGCAGTGCTCTACGATCCAGCTTGCGTACTGCGGGTGGTGGCTCATGAATGCTTCAACGTTGCTGCGCAATGGCTGCAGGCTGCCGAGCAGTTTGTCGGGATTGCGTTTGCAGGCGTCAAATCGGATACGGAGTCTGGTTTCGCAGATGGCCATAAGGTCAATTTCAATGCCAGCACGTTCCCAATAGCCTTTGATGCGTTCGAACAATCGGAAATCGCTCACGCCTTTGCGGCTGGTTTCTTCGTACAAGCGGCCAGCAGCCAGCGCTTCCGAGGCTGCGCCCTCCGCATCGGCCAAGAGTTGGTCGGCTTGGGCAATCAGTTGGTCTTCTGGACTGAAATGCACCGCCGATACGGGGCGCTGCAGGGCAGCAAGCCAATTGCGCAAAGTTGTCGCAGATGTAGTAGCGGCCACTGCGTGCCTTGGATATTGCAAAGATGGGCAAGCGGCGTTCAATCATGGCGTAGCGCTCGCTCAGCACTTTGAGGTAGCCGCCGACTTGTTTGCCTTCTTGGGGCGATACGTTGGTGATGGCGGCGTCAATGTCGGCGTTGGTGCAGGGGGGGCGCAATGTGCTGGAGCAGCATGTCGTAGTGACCTCTGAATTCGCGCAAAAACCAGTTGTCGGCTTTGTCTTGAGTGGAGAGGAGTTGCTGAAGAACAGTGCGCGCAGCAGTGACTGCAGGTTCGCGTTGAGCACGCCTTGCTCATAGGCGTTGCGGTAGTGACCTGCCCCCCGCCAGCCATTCCACAGTAAACGAGAGAAGTTCATCAACCCAGGAGAATGATGGACATGAAGAAGAGCAGGTTTAGCAGCGAACAGATCATTGGCTTCTTGCGACAAGCCGAGGCCGGCATGGGCATTCCCGAGTTGTGCCGCAGCGTCGGCTTCAGCCAGGCCACGTTTTACAAATGGCGTGCCAAATTCGGCGGTATGCCGGTCTCAGAGGCCCAGCGCCTACGTGAGCTTGAGAGCCAGAACGCCAAGCTCAAGATACTGCTTGCCGAAGCCCATCTGGACATCTACGCCCTCAAGAGCGTCTTCGGGGTAAAGCGCTAGCCCCACAGGCGCGGCGCCATGCCATCCGACAGATGATTGAGGAGCATCACCTCTCGGAGCGGCACGCCTGCCGCCTTGTGGGGCTATCCCGAGACAGCTACCGCTATCCGCCGCAGCCTAGCGAGCTTAACGCCACCCTGGGTGAGCAGATTAGGCACACAGCCTCGGTGCGCCGCCGATTCGGCTACCGGCGCATCCTTAACATGCTGCGCGAGCAGTTTCCGGGGGTGAACCACAAGCGCATCTATCGGCTGTACCGGCAGGCCAACCTGACGGTGAAGAAGCTCCGCAAAGTCAAATGCTCAGCGCAGTAGCGGGTGCCGCTGCAACTGGCCAGGAATATCAACGAGGTGCTGAGCACGGATTTCGCCTCAGACAGCTTGTCCAGTGGACGGCGCATCAAGTGTCTGACGGTGGTGGACGACTTCAGCAAGGGGTCCGTGCGCATAACGGTGGAGTACGGCATCTCGTGCCAGTACTTCACGCGCGTGTTCGACCAAGTGGCGAGGTTCCGTGGCTATCCGGTAGCAGTGCGAACCGACAATGGCCCGGAGTCCCCCAGCCGGGCGTTCTTGGCCAAGACGCACAAGAACGGGATTCGGCACATCCTGATTGAGCCGGTCAAGCCTATGCAGAACGGCTACATCGAGAGTTTCAACGGCAAGTTCAGGGACGAATGCCTCAACGAGCAGTGGTTTGAATCGCTGTCACAGGCCCGGGAGTGCGTTGCACATGGGCTATGGGATTACAACGAGGTCAGGTCGCACAGCAGCCTGGGATTCATACCGCCGGCACGGCTCGCCCAGCAGCACCGCCAGCGCGCTGGCGGTGCTGCTGGCAGTGAGCAGAAACAAAACTTCGATTAACCTTGGACTTCTCCAATCCGTTGGTACGGTCAATGGGGGTAGGTCAGTAGAACTCGGGCGCGCCTTCAAAGAGGTTAAACAGAAAAAAAGCGCCCGGGATCGCAATCGGAAGGTACGCTGAGCATCTCCAGCAGAGAGGTCACATCCAAGTGGTTGAGCATCAGCTTGTCGGTGCTGCTGCGGTTGAACAGCGGTGCGGCCCTGTCTTCGAGCAAGGCGGCCATTTCGGCATGCAGGGAGCACAAGGCTATGAGCCCTCCTGGAATGTGGTTAGCCCGTGCTGAAAGTTGGTCTATCTCTGCCCGCAGCAGCGAGCGGAAGTCAAACAGCGGCTTGAGGCTGAAGTATTGGAATTCGTCTAGGGTAATGACTTAGCCCTGTTCGGCCAGTTTGATGATCAGTTGGGCTAGGTCCCCCCAAGCTGCGAACGCGGTCTTAAATGCTGCAGGTTTCTAGGTAGTCGTTGCAGGAGACGAGCACGCCAGTCGGGTCGGAGTATGGGACCTAGGTGTAAAGCCGCTTGTCGCGGCTGGTTTGCTGAAGGGCCTGCTGGATTCACGAGGTTTTCCCAATGCGATCTGAACGAAAAACCAACGCCTGCGCTCAAGGATGGAGCGCAGCTTCGCAAGCTCGCGTTGTTGTCCATAAAGGCCCCAAGGTTGCATGTGCTAGTGTGCTCTTGAAGTTTCATATGAAACTTTTTACGCTGGCTTATTTGTTTTTGTAAGTTATTGATTTTAATGATTAAATCAAATTTTTAAACATAGGGGCTTACCAGCGCTACCACAATACGCTGCTGGTCTGCTTCGCTCAGCCCCGGGTGCATGGGCAGGCTGACCACCCTTTGTGCCACGGCGTCGCCCACGGGCAGTCGCACGCTGGCGTCGGCCACGGCGGGTTGCTTGTTCAGCGGGATGGGGTAGTGTACGGCGGTGGGGATGCCCGCCTGCTTCAGTTGCGCTTGCACTTGCTCGCGGTGGAGCATTTGTACGGTGTATTGGGCCCAGGCGCTGGAGTTGTGGGGTTCTATATGTGGTGCTTGGATGATGGGCAGGCCTTCACCCCCGCTCTCTCCCATAGGGAGAGGGAGTAAGGCCGCGTAGCGGGCGGCCACTTGCTGGCGGGCGTCGATTTCTTCGTCCAGGATGGCTAGCTTAGGCAGCAGGATGGCGGCTTGCAGGGTGTCCAGCCGGCTGTTAACACCGACGCGGATGTGGTGGTAGCGGCGGTCTTGGCCGTGGCGGGCGATCTGGCGCATCACTTTTGCCATTTCATCATCGTTGGTGAAGATGGCGCCGCCGTCGCCATAGCAGCCCAAGGGTTTGCTGGGGAAGAAGCTGGTGCAGGCGATGGTGGTCAGGTTGCAGCTTTTGCGGCCTTTGTAGGTGGCGCCAAAACTTTGGGCCGCGTCTTCAATCACCGGGATACCATGTTTGGCGGCAATGGCGTTGATAGCGTCAAAGTCCGCGCACTGGCCGTACAGGCTGACGGGGATGATGGCCTTCGTCCTGGGGGTGATGGCCGCCTCGAGCAGGGCTGGATCTAGGGTGTAGGTGTGCGGATCAATGTCCACGTACACGGGTTTGGCACGCAGCAGTGCCACGGTTTCTGCGGTGGCAATGTAGGTAAAGCCGGGTGTGATGACTTCATCGCCCGGGCCTATGCCCAGTGCCATTTGGGCAATTTGCAGCGCATCGGTGCCGTTGGCCACGGTGATGCAGTGCTTGGCGCCGGTGTAGGTGGCTAGCTTTTCTTCCAGTTCGGCTACTTCGGGCCCCAGGATGTACTGGCCATGCGCCAGCACGCGGGCAATGGCGGCGTCGATCTGAGTTTTTAGACGCGCTTGCTGGGCCTTGAGGTCGATGAAGTCAATCATGGTTTGTTACGGCAGCTTGGTCACTGTTCGGTCTTTAAGCACATAGCGGTCACCTGTGCGCGGGCAGGTGGTTTCGCCGTGGCCTTGCAGAGGGAGCGCGAGTTGCTCGCCAAATTCACTCATCCAACCAATGTGCCGTGCGGGTACGCCCACCACCAGTGCATAAGCGGGTACGTTTTTGGTGACCACCGCGCCGGCACCCACAAAGGCGTATTCGCCAACGGTGGTGCCGCAAACGATGGTGCAGTTGGCCCCCAAGGTGGCACCTCTTTTGACCAGGGTGTTGCGGTATTCGCTCTTCCGTTCGATGAGTGCGCGTGGGTTGTGTACGTTGGTGAACACCATGCTCGGGCCGCAAAACACACCATCTTCGAGAGTGACGTTGTCGTACACGCTGACGTTGTTCTGGATCTTGCAGCGGTCGCCAATCACCACCTGGTTACCTACAAAAACGTTCTGGCCCAGCGAAACGCCATTACCGATGCGCGCACCGCCGCAGACGTGCACCCAGTGCCAGATGCGAGAGCCCTCTCCAATGAGTGCGCCTTCATCCACGATAGCGCTGGGGTGGATGGTGGGGGAGTTCATTTCGGCGTTCTCATCGGGACAAATTGATCACAAACGGATGCACTTCACCGGGGCTGCCAGCCTGTGGTGTGGATGTGCGGATGCTGTGCACAGTCTCTATGCAGTGGCGTGCGTCTTCAAGTCCATAGCCATTGCCTGCCAAAATTTCTTGGTAGCTGATCGTATGCAGATCGGTAAAACCTTCTGAGAATTCCAGCGGCTCGCCGCTGACATCAATGTTGCGGTAGGTGGTTTTTCGTCCTTGAACGCTGGCGGGTAGATCGCTTGCATCGACGGAGAGAAACCAGCGCACTCGAGCACCTTGGTATTCAAGATATCCACCGGCTTTTGATTCGCTGAGGAAGTGCACACGGTTGTGTTGGAGTGGGCCGAAAATGAAGTGCAGCATGTCGAAGAAATGCACACCAATGTTGGTGGCGATACCAAACGATTTGCGCGGATCACCCTTCCAACTCGCGGCGTACCACTTACCGCGTGAGGTGATGTAGGTGAGGTCCACATCGAACTTGGTGTTTTTGGGGGCTGCGGACACACTGTTGCGCAGCTGAACAATCGCCTCATGGTGACGCAGTTGCAGGATGTTGAAAACGCGCTGGCCGGTCTCGCTTTCCACCCGCGCCAGTTCGTCCACCAGTGCGGGTGTGGGTACCAGTGGCTTTTCGCAAATCACATTGCAGCCTAGACGCATGCCGGCGGCAATATGAGCGTGATGTAGATGATTGGGGGAGCACACGGCCACATAGTCCAACGCTTGATGGGGTTGGCGGCGCAACGTTTGTGCGTGCTCGTAAAAACACTCGAAGTCGGTGAAAAAGTCTGCCTTAGGGGCTAGGCTGTCGATAATGCCGACCGAGTCGTTGACATCAAAGGCTGTAGTTAAACAGTTGCCGGTTTCTTTGATGGCGCGCATGTGGCGCGGAGCGATATAGCCAGCGGCGCCAATCAGTGCAAAGTTTTTCATGGGCTCAAAGACGGTAGACGGTAAATCCTGCTTGCTTCAGTTCCTCGCGGTCATACAGTGACTTGATGTCAGCAAGAAATGGTTTGGGATGCCTGCAGTAGGAGCGGAGCTGCTTCGCGCTCAATGCGCGGTAGCTATTGTGTCCGACCGCAACGACAAGGACGTCCACGGGATGGTCTTCATCCACTACGCCCAGCGTCAGTTGGTATTCAAGCTGTACTTCCGCTGCATCGGCAATAGGGTCCGAGATGACCACCTCCACACCCCAATTTTCCAATTCGTGGACCAGGTCTACGACCTTGCTGTTGCGGATATCTGGACAGTTTTCTTTGAAGGTGATGCCTAGTACACCTATCTTGCAGCGCGGAGCGTCCATACCTGCGCGCAGCATCATTTTGATGATGTTGTGCGCGGCATACCCAGCCATGTTGTCGTTGATGCGGCGGCCCGCCAGAATGATTTGTGGGTGATACCCCACCTGTTCGGCTTTGTAGGTCAGATAGTAAGGATCGACACCGATGCAATGCCCGCCAACGAGGCCAGGTCGAAAGGGGACGAAATTCCATTTGCTGCCTGCAGCTTCGAGTACTTCGAGCGTGTCAATCTCCAGGCGGTCAAACAATATCGAAAGTTCGTTCATCAGAGCGATGTTCAAGTCCCGCTGCGTGTTCTCGATGACTTTGGCGGCTTCTGCCACCTTAATACTGCGCGCCTGATAGGTGCCTGCCGTGATGATGCGACGGTAGAGTTGATCAACCGCCTCTGCGGTCTCTGGGGTGCTACCGCTGGTGATCTTGCGGATGCGCGTGAGCGTATTGACCTTGTCTCCCGGGTTTACGCGCTCAGGGCTGTAGCCACAAAAAAAACTGTGATTGAAGCGGAGTCCGGAGGAGTCCTCTAGCACTGGCACACAGACTTCTTCAGTGACGCCCGGGTAGACTGTGGACTCATAGATCACCAGGGCACCCGGGCGCATGGCGCGCCCCACGGTCTGACTCGCTGTGACCAACATCGACAAATCGGGGCGCTTGGCATCATCCACAGGCGTAGGGACCGTCACGATGTAGATATTGCAATTTTCTATGTCTTTGGGGTTTGAGCTGTATTGCAACTGCGTGGCAGCCTGTATCTGCTGCGCGCTTGTTTCTTGCGTTCGGTCGTAACCCGATTGC
>Ga0308157_10004031_pt1 | contig 20154 bp, 22 predicted proteins | sample PhyBR1_FD_201035 | JGI IMG/M metagenome (GOLD analysis project Ga0308157, IMG submission 201035) | Phyllosphere microbial communities from UC Gill Tract Community Farm, Albany, California, United States - DLSLB.R1 | ecosystem: Host-associated > Plants > Phyllosphere > Unclassified | place: USA...
CGCCCAGCTGTGGGGTGCGCAAACCCAGCGCTCCCTCGAACACTTCCGCATCTCCACCGAAAAAATGCCGACCGAGTTGGTCTACGCACTGGCCAGCGTCAAGCGCGCCGCCGCCCGCGTCAACCTCGACCTCGGCCTGCTGGACGGCCCCAAAGCCATCGCCATCACCCAGGCCGCCGACGAAGTGCTGGCCGGCCAGCACCCCAGCGAATTCCCGCTGGCCGTGTGGCAGACCGGTTCCGGCACCCAGTCCAACATGAACATGAACGAGGTGCTGGCCAACCGCGGCTCCGAGCTGATGGGCGGCGTGCGCGGCGAATCGCGCAAGCTGCACCCCAACGACGACGTCAACAAGGGCCAGTCGTCGAACGACATCTTCCCCACCGCCATCCACGTGGCCGCCGCGCAGGCGCTGGCCGGCAATGTGCTGCCGGCCCTGCGCCAGCTGCGCGACCAGCTGCATGCCAAGGCCGAAGCCTTTGCCGACATCGTCAAGATTGGCCGCACCCACCTGCAGGACGCCACCCCGCTGACCCTGGGCCAGGAGTTTTCCGGCTACGTGGCCCACCTCGACTTCGCCGAGCGCGCCATTAGCACCGCCCTGCCCGGCGTGCTGCAGCTGGCGGCCGGCGGCACCGCGGTCGGCACCGGCCTCAACGCCCACCCCGAGTACGCGCACCGCATCGCCACCGAGCTGGAGCACACGCTGGGCCTGCCCTTCCGCAGCGCCGACAACAAGTTCGCCGCGCTGGCCGGCCACGACGCCCTGCTGTCGGCGCACGGCGCGCTCAAGACGCTGGCCGCCGCGCTGATGAAAATCGCCAACGACGTGCGCTGGATGGCGTCCGGCCCGCGCTCGGGCCTGGGCGAGATCACCATCCCCGAAAACGAGCCGGGCAGCTCCATCATGCCGGGCAAGGTCAATCCGACCCAGTGCGAGGCGCTGACCATGCTGTGCTGCCAGGTGTTCGGCAACGACGTCGCCATCACCATGGGCGGCGCCTCCGGCAACTTCGAGCTCAACGTGTACAAGCCGCTGATCGCCCACAACTTCCTGCAAAGCGCGCGCCTGCTGGCCGACGGCATGCGCAGTTTCGACGAACACTGCGTACACGGCATCGAACCCAACCGCGAGCGCATCGCCGAGCTGATGGAACGTTCGCTGATGCTGGTGACGGCGCTGGCGCCGCACATCGGCTACGACAAGGCGGCCGCCATCGCCAAGAAGGCGCAGCACGAGGGAAGCACGTTGAAGGAGGCCGCGCTGGCGCTGGGCTATGTCAGCGCCGAGCAGTTCGAGCAGTGGATCGTGCCGCTGGACATGACCCGTCCCGGCGCCAAGGGCTAGAAGGTGACTCAAAATGAGCGTGGCTAGGCGCGGCGACGAAGACAGTGCAGCTGCACGGCAAGGAGCCGCAACGACGCCACGGTCATTTTGAGACGCCTTCTCAGAAGCCCCGGGAGTAACGCACGCCGGTCAGCCAGTCCGGCTTGGCGCCGGCGTCGTGGCCGGGGTTGACCCGCCACATGACGGCGCCGGTCAGCTTGCCCTGGCGGCCGTCGCGGCCGAAGGCGGTGGTGTAGCCGAATTCCAGGTCGCGCTCGGTGGCGGTCGGGCGCAGGTTCAGCGTCGGCGCGCCGAACGCCGGGGCGCCGGGGTCGCCGCTCTGCGGCGCCGCGCCGCTGTATTGCAGTGTGCCGGCCCGCACCTTGGCCGGCACCGACAAGGTCACGGCAAAGCGGTCGTGGCTGTTGAACAGCTGGCGCGTCGACAGCCCCACGCTGAACGCCATCGTGCGCACCGACGACACCTGGGCGATCAAACTGTCCGGATTGCCGATGCCCTCGGTGCGGCCGTACGACGCCATCAACATCAGCGCGCTGCGCGAACTGAGCGCGTAGCCCAGCGAGGCCGAGGTGAAGGTGGTGGTGGGCCGGGTGTTCATCGCCAGCGCCGGCGCCTGCTGCGAACCCAGCACCGAGCCGGTCTCGCGCAAGATGCCGACGGTCAGGATGCCGACCGCGCGCCCCATTTTCTTTTCAAAATCCGCGCTGGTGAGGAAACGCTTGCTGTGCTCGTTGAGCATGGGGCCGAGCGGATCGAGCAAGGCCAGGTTGTCCGGCAAGGCGCCCACATGCAGGCGCGGCCCGCCGCTGAAGAGCGCACCGTAGCGCGCCCCGCTCTCCCCCTGCAGCTGTTCGCTGAGCGCGGACTGCCGGTCCGCCGCATCGAACAGCAACGACGAATTGGCCCGTTTTTCAAACGCGGGCGGCGGTTTTTGCAGGGCGAAGGGATCGGATGTGGCGGCGCCCGCCAAGCCGGAAAGCGGGCACATCAAGACTGCGACTGGCCAGAGATACTTGTTCATGGTGCAACTCGCTGAGGGCAAACCATGCTGCACAAAAATTCAGCAGTTAACTCAGGATAGCAAGCTTTTTGCCCGACGGCAACCTCAACCGTGAGGCAAACATCGAGTAAACTGCGGCCCTGTCGGAATGCCGCTACACTATCGAAAGCTGGCACCGGCACCGATTTCACATCATAGCAACAGAGGATAAAATGCAGAAAGTAAGTTTTGAATTGAGCGGCGAATTCGTTGAGCTGAATCAGTTGCTCAAGCTGGTGGGCCTGTGCGACAGCGGCGGCGCCGGCAAGATGATGGTCGCCGAAGGCGGCGTCAAGGTCGATGGCAAGCAGGAATTGCGCAAGACCGCCAAGATCCGCGCCGGCCAGCAAGTGAGCGTGGGCGACGTGCGCATCAGCGTCGTTGGCGTGTAATTTCTCTTGCATTTGGGCAATAACAAGCTAAGCTGAGGCGTGTGGCGGGGAGGCCCGTTTGACGCAGCGCAAACCGGCGGCAGCCCGCGCCGATATATTGAAATGGCCCGCCGCCCGGCTTGTTCAACCAGTTTCATTTATGACCAGGGGAACGTCATGGACGATCCTGCACCCAATATGCAAACACAGGAACGCCTGCTCGACGACCTGCGGCAAGTGATCGAAAACGCCGAGGAACTGCTCAAGAACACCGGCCAGCACCACGGCCTGCTGTATCAGGCGGCGCGCGCCAAGCTGGCGCAGGCGCTGCTCACCGCCACCGAGGAACTGGCGCGCTTCGAGGATGTGCAGCTCAACCGCATGATGGAGCTCACCGCCGCCGCCAACCGCCTGCACAAGGACCTGACCGGCGAGGCCAAGCTGCTGCGCGCCTTCCGCCCCACTTAGGCGGCGCGGCGTCCGGCCAGCCAGGCGTCCAGCGACAATTTGCCGGGACCGTAGGCCACCAGCACCAGCAGCATCGCGCCCCAGTAGAAGTGGTCGTTGATCGCGGCCGGGCACTCAAAGGTCAGCAGCTGCGGGTAGGAAATCACCGCCATCGCGTTCACCAGGAACAGCGCCAGCGCGGCCGGCCGCGACACCAATCCCACGCACAACAGCACCGGCAGCGCCAGCTCGCCGGCCGCGCCGAAGTAGGCCGCCAAGTCCGGCGGCAGCAGCGGCACCTTGTATTCGTCGTGGAACAGCGCCAATGTGGCGCTCCAGTCGCTGACCTTGACCAGCCCGGCCTTGAAGAATTGCCAGCCCACGTACCAGCGCAACGCCAGGCTCATCAGGGAACCGCCCCACGCGGTCAGTGCGCCGTCGAAACGGGAAATTTGTTGGTGCCAGCCGAGGATAGTTTTCATCATTGCGCTTTCAAAATTAGTTAGTCGCCACTAGGCGTCTATCCTGACAATCAATGCGTGATCTATCCATTGCTGCAGATTTCCGGCGATGTCGTAGTCGTCGTCCTGCTCGAACGCGGCATCCAGCGCCGCGCCGAACGCGCCGCCCGCCGCCAGCACCGACAAGGCCGCGTGGCTGGCCGCCGTCAGCGGCAGCACCTGGGTTTTCCAGAGCGGCCGCGTGACCAGCCCGTAATCCGGCGCCGCCAGCTCGGCCGGGAACGGCACGCCGCTGCCGGCCTGGTGCGCCTGCCACAGCGGGATCGTCGCCCACTCCGACGCCAGCAGCGTGCAGGCTGGATGCAGCGTCAGCCGCGCGGTTTCGATCTGCTCCGGCGTCAGCGCCGCCATCTGCTGCGCGGTCACGCCGTCCGCCGACGGCGCGTAGTGGGCGCGGTGCAGGGTCCATTCCAGCGTCGCCATGTCCGGCAGGTACGGGTAGTCGGCCACGTGGGGGAAGGCGCGCAGGAAAGCCGCGAAGTGGGCACCGAAGCGGTTCAGGTCGCCGTTGTCGGAGGGATGGGCGCGGCCGTAGGCCTGCGCCAGGCCGCCGAAGAATTCTTCGCCCACCAGTTGCTGGATCACCGGATAGGCCGCGCCCAGCGTCTTGCTCCAGGTGGCGCTGAGGTTGCCGCGATACAGCGCGTAGCGGTGCTCGTTGTGTGCGCCCTTGAACAGCGCCAGCGCGGCCGGCGTCTGGCGCGCATCGAACAGCGCGCCGGCGAAGGCCTGCTGGCTGGCGGCCAGTGCCGGCGCTTGCACGTCGGCCGGAGCCTGCGCGGCCGGGTGCGGCACGTCGGCCACGGTGACGGCGGCGTATTGACGATGCAGCGCCCCGGCCTTCTCCGCCTCGCCCAGCAGCACGCCCAGCTCGGGAATATCGGTATCCCATTCGATCAGCGTCGGCAGCGCGCCGAAGCGCCGCAACGCCGCCTCGTACAGCCGCCAGACCGGCTCGGCCACGGTGTCGCCATGATGATCGATCACCGCTTCCGGCGTCACCAGATGGCCGGCCAGATGCATCTCGCCCACCATGCCGGGCCGGATCGCGGCGATCGCGGCCAGCGCGTCCTCGCCGTGGTTGCACTGGTTGACGTAGAGATTGTTAATGTCGAGCAGCAGGCCGCAGCCGGTGCGCGCCGCCAGCGCCGCCATGAACTCCGCCTCGCTCATCGCGTCCGCGTGGAAGCGCACATAGGTCGACACGTTTTCCAGCAGCAGCTGGCGCTTGAGCACGTCCTGCACCCGGCTCACGCGCGCGCACAGCAGGTCGAGCGCGGCCTGGTCCAGGGTCAGCGGAAGCAAATCGTTGAGTTGCCGGTCGCCGACGGCGCTCCAGCACAGATGTTCGGACACCAGCATGGGCTCCACGCGCTGCACCAGGGCGCACACGCGGTCGAGATGCTGTTCGGAGAAGCCGCGCGCCGAGCCCAGCCCCAGGCCGACGCCATGCAGGCTGATCGGATAATCGCGCCGCAATTGCTGCAGCACGTGCCAGTCCCAGCCGGCTTGATCGAGATAATTTTCGGTATGAACTTCGAGCCAGGCGGCGCGCGGCCGCTGCTCGATGAATTGCCGGTAATGCAGAGCCCTCAGCCCCACGCCCACGCCCGGCATCGGCTGCGCTGGACCTGGCAAGGACATGGCTCCGCGACCGGACGCGCGATTACTTGGCTGGCGCAGCGGTTTTGCCGCCGGCTTTTTCGCAGGTGCCCTTGGCCACGTATTTCCATTCGGCGGCGCCGTTGTCGGTCTTCGACTGGCCGGCGCAGGAGTGCGAACCATTGGCCGAGGCGCAATCGTTCTGGCCGGCCTTGGCGATGCCGAAGCACTTCTCTTTCTCAGCCGAGGCCGACGCGGTGGCGGCGGAAGCGGTGACGGCGGAAGCGGCGCATACGGTGGCCAGGGCGGCGGCGATCAGGGCTTGACGTTTGTTCATGGTAAGTCTCCTCAAGGATGAAGTTAGGTTGTGCAACGCAAATCGTCTGCAACTGTACGATAGTCGGCCAACGGTGGGCCGCCCTTACAGTTTTTTTTTCGGATTTTTTTTCAACACTGCCGAGCAGACGCAGCGTACCAGCAATAACGCGACTACGCATCATTCTGTTGACCGGGTTCAAATCGGGAAACTACGCCGGGCGCAGGAACGCTCCGGCACGCTGCGCACCGGGCGGCGCGCAGGACGGTAAGGCGGCGCCGGGCGGGCCGCGACGACGCCGCTCAGGCTGTCGTGTTGATCGTGTTGCCGAGGTGCGAAGGCAGGTTCGGCGCCGACGGCACCGGAGGAATCGCCTCGATCAGGGCCGCAGCGCTGGACGCCTGGATGTCCTGGGCCTTCTTCAACACCGCCACGCCGACCGCCTGCTTGGTGCCGGTGTCCGCGATCGTGGTTGCTACTTGAGCAATGCCTGAAATGTCCATGTGATCCTCCAATAAGGCGTATCACTTCTTTTACGGACGTTCTGCGGCCAACTTTAGGCGTTGGACGAAACTTTTTTCAAATAGGCCTCCAGCCAGGCCTGCACCGCCTGGGGCTGGTTCACATCCAGCCAGTCCACGCCCGGCCGCAAGTCCGCCGGCGCGGGCTGGTCGGAGGCGACCGCGATCACGCGTCCATCGTCAGGATACAGCGGCGGCTTGCCGGCCGCCGCACGGTACACCTCGAGCTTGGCCACCGGATAAGACTTGAAGCCTTCCAGCAAGGTCAGGTCGGCGGGCGCCAGGCGGTCCAGCTGCTCGTCCAGCGACGGCTCTGGCGCGCCGCGCAGCTCGCGCACGATGGCGAACCGGAACGGCGACGCCACCATCACCTCGGCCGCGCCGGCCATGCGCAGGCGCGCGCTGTCCTTCTGCGGCGGCTCCAGTTCCAGGTCGTGATGGCTGTGCTTGACGACGTTGACCTTCAGCCCGCGTGCGGCCAGGCCGGCGATGAGCACTTCCAGCAGCGTGGTCTTGCCACTGCCCGAAGTTCCCACCACGGCCAGTACGGTGCGCCCGCGCGCAGATATCTCTTGCAGCATTGCCTGTCTCCCCACAGCATCTAGTCGCCGCCATTATACGCAGCAACATCGACGCGGGCGTGACGGCATTACTCTTCGCTCAGGTCCTTGAAGCGTTCGTTGCGGGCGCCGCCCGCGCCCAGCAGCAACAAGCCGATGCAGATCAGGCCGGCGGCCTCGGCGCCGGTCTCCTGTTGCACAGACGGTGATTGTTCAGCGGCGTGGGCGCGTGGAACGGCGAAAGCGGCGGCTATCAGCAGCGGCAGCAATTTCAGGTGTTTCATCGTATTTCCCGTGCATGAATTTCAATGATGGAAAAATATCATTTCTACATGACGGGCGGATGACAGCTTTCAATACGGAACGCGGTAGCGATAGCCCTTGAAATTGAACACCGCCTCGCGCGGCTGCAGCTTCTCCAGGACCATGCCGGGAGCGACCTCCTCGCCTTCATGGCGCAGGACCTTGTCGATCAACAGCAGGCGGTCGGCCGGATTCTTGGAATAAATGTAGCCACCGACAGCAATGCGCGGAATGGAACGCTGGATCGGTTCCGGCAGGTCGCGCAGGTTCTGGACCGGCTCCTCCGACGCGGCGGCCTGCTTGGCCGGTTGCTCGACCACGGCGGCCTGCTCGGCAGGCGGCGCCGATGGATGCGGACGCGGCGCCGGCGTCACGGTCGCCACCGGCGGCGGCAAGGCGGCCGCTTGGGGCGCGTTGGCTGCCGGCGCGGCCGCCGACTGAACGTTGAGGGCCGGTGCGGCCGTTGCCGGGCCAGCCGCCATCGGTGCGTTGACGGCCTGCGCAGCCGTCCCCTGCGCAGGCGCTGGGACAGCAGCCGGCGCCACCGCTGTCGGCGCCGGCATCGGCGCAGGCGTGGCCTGCGGCATGCCTACCGGCTGTTGTGCCGGGCGCAGCAACAGGACCAGCAACACCACGACCGCCGCGCCCATCGCCAACAGAGCCAGCACGAGCGGCTTCTTCAGCATACCGCCAGCCGCCTCGCGCTCCGTCCCGTGCAAGGTCGGCGCGTGCAGCGTGGGCGCGCTGCCCAGCTGACGTTCCGCTTGCGCCTTCTTCAATGCTTCCAAAATATACGACATATTATTTCCCCGCCCCGGCGCCCACATCAGCGCGCGCCAGCAGGCGCGGCTCCTGCACACCGCCCAGCTGATACAGCCGGATGAAAGTTTTCGGACCGGCCACGCCGTCCGCCTTGAGATGCTGCTCGGTCTGGAAATCGACCAGGCGCGCGCGCAGCCCTGCGCTCAGCGGTTGATCGTCCAGCGGCTTCTTCAGCCCGTAGATCTGGGCCAGGCGCCGCGCCAGCCAATCCACGTCGGGACCGTGATCGCCGCCCGAAACCTCGTCACGCCAGCTGCGCGGCGCGCGCCAGTAGGTCGTGAACTCGCCGTCGAAGCGCGCCGCCAGCGCGTCCAGGCCGATGCGCTGCGACTTGCCGCCGGGAGCCACGATGGTCGCTCCGCCGTCGTCGATGGCCGTCAGCAGTACATAGTTGGGCGCGGTGGGATCGTCGTGCAGGGTCAACATCGCCGGGCGGTCCAGCAGACGCAACTCCGCCATCCCGCCCTTGACCTGCAGACAGCGCAGATTCAGGCGCGCCGCGGTCGGACAAGGCTCGCCGTCCGGCAGCGCCAGTCCCCAGATGGCCGCCAGCTGACGCAAGGCCGCCGCGTTGCCGCTCTGCGCGACTGTGGGCTGCGCGCCCCCCCCGCTCAATGCAGACGCGGCACCGGTGAGCGCCACCTTGGCTGCCGGCGCAGTCGCGGAACCGGCCAGCGCCGACACCGGCGCAGCCCCGGCAAGCGCCGCCTTGGAAGCCGCCTGCGCGCCCGGCAAGGCCGGCTTGACATCGCGCGCCGCCAGCTGCCAGCCCGCCACGCTGAGGATCACGCCACCCAGCACGCCGGCCGCCACCCACGGCCAGCGCGCCGCGCCGGCCCGCCCGCCCTCGCCAGCCGACGCCGCGTCAGGCCTGGCAAACACCTCGGCCGCAGCCCTGCGCAGGATGTTGCGCGTCACCTGCGGCTGGTTCTCCACATACGCGCCCAGCAACGCCCGGTCGCACAGCAGATTGATACGGCGCGGCACGCCCTTGGCCAGGCTGTGCACCAGCCCCATCAACCTGCGAGGAAACGGCGCGATCGCCGCCGCGCCCGCCACCGCCAGCCGGTGCTCGATATACGCCCCGGTCTCCGCCTCGCTCAGCGAGCCCAGGTGATAGCGCGCGATCACCCGCTGCGCCAGCTGTTCCAATTCCGGCCGCGCCACCATCGCGCGCAGCTCCGGCTGGCCGATCAGGATGATCTGCAGCAGCTTGCGCTCGCTGGTCTCCAGGTTGGTCAGCAGGCGCAGCTGCTCCAGCACCTCGGCCGACAGGTTCTGCGCCTCGTCGATGATCAGCACGTTGTTGCGGCCCTGCGCATGGCTGTCCAGCAGATAGGCGTTGATCGCGTCCACATAACCCTTCACGCTGATCCGCCCCTCCGGCGCCAGCGCGATGCCGAACTCGTCGCAGATCGACAGCAGCAGCTCCTCCACCGACAGCTTGGGATTGAAGATGTAGGCCAGCTTGCAATTGTCCGGAATCTGCTCCATGAAGCAGCGGCAAACGGTGGTCTTGCCGGCGCCGATCTCGCCGGTCAGGAGCACGAAGCCGCCGCCGCTGCCGACGCCGTACAACAGATGCGCCAGCGCCTCGCGATGGCGTTCGCTCATGAACAGGTAACGGGGATCGGGCGCGATGGAAAACGGCGACTGTTTCAGATTGAAAAAATGCGTGTACATGAAGACCCTGGCGATGCGCTACTTCAAGCGCTGGCGCACCGGCGGCGGCTGCACCGGCGGCAAGGGCTTGAACTTGGCGCAGTAAATCTTGGATTTGGTATCGAAGTAGACGATGCGGCTGGCCGGCTTGGCCTCGCGCACCGGAAACGCCGAACTATCGATTCTCGCATAATGCAGGCCGACCTGGGCAATGATGGCGCGCTCCAACGCCTCCGGCGTGGCCTCGGCCACGGCGCCGACGAAGATATAGGTGCTGGTGTCGTCGCTGACCATGACCTCGGAAATCGGCGTGCCCCACAGGCTGGCGCCGTCGGTCTTGAACCAGTAGGCGCCGCCGTCGTGCTTGTACGCCGGGCCGAACGCCTTCAGCAGATAGTCGTAGAAATACAGGTTGTCGGTCTGGTCGCGGCACAGCAGGCCGTTGCCGATGATGGTGCCGAAGGTGGTCGGCACCGACTGCGCGCCGGCCGCGCAGCAGGCGGCCGCCAGCCCGGCGGCCAGAGCGCCGCGCAGCATACCCGCAAAGGACGGCATTATAGTTTCGACAGCCAGGAGCGGTTGGCGCTGATGCGCGCCTTGGCGGTGGCCGGAAGGGCTTCGTAACAGCCAGGATATTGTTTCAAAGCGCTTTCCCGAATTTCCTTCTGCAAGCCGTTAATCAAAAAAATATACAGCACCGAGCCATCCTCGGTATTTTTGGTTCCCATATATCTGATCATGTGTACTCCCTTGATCCGCACAGGTATTCCCCGGCAATACATGCTGGCACCCATTATGACATTTAACGGCTGCGCCGGGCCGAAGTTGAATCACGGTTCACCACCGATATTTTGCAGCTGATCCCCCCGTTACGCGCGTCCGTCCCATTCCGCGCGCCGCCGGGCGGCAATTGTCTTATCGTTCAATCCTCGCCACTTCCCATCACTGAGAACAATATGAAGCAGACGATCCAACACACCGCGCTAGTCTCCGCCCTGCTGCTGGCAGCGCTGGCCGGCACCGCCGCCCAGGCCGACACCAAACAGGACGACAGCACCGGCACCGAAACGCGCACCGTCGCAGCCTTCAGCAAGCTCGCCATCAGCGGCCCATTCCGCGTGATCGTCACGGCGCAGCCGGGCAACACCATCGAGCTGTCCGGCCTGCGCCGCCAGTTCGCCGACATCGAAACCTCGGTCAGCGGCGACACCCTCACCGTGCGCCAGCCGCGCACGAAAAGCAAGGGCTGGACCTTCAATTTCAGCTGGGGCAAGGACAACAAGCCGCCGATGACCATCCGCATCAGCGCGGCCGGCCTGAAGAGCCTACGCAACTCCGGCAGCGGTGACGTTGATCTGCAACAGTTCCAGGGGCAACAATTGACCTTGACCTCGGAAGGCCCCGGCGACGTGCACGCCAGCGGCAGCGTGCGCGAGCTGACCGTCGAGGCCTCCGGCAGCGGCGACCTCGACCTGCGCACGCTCAAGGCGGCCAGCCTGAACCTGACCATGAGCGGCCCCGGCGACGTCAGCGCCGGCGGCATGACGCAGGACGTCAACCTGTCGGTCACCGGGTCGGGCGACCTCGACCTCGACGACCTGCACGCCAACAAGATCAACGCCTCGATGCACGGGCCGGGTTCGGTGTCGCTGCAGGGGGCGGCCAAGGAAATCCGCGCCGAGATCGCCGGTTCGGGCGACCTCGAGGCGTGCGCGCTCAACACCGAGGCGGCCAGCGCCATGCTGCACGGCCCCGGCGAAGCCTGCCTGTCCGGCGCCATCAAGAAATTCGACGCCGAGGTACACGGCTCGGGCGACCTGACCGTGCGCGGCCTGATGGCCCCGAGCGCGCGCGCCCTGCTCAGCGGGCCGGGCAATATGAACCTGTCGGGCAGCGTGGGCGTGCTCAGCGCGGAAGTGAGCGGCTCTGGGGATCTGGAAGGGCAGGCGCTGCAGGTGGCGCGCGCGGTCACGCGCAGCCGGGGGCCGGGCAACATCATCCTGAACAAGGTCAGCGACGCGCTCGACGCCGAGCTCAGCGGATCAGGCGACCTCAGCGCCACCACCGCCTGCAAGAACGTCAAGCTCAACATGCACGGCCCGGGCGAAGTCAAGCTCGAAGGCAAGACCGACACGCTGGTCGCGCAGCTGAGCGGCTCGGGCAGCTTGCACGCGCGCCAATTGTGGACCAGCCAGGCCGACGTCCACGTCAGCGGCCCCGGCAACGCCACCGTCAACGTCGCCGACAAAACCGTCACCTACGACCGCAAAAGCACCAAATAAAATTGGGGTCAAGTCTGACATTCGGACACGAGCTCTGCTGTAAGCGCGCGCTTACAGCAGAGCTCGTGTCCGAATGTCAGACTTGACCCCAAAGTTGCTTGCCCCAAAGTTGTTTAATCGAAGCAGAGGCGCTTCTTGGTGGCGGCGATCAGTTTGGCGTCGTACGGATGCAGGTTTTCGATGAACAGCAGCTCCGTCTCGTCCGGCTCCTCCAGGCACATCGCCAGCATCATCGGGCCATCCTCCATCCGGCCCAGGAAGTGCTTGGGCCAGCGATTCTTGCGGTTCGCCTTCATCACTTCCATCCCCAGCTTGGCCAGCGGCGCCTTCACGCCGGCAGCCAACGCTTCCTTCTGCCAGTCGTCCCAGTAATCGTTCATCATCTTGCCTTCAAAAGTGCACTAAAGCCATAGTGTACTCCCTCGGCCCCCTTCCCTACCAAAACCAGACCAAAGTGGCATGCAAATGCGACACCGGACCAGTTGCGCCAAAAACCGGCAATCACCAATAAAAACAAGTACTTACAAATACATTCCAAGTCAACAACGCAAGTCCACTTCAATATTTTTTAATACCAGTTAAATACCTGTTGACAAGCTGGTTTGCCTGCCCATATAGTGCCCTCAACACGGGGCATCCCGGCACAGCATTCTCGGATAATCATGATCGACTTTTTAATCGGCGTTGACGGCGGCGGCACCGGCACCAGGGTGCGCCTGGCGCGCATCGACGGCATGGAACTGGCCGAAGGCGTCAGCGGCCCGTCCGGCCTGATACACGGCATCGCCAACGCCTGGGCCTCGGTCGAGGACGCGGCCGGCATGGCCTTCCGCGCCGCCGGCATCGACTTCCCCGCCAGGGACACCATCGCCATCGGCCTCGGCCTGGCCGGCGTGCACAACCGCGCTTGGGCCGCCGAGTTCGTCGCGGCCAATCCCGGCTACGCCCGCGTGGCGCTGGAATCGGATGGCCACACCACCGTGCTGGGCGCCCACCGCGGCCAAGCCGGCGCCATCATCGCGCTCGGCACCGGCAGCGTCGGCGAGATCCGGCGCGCCGACGGCGTCCACGTCGAAGTGGGCGGCTGGGGCTTCCCGGCCGGCGACGAAGCGAGCGGCGCCTGGATCGGCCTGCGCGCCGCCAACCATATGCAACAGGTGCTGGACGGCCGCGTGCCGGCCAGCGCCTTCAGCGCCGACCTGGCGCAAGCCTGCGGCGACGGCCGCGACGCGCTGCAAAACTGGCTGGCCAAGGCCAACCAGACCGCCTACGCGCAACTGGCGCGCGTCGTGCTGCAGCACGGCGAATCGAACGACACCGCGCGCGCCATGCTGCTCGAGGCGGGACGCCAGGTGGAACTGATGGCCAGCGCGCTCGACGCCGCCGGCCAGTTGCCGATCGCGCTGTGCGGCGGGCTGGCGGCGCCGTTGCGCCCCTACCTGCCGGTGTCGATGTTGAAGCGGATCGTCACGCCGCATGGCGATTCCGCGGCTGGCGCGCTGCGGCTGATCCAACAACGCCTGAAGGAGTAAGCCCGTGCTAGCCCAGTTGAGCGATTTCCAGCCCGATGCCGACAGCGACACCCCGCTCTACATGCAGCTGGCGAACAAGCTGTCCGACGGGATCGCCGCCGGCGACTGGCGCGCCAACGAGGCCCTGCCGTCCGAGCGCGTGCTGTCGGACATGCTGCACATCTCGCGCGTGACCGCCCGCAAGGCGATCGACATGCTGTGCGAGCGCGGCATGCTGACCCGCAAGCGCGGCTCCGGCACCTACATCACGCCCAAGCTGGAGCAGCCCTTGTCGCGCCTGACCAGCTTTTCCGAGGAGCTGCGCGAGCGCGGCTTCAACGCCGGCTCGCGCTGGCTGCAGCGCGACATCGGCATCGCCTCGCCGGTGGAGCTGCTCTCGCTTGGCCTGTCGCCCAACATGCCGGTGGCGCGCCTGAAGCGCCTGCGCACCGCCGACGACGTGGTGATGGCGATCGAGACCACCACCATCCCGGCCCAGTACATGCCCAATCCGCACAGCGTCACCGATTCGCTGTACGGCTACCTGGAGGCCAACGGCACCATCCCGATGCGCGCGCTGCAGCACATCCGCGCCGTCAACGCCAGCGCCGAGCAGGCGCGCCTGGCCAATATCCCCGCGGGTGCCGCCATGCTGCACATCACCCGCGTCAGTTATCTCGACAACGGCGCGGCGGTGGAACTGACCCACTCGTATTGCCGCAGTGATTATTATGAATTCGTAGCGGAGTCGCGCAGATGAGCAGTGCAATCCAAGGCAATATCCTGACGTCGGCGGGCTGGGTCCGCGGCGAGATCACCTTCAGCGACCGCATCGCCGCCATCCACGGCAGCAGCACCGACCCGTCCCAAAACGAAGACGCCTATATCCTGCCTGGCTTTATCGACCTGCACGTGCACGGCGGCGGCGGCAAGGATGTGATGGAGGGCGGCGACGCGGTCCACACCATCGCCGCCATCCACGCGAAGCACGGCACCACCAGCATGCTGGCCACCACGATGACGGCGCCGCCGGAAGACATCGACCTGGCGCTGCAGGGCATCGGCAAGGCCGCCGCCCAACGCGGCAAGGGCGAGGCGCGCGTGCTGGGCGTGCACCTGGAGGGACCGTTCATCAACTCCGGCAAGCTGGGGGCGCAGCCGCCGTACGCGCGCACCGCCAAGCTGGCCGACGTCGAGCGCCTGGAGGCGATCGCGCCGATCAAGTTGATCACCGTGGCGCCGGAAATCGGCGGCCACCTGGCGCTGGTGCGCGAGCTGTCCGACGCCGGCATGCGGGTGCAGATCGGCCACACCCTCGGCAGCTACGAGGACGGCGTGGCCGCGCTGGAGCACGGCGCGCACGGCTTCACCCACCTGTTCAACGCCATGACCGGCCTGCACCACCGCGAGCCCGGCATGGTCGGCGCCGCGCTGGCCCACGCGCAGTACGCCGAATTCATTCCCGACCTGCTGCACGTGCACCCCGGCGCCATCCGCACCGCGCTGCGCTGCATCCCGCAGCTGTACTGCGTGACCGATTCGACCGCCGCCACCGGCATGCCGGACGGCGAGTACATGCTGGGCCGCCACACCGTCATGAAGTGCATGGGCGGCGTGCGCCTGCCCGACGGCACGCTGGCCGGCAGCACCCTCACCATGGACCAGGCGCTGCGCAACCTGGTCGGACTCGGCCTCGATCTGGCGGATGCCTCGGCACGGGTCTCAACGTATGCGGCCGATTATCTCGGCCTGCAAGAGCGGGGCCGCCTGGCCCCCGGCGCCTACGCCGACTTCGTGGTGCTCGACCGTGACCTGAATCTCAAAGCCGTCTATATCGAAGGAGAATTGTTGTGACCTCAATGATGTTGAAAGAAGCCCTGTCCGCCGCTGATTGCGTAGCCCTGCAGCTGGCCAGCGATGGAGACCGTTACGCGGAGCTGGGCCGCAAATTGAGGAGCACGTCCTTCTCGACCGCGCTGACCATCGCGCGCGGCAGCTCGGACCACGCCTGCGCCTACGCGGCCTACCTGATCATGGCGCGCCTGGGCCGCGTGGTGGCCTCGCTGCCGATGTCGCTGGTCACCTTGAACAAGTCGCCGCTGATCACCCGCGACACCTTGGCGATCTCGATCTCGCAGTCGGGCCAGAGCCCGGACGTGGTCGAGCCGATCCGCTATTTCCGCGACGGCGGCGCCACCACCATCGCGCTGGTCAACGACATCGACTCGCCGCTGGCGCACGCCGCCGAATGGGCGATCCCGCTGCGCGCCGGCAAAGAGCAGAGCGTGGCCGCGACCAAGAGCTTCATCACCAGCATGGTGGCGGGCGCGCGCCTGGTGGCCGCGTGGCAGAACGATCCGGAACTGCTGGCCGGCCTGGAAGCGCTGCCCGATTCGCTGCGCGCGGCGACCAAGGAAGACTGGACCTCGGCCATCGAAGTGCTGGCGCCGGCCCGCAACATCATGGTGGTGGGACGCGGCATCAGCTTCCCGGTGGCGCTGGAGGCGTCGCTGAAATTCAAGGAAACCTCGGCGCTGCAGGCGGAAGCCTTCAGCGGCGCGGAGATCAAGCACGGCCCGATGGCGCTGATCGAGGAAGGCTATCCGCTGGTGATCTTCGCCACCCGTGGCCCGACGCAGGCAAGCCTGCTGCAGCTGGCGTCCGAGATGCGCGGCCGCGGCGCGCGCGTGCTGCTGGCCGCGCCGGCCGACGTGGCCGAGCGCGACCTGACACTGCCGGTGGCGGCCACGCCGGACCTGGACCCTATCGTGGCGATCCAGGCCTTCTACGTGATGGCGGCCCAGCTGTCGGCCGCACGCGGCATGGACCCGGACGCGCCGCGCCACCTGAGCAAAGTCACCAAGACCAACTAAGAGCAATGCCGCACGCAAAACCGTCATCCTCGCGCACGCGGGGATCCATACTGAAGCGGCGTGCCCGCTCGGCATGGATCCCCGCCTGCGCGGGGATGACGGCGGCGGTGCTGGCGATGTCCGCCGCCCTCGCGGCGCCCCCCGAAAAAATCGAATTCTGGACCTTCAGCATGAAGCCCAAGTTCACTCCCTACTTTGAGACGCTGGTGAAAAACTACGAAGCCGGCAATCCGGAAGTGAAGGTGGAATGGGTCGACTTCCCGTGGGACGTGATCCAGACCAAGCTGGTGACGCGCATCGTCGCCGGCACCCCGCCCGCGCTGGTCAACCTGAATGTACCCTGGGCCGACGAATTCGCCCGCGACGGCCTGCTCGCACCGGTCGACGCCCTGCTAGGCGACGCCCGCCCGCGCTACCTTCCCAGCACGCTGGAGGACCTGCGCTTCGGCGGCAAGACCTACGGCTTCCCGATGTACAGCAACGTCGCCGTCATCGCCTACAACACGCAGATTTTCAAAGCCGCCGGCATCCCGCACGCGCCGCGCGACCTGGACGAGCAGCTGCTGTTCGCGCGCCGGATCGCCGCCCGCACCGGCAAGGCCGGCCTATGCCCCGCGCTGTCCAAGATCGACGGCCTGATGATGCAGCAAGGCCTGCCCGTGATCCGCGACGGCAAGGCGGTGTTCAACTCCCCCGCCCACATCGCGCTGATCGCCAAGCTGGCCGAGACCTACAAGGCCGGCGGCCTGCTGAAGGACGCGCTGTTCGCCGAGGATAACTTCCCGGCCGCGATCGACGCCTACAAGGGCGGCCGCCTCGGCATGCTGCTGGCGCCACCGACGGCCGTCAAGCGCATCGAGAGCGACGCCAGGGATATCTACGCCATCACCGACGTCGCCCCCGCGCCGCTGGGCCCCACCGGCATCGCCGACGGCGGCTGGTTGATCCACTTCGCCGTGCCGAAGAACGTCGACGCGAAGCTGCTGCCGGCGGTCGGCAAGTTCGCCCGCTACCTGACCAACGACGCCAACCAGTTGGCCTTCGCCAAACAGGCCAGCGTGTATCCGGCGATGGCGCAGGCGGCGAACGATCCTTTCTTCACCACCGTGCCGCCGGGCGCCGGCGCCGCCGAAAAGGCCGTATCCGCAGGCGCCGTGTCGATGCCGCATTCACACACGCTGTACGTGGCCGGCATCACCGACTACGATGAACTGCGCCGCTACCTGGTGAAGGCCGTCGAAGCCGGCGTCACCGGCAAGCAGGACGTCAAGCAGGCGCTGGACCAGGCGGTGGCGATCTGGAACAAGAAACTCTCCGCGCAGCGGAGCCGCTAAGATGGACCGCGCCACCACCTCCGTCGTTCCCGCGCAGGCGGTGGTGCGCCACCGCGCAACCCATGCCGAGCCTGAGCGGACAGGTTCTATGGATTCCCGCGTGCGCGGCGGTCCGCCGATGCGGAATGACGGCGCTGGCGTTGACGGCGCGCGCCACGCAAATCTCACCGCCTGGCTGTTCCTCGCCCCCGCGCTGGCGCTGCTGGCGGTGTTCTCATTCTGGCCGGTGGCCTTCGGCTCCTTCCTGGCCTTCACCGACTACAGCCTGATACGCGAAACCCACTGGGTCGGCCTGGACAACTTCCGCTACATCTTCGACAACGAGATGTTCGTCACCGGACTGAAAAACTCGCTGGTGTTCCTGCTGATGGTGCCCTTCGTGCAGATCGGCGCCCTGGGCCTGGCGGTGCTGGTCAACAACCAGCTGCCCGGCATCCGCTACTTCCGCGCCGCCTTCTACGTGCCGGTGGTGACCACGGTCTCGGTGGTCGGCATCATGTGGGGCTTCATGTTCCACGAACAGGGCGCGCTCAATTACGTGCTGACGACGATGCGGCTGGTCGGCGCGCCGGTCGGCTGGCTCTCCAACGACAGCCTGGCGCTGTTCGCCATCATGTTCGTCACGCTGTGGCGCGGCCTTGGCTGGTACATGGTGATGTACCTGGCCGCGCTGCAGGCCGTCCCCGCCGACATGCAGGAAGCGGCAATCCTCGACGGCGCCAACCGCTGGCAGCGTTTCTGGCGCATCACCGTGCCGATGCTGCGCCCCACCATCATGGTCTGCTCCATCCTGTCGGTGCTGGCCGCGCTCAAGGCCTACCAGGAAGTGGACGTGCTGACCCAGGGCGGCCCGATGAACTCCACCTTCACCGGCTTGTACTACGCCTACGACCAGGGCCTCAAGCACCTCAAGCTGCCGCGCGCGCTGGCCGCCAGCTTCGTCATGTCCATCTTCTGCATCGGCATCGCCCTGCTCTGCCTGCGCTACATAAAACCCAAGCACCGATGATGAAGACCGCCGCCCACTACCTGCTGCTCTGCGCGATCGCGGTCGTCTGCGTGTTCCCGTTCTGGTGGACGCTGGTGACGGCCATCTCCACCGAGGGCAACATCTTCGCCTTCCCGCCGACCTTCTGGCCGAAGCAGCCGTCGTTCGACAACTTCATCGAAGTGTTCAAGGCGATCCCGATCTGGTCCTTCTTCCGCAACTCGATCCTGATCGCCGCCTGCACCGTGTTCTGGAAGCTGGCGCTGTGCTCCGCAGCGGCCTACCCGCTGGCGCGCATGCGCTTCAAGGGCCGCAAGCTGGTGTTCGGCCTGATCCTCGCCACGCTGGTGCTGCCGTCCGAGGTGAACTTCCTGGTCAACTTCATCACCGTGACGAAACTGAGCCTGGTCGACACCTACACCGGCGTGATCCTGCCCAACGTGGTCACGGCGGTGGCCATCCTGCTGCTCAAGCAAGCCTTCGAGGAAGTGCCGCAGGATCTGATCGACGCCGCCCGCGTCGACGGCGCCTCCGAGTGGACCATCTTCAGCAGGATCATGCTGCCGCTGATCGCGCCGTGGCTGGCGACGGTCGGCATCCTGACGGCGGTCGAGGCCTGGAACGAATACATCTGGCCATCCATCGTGATGAGCAAACCCGACGAATTCCCGCTGTCGGTCGGCGTGCTGTATTTGCGCGGCACCTTTGGCAGCAGCACGCGCGTGATCGCCGCCGGCACCATATTGACCATCCTGCCCACGCTGGCAGCCTTCCTATTTACCCAACGATTCTTCATGCGTGGCATGGACGGAGCTGTGAAATGACCCCAACCCAAAACGACCTTAGAAAACTCGCCGGACAACTGATCATGATCCGCTTCCCCGGCACCGTGCTCGATGCCGCCACCGCGGACTTCATCCAGGCCAACGGCATCCGCGCGGTCTGCCTGTTCCGCGGGAACATGACCGACTCCGAGCAGCTGGCCAAGCTGACCGCCGACCTGCGCGCGGTGATGGGCCCCGAGTCGCTGATCGCCATCGACCAGGAAGGCGGCGCCGTGGTGCGCTCCACCTGGGTGCCGGCGCCGCCGGCCGCCATGGGCCTGGGCGCCGCCGACGACACCGACCTGGCCCGCCGCACCGGCGCCGCCGTGGCGCGCGCGGTCAAGGCGCTGGGCTTCAACTGGAACTTCGCGCCGGTGCTGGACCTGAACAACAACCCGGACAACCCGGTGATCGCCGAGCGCTCCTTCGGCGCCGATCCGAAGCGCGCCACCGAGCTGGCGATGGCCTGGATGGCCGGCAGCCACGCGGAGGGCGTGGCCTGCTGCGTCAAGCACTTCCCCGGCCACGGCGACACCAACGTCGATTCGCACCGCGCCCTGCCGACCGTGAACAAGCCGCTGGAGGAACTGGCGCAGTTCGAGTTCGCGCCGTTCCGCATGGCGGCCGGCCAGGCGCCCGCCATGATGACCGCGCACATCGTCTACCCGACGCTGGACGCCGACAACCCGGCCTCGCTGTCGCGCCGCATCCTGCACGACCTGCTGCGCGACGAATGGCAGTACAAGGGCATCGTCATCACCGACGGCATGGACATGCACGCCATCGCCGGCCGCTACGGCGTGGGCAACGCCGCCGTGCGCGCGCTGACC
>Ga0308157_10004032_pt1 | contig 20150 bp, 18 predicted proteins | sample PhyBR1_FD_201035 | JGI IMG/M metagenome (GOLD analysis project Ga0308157, IMG submission 201035) | Phyllosphere microbial communities from UC Gill Tract Community Farm, Albany, California, United States - DLSLB.R1 | ecosystem: Host-associated > Plants > Phyllosphere > Unclassified | place: USA...
GTGAAGCGGGTGCGGTCGCGGTTGTAGACGATGACGCCGAACTTCACGCTCTTGCAGACCTGTTCCACATGGGCGATCAGGCCTTCCTGGCTAGCCTCGGTCAGGTAGTGGGGCAGCAGCAGGATGCCGTGGGCACCCAGGCGTTCGGCTTCCTGGGCGTGGGCGATGGCGGTGCGGGTCGGGCCGCCGGCGCCGGCAATGATGGGCACCTTGCCGCGGCAGGTGTCCACGGCGGTCTTGATGATCTGGCCGTATTCCTCGCCGTACAGCGAGAAGTATTCACCGGTGCCGCCGGCGGCGAACAGTGCGCTGGCACCGTAAGGGGCCAGCCACTCGAGACGTGCGGCATAGCCCTTGGCATTGAAGTTGCCCTGGGCGTCGAAGTCCGTCACGGGGAAGGACAGCAGGCCGGAGCTCATCACGTCTTTGAGGTCTTGGGGAGTCATGGTCATCCTTGAAAAAGCAGACAAAAAGATCTGGCAGCTCAATCGAGCTGCAGTTGCGCGGTTTGCACCACGGTGCGCCAGCGGGCACGCTCGGCGTTGAAGAACTTGTCGGTTTCGGTCGGGGTCATGGTGACCACCTCGGCGCCCTGGCCGGTCAGGCGGGCACGGACTTCAGGGGAGCGGATGGCGGTCAGCAGCACCTGGTTCACGCGCTGCACCACGGCTTCCGGTGTCTTGGCCGGCAGGACCACGCCCTGCCAGGTGCCGGAGGCAAAGCCCTGGGCCCCTTGTTCCGCCAGGGTGGGCACATCGGCAATCAGCGGCATGCGGGTGCTCTTGGAAATGCCCAGCAGCTTGAGCTTGCCGCTTTGCACATGCGGGTAGGTGGCCAACATGCCGTTCATCAGCACCTGGGTCTGGCCGGCCACGGTGTCCTGCACCGATTGCACGCCGCCCTTGTACGGCACATACACCCATTTGGCGCCGGTGAGGCGGGCCAGCTCCACGCCCGCCAGATGGGGGGCGCTGCCGTTGGCGGTGACGGCGAAATTCAGGTCCTGCTTCTTGGACAGTGCGACCAGCTCCTGCAGGTTGCTGGCCTGCACCGAGGGGTGGACGACCAGCATGTGGGGCGAGTAGGCCAGCATGGCGGCGCCACGCAGGTCCTTGGACGGGTCGAAGCTGAGCTTGGTGTAGACCGCCGGGGAAATGGCCAGGGCCCCCAGGTCGCAGAGCAGCCAGGTGTAGCCATCGGGCTGTGCACGGGCGACGAATTCCGCGCCCAGATTGCCGTTGGCGCCGGGCTTGTTTTCAATCACTACGGTCTGCTTCAGTTCCTGCGAAATCAGCTGGCCGATGGAGCGGGCAATGATGTCGGAGCTGCCGCCTGGCGGGTAGGGCACCACCAGCCGGATCGGCTTGCTGGGCCAGTTATCGGCAGCCAGCAAAGGGCTTGCCAGCAGGCTGGCTGCTGTCAGTGCCAGCAGTGAGCGCAGAACGCGAGAGCGACGGACCATGGTGCTTGTCTCCTTTTTGTGGTCAGTCATCATACAACTCAAGACGGTGTGCTTCCAAGCGGTTTGGTACTAGGGGAAACACGGAATCGGCGGGGGTGCAGCGGGACGGGGCGCGCAGACGGGGCTGCGGGCGGCGTGCACCGTCCGGTGTGGTCTGCGGGTCAGGCGTCGGTGGGCAGGTTGGCGGCCTGGCTCAGGCGCTGGGCCAGGCGCAGGCGTTCGCGCGAATTGGTCAGGTGGATGCGCATGGCAGCGCGGGCCGAGTCCGCATCCTGGCGCTCGATGGCGGAAAAGATTTCCTCATGCTCCCGGTTCACGCGGCGCAGATAGTCGGGGTCGCGTGGGGAGGTGTGGATGGAGGTGATGCGGTTGCGCGGAATCAGCAGGGTGCCGAAGTGTTCCAGGATGTCCCGGAAGTAGCGGTTGCCGGTGGCCTGGGTGATGCTCAGGTGGAAGGCCAGGTCATGCTCCACCGTGTCGTTGCCCTGTGCAAAATGGAATTCAAAGGCCTGCAGCGCTGCGCGCATGGCCTCCAGGTCCTGCGGCTGGCGGCGTTGCGCCGCCAGGCCTGCGGCCTCGGTTTCCAGGCTGATGCGCAGCTCCAGCACGGCCAGCACGTCGACCGATTCGCTGAGTTCGTGGGCGCTGAGCACGGGGCCCGGGTTGTGCTGGGCTGGCAGCACAAAGGTGCCGATGCCGTGGCGGGTCTCAACCAGGCCTGCCGCCTGCAACTTGGACAGCGCTTCGCGGACCACGGTGCGGCTGACATCGTAGCTGCGCACCAGTTCGGACTCGGTGGGCAGCTTGTCGCCCTCGCGCAGCAGGCCCTGCCGGATCTTGTGGCCGAACTCCTCCGACAACAGGCTGGCCAGGTTGCGGCTGCCGCGCCCGGCCTTGCTGCGCAGGGCGGCGCCCTCTGGCAGAACCGAAGGGGGGGAGGCTTGGGGTAATTCCGATGTCAGGCTGCGCATGGCCATGATGATAATCGTTTTATGTTGTATGACAACGTACTACATGGCCGCGCCATCCGGCGTGCCGCAGGGCCGTGATGGACCGGACCCTGGCGTGCAGCACCGGGCGTGCGAACACACAGGCCGGTCAGGCCGCACTTCTTCTTTGTGAATGGAAAGATTCTGATGGGGCAAGCTCTCTATATCCGCATGCATGCGCAAGACAATGTGGCGATTGTCGTGAACGACGGCGGTTTGCCTGCGGGGACGGTGTTTGACGACGGCCTGACCCTGGTGCAGAAGGTGCCGCAGGGCCACAAGGTGGCGCTGGTGGACCTGGCCAAAGGCGCGGCGGTGCGGCGCTACAACGTCACCATCGGCTATGCCAGCCAGGATCTGCCGCGCGGCAGCTGGGTGAACGAGCAGGTGCTGCAGATGCCGGATGCCCCCGAACTGGAAGGCCTGCCCATGGCCACGGTGCGCCCCGACCCGCTGCCGCCGCTGGAGGGCTACACCTTCGAAGGCTATCGCAACGCCGATGGTTCGGTGGGGACGCGCAACATCCTGGCCATCACCACCACGGTGCAATGCGTGGCGGGGGTGGTCGATGTGGCGGTGCAGCGCATCAAGGCGGAACTGCTGCCCCGGTATCCGCAGGTCGATGACGTGGTCGGGCTGGAACACACCTACGGCTGCGGCGTGGCTATCGATGCACCGGATGCGGTGATCCCGATCCGGACCCTGCGCAACATCAGCCGCAACCCGAATTTCGGGGACGAGATCATGGTGGTCAGCCTGGGCTGCGAAAAGCTGCAGCCCGAGCGCCTGCTGCCCGCCGAAGCCCCGCTGCGGCCCATGCCGCACCCGGGCGCGGCACCCGCGGCCGGGGCTGCTCCTGCTCCTGCGTCTGTGCTGGATGTGGTCTGCCTGCAGGCGGAGGAGCACACCGGCTTCATGAGCATGATCGACAGCATCGTGCGCCAGGCCGATGTACACCTGCAGCGGCTCAACCGGCGCCGCCGCGAGACGGTGCCGGCCAGCGAGCTGGTGGTGGGCGTGCAGTGCGGCGGCAGCGATGCGTTCAGCGGCGTCACGGCCAATCCGGCCGTGGGCTTTGCCTCCGACCTGCTGGTGCGTGCCGGTGCCAGCGTGATGTTTTCCGAGGTGACCGAAGTGCGCGACGGCATCGACCAGCTGACCGCACGGGCCAGCAGCCCCGCCGTGGCCCAGGCCATGGTGGACCAGATGGCCTGGTACGACGCCTATCTGGCGCGTGGCCGGGCGGACCGCAGCGCCAACACGACCCCCGGCAACAAGAAGGGCGGCCTGTCCAACATCGTGGAAAAGGCCATGGGCTCCATCGTCAAGTCAGGGTCCGCGCCCATCAGCGGGGTGCTGGCGCCCGGCGAGAAGCTGCAGCAAAAAGGGCTGATCTATGCCGCCACTCCGGCCTCCGACTTCATCTGCGGCACCTTGCAGCTGGCGGCCGGCATGAATCTGCACATCTTCACCACCGGCCGCGGCACGCCCTATGGCCTGGCAGCCTGCCCGGTGATCAAGGTCGCCACGCGCAGCGATCTGGCGCGCCGCTGGCACGACCTGATGGACGTGAATGCCGGGCGCATCGCCGAGGGCAGCGAGACCATCGAGAGCCTGGGCTGGGAGCTGTTCCACCTGATGCTGGAGATCGCCAGCGGCAAGAAGACCTGGGCCGAGCACTGGAAGCTCAGCAACGCGCTGGTGCTGTTCAACCCGGCCCCTGTGACCTGAGAGCGAGCCGGGCAGCGCGTTCCGGCCCCGCTGAACCCCTGCACGCCGGAATCCACCGGCGGCATTTTTACCAAGGAGACAACTCATGCAACGTCGACAGCTTTTGAAGGCGGCCGCTGCCCCGCTGGTGCTGGCGGGCCTGCCCGCTGCGGTCCAGGCCCAGGGCAATTGGCCCGCCGCAAAGAACATCACCTACATGGTGCCGTTTGCCACCGGTGGCACCACCGACACCCTGGGCCGCCTGATTGCCCAGCAGCTGGGCCCGGCGCTGGGCACCACGGTGATCGTGGAAAACCGCGGCGGCGCCGGCGGCAGCGTCGGTTCGGAACTGGCGGCACGGGCCCAACCCGACGGCTACACGCTGCTGGGCGGCACCATCAGCTCGCATGCCATCAACATCAGTCTGTATCCCAAGCTGGGCTATGACCCGGTGAAGTCCTTCACCCCCATCACCCTGATCGGCACCAACCCGCTGGTGCTGGTGGTGGCCGCCAACAGCCCCTACAAGAGCCTGCAGGACGTGCTGGAAGCCGCCAAGAAACGCCAGGGCGGGCTGTCGTCGGCATCGGCCGGTGCCGGCACATCGCAGCATCTGGCGCTGGAGATGCTGGGCTGGAAGTCCGGTGTCAAGTTCACCCACGTGCCCTACAAGGGCAGCGGCCCGGCCATCCAGGACGTGATGGGCGGGCAGGTGGACATGATGTTCGACACCACGGTGGTGGCGGCCCCGCACATCCAGAGCGGCAAGCTGCGTGCGCTGGCCGTGACATCCAAGCAGCGCCTCGAGGCACTGAAGGACGTGCCCACCGTCGCCGAGTCGGGCGTCAGCAGCCTGGCCAATTTCGAGGTCACCTCCTGGCAGGCGCTGTTTGCCCCCTCCGGCACACCGGATGCCATCGTGCAGAAGCTGCACCAGGAAGTGGCCAAGATCATTGCCACGCCCGACATGAAGGCCCGCCTGAAAACCATGGGCATGGAGCCATCCACCCTGAGCCCGGCGCAGATTGCCGAATTCCAGAAGACGGAAGTGGCGAGATGGGCCGCCGTCATCAAGGAAGCCAAGGTGAAGGTGGACAGCTAAGCCACCACAGGGGGACGAGGCGCCTCCTGCGGCCCGTCGAGGCCCGGGCGTCCGCTGCTGCCGTGGGGCACCGGGACACCGCTGCCGGTGCCGCAGCAAGCACAGGCTGGGGCGATCCCGTGTCGCCCCGCCGGGGGCTTGCCTACAATGTCGCCATGCGCCCCCTTGCCCCTCATGCATTGCACCGTTGGACCCGTTGGGTGCTGGCGGCATGGCTGTGTGTGGCCTTGGGCGCTGCGCTGTCACCCCTGGCCCGGGCGCAGGCCGGGGCGGGCGCGCTGGAGCCGCTGTGCGGCCTGGACGGTGCACGGCACTGGGTGGCCAGCCCGGCAGCGCAGCTGCTGGGTGACGATGCCGCGGCCACCGGGCACGGCCTGGATTGCCCGCTGTGCCTGCCGCTGCTGGCACCACCACCGCCCGTTGCCGGCCAGCCCGCCGCGCTGGCGCCGGGCATGGCCCCACCAGCGGGCCTGCGCTCCATTCCCTGGGTCTACCGCGTTGCCGCCGCGCTGCCGGCCAGAGGGCCGCCGCATTCCTGAGCCATTACCGCAACCCGCGCCGCTCCCATCCGCCGGGATGGCGTGCACTGCCACTCACCCTGAAAGGCAGGCCGCGGCGCAGTGACTTTTGTCTGCAGAGGTGCGTGCACCACGGTGCCGCAGCGTACCCTGCGTTCCCTGTTTGGAGCTTTTGAATGTTTGCAACCTCTTTGACCCGCCGCGTGGCCCTGGCCGCCGGCCTGCTGGCTACCACCTCCCTGGCCTGGAGCCACGCCGATGCCGCCCATGTGACGGCGGAAAATGCCTGGGCCCGTGCCAGCGTGCCGGGGCAGCAGGCCACGGGCGCTTTTGTGCGCCTGACCGCCAAGGAGCCGCTGCGCCTGGTCGGCGTGGAAACCTCGGTCGCCGCCGTGGCCGAAGTGCACGAGATGAAGATGGAAGGCGATGTGATGCGCATGCGCGCCATCGACAGCCTGGACCTGCCCCAGGGCGTGGCCGTGGAACTCAAGCCCGGCGGCTACCACATCATGCTGCAGCAGCTCAAAGCCCCGCTGCTCAAGGACACGCAAGTGCCCATCACCCTGGTGTTCAAGGACGGCAAGGACGCCGTCTCGCGCCTGAGCCTGCAGGTGCCGGTGCAGGCCATGGCCCCCAAGGGCGCCGCGGCAGCGCCGGCGGGCCATGCCGGCCACGGCGGGCACCTGCATTGAACGGGTGCCCCCTTGGCAGCGCGGATTGCTGCAGCCAGGGTGGGGTACCCAAGAAAAAGGGGCTGCGGCCCCTTTTTGTTTGTGTGCAGTTTCAGTGGTCCTGCTGTTCGGCAGGGTTGGCCAGCACCGGCTGGTTGGCCGTAGGGCGTTGCATGGCCAGCAGCTCGCGCTTGGTGGACTGGATGTGTTCTTCCAGGTACTGGACCACGGTCGCGGTGTCATGGCGGCGGCAGGCGGCCACGATCTTGTAGTGGTCTGACTGCGGTCCTTCCTTGCCCGTGGCCTGCGAGATCAGCACATGGGTGTAGCGGTCGGTGTTCAGGCAGAACTCTTCGATCAGCTGGTGCAGGCGACGGTTGTTGGAGGCTGCCGACAGGGCCAGGTGGAAGCGTCTGTTGTATTCACCCCACGCCTGCGCCGTGGTAGCGGCGTCGTAGGCCGCCAGGATCTGCTCCATGGCCTGGAAGTCGCGTTCCACCATGTTCGGCACGCCCAGCTTGGCGGCGTGGCATTCCAGCGCAATGCGGATGTCCAGCATGTCGCAGATCTGCAGCAGGCTCATGCCCGCGACCACGGCCCCCCGGTTCAGCTGGTGAGTGACCAGTCCCTCCGCTTCCAGCTGGCGCAGCGCCTCGCGCACGGGGATGCGGCTGGCGTGGAAGCGGGTGGCAAGAGCATCCTGCTTCAAAGGCTGACCAACAGGCAATGCGCCGCTCAGGATTTCGTAGCGGAGCTGATCGCGGATGGTCTGGTGCAGGGCTTTGGCGTTGCGTGTCATGGGAATTTTTGGCTTTTTCGGGTTCAACCCTATCAGATGCGTATTGTGCCAATGGATACTTGTTTGCATAATTGGATCCAATCTTGTTTTGTTTGGATCACTTCTTTTATGTCTTGTATCAACTCCAGCCATATCGCCGTCAATGAACCGGTGTTGTCGTACCTGCCGGGATCGGCTGAGTGCACGCAATTGCAGGCCGCGCTGGAACAGCAGCACGCCCAGTGCATGGACCTTCCGCTGGTGATCGCCGGCCGCCACCAGCAGCGCAGCGACACCGTGGAGGTTGTCAGCCCCCATGCCCACCAGCACCAGCTGGCCCGCCTGAGCCAGGCCACCCCCGCCGATGTGGAGCAGGCGGTGCAGGCCGCGTGCGCGGCACAGCGGGATTGGTCGCAGTGGAGCCTGGATGCACGCTGCGAAGTGTTTCTGAAGGCCGCCGACCTGCTGGCCGGCCCCTGGCGCCAGAAGCTCAATGCCGCCACCATGCTGGGCCAGAGCAAGACGGTGCAGCAGGCCGAAATCGATGCGGCCTGCGAGCTGATCGACTTCCTGCGCTTCAACGTGCAGTTCGCCCAGGAACTGGCCGCGCAGCAGCCTCTGTCCAGCCCCGGCGTGCGCAACCGCATGGACTGCCGCCCGCTGGAAGGCTTTGTCTACGCCATCACCCCGTTCAACTTCACTGCCATCGGCGGCAATCTGGCGACGGCCCCGGTGCTGATGGGCAATACCGTGGTGTGGAAGCCATCGGCCACGGCATCGCTGAGCAATTACCTGTTCATGGAGTTGCTGGAAGAAGCCGGTCTGCCGCCCGGCGTGATCAACTTCGTGCCCGGCGATCCCCAGGTGGTGAGTGGCGCCGTGCTGTCCAGCCCGCATCTGGCAGGTATCCACTTCACCGGCTCCACAGCAGTGTTCGACAGCCTGTGGCAGCAGACGGCGCAGCATCTGCCGCACTACCGTGCCTATCCGCGCCTGGTGGGCGAGACCGGCGGCAAGGACTTTGTGCTGGCCCACCCCTCGGCCGACGCCGCGGCACTGGCCGCCGCCCTGGTGCGCGGTGCGTTCGAGTTCCAGGGGCAGAAGTGCAGCGCCGCCTCGCGCGCCTACATCCCGTCCTCGCTGTGGCCCCAGGTCAAGGAGCGCATGCTGGCCATGCTGGCCGAGATCCGCATGGGCGATGTGCGCGATTTCAGCAACTTCATGGGCGCGGTGATCGACCGCAAGGCATTCCAGCGCATCAAGGGCTACATCGACGCTGCCCGGACCGACAGCCGCTGCCAGTTGGTGGCCGGCGGCACGGCGGATGACAGCGAAGGCTTCTTCGTCGCCCCCACGGTGATCCAGGTCAGCGATCCGCAGCATGCGCTGATGCGCGAGGAAATCTTCGGCCCGGTGCTGGCGGTCTATGTCTTCGACGACGGGCAATGGGATGCCGTGGTGCAGCTGGTGGACCAGACCAGCCCCTATGCGCTGACGGGCGCCGTGTTTGCGCGCGACCGCCAGGTGCTGGCGCAGCTGGGCCAGGCCTTGCGTTTTGCCGCCGGCAACTTCTACATCAACGACAAGCCCACGGGCGCCGTGGTGGGGCAGCAGCCCTTCGGTGGTGCGCGCCGCAGCGGCACGAACGACAAGGCTGGATCGGCCTGGAACCTGCTGCGCTGGGTGTCACCACGCACGGTCAAGGAGACGCATCTGCCCCCCACGGGCCATGCCTATCCCCACATGCAGCGCTGAGCGCAGATCGCTGAGGTGGCATGTGTCTTGCGGGGTACATGCCATGCGAACCGGGTCAGGCATATTCGCCTGCCATTTATCTGAAGGAGGAGTAAACATGACGTTCAAAATGCACAGTTTTTACGCAGCCACGGCCCTGCTGGGCACGCTGTCGGTCACCCCTGTGGTGCAAGCCCAGGAAACAGTCAACATGGGGGCCGTGCTGTCGCTGACTGGCGCCAATGCCACCGTGGGCGAAGACGTGCGCCGTGCAGTGATGCTGGCGGTGGACAAGGTCAACGCCGACGGCGGCGTGCTGGGCAAGAAGTTCGGCGTGATCGTGGAAGACTCGGGCGGCAACCCGACCACGGCGTTGAACGCGGCACGCAAGCTGGCCAGCGTGGACAAGGTGCCGGTGGTGATCGGTGAATACTCTTCCGGCATCACGCTGCCCATGGCGCAGTACCTGGTCAAGGAAGGCGTGGGCCATATCAACGTGGCCAGCACCAGCACCAAGGTGCGCGAACTGGGCGCTTCCTCCTTCAACCTGATCGGTCTGGAAAACCTGGGCAACCAGTTCTCGGCCGCCGACACCTGGGCGCTGGGCTACCGCAAGGTCGCAATGATCGCCCCCAACAACGCCTACGGCCAGGGCGTGGCCCACGGCTTCAAGCAGGAATTCGAAAAGCTGGGCGGCAAGGTGGTGACCGAGCTGCTGTACACCGCCGGCCAGTCCACCTACCGCCGCGAACTGCAGCAGGTGTCGCGCTCCGCGCCGGATGCCTATATCTACACGGCCTACGGCCAGGAATCGGCGGTGCTCAACCGCGAAGCCTATGAGCTGGGCCTGCGCAAGAGCCCCTGGTACGCCATCCTGCTGTCCATGAGCCTGTCCGACACGCCGGCCAACATCGCGAATGGCCAGCTGGGCATGGAAGTGGGCAATGTCTACGGCGATGCCGGCAAGGCCTACCAGGCCGCTTTCAACGCCAAGTACAAGGAAGGCACCAAGACTTCCTACACCGGCTACGCCTATGACGCGGTGCTGATGACGGCCGCCGCCATGAACAAGGCCAAGTCCACCGACACCGACAAGGTGCAGGCCGCGCTGAAGGACCTGGGCAAGGGCGGTTATGTGGGTGTGACCGGTCCCATCGTGTTCGATGCCGAGCGCCAGCGCATCGACCCGCCCTACGCCAAGCTCAAGTACGACGGCAAGGTGGTGCCGCGCTGATCCGCTGATGGTCTGAACCCTCTGCCGGCTCCGATGCGTCGGAGCTGGCGGACTGTTTCTCTCTGGATTCTCAAGATGCTTCAATTTCTGGTGGACACGCTGCTGCGTGCTTCGGACCTGGCGCTGATCGCCCTGGGCCTGAGCATGGTGTACGGGCTTGTCAAATTTCCCAACATCGCCCATGTGCAGTACGCCATGTTCGGTGCGTACGTAACCTATGCCATGCATGCCAGCGGCGTACCCCTGGTGCTGGCGATTGCCATTTCCTGTGCCGTGACCGGGGCCCTGACCCTGGGACTGCACCTGCTGGTGTTCCGCCGCCTGCTGCGCGCCGGACCCGCGATTGCCATGATCGGCTCGCTGGCCGTGGCCATGCTGGTGGTGGCGTTCATGCAGGGTTTTGCGGGCTCGTTTCCGCGCATGTTCAACCTGCCGCTGACGGAGCCCATCCTGATCGGTGAGGCCCGCGTGACCGCCACGCAGCTGTACTTTGTCGGTACCACCGTGGTGTTGCTGCTGCTGTTTGCGATGCTGCTGTTCTTCACCCGCACCGGACGCGCCATGCGGGCACTGGCCAGCAACCCGGCACTGGCCGCGGCCTCCGGCCTGAATGCCGAGGGCATCACCCGCGGCGTGGCGTTTGCCAGCGGGGCGATTGCCGGTCTGGGCGGCAGCATGCTGGCCCTGTCCACCGGTGCCCACATCAACCTGGGCTACGACCTGCTGCTGCCGGTGTTTGCCGCCGCCATCCTGGGCGGGCTGGGCAACCCCCTGGGAGCCGTGGCCGGCGCACTGCTGATTGCCGCGACGGAAACCGCGGTGACGAATATCGATTTTGGCGGCCTGGTGGGCGGGGATCCGCTGTTCATGCCGGTGGCCTACATCAGCGCAGCCTCGTTCCTGATTCTGCTGCTGGCGCTGCTGTTCAAGCCCTATGGCCTGTTCGACCGGGAGGTGCGTCGTGTTTGATTTTCTGATTTCTTCGGTCACGGTGGCCGGTATCTATGCGCTGATGGCGCTGGGCCTGAACCTGCAGGCCGGCTATTCGGGGCTGCTGAACTTCGGCCATATCGCCTTTGCCGGTATTGGTGCCTATGCCACGGGCATCGCCATCCAGTCCGGCTGGGGCGGTTTCTCGGGGGCTGCCATCGGGGTGTGCGTGGCCATGGCGCTGGGCTGGTGCATTGCCCGCCTGGGGCGCAATCTGGCGTCGGACTACTGGGGCATCGCCACGCTGGCGATTGCGGAAATCCTGCGCACCGCCGCCACCAACGAGGTGTGGCTGACGGGGGGCGCGCAGGGCATCAGCGCCATCCCTTCGCTGTTCGACGGCCTGGGCCGTCCCTGGAACGCCATGGCCTTCCTGGCACTGGTGCTGCTGGCGGTGCTGGTGTTTGCGCTGGCCTGCCGTCGTGTCGGCAACGGCCGCTTCGGCCGCGCGCTGCGCCTGATGCGGGAAGAGCCGCAGCTGGCGGCCTGCATGGGCTATGACCTGCGCTCGCTCAAGTCGCGCGCCATCATGTCCGGTGCGGCACTGACGGCCCTGGCCGGCTCGCTGTATGCGCACTACATGAGCTTTGTCGGTCCCGACTACATGCTGGCATCGGAAACGTTCTGGCTGTGGACCATGCTGATGATCGGCGGTCTGGGCAACACCGCCGGGGTGTTGGTGGGTGTGGTGGTGGTGCAGGGCGCGTATGCGCTGGTGCCGTTCGCCAAGGACTACTTCGGCTTCAGCTCCGACATCTCGGGCGCGCTGCGTCTGGGTCTGATTGGTTTTATCTTGCTGGCCAGCCTGATGTGGCGCAGCCAGGGCCTGGTGCCTGAGAAGGTGCGAAAGATCGCATGAGTTCCCTGCTACAAGTTCAATCGCTGGCCAAGGCCTTTGGCGGCAACAAAGTGCTGGAGGATGTCAGCTTCGACATCGCTGCCGGTGAAATCGTCGGCCTGCTGGGCCCCAATGGTTCGGGCAAGAGCACCTTGCTGAACACCGTGACGGGCTTCGAGCGCATCGACCGCGGCAGCATCACGCTGGAGGGCCGGCGCATCGATGCGCTGTCGGCCTACCGCATCGTCGAGTCGGGCCTGGGCCGCACCTTCCAGCTGCCTTCCATGCCCACCAAGATGTCGGTGATGGAGGTGGCCATGGCCGCGGCCACCCAGCACCATGGGTTCTGGGAGACGCTGCTGAACACCGTGGGTGCCCGGGCGGCCGAAAAGGCCGCACGCGACAAGGCGGCGGCACTGCTGGACGAGCTGCTGCTCAGCCATGTCAAGGACCTGCCGGCATCGGGCCTGTCCGGCGGGCAGAAAAAGCTGCTGGGCATTGTCTGTGCACTGATGGGCGACCCGCGTCTGCTGATGCTGGACGAGCCCACGGCTGGGGTGCATCCCAATCTGCGCAACGACATCGTGCAGGTGCTGCGCCGGCTGAACCACAAAGGCATGACGGTGGTGATCGTGGAGCACGACATGCACTTCATCCGCGAGGTCTGCACCCGCTGCATCGTGCTGGACCGTGGCCATATCGTGGCCAGCTGTCGCCCGGACGAGCTGTCGTCCAACGAGCGCGTGCTGCAGGCCTATCTGGGTGGCGGCCATGCGCCCAAGACCGAAACCCGTGCAGAAGTGGAGGGCGCATGATCGAGATCGACAATGTGGTGGCGGGCTACACCGCCGAAGTGGACATCCTCAAAGGCATGACGCTGCAGGTGCAGCGCGGCGAGATCGTCACACTGCTGGGGCCCAACGGCTGCGGCAAGTCCACGCTGCTGAAATCCATCGCCGGCTTTCTGCGCCCGCGCTCGGGCTCCATCGTGCTGGAGAGCAAGGATGTGTCCCAGGTGCCGGTGCACCAGAAGATCCAGAAGCTGGGTCTGGGTTTTGTGCCGCAGACGGAGAACGTGTTCAGTTCGCTGACCATCCGCGAAAACATGCAGGTGGGCGGGCATTTCATGTCGGACGCCGACTGCAAGCAGCGCATGCAGGAGCTGTGCACGCTGTACCCGGTGCTGGAGCGCAAGTTCAACGCACCGGCGTCCTCGATGTCGGGCGGTGAGCGGCAGATCCTGGCGCTGGCGCGTGCGCTGATGCCGCGACCCCGGCTGCTGCTGCTGGACGAGCCCTCGGCCGGCCTCTCCCCGAAGATGCTGCAGGAGGTGTTCAAGGCCATCGTGCAGGTGCGCGACAAGGAAGGCGTGACCATTCTGATGGTGGAGCAGAACGCCATGGAGGCCTTGCGCATGTCCGACCGGGCCTATGTGCTGTCCATGGGCACGGTGGCACTGACCGGGGCCGCCAACTCGCTGATGAGCGACCCGCAGGTGCGCGAGCTGTACCTGGGAGGCCGCGCCGCCTGATCCGGCGGTGTGACCGTGGCCCGTCCGAAGGGCGGGGTGTCTATCTTTTCGATGGGTGACATGCATGTTCCAACACCTCTCTCTCCGGTCCCGCCTGGCCGCCGTCATGGGCTTTCTGGCGCTGCTGCTGGCCGTGCTCGGGGCCCTGGGCCTGTACAGCCTGCGTGACAGCAACCTGGCCCTGCAGTCGCTGGTGGAGCAGCAGCTGCAGCCCATGCAGCAGCTGGCCCAGGTGACCAAATCACTGGACATGGGCAAGTTCGGGGTGGTCTCAGCCATTGCCGATCCGATCCAGATCGACAGCGATATGGATGCGCTGGAGGCGCAGCTCCAGGACAGCGCCTCCACCTGGGAGGCGTTTGCCTCGGCCCTGCGCGATGGGCAGGAGCAGGAACTGGCCCAGCAGTTTGCCGCAGCGCAGCAGGAATTTCTGCAGCAGGGGGTGCGCCCTGCGGTGGCCGCACTGCGCAGCATGAACCTGCCGGGGGCGACCGAGTTGTACACCCAGTCCCTGGCCCCGCGCTACCCGCCGGCACGGACGGCGCTCGATGCGCTGATGGCGCTGCAGCGCCAGCGGGGTGAAGCCCTCTACCGTGCCACCCAGCAGCGCTACCAGCAGGTGTTCTGGCTGTCGGTGGCGGCCATGTGCCTGGGCCTGCTGGTGGCCGGCGTGGCGGGCGTGACCCTGGTGCGTGCCATCGCGCGGCCCTTGGCCCAGGCCGTGCAGGCGGCCCAGCATGTGGCGGCCGGCGATCTGAGCCAGGACATTCCCACCACCAGCCCGGCGCGCCATGAGACCGGGCAGCTGCTGCAGGCCCTGCAGCAGATGAACCTGCGGCTGCGCCACATCGTGGGCGAGGTGCGGCAGGGGACCGATGCCATAGCACTGGCGTCCCAGGAAATCAGCAGCGGCAACCGGGATCTGTCGCAGCGCACCGAATGCCAGGCGGCCGCCTTGCAGCAGACCACGGCCTCCATGCACGATCTGAGCGAAGCCGTGCAGCGCAATGCCGAACATGCCCAGCAGGCCAGCGCGCTGGCCGCATCGGCCACCCAGATCGCCCAGCAGGGGCGCAGCGAGGTGGACGCCGTGGCCCAGGCCATGGGGCATATCCAGGGGGCCTCGCAGCGCATCGTGGACATCACCGCGGTGATCGACGGCATTGCCTTCCAGACCAATCTGCTGGCGCTCAATGCGGCCGTGGAAGCCGCGCGCGCCGGCGCGCAGGGCCGGGGCTTTGCCGTGGTGGCGGCGGAGGTGCGGGAGCTGGCCCAGCGCAGCGCCGTGGCCGCCAAGGAAATCAAGGGACTGATCCAGCACTCCGTCCACGAGGTGGAGCAGGGCCGGGCCCGGGTGGCGCAGGCGGGCGGCACCATGGCCACGGTGGAGGGCCGCGTGCAGCACATGGCGGCCCTGGTCCAGGACATTGCCCAGTCCAGCCAGGCGCAGAGCGCCGGACTGGGACAGCTGCACCAGGCGATTGCACAGATGGACGACACCACCCAGAAGAACGCCGCGCTGGTGGAGCAGGCGTCTGCCGCCGCCCTGGCGCTGCAGCAGCAGGCCAGCGCGCTGGTGGACACGGTGCGGGTCTTCCGGCTGGACGGTGTGGCCGTCCCCGCCACCCGGGCCCTGCCTGCCGCCGAGCGGACTGTGCTGCTGGCCTGAGCACCGTTGGGCGTGTGGCGGTGGGTCCTGTGCAACGCTGCGCGGCAGTTGCTATCCGAGTGCTGGGAGCTGGAGTAAGCTGTACCGGACAAGACGGTGTGCCGCGCGGCGGCGCTCCGTGCTCCACGACCAGCATTTCTGAGGACGGCCATGAGCGACCACACTCCCTTCGGTTTCGGCAAATTCATCCCCGGTTTCGACTTTCTGCAAAACCTGAGCAAGGCCGGGCAATCTTCGGCCGGCATGCCGCCGCTGTCGCACTGGGTGGCGCCCACGGTCAGCATCGAGGAAATCAGCAAGCGCATTGAAGAGCTCAAGGCTGTGCAGTTCTGGCTGGAGCAGAACAGCCGCGCGCTGGCGGCGACGGTGCAGGCGCTGGAAGTGCAGAAGATGACACTCAGCACCCTGCAGGGCATGAACGTCAGCATGGCCGATCTGGCGAAGACCTTCACCGGCAAGGCGGCGGACAAGACCGCCACGGCGCAGCCCAGCGGCAATGCCGACTGGCCCATGTCGTCGTCGGCGGCCAAGGCGGCCAAAAGCGAAGCCCCGGAGGCAGACCCACAGAACACGGCTGCTGCCTCCGACGCCCAGGCCGCGGCGCAGCCCGGCGCAGCGCAGGCCGATGCATCTGCGCCACCTCCCGGCGCCGGGCCTGCCGGTCTGGGGGACCCCATGCTGTGGTGGGGCGCGCTGTCGCAGCAGTTCCAGCAGATCGCCGCCACCGCGCTGCAGGACCCGGCGCAGCAGCAGGCCATGGCCCAGGCCACCCACATGGCCACGGATTTCACCAAGGCGGCCATGAATGCAGCCAGCAGCATGGTGCGCCAGGCCAGCGAAGGGGTGAAGGCCGCTTCCAGCGCCGCCGCCCAGACCACGGCGAAGGCGGCCAAGCCGGCGGCCAGCCGCAGTGCTGGCGCACCTTCGGCCACCCCGCGCAGCGCTGCCGCGAAGAAGGCCTCCGCAGCCAAGAAGGTCTCCGCAGCCAAGAAAGCGCCTGCGGCCAAAAAGGCTGCACCCCAAGCGGCGCGCACTGCGGCGCCTAAAGCCGTGGCCAAGCCTGCCGCCCCCGCGCGCAAGCGCAGCCGCTAAGGACAGGGACGGACTCCATGGCGTTTTTTCCCTGTGCCCATGCCAGCCACGCCCAATGGCAGCAAGCGCTGTCCCAGGTGGTGGCACAACTGCGGGCGCAAATGGCCATGCAATCGGGCCAAGCCTGGCCCGCACTGGGCCTGATGTATCTGACCACCCCCTATGCCGCGCATGCGGCGGACATCCTGGCCGCAGTCGCCAAGGAACTGCCCGAAGTCAGCCACTGGAGCGGCATGGCGGCCCCGGCCATTCTGGGCGGCGACATGCGCTACGCCGGCGAGCAGGGGGCCCTGGCCGTGATGCTGCCGCTGCTGGGCACGGCGGACTTCCGCCAGTTCTCCGGCCTGCAGCCGATTGCCCGGGTCGAGGTGGAAGGTTTCGAGGTGCACAGCGTGCTGGTGCACGGCGACGGGCGCATGCCCGAGCTGGAAGAGCTGCTGCTGGAGCTGGCTTCGCACACCGCCAGTGGCGAGATGATGGGGGGCTTCGGTTCCGACCGGCGCTGCGGCATCCAGCTGGCCTGGAGCCGCAAGCTGCCGGTGGCCCATGACACCGGTCTGCTGTCCGGCGGACTGTCGGGCGTGGCATTTTCCGACCAGGTGCACACCCTCTCGCGCGTGGTGCAGGGCTGCAAGCCCATTGCCCCGCCGATGGAGATCACCGAGGCGCGTGACCATGTGATCCTGGGACTGAACGGCCGCCCGGCGCTGGACGTGCTGATGCAGACCCTGGATGTGCAGCTGGAAGTGGACGCCCAGGCGGCCATCAGCCGCGTGCGCAACACGCTGCTGGCGCTGTCGCTGGACACCTACACGCCGCACGGCAGCAGCATCGATGTGCGTTCCCGCGTGCGCCCGATCGTGGGCCTGGACCCGCTGCGCCGCGGCATCGTGCTGGACGAGACGGTGGACAAGGGCATGCATGTGGCGTTCTGCGAACGCAGCAGTGCGGCGGCCTGGTCCGAGCTGCGTCGCGCCTGTGCCGAAATCCAGGAGGAGCTGGCGCCGGACATCCCCTGGCCCCAGGCCGGCGTGCCCGCGCCGGCACGCATGGTGCGCGGCGCCATCTATGTGCGCAGCCACCTGCGCGGAGGCACGGCGGCCACCAACGAAGCCGATGCCGAGCTGCAGCTGATCCGCCATGCGCTGGGCCCGATCCCGCTGGTGGGCTTTGTGACCGCCGGGGAAATCTCCGGTCGGGAAGTCCACGGCATGAGCGGCCAGCTGACGGTGTTTACCCAGGCGCTGGTGTAAGCAGCTTTCCCCCACGACACGACGCCCCTTCACGGGGCGTTTTGCTGTCAGCGCGGGATATCAGCGGTGGCCGTAGTACGGGCGGTGGTGGCGCGGGCCCTTGACCCAGTGGCCGGGAATCCAGACATAGCGGTGCCCCTGCCAGCGCCAGTGGCCGCCCACCCAGGCATGGCCGGCGCGGGGGCGATGGCGTTCATAACGGGGCGGCGGGGGAGGCGGGCGGTGCATGTGGCGGCCGTCATGGCGCACTTCCACGGCCAGCGGGGCGCCAGGGGCTGCGCGGTACACCGGCTGGGCCGAGGCGAGTGCCGCCGTCAGCGCCAGGGCGGCGCCCAGCAGCAGGCGGGTGGTCAGGGCAGGGGTGTGGGACATGAGCGGCTCCTCTTGCGCGTGGTTTGCAGTGCCTCCAGCATCGGGGGGCTGCGTCAAGCGGGGATCGCTGCTGTGCAAAGCTGTGTGAAGCTGCGTAGGCAAATGCACGGACAGTGCGGCGCAGCGTTTGCCTTGCAACTGCCCTTTCAGCGGCGCAGGGCCGTGAAGGCCGTGAATTCCCAGCTGCGCATGCCCAGCACCAGGGTGTAGCCCTCGCGCTGTTCGGGCAGCAGGCGCTGGTCCTGCAGATGCTGTTGCGAAAAATCGTGCGCCAGGCGCTGGATGCGGTCCACGAAACTGGGCGCCAGGGCGCGCGAGATATTGCCATGCACCATGAGCATGGTCTCCCCCGGCTGGTCGAAGCTGCCGCCAAAGTAGTCCAGCACCGCATGCTCGCGGAAATACTCCATCACCGGTCCGCGTGCCCGCCAGCGGAAGGTCTTGGCCAGGCGCAGGCGGTAGCGGTTGCCGGGGCGCAGCTCGATGATGCCGATGCGGTCCAGCTGCGCCAGGTAGCGTATGCCTTCGGCCTCCGTCATGCGGTAGGTGGCGGTGATCTGCTCCAGCGTCCACTGGCTGAGCACGCAGATGGCCATCAGCAGCAGCTTGCGATCGGCCACCACCGCGGTTTCCTGCTCGGGCGTCATCTCCTGCAGCAGCGGCTGGCTGTCGGCCACGCGCCGCGCCAGGTCGGCAAAGTCGACCCCCAGCGCGCGGCAGATGGCATCGATGCGGGACAGGGGCATATCGCCCTTGGAGAGCATGCGCTTGACGCTGGATTCGGCCATGTCGAGATGGCGCGCCAGGTCGGCATAGGTCATGTGCGCGGCCTTCAGCTCTTTCTTCAGCGCGTGGATCAGGTCGATGGTGGTGCTCATTGGTATCGATTATGGATACCGCCGGTGTGACGGTCCGATGCCACGGCCGAAATGCGGCGCCCTGCGGCGGCGTTGCGCTGACACTGGTGTGGATGCAGCACCATGATTTTTATCGTAAATAATGCAGCGCAGAGGGGCCCGCCAAGGCCCCATGAACTTGAATCCATGTACAAAACCGGGCCTGTGAACAGGTCCCACAGAGGGTGAGATGCAACAGCCGGACCATGACCACCACGCGCCATCGGAACCCCATCCCAACCAGTTTGCCTTGCTGGGCCAGCGGCGCTTTGCCCCCTTCTTCTGGACGCAGTTCTGTGGTGCGGCCAACGACAACCTGTTCAAGTTCGCCTTCACGGTGATGGTGACCTACCAGCTCAGCGTGGGCTGGTTGCCGCCCGCCATGGCGGGGCTGGTGATCGGGGCGCTGTTCATCCTGCCGTTCCTGCTGTTTTCGGCGACCTCGGGCCAGCTGACCGACAAATGGGACAAGACGCGCATGTTCCGCCTGGTGAAGAACCTGGAGATCGCCATCATGGCCATCGCCGCCTGGGGCTTCTTCACGGCCAACGTGCCGGTGCTGCTGGGCTGTGTGTTTCTGATGGGCCTGCACTCCACGCTGTTCGGCCCCGTCAAGTTCGCCTACCTGCCCCAGGTGCTGAACGACCGCGAGCTGACCGGCGGCAATGGCATGGTGGAAATGGGCACCTTTGTCGCCATCCTGCTGGGCAATGTGGCCGGCGGCCTGCTGGTGGCTGTGCCGGAGGTGGGACACACCCAGGTGGCGGTGGTCTGCGTGGCCCTGGCGCTGGTCGGGCGGCTGTGCGCCCAGTTCATTCCGCATGCGCCGGCCACCGATCCGGGCCTGGTCATCAACTGGAACCCGTTCACCGAAACCTGGCGCAATCTGCAACTGGCACGCCAGCAGCCGGTGGTGTTCCGTTCGCTGCTGGGCATCAGCTGGATGTGGTTTTTCGGCGCCGTGTTCCTGGCCCAGTTCCCCAGTTTTGCCAAGGAAGTGCTGCACGGCGACGAACATGTGGCATCGCTGTTGCTGGTGATCTTCTCCATCGGCATCGGCGTTGGCGCGCTGCTGTGCGAGGTGTTCAGCCGCCGGCAGGTGGAAATCGGCCTGGTGCCGCTGGGCGCCATCGGCATGAGCGTGTTCGCCATCGATCTGTACTTTGCCGCGCACGCCCTGCCGCCGTCCGACCTGATGGGCGTGGGTACCTTCTTTGCGCAGAGCGTGCACTGGCGCGTAATGTGGGATCTGGGCATGCTGGCGCTGTCGGCCGGCATCTACAGCGTGCCCATGTACGCCCTGATCCAGAT
>Ga0308157_10004033_pt1 | contig 20147 bp, 20 predicted proteins | sample PhyBR1_FD_201035 | JGI IMG/M metagenome (GOLD analysis project Ga0308157, IMG submission 201035) | Phyllosphere microbial communities from UC Gill Tract Community Farm, Albany, California, United States - DLSLB.R1 | ecosystem: Host-associated > Plants > Phyllosphere > Unclassified | place: USA...
AGTTATGACAAAGATCGGCAACGATGACCGACTAGATAAGCAGAAAAAGATGATTTGCCTTGATGTGGACGGGACTATCGTCAACCATCAAGGGCAAATGAGCCAGCGGGTGCGCGAAGCAGCCCGTGCTGTGGTGGAACAAGGTCACGAAGTGATTATCTCCACCGGACGGTCGCTGGGAGCCGCCCTGCCCATCATGCAGGAGCTCGGTATTGACCATGGTTACGTGGTCGTCAGCAATGGTGGTGTGCTGGCAAAGGTGAGCGCGAACGACATCGAAGTGATTCACCGTGAAGTCTTTGATCCTTCGGTAGCACTCAAGGCTCTGTGGAAGCAGCTGCCCAAGGCCAAGTACGCGCTGGAAAACGAGCGTGGCGAATTTCTATCTAACCAAGCCTTTGGTGATGCCAGCTTTGGTGCCGAAACCAGAGTGGTGGATTTCGAAGAATTGCTCAGCAATAAGGCCGTGCGTGTTGTGGTGTTCTCCACCGACAATACTGCCGAGGAATTCGGTCATGCGGTGCAAGGTCTGGGTCTATCCGGAGTGACCTACTCGGTAGGCTGGACCGCGTGGTTGGATATCGCTGCCGACGGCACCACCAAAGCTAGTGGTCTGGAGCGCCTACGCGCGATCCTAAAATTTGATCTGGCCGATTCGCTGGCCGTAGGCGATGGCCGCAATGACATTGAAATGCTCCAGTGGGCTGGTCATGGCGTCGCCATGGGGCAAGCTCCGGACGAAGTTAAGGACGCCGCGGACGCTGTGACCGAAGGCGTCGATGACGACGGTCTGGCGATCGTTCTCGAAAGACTTCTCGAAGACTAGTCCTGCCATTGCACACTAGAGCTGGTCAGTGAATTCCAGCAATCGGGCAATGGCGGCTCGTGCGCCGAGCTCATCGTTATACCCGGAACGCACGATGGCAGCAGACACCGCCTGCGGGGTAATACCAAGAATTTCGGCCACGGCTTTCTGCTGGCCACGCACTCCTGGAGTGAGCAGATCCACCACTGACCATTCGGCCTCGGTGCGGGTGCGAATCCACTGGCCCAGCATGCGCAGCAGGCCCTCCAGTTCGGCATCCATCTCATCGGTGCCCGAGGAGACGCAAATTGGTACCCGTTCACCGCGGTGACTGGCTGCTTCCAGAGCACCCAGGGCTCGGCGTGCGGCCTTTCCTTCCACCAAGTCTGCCTCGGTCGGTACCGGCTCGTAGAGGCTTCCGATACCGAGACCGATATTGCAGAAGTTTAGTCTGGCCACGCGCATCAGCGCATCCACGGCGGCTTCGGGATCTTTGGGTACACCCAGTAATAATTGACCGCTCAATGCGGTGAAGGGTGCATGGGTGTCTACCTGCGAGAGCTGGTGCCATAATTGCTCGCTGGCGTCGGCAACATCGGTGACCGAGCGGGGCCGGGGGCTGAGCGCAACAACAAACATATTTCCAGTATTGCGTGTGAAGCTTCATTTGTCGTGGGTACTGCCACATGTGTTGTGTCGTCGTGAAATCTAAGTGCTTTGCTGGCGTTTGATGGGTATTTGATACTGTTCAGCCCTGATTATGTCGATACAAATTGTGCTCTCATTAATTCAGTGCAGAGCCAATCTTGAACCGGAAAGATCGCGGTGTTGCCGAGGTAACCCGAAATTCAGGGTGGTCAAGAATGAAGCAGTTCCGGTGATTCCGAATATTAGTGGTACTAACCGCTCACACCCTCCGATCGAGGTCATGGCTATAGAGTGGCAGTTGGCCAATGAGCGGCAGCTTCGGGCCCTAGGCCATTGGTCCAGTCGGTCCCGGCCACTGCCGCCCTCTTCTTTGAAGCCGCAGGCGACTAGTGCGGCGTTAGGGTAACCCGGTTAGGGCAGTCGGATGATCGTCCAGCGGAAGAAGAACTGCGTGGCCGGTCCGATCAACAGCGCATAGGCCACCGTTCCAATGCCTACCGGACCACCCATCAACCAGCCGATGCCCAACACCGTAAGCTCTAGTGCGGTGCGCACCAGGCGGATGGACAGACCGGTGCGCAGGTGCAACCCGGTCATTAGCCCATCGCGCGGGCCGGCCCCGAAATGGCTGCCGATGTACATTGCACCGCCCAGTCCGTTCATGATGATGGCTACGGCGAACACCGCAATCTGCCAGCCCAAAGAATGCACCTCGGGTAACACCCAGAGGAAGAAGTCCAGCGCTACGCCGATGTAGAGCGCATTGGCAATGGTGCCAATGCCGGGCCATTGCTTCAGCGGGATCCATGCCAACAAGATCAGCACCCCGGTGAGAATAACGATCACACCCAGTGAAAGTGGAAGGTAATTCGCCAACCCCAAGTGGAAGACATCCCAAGGGTCCACGCCCAGCTGCGCGCGAATAATCAACGCCATGGCCAGCGCGTAGAGCGTCAGCCCGATGAAGAGATTGGTCAGGCGCAGGGGCACCCTTCCTGAGCTCAGTTGTTGGCGCGGAGTGAGGTTGGTGATCGTCATATAAAAATCATCCGATAAATTGGTATTAGAAAAAATAGCCAATTTTGAAGGAGTGGCTTTATGGGGCGCATCACAGCCATCTCGCTGGTTGCCATGCTCGGTGACATCGACCCGCGACAACCCGCCTATCGCTGGCTCTATGCAACCCTTCGCTCATTGATTGCTAACGGCCGCATCCTGCACGGCACCGCCCTACCGAGTGAACGCGATGTTGTTGCCGCGTTGAAGCTGAGCCGCACCACGGTCTCCCGTGCCTACGCTGAACTGCGCGAGGCCGGTTACGCCACCTCCCGTCAAGGCTCGGGCACCGTCGCCCAAATTCCCGGCGGCCCAGCGGCCGGAGGGTCTGAACCACTACCCTTAGGCGGATTTGGCCCGGTGAGCTCCAGTACGGCCATCGACCTGACCTGTGCCGCACCCAGTGCGCCAGCAGGCATGGTGGAAAACTACGCGCAAGCGGTGGCGGAGCTTCCCGCCTACGCGGCAACCATGGGCTACTACCCGCTGGGGCTCGATGCGTTACGTCAGGCCTTAGCCGACTATTACACTGCGCGCGGCCTACCTACCGGCGCCGACCAGATGATCGTCACCACCGGTGCACTGCCCGGTGTGGCCGCGGCCGGACGTGCCGTGTTGGGTCGAGGACAGAAAGTGTTGGCAGAGACCCCCACCTACCCGAATTCGCTCCTGGCCCTCAAAGCCACCGGAGCCAAGGCGGTGGGAGTGCCAATCGACGCTTCGGGTTCGGACATCTCCCAGATTTCGCAGATGCTATACACCACTGGGGCCGCAGCGATGCTCTGCCTGCCGGACTTCCACAATCCTGTGGGCACGCTCTTAGACGATGACGGGCGCAAGGCGTGGGCGCGAGCCTTGGATGCTTCTGGCACCGTGGGAATTGTTGATGAAACCTGCGTGGACCTCTGGCTCGATGAACGCCCACAAACCCTGCCCATGGCCGCTTACTCCAAGAACCTGATTACCGTGGGCAGCGCGAGCAAATCGCACTGGGGAGGGTTGCGGCTTGGATGGATTCGTTCCCCGAGGCACCTCACCGGAGCCATCGCCAGATCCCGCATGAGTATGGACTTAGGCGTGCCGATTCTCGAACAGCTAGTGCTGACCAACCTACTTAATTCCGGCAAGGCACTGAGCGAACAGACCCGGGACCAGCTACGTGGCAACCGTGACTGGATGTTGGAACAACTGGCTGTGCACCTGCCTGACTGGCGGCCGAATAAACCTGCCGGCGGGCTAAGCCTGTGGTGCCACCTGCCAAGTCCGCGATCCACGGCACTGGCGCGGAAACTCACCTCGGTCCTGCTCGCACCGGGGTCCACCTTCGCAGTGGATGGGCACGGGCTCGAGCACTATGTGCGCCTTCCCTATGCTCAAGGCCGGGAAGAGCTGGAAAAGGCACTGCCGGCAATTATCCAGGCGTGGCGACAGGTGGCTTAGAGGCTCGCTATTACGGTCATTATGGCATCGGTCAGCTGCTCAAAGCTCCAGCCTGAATCGACAGTTGTCCCATCGGTTTCATCCCCGACAAGGGCTCGGGATCCAGTCTGGCGCACCGCTGGCACATGGATGAATAAGGCTGGGACTCTCATGCCGTAGGCGAGGAAAGCAATATGGTTGCAGACGAACTTTCCTGCATCATCGGACACCGCTGCGTTGAATCCTGCGCGGACTAGGATCTCCGCCACGATATTCGGATCGAGGCCCGCCGGACGCCTAGGAGGGGCTTGCGGGTCAATCACGTGGCCACGTGGCTGATGACCATTATTATCTGGAATCCGGGCGTCATTAATGTTGACCCCGTAGGCCTCGGGAGTGATCGCGCTGCGGCCTCCGGCTTCACCGAGGCAGAGCAGTATGTCCGGCTCGTGCTCGTCCACCAGCTGTTCAAGCGCTGGTCCCGAGGTGTCAAAAGCGACTGGCAGGATGGCAGTGCTTATTCGGTGCGGGCCCGGCGACTTGGGGAGCCGAGACACGACTTCTGAGCTGGCGTTGATCGTGTCACTGCCGAAGGGTTCAAAACCTGTCACCAGAATGTGCATGAGCTCATTATGCCTAACTGTCGGTGCTCAACGATAGGTTGAGAGCATGATAATTGCGGTGTTTGTACTGGTGGTCATCAATATTCTTGCAACGGCATGTATTGCTATGTTGCTAATACGGCGAACTGGCGGGGATAACGAAGCCATCAGAGAAGCTGTTCGTTCCACCCATGGCGAGCTGCGCCAAGACTTGGGCGCGCAGCGTGGAGAGCTACGGCAGAATCTAGCCGAAATCCGTACCGAGATCGATGCCAAGTTGGGCTCCATGGCTGAGGGCAATGCCCGCCGCCACCTGCAACTGCAGACGCTAATGCAGGAACAAATGGACAAGCTACGCGCCGGCAACGAAGCCAAGTTGGATCAGATGCGTGAAACCGTGGATGAGAAGCTACAGGGCACGCTGGAGAAACGTCTGGGCGAAAGCTTCGAGCTGGTGAGCAAGCGACTAGAAATGGTCCAGCAGGGACTGGGAGAGATGCAGTCGCTGGCTCAGGACGTAGGTGGGCTAAAGCGCGTCTTGACCAATGTGAAGAGTCGCGGTTCCTGGGGTGAAGTTCAATTGGAGCGTCAGCTGGAAGACATCCTCACCAAGGATCAGTATGCGCAGAACGTTAGTATCGTTCCGGGTAGTCGTGAGCTGGTGGAATTTGCCGTGATCCTCCCTGGGCGCGAAGACGGGGAAATCTACCTACCGATCGACTCGAAGCTGCCACAGGAAGACTATGAGCGTCTGCTCGACGCTCAAGAATCCGGGGATCTGGCGGCCATCGAACAGGCCAATAGGGCGTTGGACCGCGCAATCGTGGAACAGGCCAAGCTGATCTCCAAATACATTGCCCCTCCGTACAGCACCGATTTCGCCATCATGTACTTGCCCACCGAGGGACTGTTTGCTGAAGTCGTACGCCGCCCCGGACTAGCTAGCAAACTTCAGACCGAACACCGAGTATTGGTCACCGGGCCAACTACGTTGATGAGTCTGCTCAACTCACTGCAAATGGGCTTCCGTACCCTAGCCATCGAGAAACGCAGTAGCGAGGTGTGGAAGGTATTGGCTGCGGCCAAGGAGGAATTCCGCAAGTACGGGGATGTCTGGGACAAACTGGGCAAACAACTCTCGGCAGCACAAAATACCGTGCAGGCTGCCGGAACTAGGACGCGTGCGGTGGAGCGCACGCTACGCGATGTGCAGTCGCTGAACGCTGAAACGCAGTTGCCAGGAATCCTGCCGGAGATCTGAGGTTTTTGGTAGCGTGGTGGCAGAATCGAACCCCGAATGGGGAGGTCAATATGGGACCTGAGTATTTGCTGGCGATGCTTTTCGGTATGGCATTCATTGCTGCCTGCGCCGCATATGGGCGCCGTCGGAACCAACGAAAAAACAAAGAATAAAGCCGGGTGACTGTGCGTGGCCGCTGCCCCTACTCATTCCGTGAGTCAGGGCTTCTAGACCTGGGAGCTTTGCGGGCTCTTCGAAACGTACCTGCCGGAGATCTGAGGTTTTTAGATGGCCTAGTCTCGCAGCAGCAATCAGCGTATCCGGATCTCGTCCGCAGTTTAAGAAAGTCGTAGATTAAGAAACAAATGGCGGCAACCGATCGGTTGCCGCCATTTGTTGTGGCCTAGGCCTTGAAACGCTCGATGGAGCGAGCCAACTCAGCTTCAGCAGCTTCGCGGCCTTCCCAGCCTTCAGCCTTAACCCACTTACCTGGTTCCAGGTCCTTGTAGCGGGTGAAGAAGTGCTCGATCTCCTTGATCAGCCATTCATCGATGTCTTCAAGTTCCTTGATGTGATCAAAGCGCTTGTCGGTAGGAACGCACAGCAGCTTGGCATCGCCACCGCCATCGTCGGTCATGTTGAATACGCCAATCGGGCGGGCCTCAACAACAACACCTGGGATCAGGTCTACACCTGGGATGTAAACCATGGCATCCAAAGGATCGCCATCTTCGCCCAGAGTATCGTCGAAGTAACCGTAGTGGGTTGGGTACTGCATCGAGGTGAACAGCACGCGATCCAAACGCAGGCGGTGGGTCTCGTGGTCGATCTCGTACTTGACGCGCGATCCGGTTGGGATCTCGATGGTCACGTCGTGGCTCATGAAAAGCACGCTCCTAAACTAGTCTTAGGGTTATCCGCTAATAAGGGTATCGCCCCGAGGGGCACCTTCGATAAAACTTCGAGAGGAATGTAACCATATGAACACTGCCGCCCGACGCGCGCTTACGCTGGGGGTGGCCGTGCTAGGCGTGGTTGCAGTCATTCTGGCCATGGTGCTGGCCCCGCGTTTCTTCACCGGCGAGCCCGAAGCTTTCTACACCCCGGCCAGTGCGCAGCTAGCAGAAAAAGACGCCGTCACCGTGGCAGACCTCAATCCAGATGCCCCGATTCCTGATACCGCAACACTGACCGCACAACTTGATGCGATCCTGGCCGACACCTCGGACGGCACCAGTTTTAACGCGCAAGTTGTTGACGTTGCCAGCGACACGGTTCTTTATGACCGCAACGCTGGCACCAATGGCACTCCGGCCTCCAGCCTGAAGGTCGTGACCGCACTGGCTGCCTTAGACACCCTGGGCGGAGACAGCCAGCTGTCCACGTCGGTCTTACTTGATGGAAATACGCTGGTCTTGCGTGGCGGGGGAGATGTCTTGTTGGGCGACGGAAAATCAGACCCCGCCCACCCCAAGGGTTACGCCGGATTGGCCACCCTCGCTGAACAAACCGCCAAAGAACTCAAAACCCGTGGCGTCAGCGAAGTGACGCTGTGGCTTGATGATTCGCTCTTTGGCGAAGCTCACAATAACTCCGCCTGGGATAAGTCGCTCTTCACGTCCAACAACATCGGCGAGGTCTACCCGATTGCGCACTACGCCGGACGTGCCGGGGAAAGCACCAACGCCGCGTACCAATCCGATGCCGCCGAACAGGTACGCAAGGTCTTTTCAAAAGAACTTAGCGCCTCGGTGAAGGTTAGCGAAGGCGGACGCGGATCTTATGATGGTGGCGAGAAGATCACCGAGGTGAAATCGGCGCCCTTACGGCAGATCATCAAACACATGCTGTTGGTCTCCGATAATTACATCGCCGAAACCATGGGACGACTCGTGGCCATCAAACGTGGTGTAGCCCCGGAACAGGCAGGGGCCGCCGTAGCAGCGGTCGCAGGAGAGCACGGGGCAGAAGGCATTCAACTGGTCGATACCAGCGGGTTGGCTGCGCAGAACAAGATTTCTCCAGCAGCCCTGACCACGGTGCTGCGCGCAGCGGCTACCAGCAACAAGCCGGAACTGCGGGAACTGGTGTACTCCTTGCCGGTGGCAGGTTACAACGGAACACTCATGAAGCGCCTAGGTCAACAGTCCACACTGGGATTGGTGCGTGCTAAAACCGGCTCGTTGACCGGGGTTGCCACACTGACCGGTATGACCATTACCGAAGATGGGCGTTTGCTTGCCTTCTCAATTTTTGCCCATCAGCCGGGCGGAACACTCGCACCGCACAAGCCGATTATCGACTCAGCAGTGACCGCCATCCGCGGTTGCGGTTGCCAGAGCTAAAGGATCAGGAGCAGCACATGAACAAGGTTGTTGATTGGAAATTAGCGGTCAATGCGGCCAAAACACTGATGCCTGCCGGACCAAAAATCGTCAAAAAAGATGCTGCCCGCATTGTTGAAGAGTTGCGCATTGCCGCCGGTGAAGGACTGAGAGAAGCCGAGAGAATCTCTAAGCTCACCTCCACGGCCCCCTCACAAACCCTCGTGGTGGACCGGGCTGGTTGGGCTAAGGCCGTCAGCCAAAACTTTGAAGCGATGCTCCCGGCAGACGTTAACGTGCCCGCCCTGGTCCCGGCCGTGACCGGAGCCGAACTTGGTGCAGTACTTTCGGTACTGGGCACCCGAGTGCTAGGACAATTTGATCCCTTTGTCGGCCCACGATTGCTACTGAACGCCCCGACCATCACCCAGATCCGTGGCGAACTCAACCTCAATGCCAGAGATTTTTATCTGTGGATTGCCACCCATGAACAGACCCACCGCCTGCAGTTCGAATATGCGCCGTGGATTCCCGAAGTCATGAAGTCCACCATCGCCGAAGCCTTCGGACCACTGGAAAATGAAGGTTCCATGAACCAGCTCGGTGAACGCCTGAAGTCCATGAAGTCCGAGGTCAGCGAGTTGACCAGCATCATGTCGGTGCTGGAAGGTCACGCCATGGTGGTCATGAATGACGTCACCACCATTGGAAGCATTAAGACCATTCGTCGTCGCTTCGAGGCCCGCGGCGAAAACCGTTCCGCGTTGGCCACCTTGTTAGGAAAGCTCTTAGGCCTAGATGCCAAGGCCCTGCAGTACAAGCGCGGAGCCAAGTTTGTGCGCCACGTGGTCAACGAAATCGGATATGAAGGATTTAATCAGGTCTTCAATTCCCGAGAACTATTTCCCACCGGCGAGGAACTCGATCACCCTGAACGTTGGCTGGCCCGCACCCAATGAGCCAGGCCCTGTTTGCTGCTCGCTCCGCCATCTCTCGGGCGGCTGGCCCAGGGCTGACCCTCATCGGGGTCTCCGGCGGCGCGGACTCGCTAGCCCTAGCCATTGCGGCGGCCACCCTGCCAGATCGCTTCGGGGCAGTGATTGTGGACCACGGATTACAGCCCGATAGCGCCGGCGTGGCCCAACGCGCAGCCGAGCAATGCCGTGAGTTGGGACTGGAACCGGTGCTCACCTACCGCGTACAGACATCCAATGATGAAGCCTCCGCACGGGCTGCTCGCTATGAAAAATTTGAGCAAGCCTTGACGGAAACCGGCGCTCAAAAATTATTGCTCGCACACACCCGTGATGATCAGGCCGAACAGGTACTGCTTGGACTACTGCGTGGCTCGGGGACCAGGTCTTTGGCAGGGATCCCGGCCGAACGTGGACCCTACCGCCGTCCCCTTTTGGCGTTGACGCGCAAACAGACCGAAGAGATCTGCGAGCAGGCCAACATGGTGTACTGGCAGGATCCAAGTAATACCGACACAAGCTACCGCCGGAACCTGATCCGTCATGAAATCCTGCCGTTTTTGCGTAGTCAGCTCGGTGAGCATCTACCCGAGGCCTTAGCCCGCACCGCCACTTTGGCCGCTGCGGACGCCGACGCGTTAGATCTTTGGGCACAGCAGGCCAAGGAAGCGCACGGGCTGACCTTGTCTGAACTCAGCGAGCTTCCGGTGGCCGTGGCCTCACGAGTGTTACGTCTTTGTGCCCTCGAAGCCGGAGCAAAAAATGTGGGCCATGAGCGAACACAAGCACTGTGCGCGCTGGCCGGAATCGGTGCGCCAAAGTCCAAATCTGCTGGTCCGGTGCAACTGGATGGCAAAATCAGTGCCTTCCGGCAACGGTCGGTGATCGTTTTCACGAGGACCGGCTCAACAACAGTTCACTAAATGTGGCACTCTAGGTAAGTACCACACCTCTAAAATCAGGAGAACCCTCGTGGATTCCAATGCAGTCAAAGCCGATCTGGCGCATGTTCTGTACACCAAGGAAGAAATCCAGGCACGCGTGGCAGAACTCGCCGCGCAGATCGACAAGGACTACGAGGGCCGCGACATTCTCGTCGTGGGTGTGCTCAAGGGTGCCGTGATGATCATGGCTGACCTGGTCCGCGCACTGGAATCACACCTGACCATGGATTGGATGGCAGTGTCCTCCTACGGTTCGGGCACCCAGTCCTCCGGCGTGGTACGTATCCTCAAGGACCTGGACTCAGATCTGATGGGCAAGCACGTACTGATCGTTGAAGACATCATCGACTCCGGCCTGACCCTGTCCTGGCTGAAGGCTAACCTCGAATCCCGTGGTCCAGCTTCGGTAGAAATCTGCGCCCTGTTGCGCAAGCCTGAGGCCGCCAAGGTAGAGATCGACGTGAAGTACGTTGGCATGGATATTCCTAATGAATTTGTCGTGGGCTATGGCCTGGACTACGCGGAAAAGTACCGCAACCTGGACTGCGTGGGCACCTTGGCTCCGCATATCTACCAGTAGGGGAACTTTTTTCGCCACTAGGGCGTTGTGAAGTATCGAAGGTGGCGTGACCCGGACGCCAGAGAAGTGCGTGAGGGGGATGCGTGAGGCGCGGGGCCTTGCGGATCAATGAAAACGAAGAAGCTTTTTAATAGCTGGATCATTTGGGTTCTAGTGGGCATTGTCGCCGTCGTGCTGTTTTTGCCGATGGTCTTTGGCAATAACTCTGCGAAGGTAGACACGTCCGTAGGCCTGCAACAGCTGACCAACGGCAACGTGACCGAAGCCAAGATGTTCGACTCGGATCAACGAGTCGATTTGAAACTACGCGATGCACTGAAGGTGGATGGCGTAGACAAGGGCACTTCGGTGAGCTTCTACTACTCCACCGCGCGCGCTGAACAGGTGGTTAACGCCATCAACAAGGCTGCGCCAGGCAAGTTCACCGATCAGCCGGTACAGAGCAACTGGTTGCTGTCGATGCTCGGCGTGATCATTCCATTCCTGCTGATCGCCGGTATTTTCTGGTTCATCCTCGCCCGCTCCCAGGGCGGTGGCTCCAAGGTCATGCAGTTCGGTAAGTCCAAGGCGAAGCTGATCACCAAGGACATGCCACAGGTGACCTTCAAGGATGTTGCCGGTGCCGATGAGGCCGTGGAAGAACTGCACGAAATCAAGGAATTCCTGCAGGAACCAGCCAAATTCCAGGCCGTGGGCGCAAAGATCCCTAAGGGTGTACTGCTCTACGGTCCTCCGGGCACCGGTAAAACCCTGCTAGCCAAGGCCGTTGCCGGTGAAGCCCAGGTACCGTTCTACTCGATCTCCGGTTCTGACTTCGTTGAAATGTTCGTTGGTGTTGGTGCTAGCCGCGTGCGTGACCTGTTCGAACAGGCCAAGAACAACTCCCCAGCCATCATCTTTGTTGACGAAATTGACGCCGTGGGTCGTCACCGTGGCGCCGGTATCGGCGGCGGTAACGATGAGCGCGAGCAGACCCTGAACCAGTTGCTGGTCGAAATGGATGGCTTCGACGCCACCACTAACGTCATCCTGATCGCCGCCACCAACCGCCCAGACGTACTGGACCCAGCCCTGTTGCGCCCAGGCCGTTTTGACCGCCAGATCCCGGTGGAAGCACCGGATCTGAAGGGTCGCGAAGACATTTTGAAGGTCCACGTCAAGGGCAAGCCAATGGATGCCACCGTGGATCTGAACGCCGTAGCGAAGAAGACCCCGGGTTACACCGGTGCCGATTTGGCCAACGTGCTCAACGAGGCAGCCCTGCTTACCGCGCGTTCCAACGCCAACCTGATCGATGATCGTGCGCTGGATGAGGCGATCGACCGTGTGATGGCTGGCCCGCAGAAGCGCACCCGCCTGATGGACGAGCACGAGCGCAAGGTCACCGCGTACCACGAGGGTGGTCACGCACTGGTGGCCGCCGCGATGAACCAGACCGCACCGGTTACCAAGATTACGATCCTGCCACGCGGTCGCGCCCTGGGTTACACAATGGTGGTTCCGGAGTCCGATAAGTACTCGGTGACCCGCAATGAGCTGCTCGACCAGATGGCTTACGCCATGGGTGGTCGTGTGGCCGAAGAGATCGTCTTCCACGATCCATCCACCGGTGCCTCCAACGATATTGAGAAGGCTACCGCCACCGCCCGCAAGATGGTCACCGAATACGGCATGAGCGAAAAGGTCGGCGCGGTACGCCTGGCCGGTTCCGCCGCAGACCAGCAGATGGGTGGCGCACAGCGCGAATTCTCCGACGAGATGGCTCACCTGGTGGACCAGGAAGTACGTGAGCTGATCGAGCAGGCACACAATGATGCCTACCAGGCGCTGATGCGAAACCGTCACGTCCTGGATCGTCTGGCCCTGGCTTTGCTGGAGCGTGAGACGCTGAACCAGAAGGAAATCGCTGAGATCTTCTCGGACCTGCAAAAGCGCGAGGTACGCGACGTGTGGCTGAGTAACGAAGGCCGCCCGGTCCACTCAGATGGCCCGGTATTAAGCCCCAAGGAGCGCGCAGCTACCTCGACCGACTAGGATCGAAGCGTGAGTGAACTAGAACAGATCGATCAGCCGCGGATCGCGGCAGCCGTCCGCGAAATCCTGGAAGCCATTGGTGAAGACCCCGATCGTGACGGCCTGCAAGACACCCCCAAGCGGGTGGCCAAGGCCTACGCGGAATTCTTCGCAGGTTTGCATCAAGACGCGGCAGAGCACCTGTCGACCACTTTCGACATCGAGCATGACGAAATGGTCCTGGTCAAGGACATCCCGTTCTACTCGACCTGTGAGCACCACCTGGTGCCCTTCTACGGTTCGGCGCATATCGGTTACATCCCGGGCAAGGGTGGCAAGGTCACCGGTTTGTCCAAGCTGGCCCGACTCGTTGAGGTGTACGCCCGCCGCCCGCAGGTGCAGGAACGTTTGACCACGCAGATCGTTGATTCGCTGGTGGAACACCTGAACCCTGCCGGTGCGATCGTTGTGATTGAATGCGAGCATATGTGCATGTCCATGCGCGGTGTGCAGAAGCCCGGCGCAAAGACTGTGACCAGTGCGGTGCGCGGTCAGCTGCGGGAAACCGCGACGCGTGCCGAAGCCATGAGCCTGATTCTCGGAAAGTAGGAACCCTATGTCGCTAGGCGCCATCCCGGGCACCGGCCCGAATACCAGCCCCTTGCCCGTGATCCGCAAGTCCAAGGTCAAGACCCTGGCAGATCTGCCCACCGACCGCACCCTGGTCATGGGAATCCTCAACGTCACCGAAGATTCCTTCTCCGATGGTGGTCAGTACCTGTCCGCCGATGCAGCCATCGACCGCGGTCTGAAGCTGTTGTACTCCGGCGCCGACATTATCGACGTGGGCGGGGAATCCACCCGCCCCGGAGCCAAGGATGTTGATCCCGAACTGGAGCGCTCACGCATCATCCCGGTGATCGAAACCCTGGTGAAGGCCGGAGCCATTATCTCGGTGGACACTATGCACGTGAGCACCGCTCGCGCGGCCATCAACGCCGGCGCGCACATCATCAACGATGTTTCCGGGCTGACCTACGAGCCGGGCATGCCCGAGCTGATCGCCGAAACCGGCGTCCCCTATGTGCTGATGCACCGCCGTGGCACCGCGCAATCCATGGTGGCCGAAGCGAACTACCAGGACGTAGTCACCGAGGTCATTGGCGAGTTGCGTACCCTGCGTGATGAGTTTGTGGCCAAGGGTGTTGCTTCCGAACAGATCATCATCGATCCAGGACTGGGCTTTGCCAAGGACGCCGAACATAACTGGGCCCTACTCGGCCACCTCGATGCCCTCGAAGAGTTGGGACACCGGGTGCTGATCGGCACCAGCCGCAAGCGTTTCTTGGGCGAACTGCTGTCCACCGGTGAGAGTAGCCGCGCCCCACTCGAACGCGATATCGCCACCGCTGCCACCACCGCGCTAGCTGCTAAGGACCAGGTGTGGGCCGTACGCGTGCACGATGTGGCTGGTAGCCGCGACGCCATCAAAGTCGTGAAGGCCTATGGATCGCATTAGCATTTTCGGGATTTCTGCCACCGGCTACCATGGGGTTTTTGACCATGAAAAGCGCGACGGGCAGAAGTTCATCATTGACGTGGTGCTGCACGTGGACATCTCCCGCGCTGCAGCCAGCGACAATGTTCTGGACACCGTGCATTACGGTGAGGTCAGTGAGCTGGTGGTGGAACAAATCCAGGCCGGACCCTGGGATTTGATCGAGAAACTGGGCAACGAAATCGCCCAAGCCATCCTCACTACCTACCGCAGCGTGCTGGAAGTAGACGTCGTGGTACATAAGCCACAGGCCCCGATCCCGGTACCCTTCACCGACGTGACCATCTCGCTGAATCGCAAGCAGAAACAGCACACCGCGATCATCGCCCTGGGCGCCAACCTTGGCGACCCGCAGGCCACCTTGGCCCAGGCCCTCAAGGATTTGGGTGAAGAGCTAGAGATCCTGAAGGTCTCACCGGTAGCGATCACCAAACCGGTGGGCGGCCCGCCAGAGCAACCCGATTACACCAACCAGGTCATTGAGGTGCGCACCGAACGTTCGGCCCACGAACTCTTGGACTTGTGCCAGAGCATCGAAGCCAAACATCACCGCACCCGCACCGTCCGCTGGGAAGCACGCACCCTAGATCTGGATTTGATCACCTTTGATCAGCTGCGCCTGAACGATGAACGCCTGACCCTGCCACACCCGAGGGCCGCGATCCGCGGATTTGTGCTGGCCCCGTGGAGTTGGATGGACCCCGACGCGGTATTGGAAGGCCAACTGGTCTCCCGCCTGGCCGCCGTGGCCGCGGACACCAAGGACATCATCCGGTTATGAACAAGCTGAAGCTGCGATGGGTACTGTGGTGCGCGGTCATTGGGGCCGCGGCCGGCTGGATCATCCTGCGGGTACTGACCGCATCCTCACGCTTCGCCCCGGTACTGGACTACTCGGCCCTGTACTCCCTAGGTGCGGTCTGCGCGGTCATCTTGTTCCTAGGCATCCGCGTAAAACGCTCCACCCTGGGTAAATCTCACTTTGAACCGATTGCCGCCGCGCGCACCCTGGTCTTGGCGCAGGCCTCGGCCTATGCCGGCGCGGTGATCACCGGGTGGCACGTACCAGCCATCGTGACCCTGTGGCTAGCTAATGGCCAAAGCCCCACGCTGACCCGCGGTTTGGTGTTGGCCGGCGCCGGGATATTGATGGTGATCATCGGGTATATTGTCCAGCATCTATGCAAGTTACCTCCAGAGGACACCGATGACAGCAACAACTCCGTGGTCACCGAATAGCTTCACCCCCGCAGATCCCTCCTACTTTAAGGTCAAGCTCACTACCTGGGCGATCACCTGGGGACTGATCCTGCTGGTATCGCTGATCCCGGGCATTCTCCTGGCCACCGGGGTAGAGGTTCTGCTGTGGCTGGTCATCCTTCCGGTGCTCCTGGTGGTCATCATTGCGTTGCTGACCCTGCGGATTTTGCGCCGGCAAGTTGCGGCCCTGGGCTACCTTGAACGCGAAGAAGACTTTGTGGTTCGCTCCGGGGTGATGTGGCGCAAACAGCTGGTCATCCCCTACGGGCGGATGCAATACGTTGAGGTCAACAGTGGTCCCTTGGAACGCCGCTATGGACTGTGCCAACTCACACTCAACACCGCCGGTGCCGGGGCTACCGCCCACGTCTATGGTTTACCCGAGGCCCAAGGACAGCTCTTGCGTGAACGTCTGGTGGCCGCCGGGGAAGAGAAAATGCTGTGAGCCAGAATTCTGACTGGCAACGCGTCCACCCGGCCAGCCCCTTTGTCCATGGATGGCTGGCCATCGTCGGTCTGCTCTACATTTATTGGCAGAATACCGACGAACTATCTATGGCCGAACGCTTTTCCGGGGAACGATTAAAGTGGACCGTGGTCTTAGGTGCCGCCGCCTTACTGGTGGTGCTGGCCTTCTACTTCCTGTCCTGGTACTTCACCCGCTACAAGCTCACCGAAACCCACGTCTACGTGAACTCGGGTGCCCTGTTTCGGAGCCAAAAGCAGGCGCGCATCGACAAGGTGCAGGGCATCGACATTGCCCAACCGCTCATCGCCCGACTACTCGGTCTGGCCGAACTACGCTTTGACGTGGCCGACTCCTCCGAATCGGTGCTACGCCTAGCCTTTTTGCGTAAGGCCGAAGCCCACGAACTGCGTCAGCTCATCTTGCAACGCGCCACCGGGCCATCGGCAGCAAATCCCACGGCAAGCCCATCGCAAGCCCCAGAACACACCGGAACCTTCGCCGCCAATACTCCCGAAGCATCCACGCCACTGATGGCCAAGGTCCCCATCACCCGGTTGTTCGCCTCACTCTTCCTGCAGTTACCGATGCTGATCGGCACGCTGGCCTGCGTGGTCATTGTGGTTCTCTGGCTCAGCGGAATCACCGGAATGATCGCCGCCGTCCTGCCAATTCTCCTAAGCTTTGGTGGCTGGTTCTACAAACAGCTGAACCAAGGATGGAACTACACTGCCAGCGCCACGGATACCGGAATGCGAATCAGCTACGGATTAGCCGACACCCGCCAGCATTCCATTCCCGCAGGACGCGTGCAGGCCATTTCCATCACCGCCCCACTATTATGGCGGCTCTTCGGCTGGTACAAGCTGGAAGTCAACGTGCTCGGCACCAAAAGTGACGAGCTGGATAACCTGCAGGTACTACCGGTCGGAGACTTTGACGCGGTGACCCGCATTATGGGGATTCTCTTGCCCGATCTGGGCATCAGCAATCAGCGTGAAGTGCTCTCCACCGCTGTCAGCACCGGATACAACCATGGCTTCATCGGCTCCCCACCCCGGGCAAAACTTCTCTCCCCGGCAGCGTGGAAACATCAAGGATTTTTGAGTACCGAAACCACCGTGATCTCCCGCTATGGTTGGTTGGCCCGCACCGCAAGTTTTGTCCCGCACCACCGCGTCCAAGGTACGGAATTCAGGCAGGGCCCGTGGGAGAAACGTCGTGAACTGGCCGGGGTCCGCCTGCATTGTGCCGGCGGCAATATCATTGGTTACCTGCATCAGATTGATGCGCAGACCGCATCAGAATTTACCCTGGCTCAAGCCGAGCGCCAGGCTGAAAGGTAAGTGTGCAAGCTCCACGTTTGGGAATAGGCATCATCTCCGCGGGCAAGGTTGGTACCGTGCTCGGGGCCGCACTGGCCGCCAGCGGACACCGGATTACCGGAATTCACGCCGTCTCCGAAGCTTCAAGAACCCGCGCCGAAGCTCTGCTACCCGAGGTTGAACTTCTGGACCCGGCCGAAATCCTCCGCCGTAGTGAACTAGTGCTCTTTGCGGTCCCCGATGATGTGCTCGGCGAACTTGTCGCCGGGCTAGCTACCGCCGGACATATTCAGCCCGGGCAACTGATCGCACATACCGCCGGACGCTATGGCACCTCCATCCTGCAGCCAGCCCTGGATGTCGGAGCCTTTGGTCTGGCGATCCACCCGGCGATGACTTTCACCGGCATGAGCATGGACTTGAGTCGACTGACCGACTGCGTCTTTGCGGTGACCGCCGACGAGGTCATGCTCCCGGTAGCCCAAGCATTGGTCGTAGAAATGCGTGCCGAACCGGTGGTGATTGCGGAGGGTGACCGTGCGAGCTATCACGCGGCCCTCGCTCACGCAGCCAACCACCTGAACACCATCACCGCGCAGTCTGCGGACATTCTGCGCCGCATCGGGGTTGAAGATCCGGCCAATACTTTGCGCGCGCTGATGAGCGCCAGCCTGGATAATGCGCTGCGTTCGGGGGCCGGGGCGCTGACCGGACCGGTAGCCAGGGGCGATATTGGCACCGTGGCCGCGCACCTTGAGGCACTGGCCAATGATCCGGCCGAAACCAATAACTCCTACCGCAGCCTCTCGCGGGCCACTGCCCTCAGAGCTGCGCAGCGCGGACTGATCTCTCAAGGCACCCTCGAAGAACTGTTGCAAGTTCTAGAATAGAAGAGTGAAAACCCCCAAGATTTGTAAAACTCGGGCCGAGCTGAAGGCAGCCATCGCCCAAGCTAACCCGGACTCCCTGGGCTTTGTGCCCACCATGGGAGCCCTGCATGCAGGGCACGGTTCCCTCTTCCAGGCCGCTCGCGAAGAGAACGACCTGGTGGTGATCTCCATCTTTGTCAACGAGCTACAGTTCAACGACGCCAATGACTATGCCCGCTACCCGCGCCAACTCGAGGCCGATGCACAGCTGGCGGCCGAAGCAGGGGTCGACATTATCTTTGCGCCCGAAGCTAGCGAGGTCTACCACGCGGGTCTGCCATTGATTCGGTTGAACTCCGGAAGCATGGGCGAACTCTACGAGGGCGCCTCCCGGCCCGGCCACTTTGATGGCATGCTGGCAGTGGTCGCTAAGCTTCTGCATTTCGCCGACCCGCGTCAAGGCGAATACCGTGCGTACTTTGGGCAGAAGGATGCCCAGCAGGTGGCCTTGATTCGTCGTATGGTCGCGGACCTGGACTACCCGGTCCAGTTACGTTTGGTACCGATCGTGCGCAATGAGCAGGGCCTGGCACTCTCCAGCCGTAATGCACTGCTCAGCGCCGAAGAGCAAGAGGCCGCCTTGGTCCTGCACAGGGCTATCAAGCTGATCGCCGAGCGTGCCGCCCGCCACGAGCCACTGAATATTGAGGATGCCATCGGACTATTCCAGATGGAACCGCTCGTTGAGCTCGACTACTTTGTGGTGGTTGACCCCAACACTCTTCAAGAGTTGGCTTTCAACTGCCAGGACACTCCATTCACCGGAGAAGGCCTCATCCTGGTTGCCGCCCTCGTTGGTAAGGTGCGCTTGATCGACAATCAGCCGATTTCTGCCTAGTACTGAGGCAACGGGTTCTTAGGCAAAGCGGCGGGCGGTTTCACTGAGGATCTGACGGAAACCGGCTAGTTCGGTGACCACCTCGGCCGCGGTCTGTGGTGTCTGGACAAACTCGACTGCTTGTCCTGCATATACCGGGGCCATGTTGGCTCGCGCTTCGGCGCGGGCCTGCAGCATCTCATCACGTAGTGCCGGGGTTGCTTCCCACGAGTTCAAGTCCTCATGAGCTTCACTGAATTCATTGCGTAGGGCGCGTCCGCCAAACTCTGCCGGCCAAGCAAGTTGCTGCGCGATATCAAAGGCTCGGGTATAGGTGGTGTCGTCCATTCCCGCTTGGCGTACGGCACTCTTGAAGTTCTCGTGCCCTAAAGATTCGCTGGCCGACAAGAATCGCGTGCCGACCCAGGCTGCTTGAGCTCCCGCGGACAGTGCTGCTGCGACGCCGTGAGCGGTACCGATACCACCGGCCGCTACCACTGGTTTGATGTGTTGTGCGGTGGCCAGTTGTAGTAATGGCAAGGTGGCTGACTCATTCCGCCCGTGCCCGCCGCTTTCACCACCGCGAGCGATGATGATGTCGATGTCATCTTCCATGGCTCGTTCCAGTTCTGCAGCGTTACCAATCTGCATGGCGGTGAGTACTCCCGCTTCGTGAGCTAATGCGGCACTGCGAGTGACGTCGCCGAAGCTTAGTGAGACCAACGAGGGGGAGAATTCGAGGAAGCTTTCCAAGGGGGAGAGGTCAGCTTCCAAGGACCATGCCATGAAGCCAACACCCCATGGTGTCTCTAGGTCGGCAACGTGCCCTACCTCTTCTTTGACCCACTCGTTCTTGGGGGCTCCGGAGACTCCGATCATGCCCACGCCACCTGCCTGAGAAACAGCTGCGGCTAAGGCACCTCCTGCCGCGCCGGCCATAGGGGCATTGAAGATCGGTTCATGGTAGCCAAGTAGGTGCTGTAGGTCGCTCATGAGCCCAGAGTAGAACAGCAGACTTGATGTGACCTAGAACGCGGCTCCTCGATTTGTAACATCGCGAAAACCTCTGTATAGTTTTTATCTGTTGCCGGAACGGAAACAACACGGAATCTACGAGTTGTTTACCCGGTAGCCAATCACTTTTCACCGAAAGGTTTCACCGGTTTTGACCGGATTACGAAACATGG
>Ga0308157_10004034_pt1 | contig 20142 bp, 17 predicted proteins | sample PhyBR1_FD_201035 | JGI IMG/M metagenome (GOLD analysis project Ga0308157, IMG submission 201035) | Phyllosphere microbial communities from UC Gill Tract Community Farm, Albany, California, United States - DLSLB.R1 | ecosystem: Host-associated > Plants > Phyllosphere > Unclassified | place: USA...
CAGGCGGGTGCGCGCAACCGGAACGCATCAACGCGAGTAGATGTTCAGGCCAGGGAAGAAGAACGCGATTTCGACCTGGGCCGTTTCAGGCGCGTCGGAACCGTGGACTGCATTGGCGTCGATGCTGTCGGCGAAATCGGCGCGGATCGTGCCGGCTTCTGCCTTCTTGGGGTCGGTGGCGCCCATCAGTTCGCGGTTCTTCAGGATGGCGTTCTCGCCTTCCAGCGCCTGGATCATCACGGGGCCGGAGATCATGAAATCGACCAGGTCCTTGAAGAAGGGACGTTCCTTGTGCACGGCGTAGAACTGCTCGGCTTCGCGGCGCGACAGGTGGGCCATGCGGGCGGCGACGACCTTCAGGCCGGCAGCTTCGAAGCGGGCGTAGATCTGGCCGATCACGTTCTTGGCAACTGCGTCGGGCTTGATGATGGAGAGAGTGCGTTCGATAGCCATTGTTTTATCCTGATGTGTGAGGTTGCGGTGACTTTTGCCCTATGGACAAAGCTTTCCATTCTATCGCGGAGGTGAAACCCTAGCGCCCTCTGCGGCGCGGGCCGGGGCCGCCGTTGCCGCGCTTCTGGTCCTGGCGCTGGCGCATCAGGCTGTCGCTGCCGATATAGCCCACCGAGGTCTTCATCGGATCAGGCTGCGCGGACGGGGATGCGGAGCGCCCCTTGGGCGCCGTGCCGTCTTCCCGGCGCGAACGCGGTGCGCGGCCCACCGGGGAGCCTGCCGCCTTGGCCCCCGTGCCGGCGCCTCGCGCCTGCGGGCCTCGGGCACCACGCGGCTTGGCCCGCTCCACTGGTGCCTCCGCCTCCGCAGCACCCTCGGCCGGTCGGCCCCGGGCCGGGCCAGCCGCGTTGGCCAGCGCCCGGATGTCGCGCTCGTCCAGCTCCAGCCAGGCCCCGCGCTTCAACCCGCGCGGCAGCATCATCGCGCCGTAGCGGATGCGGATCAGCCGGCTGACGGCGTGCCCCACGGCCTCCATCATGCGGCGAACCTCCCGGTTGCGCCCCTCGGAAATGGTCACGCGGTACCAGCAGTTGGAGCCTTCGCCGCCACCGTCCTCGATGGAGCCGAACGCGGCAAAGCCGTCTTCCAGCTGCACGCCATCCAGCAGCCGCTGTTTTTCTTCGTTGCTCAACGCGCCCAGCACCCGCACCGCGTATTCGCGCTCCAGCCCGAAACGGGGATGCATCAGCTGGTTGGCCAGCTCGCCAGAGCTGGTGAACAGCAGCAGCCCTTCCGTGTTCAGGTCCAGCCGGCCTACCGATTGCCACTTGCCCTGCATCAGTCGAGGCAGCTTGCGGAACACCGTCGGACGGTTTTGCGGATCGTCGTGGGTGACGACTTCGCCTGCAGGCTTGTGATAGGCGATCACCCGCGCTGGCGGCGGATCGATGCGATAGCGGATCGGCTTGCCATTGACGCGGATCTGATCGCCATGCTGGATGCGCTGCCCCACGTGGGCGGGCTCGTTGTTGACCGAGATGCGCCCTTCCAGAATGAGCTGCTCCATCTCCAGCCGCGAACCCAGCCCGGCCTGCGCCAGCACCTTGTGCAGCTTGGGGGTCTCCACCTGGGGCTGCAGCACCCGCTTCGTGGGTGCCAGCTCCTGCTGCGCCTCGTCTTCGTCGAGCTTGCCCGACACCACGTCGGCAAAGCCGTAGCCGTCGGCCTGTGGCGACACTGGCGCGCGGGCCGGCGACCTGGCCGTGCGCGGGGCGACGGCCTTGGTGCCTGCGACACGGCCACCCTGGCCGCTGCGAGCGCTTCGGGCGCCTTCGCCGCGCGGCTTGCGCTGGGCTCCGCCCTCGGCAGGGGCAGCGTCGGGGCCGGAAACCGGCTCATCCTGGTGGGATTCATTCATCTTGTGTTCCTGTAGCAGCCGTCGGCGACCCCTCGGCCCCATCCACCTGCAGTGTTGTTAATGCGCCCGCGTCGTCCGGCGCGGCGCCGTCTTGCGCCGCTGCACCGCTCCGCGCAGCGGGCTCGCCGGGCGCCGCAACTGCCGCAGCCTCGGCAGCCTCTGTACCTTCACCCTCCGCCAACCCCAGCGCATCGAACATGTTGGCTTGCACGACCGGGTCGTCCAGCACCGGCAGTTGATCGAGCGACTGCAGCCCCAGATCGTCCAGGAACTGCCGGGTGGTGGCGAAAAGCGCCGGCCGCCCTACCGTTTCCCGGTGTCCGATGACCTCCACCCAGCCCCGGTCTTCCAGCTGCTTGATGATCAGGCTGTTGACCGTGACGCCGCGCACGTCTTCGATGTCGCCACGGGTGACCGGCTGCCGGTAGGCAATGATGGCCAGCGTCTCCAGCGCCGCCCGCGTGTAGCGGGGCGGCTTCTCGGGGTGCAGGCGGTCGAGGTACTCGCGCATTTCCGGCCGACTCTGGAACCGCCAGCCCGAAGCGACCTGGACCAGCTCCACACCGCTTGGCGCCCAATCCTGCTGCAGCTCCAGCAGCAGCGTCTTGAGCGTATCGGCGCCGAGGGCATCGTCGAACAGCCCACGCAGCTCACGCACCGTCACGGGCTGCGGTGCGCAGATCAGCGCGGTTTCCAGAACCCGTTTGGCTTCCACCGTATTCATGATGTTCAGCAATCCCGAGGAAGGTGCACGTGAGCCCGCAGCGTGACAGCGAACGGCAGCACAACAGGGAGCAAGAAAGAGATGAGGCGCGTGTACAGCGATGGACCAGGCGCCATGCCGAGCGAAAGAGTGTCGGCACAAGCGTGTGCGGACCTGGGCTCAATTGTAGCGCAGGCCCCAAAATTCGACGGCGGCCGCCATGTCCTCCGGCAACGGCGCCTTCCACTCCATCGGGACGCCCGTGACAGGGTGCGCGAAGGCCAGTCGAAAGGCATGCAGGGCCTGGCGCGACAGCCCGGCGGCAGGAACGCCGCCGTACAAGCCATCGGCCACCAAGGGATGCTGCAGCGACGCCATGTGCACGCGGATCTGGTGCGTCCGGCCCGTGTGCAGCGTGCACCGCACCAGGCTGGCCTCGGCCCCTGCCGCCAGCAGGTCGATGTCGGTACGGGCCGGCTTGCCGGCGTGCAGCCCCAGATCCACCACCGCCATCCGCAGGCGGTTGCGAGGATCCCGACCTATCGGCGCGTCCACGCGGCGGTGGCCGGCGTGCCGCCAGCGGCCCATGGCGATCGCCAGATACTGGCGCGACACCTCTCGCGCGGCAATCATCCGCACCAGGGCGTCCATGGTGGCGCGCTCACGGGCCACCACCATCAGGCCGCTGGTGTCCTTGTCCAGGCGGTGCACGATGCCGGCCCGCGGCACCAGGCAGGCGCGGGGGTCGCGGGCCAACAGGCCATTGAGCAGCGTGCCGCTCCAGTTGCCGGGTGCCGGGTGCACCACCAGACCGGCGGGCTTGTTGATCACGAGCAGATGGTCGTCTTCGTAGACCACCTCGAGCGCCATGGCTTCCGGCTTGAAGGCCTGGCTCTGCTCGGTCGGCCGGATCTCCACGGTGATGCGGTCGCCCGCCTTCACCTTGGCCGATGGCTTGGCAGCCGGTGTGTCGTTCCAGCGCACCAGCCCTTGCGCCAGCAGCTGCTGCAGATAGCTGCGGGACAGCTCCGGCACCAGATCGGCCAGCGCCTTGTCGAGTCGCGCACCGTGGTGCCCCGCGCCGACGACCAGCTGCCGCAGCTCGCCTTCGGCCTCCTCTGCAGCCGCAACCGCATCCTGCGGACTCGCTTCGTCCCCGTCGTCGGGCTCGAAGCCTTCGCCCGCAGGCGCGCCGGTCCCGCTCAACGGGAAGGCAGGTAACGCACCGGATCGACCGGCTTGCCCTGCCGGCGGATCTCGAAGTGCAGCTTGACCCGGTCGGTATCGGTGCTGCCCATTTCGGCGATCTTCTGGCCGCGGCGCACGTTCTGGTCTTCCTTGACCAGCAGCGTCTGGTTGTGGGCGTAGGCGGTCAGGTAGGTGTTGTTGTGCTTGAGGATGACCAGGTTGCCATAGCCCCGCAGGCCGGCACCGGCATAGACCACCCGGCCGTCGGCCGCCGCGAGCACCGGATCACCGGCCTTGCCGCCGATGTCGTAGCCCTTGTTGCGCGCCTCGTCGAAGCCCGCCAGCAGCGGGCCGGAAGAAGGCCAGATGAAGGGCATGTCGTCCTCGTTGCCGGCGGCGGCCGGCGCCGCAGCGGGCGCGGAACCGGCTGGCGCCGTCGTGGCCGATGCACCCGGCCGCGCGGCACTGGCGGCCGGCGCCGGAGGCAGGGCCGACGCGGTCACCGGGCGCGTCACCACGCCGGTGTCGGCAGCCACTGCGGTGCTGGCGGAGGCCGGAGCACCCGGTGGCGCGACGCGCAGCACCTGGCCCACCTCGATCAGATTGGCGTTGTCCAGCCCATTCCAGCGAGCGATGTCTTTCCACGTCTGGCCATGTTCCAGGCCGATGCGGATAAGCGTGTCGCCCGGCTTGACGGTGTAGTAGCCGGCCTTGCCGGCGTTCTCTGCCCCGGGCAGGGGCTTGACCGCAGAAGCCAGGGGCGCCGGGGACGAGGAAATCGCCCCTGCCGCCGTGCCGCGATCTTCGACCGGAGCCCTGTTGACGCGGGTGCCGCAGCCCGCCAGCACCAAGCCAGCGAGCGCGATAGAACCCCAAGCAACAAGACCACGCGATACCAACATAAGCAATCCCTTCAGGCAATCCCCGATTTTAGGGGGACAAAATGTACGGGCTCCAAAACGCTCTGCTGGAGCCCGTGTGCAGTCTTGTCGACCACCAGCAGCACCTGCTGGCCGTTCGCGCCGACGGTCGGCGCCACGAGCCGCCCACCCACGGCCAGCTGGTCGCACCAGTGTTGCGGCAGCATGTCACCGCCCGCCGCCGAGATGATGGCGGCATAGGGCGCGCCCTTGGCGTAGCCCAGCATGCCGTCACCGAGGAGAAGATGCACGTTGGCCAGCCGCAGCGGGCGCAGGTTGTCGCGCGCCTTCTCATGCAACGCGCGCAGTCGCTCGACGGTATACACCTCGCGCACCAGCCGGGACAGCACGGCCGCCTGATAGCCGCATCCGGTGCCGATTTCCAGCACCCGCCCCAGCCCGCCGCCCGTGCGGGCAGCGTCGGCCCCGAGCAGCAGTTCCACCATGCGCGCGACGACGCTGGGCTTGGAGATGGTCTGCCCCAGGCCGATCGGCAGGCTGGTGTCTTCGTAAGCCTGGTTGACGAGCGCGCTGTCCACGAAGCGGTGGCGCCCCACGGCGCCCATGGCCGCCAGCACGGCCGGCGACTGGATGCCGGACGCGGCCAGCCGCTGCACCATGCGGGCCCGCACGGCGGCGGAATCCAGCCCCAGGCCCTGCGGCGCTGCAGGCGCCTGCGCGGGGGGGCGGAGTGCGGCGCCTGCCGGCCGCGCCGGGACAGCGGGGGGCTGCGCCTGCAGCCGCGCCGGAAACCCGGGCCTGCGCTGCTGCGTCATGAGGCCACGCGCTCCGCGACCCGCGGGGCAGCCTCGTCCGCGGGCACCAGGCGCGCGGCGGTCTGCGCCCAGTAGCCCAGGCCTTCGTGGTCGGTCAGATCGACCTTGAGCGGCGTCATGGCAACGTGCCCTTGCGCGGTGGCATGGAAGTCCGTGCCTTCCGCGTCGTCCTTGGCGGCACCCGCGCTGCCGATCCAGTACATCGTCTCGCCGCGCGGGCTCTGCTGCTCGATCACCCGCTCGGCCGCATGGCGCCGCCCCAGACGGCACAGCTTGATGGGCCGCAGCGCATCGAGCGGCATGTTCGGGATGTTGATGTTGAGCAGCCACGGGGCCTCGCCCACCAGGCGCTGCTGCTGCATCTGCTGCACGATCTCACGCGCCTTGCAGGCGGCGGCCTCGATCTCGCCCCAGCCCTTGTCCACCTGCGAAAAGGCGATCGCCGGAATGCCGAACAGGTAGCCTTCCATCGCCGCGCCCACGGTGCCCGAATAGATGGTGTCGTCGCCCATGTTGGCGCCGTTGTTGATGCCGGACACGACCAGATCGGGCCGGTACCCCAGCAGGCCGGTGAGGGCGATATGCACGCAGTCGGCCGGCGTGCCGTTCACGTACCGGAAGCCATTGGCCGCGCGCTGCACGTAGAGCGGCGAGTGCAAGGTCAGCGCGTTGGACTTGGCGCTGTTGTTGTGCTCCGGCGCCACCACTTCCACGTCCGCGATGGACTTGAGCGCCTCATGCAGCGCCACGATGCCGGGCGCCTGGAAACCATCGTCGTTGGAAATGAGAATCTTCATGGAGTCGATCTGGCTGGATTCGGCGGATTGTAGGCGGCGCCCTACGCGCGCCGCGCCGCGCGGGACGGGCGCTCCGGCCCGGTCGCTCCAGGGACAACCGGCGCCCGGCCCCGCACCTATGATGCGGCGCACTGAAGAACGGAGACCCTCCATGCACGCTTGGCTTTGCACCGACCCCACCGGCGTAGACGCGCTCACCTGGACCGAACACCCCACCCCGGCGCCCAAGGCCGGCGAGGTGCTGATCGAGATCAAGGCCGCGAGCCTGAATTTTCCGGATCTGCTCATCGTCCAGAACAAGTACCAGATGAAGCCGCCGCTGCCCTTCGTGCCGGGTTCGGAATACGCCGGGGTCGTGCAGGCGGTGGGAGAAGGCGTGACGCACCTGCGCCCCGGCCAGAACGTGGCCTGTCTGAGCGGCACGGGCGGCTTCGCCACCCACGTGATCGCGCCGGCTGCGCTCTGCATGCCGCTGCCCGAGGGCTTCTCGCATGTCGATGCGGCCGCCTTCATCATGATCTATGCCACATCGCACCACGCACTGATCGACCGCGCCCAGCTGAAGGCGGGCGAAACCGTGCTGGTGCTGGGCGCTGCCGGCGGGGTCGGTACGGCGGCCATCCAGATCGCCAAGGCGCAGGGCGCCCGGGTGATCGCCGCTGCCTCCACGGAAGAAAAGTGCGCGCTCTGCCTCTCGGTCGGTGCCGATGCCGTCATCAACTATGGCCAGGAAAACCTGCGCGAGGCCATCAAGGCCCTGACCGAAGGCCGCGGCCCGGACGTGATCTACGACCCGGTGGGCGGCGAATACACGGAGCCGGCCTTCCGCTCCATCGCCTGGCGCGGGCGTTACCTGGTGGTCGGCTTCGCGGCCGGCCCCATCCCCGCGCTGCCGCTCAACCTGCCCCTGCTCAAGGGCGCGTCGCTGGTGGGCGTGTTCTGGGGAGATTTCGCCAAGCGGGAACCGCAGAACAATGCGGCCATGATGGGCGAGCTGGCGCGGTGGTATGCCGAGGGCAAGGTCAAGCCCGTCATCGACCGCACCATGCCGATGTCGCAGCTCAAGGCGGCGTATGCCCACATGGGTTCGCGCGGCGTGATGGGCAAGCTGGTCATGGTGAACTGAGCCGGCCCCGGGTGCAGGCCGCCGCTCCCGGCCGTCTCCACCCGCCTTGATCGGCAGGCCCTCCGTCCTGTTCAACGCCCTCGGCGTCTGTCAAACTCGCACCCCTCTTGATCCGATGGTGGCGCCTGGCATGGCAGACCGTAACCCTTCCGAAATCGCCCGCGAAACGCTGAAGCTGCTCGCATCCCGCAGGCTGGCCCCCACCCCCGACAACTACCAGGCGCTCTACGACGAGATCGCCGGCACCCGCAGCACGCCCGGTTTCCCGGAAGGCCCGCTGCGGCAGATCTCCCGGGTACTGCCCGGGCAGACCCCCGCCCAAAAGCGGTTGCTGGGTCTCTTCGAAAACGCCATCGCCGCCAGCGACTGGGGTGCGCTCCAGGGCGTGCTGGTGAGCTATGCCAACCTGGGGCTGCATGCGGCCTCTCCCCCGGTGGCGGCCAGGGAGCCCGACAGCCCCGCCAGCCAGGGCCCGGTCACGGCACTGCCCGCCGAGCTGGCCGACCAGCTGGTGCGGCTGATCGACACCCTGATGCCCGCCCTGGGCGAGGACGACAGCCGCGTACACGAACTGGCCGCCCAGCTGGTGCAATTCCTGAAACAGCCCGGGCCGCCGGCTTCCACGCTGCAGCTGATGCTGAACAACTTCAGCTACCGCCTGTCGTTCGCGGCCGAAGACCAGGCGGCCATCCGCACCAGCCTGCTGGCACTGCTGCAGATGGTGTTCGAGAACATCGCCGCGCTCAGCATGGACGACCGCTGGCTGCACGGACAGGTGGAGGCGCTGATCGCCGCCTCCACGCCGCCGCTGACGCTGCGCCGGCTCGATGACGTGCAGCGCCGCCTCAGGGACGTGATCTTCAAGCAGACGGAGGCCAAGACCCGCCTGATGGAGGCGCAGGACCAGATGAAGGAACTGCTGGCCGCGTTCGTCGAGCGGCTGGCGCAGATGGACCAGTCGAGCAGCAGCTACCACGACACGCTGGAGGACTGCGCCGAACGCATCGGGCAGGCCACGCACCTGCAGGAAATCACGCCGCTCCTGGAACAGGTCATGTCCGCCACCCGCGCGATGGCACTGAACAGCCGCGTCGCCCGGGACGAGCTGCACCAGCTGCGCGAGCGCTCCGAGATGCGGCATACGCAGATCACCGAGCTGCAGAAGGCGCTGAACGAAGCCAGCTCCCAGGCACGCCACGATCCGCTCACCGGCTCGCTCAACCGCAAGGGGCTCGACGAAGTGATGGAACGCGAGATTGCCCGCGCCCGGCGCAACGACGCCCCGCTCTGCGTGGCATTGCTGGACCTGGACAACTTCAAGGCGATCAACGACCGGCTGGGGCATTCGAGTGGCGACCAGGCCCTGGTCCACCTGGCGGCGGTCGCCCGCGAGGTGATGCGTCCGCAGGACATGCTGGCACGCTACGGCGGCGAAGAATTCGTGCTGGTGCTGCCCGACACGGCCCTGCCCCAGGGTGTCGACGCCATGACCCGGCTGCAGCGCGAACTCACCACCCGCTACTTCATGCGCGAACAGGAGAAGGTGCTCATCACCTTCAGCGCCGGCGTGGCGCAACTGGGGCCGCAGGAAAGCAGCAGCGAGGCGATCCGGCGCGCCGACCAGGGGATGTACCTGGCCAAGCGCGCGGGCAAAAATCGCGTGACGGCGGCGTGACGACGGCGTGAACGCTAGGTAACCGGCCAGCGACCGTGGGATAACCCTGCGCGGCAGGCTGCGGCGATCCGCAGGGCAGCAGGACGCGGCATCGACTCGGTACACTCGGCCACTTCCGCCTACCGACACCCGCCAACCATGAGCGCGCCTTCCGATCCCACGCGAGATGCCCTTGAGGCCTACAAGGCACTGCTGGCGGCCACCGGCCCCGCCGGACTCGATTTTCTGAATGCCCGGGTGCCGCACCGGTACACCGGCGTCTACCGGCTGGACGGCGCCGTGCTGCGCAATGTGCATCTGTTCGACAAGCAGGGCGTGGTCACCCCGGACTTCCTGGCCACCGTTCCGCTGCAGGACAGCTTCTGCCAGTTCGTGATGCGCGACGGCGGTTTCAGCTCTAGGGACACGGCTTGCGACCCCCGGCTGGACGGGCACAAGTACCAGGGCGTCATGGGTTCCTATCACGGCCTGCCGCTGCTCGACAACCAGGGCCAGCTGTATGGAACGCTGTGCCACTTCGACACCGAGCGCTTCCCCCTGCCGGACGAGGAGTACGCCCTGCTGCAGAAGGTTGCGCGCGTGCTGCCGGCCTATTTGAACAAGCGCCCCATTCCGCCCGTCTGAGGTGCACGCCGCCGGGCTCCCCTCATGAGGAGCGCCCAGCGGCGGTCAGCGGCCCGTCAGGGCTTGCTCTGCGCGTCCGTCAGGGTGCCGCCGGCCCGTTGGCCGGACTCGGACTCAGACGCGGACGCGGACGCAGGCGTGGATGACGTGGAGGACGCGGACTGCGCGCCTCCACCTCCCTCACCGCCGCTGACTCCGCTCGCTCCGCTGGCGGAACCGCCGCCTCCACCCGCCCGGGCGCGCTGGCTGCGCCAGGCATCGAAATCTTCCGAGAACTTCTGGTAGCGTTCGCTGCGCCAGCTCTCGTAATCGCTGTCCAGCCGGCGCATCTGTTCCTCGCGCCACCGCTGGTAGTCCGGATCGGGATGGCCGCCCGTCTGCGCGCTCCGTCCGCCGGAGCGGCGGGAGTCCTCATCGCGGCCCCGGCTGTAACCGGTTTCGGCTGCCTGGCGCAGGAAATCATCGCCCTGCTGCGATCGCCCCGGCCCACTCCACTGGCCACCCCACTGCCCTTCGGAAGGGCCATTGAATCCGTCATGGGCGTGGCGATGCCGGCCCTCGTAGCCGCCATAGCCGCTGCCGCTGGGCGGGCCCAGGCCCCGCGCGCCGCCGCCCGGTCCGCTGTAGCCCCCGTTGGCGGCCTGCCCGCCCGTGCCGCCATAGCCGCGCGAGCCGCCGCCGCCGTAGCCGCCGTAGCCGGCACGGGAGGCGCCGGAGCCGTACAGCGTCGGCTCGTTGTCGGCCCCGCTACCGTAGTCGCCACCGCCCTGGTGGTGCTCCGCCGTGTAGTCGTGCTGGCGCGAAGACGGCCCGAAGCCGTGCTCCTGCCCGCCCTGCGGCGTGCGGTGGCCGTCACCGCCCGGCCGGCTCCACTGCTCGGCCTGGCGGCCGGAGCGGCCGGCGTCCTGCTCTCGCCCCGCCCACCTGCGGCGGGGATCGTCGTGGTCACGTGAGTCCATGGATGAAACCTCCAATCAGATCCGCATCGGAAGCCGGGCGCGTGGCCCGCTGCGCTGCAGCCCCGCGGGCGGCCGACTCCGCCAGCAGGTTCAGCCAAGGCTGCGGGCGCGCGCGCAGCGCCGGGGGTAGGAGCATGCCGACGATCAGGGGCAGGCACGCGGCCCGCCGGCGGCCCGCCCATGCACAATGGCGACCCTCCAGGCGCACCGTGCGCCGCGTGCCACCGCGCCTGCCTCCCGGCAGGCCCTGGCCACTGCAAGTGATCTGACTCCATGGAAATGCCCGTCTCCCCCGCCCACACCCCCATGATGGCCCAGTACCTGGGCCTGAAGGCGCAGCACCCCGACACGCTGCTGCTCTACCGCATGGGTGACTTCTACGAGCTGTTCTACGAAGACGCCGAAAAGGCCGCGCGGCTGCTCGACATCACGCTCACCCAGCGCGGCCAGTCGGCCGGGCAGCCGGTGGTGATGGCCGGGGTGCCGTTCCATGCGCTGGAGAATTACCTGGGTCGCCTGATCAAGATGGGCGAATCGGTCGCCATCTGCGAGCAGGTGGGCGAAGTCGGCGCCACCAAGGGCCCGGTCGAGCGCAAGGTGGTGCGCGTGGTCACCCCCGGCACGCTCACGGACAGCGAACTGCTCTCCGACAAGGCCGAGTCGATGCTGCTGGCGGTGCAGCAGGGTGCGCGGGCGCGCTGCGGCCTGGCCTGGATGTCGGTGACGCAGGGCATCGTGCACCTGGCCGAGTGCAGCCACGACGAGGTGGGCGCCTGGCTGGCGCGGGTGGCGCCCAGCGAAGTGATCTACAGCGCCGGCACCACCGAACGCTTCGAGCAGCAGCTGCAGGCGCTGCGCCAGAGCGGGGCCCTCGCCTGCCCCCTGAGCCTGCGGCCGGACTGGCAGTTCGACGCCGCCCTGGGCGAGCGCAAGCTGCTGGAGCATCTCCAGGCCTCCAGCCTGGCGGCCTGGAATGCCGAGGCGCTGGCCCATGCCCATGCTGCGGCGGCTGCGCTGCTGTCGTATGCCGAGCACACCCAGGGCCGCGCCCTGACCCACGTGCAGAGCGTGCGGGTGCAGCAGAGCGACGAACTCATCGCCCTGCCCCTGGCCACGCGGCGCAACCTGGAGCTGGTGCGCACGCTGCGCGGCGAAGACGCGCCGACGCTCTTTTCGCTGCTGGACACCTGCATGACCGGCATGGGCAGCCGCCTGCTGAAAAGCTGGCTGCTGGAGCCGCGCCGCGACCGCGCCGACGCCCGCCAGCGCCTGGCCGCCACCGCCGCCCTGCGCGGCACCGGGGCCGGCGCCGGTCCTTGGCAGGTGCTGCGTGCCGAGCTGCGCGGCGTGAGCGACGTGGAACGCATCACCGCCCGCATCGCGCTGCGGCAGGTGCGTCCGCGCGAGCTGGTGGGGCTTTGCAAGACGCTACAAAAAGCAGAGCGACTAGCCCAGGCGAATCAAGCGCCCGAGCCGTTTTTGACCCAAATCTTTCAGCAACTGCAGCCGCCGGTGGATTGCGGCACGCTGCTGCGCACGGCCATCCATGAAGAGCCCGCCGCGCTGGTGCGCGACGGCGGCGTGATCGCGGCCGGCTTCGATGCCGAACTGGACGAGCTGCGCGGCATCCAGACGCATTGCGACGACTTCCTGCTGGACCTGGAAACCCGCGAGCGCGCCCGCACCGGCATTCCCAATCTGCGCGTGCAGTTCAACAAGGTGCACGGCTTCTACATCGAGGTCACCAGCAGCCACACCAGCCGCGTACCCGACGACTACCGCCGCCGCCAGACGCTGAAGAACGCCGAGCGCTTCATCACGCCCGAACTGAAGGCTTTCGAGGACAAGGCCCTGTCGGCGCAGGAGCGCGGCCTGGCGCGCGAGAAATGGCTCTACGAACAGGTCCTGGACCAGCTGCAGCCGCACGTGCCCGCCCTCGCCCGCCTGGCCCAGGCGCTGGCCACGCTGGACGTGCTGTGCACCCTGGCCGAACGCTCGCTCACGCTGAACTGGTGCGCCCCGCAGTTCGTCAACGAACCCTGCATCGACATCGAGGCCGGCCGCCACCCGGTGGTGGAAGCGCGCCTGGCCGAAACCTCGTCCGGCGCCTTCATCCCCAACCACACGCGGCTGAACGCCAACACGCGCATGCAGGTCATCACCGGCCCCAACATGGGCGGCAAATCGACCTACATGCGGCAGGTGGCGCTGATCGTGCTGCTGGCCAGCATGGGCAGCCACGTGCCGGCCACGGCCTGCCGGCTGGGGCCCATCGACGCCATCCACACCCGCATCGGCGCGGCCGACGACCTGGCCAACGCGCAATCGACCTTCATGCTGGAGATGACCGAGGCCGCGCAGATCCTGCACGCCGCCACGCCGCACAGCCTGGTGCTGATGGACGAGATCGGCCGCGGCACCAGCACCTTCGACGGCCTGGCGCTGGCGAGCGGCATCGCCACGCACCTGCACGACCGCACCAAGGCGTTCACGCTCTTCGCGACGCATTACTTCGAGCTGACCGAGCTGTCGGCACGCCACCAGCATGCCGTCAACGTGCATGTGGGCGCGACCGAGACGGGCGCATCGATCGCCTTCCTGCACGAGATCCAGCCCGGGCCGGCCAGCCGCAGCTACGGCATCCACGTTGCCAAGCTGGCGGGCGTGCCCGGGCCGGTGCTCAACCATGCGCGGCACACGCTGGCCGCGCTGGAAGAGCGGGCCGGCGAAGGCGAGGCGCAGGTGGACCTGTTCGCTCCGCCACCGGAGGACCCGGGAGCCGGCCTCAGCGCCGTGGAAGCAGCGCTGGACGCCATCCATCCCGACGCGATGAGCCCGCGCGAGGCGCTGGACGCGCTCTACCAGCTCAAGCGGCTGGCGCAGGGCGCGGGCTGATCGGGCCGGTGCAGGCAGTTCAAGCCCAACAGGCCGCCGGCGCCCGCTCTGTCAGGGCGCGCAGCTATCGTTTTTGAATCGCTCTTGCGCGCAAGACCCGCCCCCGGCGCCACGGCGGGGCGCGCACTACACTTGCGGCTTTTGCCCCGGGCCGCCTCCAACATGACGTATTGCGTCGCCATCAAACTCAACGCCGGACTGGTGTTCCTCTCCGATTCCCGCACCAACGCCGGCCTCGACCAGATCAGCTCTTTCCGCAAGATGATGATCTACGAGAAGCAAGGCGACCGCTTCATGGTGCTGCTGTCGGCCGGCAACCTGAGCATCTCGCAGTCGGTGCGCGAGATCCTGCAGGTCGAGCAGATCGCCAGCCCCGACGAAGACGGCGAACCCATCACCATCTGGAATGCCACCAGCATGTTCGACGTGGCCCGCGTGCTCGGCTCGGCGGTGCGCCGCGTGCACGAGCGCGACGGCCTGGCGCTCAAGCGCGCGGGCGTGGACTTCAACGTCTCGCTGGTGCTGGGTGGGCAGATCCAGGGCGAGGGCATGCGCCTGTTCCAGGTCTATTCGGCGGGCAACTTCATCGAGGCGACCTCCGAAACCCCGTATTTCCAGGTGGGCGAATCGAAATACGGCAAACCGGTGCTCGACCGCGTGCTGACCCCCGAGACCCCGCTCGACGAAGCCGCCAAGTGCGCGCTGGTGTCGATGGACAGCACGCTCAAGTCCAACCTGTCGGTCGGCCTGCCGCTCGATCTGGTGGTGTATGAGGAAGGCCGCTTTTCCACCGACAAGATCGTCTGCATCGACGAGAACAACCCCTACTTCCGCATGCTGCACAACAGCTGGGGCCAGAAGCTGCGCGAAGTATTCGACAGCATCGAAGACCCGGAATGGAACGGCGGCGCCACCGAGGTCCCGATCTGCGTCGACCCGACCCGCAGCCGGCCGATCCGCAAGATCACCAACCCGCGCGACAAGCTGATCTGACGCCTGAGCCTGGCGCTTGGGGTGTGCAGCGCCCCGCGCAGGCTCGCAGCCTCGCCCCCAACACGCCGCCCCGCCGCCCCACCGCTCCGCCGACGCCCACCGTCCATGCCACGCATCGTTTTCTCGCACGCCAACAGCTTCCCGGCCAGCACCTATCGCGTGCTTTTCAGCGAGCTGCGCCGCCGCGGCTACGAGGTCAGCGCGGTGGAGCAGTTCGGCCACGACGAGCGCTACCCCGTCACCAACAACTGGCCGAACCTGGTGCAGCAGCTGGCCGACTTCGCCGACGCCGAGCAGCAGCGCAGCGGCGAGCCGGCCTTTCTGGTCGGGCACTCGCTGGGCGGCTTTCTGAGCGTGATGGCAGCGGCCCGCCACCCGCACCTGGCCCGAGCGGTGCTGCTGCTGGATTCGCCCCTGCTCAGCGGCTGGCGCGCCGGCGCGCTCCAGGTCGCCAAGCGCACGCAGCTGGTGGGCTCGGTGTCGCCCGGCAAGATCAGCCGGGCCCGGCGCAACAGCTGGGCCACCTCCGACGAGGCGTTCGAGCACTTCCGTCGCAAGAAGGCCTTCGCCCACTGGGACGAGCGGGTGCTGCGCGACTACGTCACGCATGCACTGCGCGACCATGAGGGCCAGCGGCTGCTCGCATTCGACCGGGCGGTCGAGACCGCCATCTACAACACCATCCCGCACGACCTGGACCGCCTGCTGCGCAGCCACCCGCTGCACTGCCCGGCGGCGTTCATCGGCGGGCTGGCGTCGCAGGAAATGCGGCAGGTCGGCATGGCGTTGACCCAGCGCATCACCCAGGGCCGCATCGCGCTGGTGGATGGCAGCCACCTCTTTCCCATGGAGCGGCCCATCGTCACGGCGGCCGCCATCGAAGCCGCGCTGCTCAACCTGGCAGCGGTGCAGGACGGCGCGCGGGGCTGAGCCCCCGCAGCCCAGACGAACTGACGGCCAGCCGTCTGCGACCGGGCAGGCCCGCGTGGCTCGGATGCGTCAAGCATCTGCTTGCGCATCCTCTACACTGCGCCATCGTTACAGTGTGATACGCCGATGACCGCCTTCGCGACGCCCGCCCACGCCTTCGTGCCGCCCGACCCGGCGCGTCGCCCGCACGGCCTCGGCACAGCCGCCGCGCCAGGTTCGTCCGGCCGCCGCCACACGCACGAGGAACCGGCATGACGCGACAGCCTGCCGCCGCCGCCATCCCCCGACGCACTGCTGGACGCCCAGCCCTGGCAGGCCGATCCGCTCGCCGACGACACCATCGCCCGCATCCTTGCGCCGCAGGCCGCCGGCAGCGATGGATCGGGCGAACCCTGGCAGCGCATCGCCTGCGTGAACCGCCTGTTCGCAAGCTGGACCGACAACGCCACGCTGGCCGGCTGGCGCGCGCCCGAGGGCACGCTGCCGGAGGTCGCCCAGGCGCTGCAGTCGTATCTGCAGACCGGCCGCGCGCTGCCCGCCTGGGCCGACGCTGAGCGGGTGGAGCGGGCCGAAGCGCTGTTCATGGACCACGGTGCGCTGTCCTGCGTGCTGCTGTTCTGCTCCAGCCTGCCAGAGTGCTATGTGATTCCCGATCTGGCGAGCGTGCTGCATGTCGCAGGCGAGCTGGAGCACCACACAGAACACCGCATCCGATCCACGGCCGCCATGATCTTCCCGGTGATGATGCAGGGCGGCCTGACGCGGCCGGACGGCGCCGGCGTGGCCCAGGTGCTGAAGGTGCGGCTGATCCACGCCACCATCCGCCACCTGATCCTGCGCGGCGCCCCCGTGCCGGGCCAGCCTGCGGGCGAGATCGCGCCGCTCGAGCGCCCGGCCGACGCAGGCCTTTACCAGACCCTCTATGCCAGCGGCTGGAACGTGGGGCGCGACGGACTGCCCTGCAACCAGGCCGAGCTGGCCTACACACTGCTCACCTTCGGCTACGTCTTCCTGCGCAGCCTGCGCCGGCTGGGGCTGGGGTTCACGCCAGCGGACGAGCAGGCCTACCTGCATGCATGGAACGTGGTCGGCCATGTGCTGGGCATCGACGATTCCCTGATGGCGCACACCATGGAAGACGCCGCCGATCTGCTGGAGCGCCTGCAGGCCCGAGGCCGCGCCCAGATCACGCAGCCCGACGCCCGACCGGCCCTGGCCGCCGCATTGATGACGACCATGGAGCAGGCCATTCCGTGGCGCCTGGCACGGCCCTTCCCGCGGCTGATGACGCGCTACCTGTGCGGGCGCAGCACGTCAGCCGAACTGGCGCTGGACGGGCAGCGTGCGCCCTGGACGTCCTGGCTGCTGTTCTGGACCCTGCTCGGCCTCTGCCGGCTGATCGATACCGTGGCGCGCTGGATCTGGCCGCAATTCTCGCTCTCGCGCAGTTTCACGCGCGTGCTGGGCTACCACCTGCTGGTGAAGGTGCTGATGGACCAGACCCGCCCCCTGCAGCTGCCTGCGCATGTGCTGCATCAGCTGGGCAGGTGCGTCGCAGGCTGGAGCGACGACCCGCGAGCGCCGCGGTGGCTCAATCGCCTCGAAGACCGATTGACGACCACCGGCTCCTGGCTGTTCGCTGGCGAGCACGCAGCGCGCACGGCCCCCGTGGCGCCCGGCCCGCTGCGGTAAGCGGCACGACAGCAACTTCTGACACACTCCAGGCCGCTCGCTGCCCCCGCCTGACCCGTCAGCCCTGCGCCCGCACCGACGCCGCACCCGCTCCCCTCGCTGACCGTCCCGCCATGCTGCCGCCGTCCCACCGCCTTCTTTGCCAGCGCCCATCCCGCGTCCCTCAGGGCGCCGCCGGGCGGCTGCGTTTTTCTGCGGCCCGCGCAGCCGGGGCCATGTGGGCGCTGGTATGGGCGCTGGTGCTGGCACTGGTCTGGGGCCTGCTGGCCAGCTCCACCGCGGCCGCCCAGCCGGTGCTGCAGCTGCAACCCGGTGCCGCGCCCTCCAATGCGTGGCCCTATCTCGCGATGCGGTCCGACCCGACCCGCGAACTCGGCGTGGCGGACATGCTGCAGCAGCCCGGGGCCTTCGGTCCGGTCGCCACGCCCGCGGGTTCGCTGGGCGTGCGGACCGACGCCGTCTGGCTGCGCATGGTGCTGCGCGCACCGGTCGTTCCAGCCGGTACATCCGTCACGTGGACGGTCAACATCGACTATCCCCTGCTGCATGAAATCGACGTCTATCTGGTGCACCAGAGCGCGGTGCTGCAGCAGGCGGCACTGGGCAATCTGCAGCCCGTGGAGGGCCGGGCACTGCGCTGGCGGACACCGGCACTGGACCTGGCTCTGGTGCCGGGGGCCGAGCACGAACTCTTCATCCGACTGCGTACCGGCGGCGGCATGATCGCGCCCATCCACATCGGCGACAAGCAGCAGCTCCATTCGGCGGGCTTGCGGGAACAGATGGTGCAGGGCCTCTTCGCGGGGCTCGCCTGCTGCCTGGTGGTCTACAGCCTGGCGCAGTGGATCACGCTGCGTCAGCGGCTGTTCGGCTACTACGCGCTGCTGGTGACGGGCAGCGCCGGCTTCTCGCTGCAGTTCTTCGGGGTGGGCGGGCAGTTCCTGTGGCCCGGCAATCTGTGGATGGAGCAGCACATCGGCGTGCTGCTGAGCAGCATGGCGGCCACGGCCTCTTTCCTGTTCATGGGCCACGTGCTGCAGCAGCTGCAGCCGGGTTCGCGCATCCTGCGGCTCATGCGGGCCGGGGCCTGCGTCACCGCGGCGTGCGGGCTGGCCTTCCTGCTCGACATCCTCTCGACCCGCGGCGCGATGATGGTGCTGAGCGTGCTGGGCCCGCTGCCCTCCATCATCAGCGTGCCGGCCGCGCTGCGGCTCATGGCCCGGCGCGACCCGCTGGGCGGCACGCTGCTGACGGCCTGGGGCATCTATCTGCTCGGCGCCGTCGCACTGGGCCTGCTGGTGCAGGGCCGCCTGCCGGCGAACGGCTGGACGATGCACCTCTTCCAGATCAGCTCGGCCATCGACATGCTGCTCTTCATGCGCATGCTGGGGCTGCGAACGGCGGAGCTTCGGCTGGAGGCGACACGCGTGCAGCGTGAACGCGACGCCCTGCGGTCGCTGGCGCACAGCGACCCACTGACCGATCTGCCCAATCGGCGCGGGCTCGATATCGCACTGAACGCTGCGCTGCCCAAGGCACGGCCGGGCGGGCTGCTGGCGGTGTACGTCCTCGATCTGGACGGCTTCAAGCCGGTGAACGACCGCTACGGCCACGACGTGGGCGACCGGCTGCTGGTCGCCGTGACCGCCCGCCTGCGTGAACACCTGCGGCATGCCGACACCGTGGCCCGCATCGGTGGCGACGAATTCGTGGTCATGGCGGGCGAGCTGCCCGACGCAGACCATGCGCAGGACTGGGGGAACCGGCTGCTGAATGCGTTCCGCCAGCCCTTCAGCGTGGGGCCGGATGAGATCCGGGTCGGCCTGACCATCGGCTACGCGCTGGCCCCCACCGACGCGCACGACGCGGCGACGCTCATCAAGCTGGCCGACGCCGCGATGTACCACGGCAAGCAGAGCGGCCGGTTCTGCGTGCGCCGCAACACCGGCGACCTGGCGCTTTCTTCGAGCTGAGCCCCACGCGGCGGGGCACGCGGGCCGCGCCGAGGCAGGCGAACGGCAAGCCGCGCGCCGGGGGAAGGCTCAGTCGACCCAGGCGACCGCGCCGCTCCATGCCGTCCACAGCACGATCACACCGAAGACGATGCGGTAGTACGCGAACGGCACGAAGCTGTGCGTGCTGATGTAGCGCAGCAGCCAGCGCACGCACACCAGCGCGCTGAGGAAGGCGAAGACCAGCCCGGTGAGAAAGAGCGGCAGGTCGGCCCAGGCCAGCAGATGGCGCTCCTTGACCAGGCTGTAGACACCGGCGCCGATCAGCGTCGGAATCGCCAGGAAGAACGAGAAGTCTGTGGCGGCCTTGCGCGACAGCCCCAGCAGCATCCCGCCGATGATGGTGGCGCCGCTGCGGCTGGTGCCCGGCACCATGGCCAGGCACTGCACCAGTCCCACCTTCAGCGCGTCGAGCATGGTCATGTCATCCACCGACTCCACGCGAATGGCGGTACGGGGGCGCTTCTCGGCCCAGAGGATGATGAAGCCGCCGATGATGAAGGTGCTGGCCACCACCGTGGGAATGAAGAGGTGGGCCTTGATGGCCTTGCCCACCAGCAGCGCCAGCACCACCGCCGGGAGGAAGCCGATCAGCACGTTGAGCGCGAAGCGCTGCGCCTGCCGCTGGGTGGGCAGCGCCACCAGCGTGGCGCGGATCTTCTGCCAGTAGACGAGGATGACCGCGAAGATCGCACCGGTCTGGATGGCGATGTCGAAGACCTTGGCCTTCTCGTCGTCGAAGCCGAGCAGCGCGCCGGCGAGGATGAGGTGGCCCGTGGAGGAGACGGGAAGAAACTCGGTCAAGCCTTCGACCACGCCCATAGCGGCGGCCTTCAGCAGCAAAACAATATCCACGGAAATCTCTGCGTCAGTTCCAAACCCGGGAATTATGTGCGCTCGCCATGACAGGGCTGCACGCCGCGGCAGATGTTCAGGCTTTTTTGCCGGGCACCCGAGCGCGCGGGGCGGCCGGGCCACTGGC
>Ga0308157_10004035_pt1 | contig 20139 bp, 17 predicted proteins | sample PhyBR1_FD_201035 | JGI IMG/M metagenome (GOLD analysis project Ga0308157, IMG submission 201035) | Phyllosphere microbial communities from UC Gill Tract Community Farm, Albany, California, United States - DLSLB.R1 | ecosystem: Host-associated > Plants > Phyllosphere > Unclassified | place: USA...
TTACAAAGCCAGGTCCGGCAGCATTTTCTCAAGCATTTTGGCGCCGATCCCTTTGACCTTCACGATATCCGTCACGTTCCGAAACGGACCGTTCTGCGCGCGATAATCCAGAATCGCCTGCGCCTTTTTCTCTCCGATGCCGGGCAATTCCATCAACGCGGCCGCGTCTGCCGAATTGATATGGATTTTGCCGTCGTCGACCGGAGCCGCCGCGGTCGATTGAAGAGCAGGTTCGGCTGCTGCGGATGCTTGATCGGTTCCCTGAACCACTGGATAGGCAGCATTATCAACTACGCCGTTTGCGTTTGCCGTTTCTTTTGCCGGGGAAGCGGCCGGCACTTCGGACGTTTCCTTCTGAACGGGTTGTTCTTCTTTGCCGTCTTCCAAAGTGAATTCAAGCGTTCCTTCCTGTACGGCCAGAGCCGTCTGAAGCTGATCGTTCAGCGGCTTCCACGGCTCGCCTTGCGGATCGTTTCCTCCGGCCAACAGCAGCACTCCCGCTCCAAGCACTGCCGATAAACATGCCGCCCACAATAATTCCTTTTTCATTTTTTCGCCTCCCGAATGAAATTCATGCTTCGAATTTCGGATTCGAATTCGGCGGTATGTACGTCGGACGCTCCTTTTGCTATAGGAAAACGATACGGTTTCCCCGATCCTGAGCCTGGCCTCTCGCTGCCGATCAAGCAGCCGACCGCAAATCCGAAAACCAAAAAAACCTCCCGTCCCCGGCAATATTCGCCGGGGACGGGAGGTTATGCTTCCCGCATTGTAATCCCCAGTTAACGGCTTTGCGTGCTTCGCTTGCCGTTACCTTTCATCCGATAACGGGGATGAACCGATGAATGCTTTTATTATAGAGAGCCTGTAAGCGTAAAGTCAATGCCGGTCTTACGAAATCGGCTCCGCGGTCGGAGTCGGCGGCTTGTAATGCTCGATGCCGCGGAATAGAATCCCCTTCTGCCGCATCATCGTCTGCACCTTGCCGCTATCTTTCGGATAGGCCCGGCAGAATACGACTTCCGTAATGCCGCTATTGGCCAACATGTTGGCGCAGGTCCAGCAAGGTTCGTCCGTGACGTATACCGTCGAGCCTTCGCGGTCGGCGCGATCGGTAAACAGCAGCAGGTTCTGCTCGGCATGAATCGTGCGTACGCAACGCTGCTTTTTGACGACCTTTTCCTCGCCGCCGTCCTTGACCAATTCGTACTCTTCCGCGATCATGCAGCCGTCTTCCGAACAGTCCGGCACGCCCATTGGCGCACCGTTATAAGCGGTGCCGAGCAGCTTTTTCCCCTGTACCAATACAGCCCCAACCTGGCGTCTCGGACACTGCGAACGCGTCGACACCATGAAGGCAATGTCCATAAAGTAGGTATCCCAATCCTTACGCGGATGGCTTCCCATGTGAGTCCCACTCCCTTGTGAACGATCTGTCGGAACGCAGAAACGGGAGCCAAGGCGAAGTTCGCCTCGCCTCCCGTTTTCTGCTTGATGTTCCGCAAGACAAGCTACTTATCGCTACTAATTCGCGACGATATTGACCAATTTGCCCGGTACGGCAATGACTTTACGGATCGTTTTGCCTGCCAGCGCATTTTGCACGTTTTCCAGGCTCATCGCGTGATCTTCCAACGCTTTCGCGTCCCAATCTTTCTGAACGTTAGCGCGCTGCACGATTTTTCCATTGACTTGAATCACGATCTCGACTTCGGACTCCGTCGTCCATGCTTCGTCGAATTGCGGCCACGTGGCATACGTCAGGCTGTCCGTACGTCCGAACTTCTCCCACAGCTCTTCCGCGATATGCGGCGCGAGCGGCGACAGCAGTTGAATAAAGTCTTGCATCGCTTGACGCGGCAATTCTTCCTGCTTGTACGCGTCATTGGTGAAGATCATCAATTGGCTGATCGCCGTGTTGAAGCGCAGAGCTTCCATGTCTTCCGTCACTTTTTTGATCGTTTTATGCCAAGTGCGCTTGAACTCGTCCGTACCTGCGGTATCCGAGATTTTCGCGCTCAGGCTGCCGTTGTCGTCCACGAACATGCGGTAAACGCGGGACAGGAAACGGTGCGAGCCTTCCACGCCGTTCGTGTTCCAAGGCTTGGTCGCTTCCAGCGGTCCCATGAACATTTCGTAAATCCGCAGCGTGTCCGCGCCGAACTCGTTGACGATCTCGTCCGGGTTGATGACGTTACCGCGCGATTTGCTCATTTTCTCGTTGTTCGGGCCGAGGATCATGCCTTGGTTGACGAGCTTTTGGAAAGGTTCTTTCGTGTTCACGACGCCGATATCGAACAGCACTTTGTGCCAGAAACGCGCGTACAGCAAGTGCAGCACCGCATGTTCCGCTCCGCCGATATACAGATCGACCGGCATCCAGTAATCCGATTTTTCTTTGCTGCACAGCTCTTGATCGTTGGTTGGATCAAGGTAGCGCAGGTAGTACCAACAGCTGCCTGCCCATTGCGGCATCGTGTTGGTTTCGCGGCGCGCTTTGAGTCCCGTCTCCGGATCAATGATGTTCACCCAATCCGTCGCGTTTGCCAGCGGCGATTCGCCCGTGCCGGACGGCTTGATCTCGTCCATCTCCGGAAGCAGGAGCGGCAAGCTGTCTTCCGGCACGGCTTTCATGCTTCCGTCTTCCAAGTGGATGATCGGAATCGGCTCGCCCCAGTAACGCTGACGGCTGAACAACCAATCGCGCAGACGGTAGGTCGTTTTGCCTTCGCCTTTGCCGCCTTGCTCCAGCCATTCGATCATGCGCGCAATCGCATCTTCTTTGTTCAGGCCGTCCAGGAAGCCGGAGTTCACATGCTCGCCTTCGCCTGTGTACGCTTCTTTTTCGATATCTCCGCCTTTGACGACTTCGATGATCTGAATGCCGAACTTTTTCGCAAATTCCCAGTCGCGCGTATCGTGTCCCGGAACGGCCATGATCGCGCCCGTGCCGTAAGCAGCCAGCACGTAATCGGCGATCCAGATCGGCAGTTTCGCTCCGTTGACCGGGTTGACCGCGTACGCGCCCGTGAATACGCCGCTTTTGTCTTTGTTGAGATCGGTACGTTCCAGATCGCTTTTATGCGACGCTTTTTCCTGGTACGCCTTCACCGCTTCTTTTTCATGCTCCGTCGTGATTTTTTCCACCAACGGATGCTCCGGCGCCAGCACGCAGTAAGTCGCGCCGTACAGCGTATCCGGACGGGTCGTGAATACCGCGATATTTTCGTCCGTGCCTTCGACCTGGAACGTCACTTCCGCGCCTTGCGATTTGCCGATCCAGTTGCGCTGCATGTCTTTCAGGCTTTCCGGCCAGTCCAGCTCTTCCAGGTCTTCCAACAGACGGTCGGCGTAAGCGGTAATTCTCAGCATCCATTGACGCATCGGCTTGCGGATTACCGGATGGCCGCCGCGTTCGCTTTTGCCGTCGATGACTTCTTCGTTCGCCAACACCGTTCCGAGCGCCGGACACCAGTTAACCGGAATTTCTGCGACGTAAGCCAGATCGCGCTTGTACAGTTGCAGGAAGATCCATTGCGTCCATTTAAAATATTCCGGGTCGGTGGTGCTGATCTCGCGATCCCAATCGTACGAGAAACCGAGCGATTTGATCTGACGACGGAATGTGTTGATATTTTTCAGCGTGAACTCGCGCGGGTGACCGCCGTTATCGATCGCATACTGTTCCGCGGGCAGGCCGAACGCGTCCCAACCCATCGGGTGCATGACGTTGAAGCCCTGCATCCGCTTGTAGCGGGAAACGATATCCGTCGCCGTATATCCTTCCGGGTGGCCGACGTGCAGACCTGCGCCGGACGGATAAGGGAACATGTCCATCGCGTAAAACTTCGGCTTGCTATGATCCATGTCATCGGTCTTGAATGTTTTTTCCTCGTCCCACTTCTGCTGCCATTTCGGTTCGATCGTCTGGGCACGGTAGCCGCTTGCCGCAGCTCCTTGCTCGTTTCTTTCGCTCATCGTCATCTGTCCCTTCGCTTCTAAAATCAAAAAGCCTCCCGCCCGCCGGCGTCGTAAACGCCAGGGACGAGAGGCATTGCTTCCCGTGGTACCACCCTGATTAGCGGACAAGCCGCTCACTCAAATATCCGATAACGGGGATAACCCGATGCGTCTGGACGTCTTGGTTCGAAAACGAATGTACCGTCGTCTGCCCGCATATCTCCGAGGCGAGTTCGTTCAGGGTCCGTTACCGACTTTCACCAACCGCCGGCTCTCTTGGAAACGCCACCTGCCTACTGCTCCTCATCATCGACAAATCTTATCTTTGTTCACCTTTTGCAATGCCCCTATTATATAGAAAACAAAAGTAAAAAGTCAATGACTGCTATAGCGTTAACAAGATACTCCGCGCCTTCCGGCCTCAAGCTGTGGTATACTGGTAGGCGCTCCCGGACGCGACGTCAGCAATCGGATTTCAAACGACGCCGCGCCGATAGCCGGAACGGGCTTGGTTTTTTTCTCGCAAAGCCCTTTATTACAAGGAGGAATTCCGTTATGTTCAATCCCGATCAGGTCAAACCGTTTATCACGCATGCCGATCCGCTGGTCAGCAACGCGGCGATCCGGTTCTTGGCCGAGACGTATAAATACCCGCAGGACATCTCCGCATTGGTGCTGGAAAAGCTGGTATCGGCACCGCGCAAAGAAGACGTCTACTTGCACCGCGCAGCTGCTTTTCCGCAAACGAAAGTCACCGTGCAGGCTATGCTTCATCTGCTGAACGCCGGCATGGTGACAGGCAATGCGCGTATTTTCCTGTCCCGCATGCTGCTCGGAAGCAATCCCGACCTGCTCAAACCGGTGCTGGAGCAAATTAAAGCATTGGACGAAGACTTGTACGAGGAAGCAGCCGAATACGTTCAAATCTCCGATCTGAGCGATGCGGAAGTCCGCAACCTTTTTAATGAAGAAACGCAAAAAAACAGCGGGCTGGATTACGGGGACATCGACTACGATAAACTGGACCTTTTGCTGAGCGAACTGATCGAACGCGAGATTCTGCAACCGCGCGAGACGATGGACGAGCTTCAGGAACAATACACGCTGGATCCGGAGTCGATCCGCAGCGTTTACCTGATCCAGGCCGCGGGCAAGCTCAAAATCTCTTACGCGCTCCCTCTGTTCTACGACGCGCTCAAATCCGATAACGACCTGATTGCCGAACAAGCCGCCGATGCGCTCGTCCGCGTAGGCAGCGAAGAGGTGATCGAGAAGCTGGTGCAGATGTACAACGAGGAGACAGACGGCTTCCTGCTATTGAGTCTCGTCGATGTCTTGTCCCGTATCCTGCTCCCTTCCGCCGAAGAAGCACTGATTGCTTTGCTTGAAAAAGAAGACCATTTCACCCGTATCGCCAAACTCGCCGACGGATTGTGCAGACTCGGTTCGGAGCAGGCTGTGCCGGTCGTGCAGGAGCTGGTTAAGATCGGCTATGACAAAGACTATGTGGAATTGAAAGAATCCGTTTATGCCTGCTGCGTCATGTTGGGCCGCGTGCTGCCTGAACTGGACGAATGGCGCAAGGAGATCGCGAAAGAAGACGAGGAACGGATGAATAAGCTGCGTGGTTGATGAATTTCCTTTATGCGTGCAGAATTAAATGAGCTTCATGAAAAGGCTGTACGGTTTAGTTCCTTCTAAATCCGCGCAGCTTTTTCGTGTTCCAGATTTTCAAAATAACAATTAAAATATCTTCTACAATTTGCTTAGAATCTTAGGGTGTGTCTTCAAACCTCGGTGGAAGCAGATTTTGCCGAATTTTCGTTCTCAACAAGGAACTTTTCCGCAGTCGTGCCGGGGCACGTCAAGGGAAAGTGACGCTGTGGAGGGCGAAAAAGCGGCAAAAGATGCACATTGGCAGGTTTGAAAACATGCCCTAGTGGAAAACAGAATATATCTCATACATAATTATATTAAGTTCTTTCATTTTATATCTGGAGGAGTCTCTATGAAAATCATCGATAAGGTTGAAAAAGTCGTCGAGCTCATCCACCAATCGCGTTCAATAGTCATCTTTACGGGAGCTGGAATTTCTACGGCAAGTGGGATTCCTGACTTTCGTTCAAACAATAGTTTATGGAGCAACTACGATCCTCTAAAAATATCTCATGTTAAACGTGTATATGAAGATCCTGCATCTCTATTTAGTTTCTATGCGGATCGTTACCACGAGTTCTCCACACATCACCCAAACGAAGCACATAAAATTTTGGCAAAGTGGCAACAAGTTAGTCTTATCCATAAAATCGTAACTCAAAATATAGACAACTATCATCAACAAGCAGGAGCTCAAGATGCTATTGAACTTCACGGAAACATGCAAGTTCGTTGCCAACACTGTAATCGTCTTCTTCCTGCTTCCCGATTTTCAAAAGAATATGGGCGTTGTGAGCAGCCGTCACTTGAAATTGATGAGATATGTAACGGAATTTTGCGACCTAACGTCGTTCTATTTGGTGAAGAACTTCCTGAACAAACATTTAATCAAGCTTTACAAGCACATATTGAAGCTGACCTTTGCATCATCATCGGCTCATCTTGTTCTGTGTATCCTGCAAATTCGCTACCTAAACAAACGGTACTCAGGAATAATGGAAAGATCGTTATAATTAATAAGGGAACAACTGATTTAGATTACTTAGCTAGTGTGAAAATTTCGGAATGGGAAGCAGTTCATACTTTACAAGAAATCGATCAAAGACTTAAAGAAAATGTATAGATAGAGATTGTGAGAACACATATCCTTAGCACCTATTCGTAGGGAAACAATTTGTACGATATTGTTTATAATTGTACGTAGCTGTGGTAATCTATGACTATAGATTACTCCACTTACAAGCCTAAACTCTCATGCTCTTATTGACGATAATAGTCTTGAGATGAATGACACTGAGTATGCTTCTTTTTTTGAAGTAGAAGATGAGTAGTCATGGAGGAGGAACAAACATGGCAGCACCGTCTATCAAGCAGCCCGAAGTAAAATTCACAACACAAGAACAACTCGAACGCTTTATGAAGTTTGCAACTGAAAAAAATCCGCATACGGAGCGAATTTTGAAGATGCTTTCTGAACGAACTCCAGTGCAACGCAGAAAATAGTAACAATGACACTAATAACTGAACAATTATCTGATGAAAACTTTCCACAAGTCGCTACGTTTATATGTGATGAAGAAGTAGTAACGGAATATTTAACAGATCCGGAAGCTGCACTTAATCATCAAAAACATAATTCAGTGATAACCCAACTGTATTGCGACGAACGTGGCGCACTAGTTGGGTTTTCTAGCTTGCAAGTTAGTTCTATGAATGTTGATAAATCTATGATTAATCAACTTCATTGGGATGAAAGTTTACCTAAATTAAAAACGCATTTTCCTGTTGTTCATTTGTTGTTCTTAGGAGTCGATAAAAATCACGTTGACCAAGGACATGGCACGACTATAATGCTAGAAATTATAGCCCTTGCTTATAGATTAGTAGAGGAAATTGGTTGCAATTTCATTTTTGTTGAGGCAATAAAATCAGCAAAAACTTTAGCTTTCTATAAAAAGTTTGGATTCTTTGCAATTGATGACGATGACGATGATTTGACTACACTTAGAATGGCTTTTAAAATAGAACGTCTTCCCTTCAAAGAATCGTCTTCACTTTAATCGCTTAAAGATGAGTAAGTTTTATATTTTTCTGATCTAAAGAAAAATTTCAGAATGACAGATTATTAATGAAAACAATCAATAAGCCGCCCCCTACAAAGGAGCGGCTTATTTTGTCAGGAAATTTTCGATCGAAAAAGGGGCAGGCAGAGGGGTAGTACTGCGATGGCAACACGCGGCCGCAGCAGTACTCCACCGAAGCCGACCTAAACTTTTACGGCTCTAAAAGGAGGTTTCCCGGCAACCTCAAGCCGCCCTATCCCTACAACAACTTCGCGATTCCCTTAATCTCGCCGGCCGATTCCGCCAACTGTTCCATCGAAGCCGCGATCTCCTGCGTAGCCGCTGCCTGATGTTCGCTCTGGGTCGTGCAGCGATCCAGCGTCTCGTCGAGATTTCCGATCCGGGTCCGAATAAAGCTCAAGATCTTCTCGATCTCGCGCGCGGACGAAGCACTCGATTCTGCCATCTTGCGGATTTCCGCCGCCACGACGCCGAATCCCCGACCATGCTCGCCCGCATGGGCCGCTTCGATCGCCGCGTTGATCCCGAGCAGCGTCGAATTCTCGGACACTTCCCGAATGAACGACAGAATCTCATCCGTCTTTTTCAACTCGGTGACGACGCTTCGCCCAATCTCCTGCAATACCGCAAGATCCGCAGCCAGATCGGTAGCCGTCTTGGCGATCTCATCGGCAGCCGTTCGGACTTCGTCCGAACTTACAGCCAGATGCTCTGCCGCTCCGTCCAATACCTGCTGATTGCGCAAGCTGATGCCAAGTGTCAGTACGCCGGCCGGGCGACCGCTTCCGTCTAAATCCCCGATCGGCTTCGCTACCGACTTGAACGCAGCACCGTAGACTTCCGCACCCAGATTCGCGCTAACGGTTCGTGCTTCATCAAGCGCTCGCCGAATCCCGCTTTGCGGAGGAATCGGCGCTCCCGGTTCTACCGGAATCCCAACCTCTTTCCCCGGCAGATAGGCTTGAAACTTCTCCGTGTCCGTCAAGGCAAACATCACATCAATCGGGAACAACTCTTGGACAACAGGCAAAATGGTTTCAAAAGCTTCCTTCAACTGCTCCATATTTTCTTTTTTCAATGACGCGGCTTCCATGACAATCGCCCCTTCCTTTTGCAGCGAAGTATACCACTTACCAAGGCGATTCGAATGCGCTTTTTGTCGCAAAAAATCAGGTAATTTTTTACTCCCCGGGATAATCGAGTCTTCGTCTGCGTAACGTCCACAAAAGCAACGTTGCAGATACAGCCGCATAAACGACTGTCGCCCCCACAGGCAACCACTTGGCTCCTGTTCCGAGTTCATCGTAGAACGTCAACGCATGCAAAGTCAGTTGGAGCGGCGGCAGGATATAGGTCATCCATGACCAACCCTCCGGCAGCGCGTTCCCGATTCCGCCTGCTCCGAAAGCAAGCGCCAACCAGGTGCACAGAATTAATACGGCGTAAAAGCGTGACTCGAATAATTTGACGGTAAACCACCCCGCCAGCGATACGCCTAACCCGGCCAACGAAATATGATACAACGATGCCATCCCCAACTCTTCCCATGATGGAAACCGTTCGAGCCTGCCCAGCACCGCCGGATAGATGACAGCAAAGAGTCCCAGTGACGAAGCAAAAATCCAGGCATATAACAGCTTTGCTCCGCTTAGACGTACCAAACTGCGAGCATGCAGCATCGTTGCCATCTCCTGATTGGCCGCTTCGACGTCCATCACCAGACAACCGATCGCCGCTGCCGCAACAAATAATATCGATGATGAGAACGCGTAACTCCCCATCACCGGATTAGGCCCGGAGCTGTAGATCAGCATCAAAATCGCGATATAAATAAACGACGGCGCACCGTAACGATAAGAACGCATAAAACATCGATGGAGATACTGCAACAGTGCAATCATACCCCGCCCTCCTTTCTTTTCAGCGACAATACGATGCCTTCTACCCGCCAAAAGTCGTGCATGAATGCGTGACAATCTTCGCTCGGGATCTCGCAACGCACCGCATTCCCGGCAGCCGTCCAGTCTACATGCGGAAACGCGGCAGCTAAACGCTCTCTTGCCCCTTCTGCCAACAACCCATCCAGCTCATAACGGACTGACCCGAAATTCGAGGCTTCATCCGTATTCGTTTCTTCCAAAATCAACTGCCCTTCGCGAATCCGATACGTGGTACTCACCGACTCCCAAGAAGGAAGCGGATCATGCAGCGCGGTAACAACGGCCGTGCCTTCCGCTCGAAGACCGTGCAGCAGCGTCAACAGCTTCTCCGACGAATCGGTATCCAGTCCGGAAAAAGGTTCGTCCAACAGCAGCAGAGCCGGACGAAGCAAACAGGCTTGCATAAGATTCACTTTTTGCAGCATGCCTTTGGAATAATGGATAAGCAAAGACGGGCTATGGGCAGGCAATTCCAACAACTCGTGCAATTCTTCGATACGCGTAGTTAATGCTGTCTTCGGCATGCCCGCGATCTGCCCCATATGAATCAAATATTCCTCGGAAGTCATGCGCAATTTGGGCAGTCGATCCGGCGCGTATCCCATCTGCAACTGCATTGAACTTCTATGTATGTGACCCGAACTTGCCGGAATGATGCCTGCAACCAGCTTAAGCAAGGTACTTTTGCCCGAACCGTTGCCGCCGCGTAAAATCAAACTTTCGCCTCGGTCCAGACTCAGCGAGATTTCTGATAATACTTTGCGCGAGCCGTAACTCTTGCCCACCTGCTCAAGACGAATTAGCGAAGCGGCAGTGCCTGGATCGACTGCATGCTTCTTCTTGATTCGCTCATTCAATACGATCATCTCCTTCATTACCATCTTAATACAATTTTTGTTCATATTCAAAATTTGCATGCAAAAAGCTTCGATTCCCATTATGGGGATCGAAGCTTCTTCTGACATTTAACGTTAGCGCACCAACACCGATGAGACAAACATCAGCACAAACAACGCAAGGAGCACAACCGGAATCGCCGTCAACCCCAGCATCCCTGCCGAGAGTCCGACCAACATCGGTATCACCGTCGATCCTGTATACGCACTTGCCATTTCGAGTCCGATGACGCTTTGCGAAGCTTGTTTCCCGAAACGCTCCGGCGTCATATGCACGATGCTCGGATAAATCGGCGCGCCGCCGAAGCCCAAAACAAACAGTCCGACTCCGGCTAGAATGACGCTTGAGGAACCGATCAGCACAATCAAACCCAAAGCCCCGATCAGAATTCCGTAACGAATAAGCGGTTTGGCCGAGACTTTTTCAGATAAAAATCCGGACAGAATGCGACCTGCGATAATCCCGATAAAATAAAGAGACGAGAATGCTGCCGCCTGGTTAACCTCCAGCCCTTTGCTCGCGATCAAATACGAAGCTGCCCATAACCCTACCGCCGTCTCCGAACCGTTGTAGCACAGCATGACCAGCATCGCAGGCTTGACGCCTTTGATTCGCACCGCCTCGCGGCTGCTCATGAACTTGGGTTCTTCATCCTGCTGCTCGATCCGGCTTTCGAACAGCTTCCATAAAGGCAGTGCCAGCAGCAAGACAACCGTTAAGCCCAGCAATATAAAGGCCACGGTAGAGAATCCGCCCCGCCAATCGTTCCCGTGACGAAGATTCAGCGCCATAAGCAGCGGTCCCGCCGTAGCTCCGATTCCCCAGAAACAGTGCAACCAGCTCATATGCTTGGCTTTGAAATGTAGAGCCACGTAGTTGCTGAGTGCCGCATCGACTGCCCCGGCACCGAAGCCGAGCAAGATCGCACCGACGATCAATAGCGCAAAGTTCGGCACGATCGAATAACAGAACAGCGCCAACGAAGTGGACAAAATGCTGCCGATCACGACTTTTCCCGTTCCGAATTTGTACAGCAGCTTATTGGCTAACAAGCTTGATGCGACCGTGCATAGCGATACGACAAAAGGAATGATTCCCGCCATTTCCGTCGTCGCGTTCAGCTCCAGCTTCATCACCGGCCAAGCGCTTCCAAGCAGCGAATCCGGCAATCCCAATCCGATAAAAGCCAAATAAATAATAATCAGTAATAACGTAACCATGCTTCACGAAGAAATTCCGAGTCCGGACCGATCTTCTTCGGAATTTCTACTCCCTCCGACAATTATGTAATTTTCGAAAAGCCTTTCGGTCCGAAATCTAAATTACCATAATCGATGATCAAATCATAGAGTACGAAAGCAGAACTATACGCTTCGAACGCAAAAAAAGCCCTCGTACTCCGCTTGGGAATACGAGGGCTTCTTTTAAACCAGAACAGATGCTTGGATGTTCATTGAAGCCTTTGCGATTTACTGCTGGGCTTCCATTTTCGTTTTGTACGCGTCCAACTGCTTTTGCAATTCGGCTTTGACTTTGTCGTAGCCTGCTGTTTTCAATTTGGCACGGAATTCTTCGACCGCTTGTACCGGATCGCTGACTTTACCGAAGTTGATTGCCGGACCCAGTTCGCCTGCTACCTGCGAAATCGCGGTCAACTCACTTTCAACCGGTGTTTTGTCGAATACGAATTGGCCGTAAGGGTAAGGAATTTTGATCTTGTCGTATTCGGCATACACGTCACCGATCTTATCCCAAGTCGTGTCGCTCGGAATTTCGAATTTGTCCACGCGTCCGCCCCAGAAGTCGGAGTAGAATTGGTCGCGCGTTTGGTCATAACCTTCAGGCAGTGTACGTTTTCCGTCTTTCAGTTCATACTGTACGCCTTCCATGCCGTAGTTGATCAGGTGATAAATTTCTTCGTTATTGCGAATCAGGTCGTACGCCATCAGCGCGCGCTCCGGATTTTTACTGTGCGCGCCCAGCGATGTGCCGCCGTGCGTAATCGACAGTTCTGTCAGGTTTTTGCCGCCTGTCGTGTTGAAGGCAAACATTTGCAGTTCGGATCCCGGTTGGTCTCTGTCCATTTCCACGCGCAGTCCCGAGAAGGTTTGCGTATGGTGTTGATCCATACCGGACAGGCCGGCTTTCAAGGCGACGCGGTTGTCGTTCTTGTTGTTCAAGGCATCTTCGCGCCAGAAGCCTTTGTCTGCCCAGCTCTTCATCAATGTTGCATAATCAACCAGCGTATCGCTGAACACAGGCTCGGCTACCGTGTATTTCTCGTCATTCGATACAGCCGTGAAGACCGGCATATAGCCTGTCGAGATCGGCAGTTCCAGGTTATCCGTATACGATTGAACGTATCCGCCCCAAGTCTGCGCGCCGGAAGCCATATCCCACGGAATCACGTCAGGCTTGTTGTCTTTGATATATTGCAGGTAATCGCCGATTTGTTCCCAGTTGGTGATCGGATCGGTAATGCCCGCTTCTTTGGCCCAATCGCCGCGGTAGAAGAAACCGTGGTTAACCCATTGCGTGTAATCGTTTTCAGGAATCAGAACGATCTTATCGTTGTATTTGCTCTCGTTCCAATCCTCTTCCGGAATCGACTTCCATGTTTCCGGTGCATACTTCGGCAGCAGCTCGTCCAGGTTCATGAAGGCTCCGCGCTGCGCGTTAGCCCATGTATCCAGCCAGTCGGTACCGATGGTGATCAGGTCAACGGGTTCGCCGGAAGCGAGCAGCAGATTGTATTTCGTTTGCCAATCCGCCCATTCGACCCATTTCCATTCCAGCTCGGCATTGATTTTTTCCTTCATGATCACGTTGACTTTGTCCATGACGGCTTCGAACTGTCCGTTCTGAGGCTTATCCCCGAGTACGACATAACTGATTTTGACGAATTTGGACGTATCCGCTCCGCCTTCGGACGTTGTTCCGCCGGTCGAAGCCGTAGAACCTCCGCCTCCGCAAGCCGACAATACAACCAGCATTGTGGCCATCAGCAAAGCCATGCTTTTTTTCTTCCATCTGAACATCTGTATACCCCCTCTGAACGATTTGGTGGATGCCAAAATCTTCAAACTGGCTTACGGCGTAGAAACTCTATGGAACGGGGAGCAATCAGCCTTTGACTGCGCCTACCGTAATACCCTTAATGAAGTAACGCTGAACGAATGGATAGAACAGGATAACAGGACCGGTCGCGATAACCGCAATCGCCATCTTCATCGTTTCGATCGGCACGTCGCTGAGCGGAACGTTGGATGCGGCCGCGGAGTTTCGAATGGCGTCCGCTTTGGTGACCACGTTGTACAGATACAGCTGAAGCGGCCTGAACTGCATGTCCGATGACAGGAACAGCATCGAGTTATACCATTCGTTCCAATAGCCCAGCGCGATGAACAATCCGATCGTTGCCAGCGCCGGCGTGGTCATCGGCAGGATCAGCTTGACGAAGATGGTGAAGTCTCCGGCTCCGTCGATCTTGGCCGATTCGGTGATCGCGTGCGGGATCGAACGAACGAAGCTTTTCATCATGATGATCAGGAACGGACTCAGCAGGCCCGGCAGCAGGATCGCAAGATAGTTATCCTTCAGATGCAGGTACTGGGTCATCAGCAGATAGAACGGTACCAATCCCCCGGAGAACAACGTCGTGAAGTAAATGAAGAACGAAATCTTGTTGCGGAACAGGAAGTCGGGACGCTGTAGCGCGTAACCCGTCATGGCGACGATCAACAGGCCGATCGCCGTGCCCACAACCGTGATTCCGATCGTGACCGCGTAAGAACCGAGAATCTGCGTCGGATTTTCAAGAACGATCCGGTACGCGAACGTGCTGAACTCTTTCGGCCAGAAGTTGAATCCGCTTTGCTTGACGGAGGCTTCCGACGTGAAGGAGGTGCCCAGCACGAGCAGGAACGGCAGCAAACAGCATAGCGAGAACGCTCCGATGAACACGTAACTGAATCCTCGAATGAACAAACTGCTTCGATCCGTCGTTCGACGGGTGTTTTGCATTTTTTCGTCCATAACGCCCATTTGTTAGCCCTCCTTCTTTTAAAAGAGTGAATTTTCCGGCGACAGCTTGCGCACCAACCAGTTGGCGGTCAAGACGATCGCGAAGCCGAACAACGACTGGTACAGGCTGACCGCGCTGCCCAGAGAGAAGTTGAAGTTGGTCATCAGCGAGCGGAATACGTAAGTCTCGATGATATCGGTCGTGGCGTACAAAGCAGTATTGTTCGCGCCGACCAAGTTGTAGATCAGGCCGAAGTTGCCTTTGAGCACGCCGCCGAGCGAGAACAGCAGCAGGATGATGAATGTCGGTTTCAGCCAAGGAAGCACGATGTAACGGATACGCTGGAACGCGTTCGCTCCGTCGATCTCGGAAGCTTCCACCACTTCGTTATCCAAGCCCATGATGGCCGCGAAGTAGATGATCGAACCATAACCCGTCGCTTGCCACAGATAGGTGAGTACGATGATGAACGGCCAGGCGTTCGGCGTCGAGTAGACTTTGACCGGCTCCATCCCCAGCGATTGCAGAATGCCGTTGAGCAGACCGTAATCGTAGCTCAGGATGTTGTAGGCGATCAGGCCGATCAGGACGGCGGAGATAAAGTGCGGCAGGAACATCAGCGTCTGGGAGATTTTCTTGAACCATTTTCCCCTCAGCTCGTTGAGCAGCACCGCGACAAAGATTTGCAATACGTTCCCCAGCAGGATGAATGCCAGGTTATACGCGACGGTATTGAACGTAAGCTTCCATAAGTCGCCGGTAATGACGAGGAACCGGAAGTTCTCGAACCCGACGAACGGGCTGTTGAAAATGCCGTCGGAGTAGTTGTACTTGATAAACGCCAGATACAACCCCGGCATCGGCAAGTACGCGAATATGACGAAAAACACGATTGCAGGTAAGCACATGATCAGCAGCGTACGGTTATTCTTGAACTTTTTCCACCACGAGCCCGTCCGTTTGTCGGCAAGATCCATGCTCGATTCTTTCTCGGTCAGTACGGACAATACAATCCCCTCCTTCTCTGGTCAACGGAACTGATCCTCAATGAAACCGATTACATTTTTGTAACAGTAAAAGGGAGCTATCTGATCAGGTTTATGCGTTATTCTCATACTTAAAATACGAGTTAAGCGATATTCCCGGATAGCTCCCTGGCATGTTGCAAATTTTAGTGAAACCCGTTTCATTCAGGATCAAAATGTAAGGGCTTTCTTTTGACATCAGAATAATACCTGTTTCGACGATTGTCAATCTTTTTCGCGAAAAAATTCAGTCTGCCGCTATCCCGGGTACCCGGGCTGTCGTCTCGCGTACAATGAGTTCCGGCATGAGCGATTGGAACAGAGGAACTTTTTTGCCGGCGATCATTTTGTCCAGCGTTCTGGCCGCCTGACGCCCGATCTCCTGCGACATCAGCGACACGGTAGTCAGTTCGGGAATGCTGTAAGTCGCCTGCGGAATATCATCATAACCGACAATCGACAGTTCTTCCGGAACCCGAATTCCTGCCCGATGAGCCGCCTTCAGCGCACCGATCGCCAGCAGGTCGTTCATGCAAAAAATAGCCGTGGGCCGACGCTTCGCACTCAACAGTTGGGCGGCATATTCCTGTCCTTTCGGCACGGAAAAGCCTTCGGTCAGAATCCATTCTTTACGCACCGGAAGCCCGGCATCCTTCATCGCGCTGCGGAATCCGGCCAGTCGCTGCTGCGTATTCGTCATCTTGGAGTATCCGCCGATAACGGCGATATCACGGTGGCCGAGCTCGATCAGATGCTGAACCGCAAGCTCCGCGCCGAACTTTTGATCCGCGGAGACCCGATTCAACTTGGTCTTGGGCAAGCTTCCGTTAAGCAGCAGCACGGGCACGCGCTTGGCCACTTCCTCCAATTCCCGTGCAAGCTCGGGGTCGGGTTTTGCCAAGTCGACGCGACCGCCGATCATGACGATGCCGTCTACCTGCTTCTCCATAAGAAGGCTGAGATACTGCGACTCCCGCTCGTACTGCCGATCATACAGACGCTCGTTCTCCTCGTTCGTCGAAATCGTATCGCAGAGGAAATAGGTATAGCCAAGCCTGCGCGCTTCATAATCAAATCCGGATAGCACCTCGGGGAAAAAAGGATTCGTGATGTCCGGCAAAATGAATCCGATCATGCCCGTCTCCTTGCGTGTCAAGCTTCTGGCTAGCGCATTCGGTTGAAACTGGTACTTGTGCATCAGCGCGACGATCCGTTCCCTTGTTTCTTTTTTGACGGGAGCCGTATTATTGAGCACCCGCGATACCGTAGCTACCGACACATTAGCCTCTCTTGCGATATCGTATACGGTTACCGGTCGCATCTGCATTCCTCTTTCCCCGTGGATTTGTCTGAATGTGAAACGGGTTTCATTATGGCTCCGATTATACCCGCGGAATTTGCCAGAAGCAATTGAAATTGTTCAGGTTTTTTCTAATACTTTCCTTTTCGGTAGGCGCTTGGGGTTACGCTGGTCGTCTGTTTGAATTGCCGCATAAAATGCGTCTCGTTCTCGTATCCGCACAATCTGCCGATCTCGCCGACAGACAACCGGGTGCTGCCGAGCAAGTATTTGGCGTACTCCACGCGTCCCCGGATCATGTCCGTCACCACGGAACATCCAAATAATTCTTTATACAGATGTTGAAAATAAGACTTGCTTAAGCGCAGGCGTGCAGCCAAGCTCTCCACCGATACCCGAGCATCCGGTGAACCGTACAGCTCGCTTCGAAGTTGTGCCAGCGATTCCGCGTAGCGATTGGTTCGGGCTGGAGCCGCTTCGTGCACGAGCCCGTTAGCCAGCTTAGCAAACAGACTACGCAGCTCCAAATCCATAATTTCATCCCGATAAGGCCCGACTTCCCGCTCCGTATGCTGCAATTCAAGCACACATCGAGGGATGAGCACAGGATCAGCGGAAGTCATCAGCTGGTCAACGGGAAATCGCAAGTACTCCAACCAATCCTTCAACCCCTTTTCTTCGCAATGAATCCAATCGTTGATAAACGGCTTTTCCAGATCGCGATACGCATGAGCAGAGCTTGGAGAGAACAGGATGTACGAGTTCGGTTCCGCCTGCTCCACACGTCCATTTATTTGTACTTCTGCACGCGAGCGAAAAAATACAAAGGCATAATTTCCCGCTCCCTCAGGGCGTTCGATATGAATGCCTTCTTTATGCGTAAAGCGACTTCCGCAGCTTACCCACTTAATCATTCCAGCCTCCGCCTTCCTTATTGAGCACGATTCGTCAGTTTTTAGCCAGTATAATTCATTGTTTCTCCTTCCGGCAAACCACTATACTGGAAAGGATATCCGATAAAGGAGATGAACTTGCAGTGGACGCTTATCTTTTTGTGCATTTTAAAGAAAAACCAACTCCGGACGGGGAACAGGTATACTTTGCGCTCAGCCGCGACGGGTTCAACTGGGAGTCCGTGAATGGTGGACATTATGTATTGGAAAGCACGCTCGGGGAAAAAGGGGTTCGCGATCATACGATCATTCGCACGGATGAAGGAAAGTTTTTCATTCTCGCTACTGACCTCAGCTTGGCGAACTCTTTTCACGGAAAATATAAAGGCGACTGGGCCAACATCGGAACGGGCGGAAGCAAATCTCTGTCCCTGTGGGAATCCGATGATCTGGTGAATTGGTCGGAGCAGCGCTTGGTGGAGCTCGGCGATGAGAACTTCGGCTGCCTGTGGGCGCCCGATATCGTTCGCGATCCGGTTCAAGGCGATTACGTCGTTCATTGGTCTTCCTCGCACAAAAGCAATAATTATGGCGAAAAAGGAATCTACTACTCGCGTACGCGGGACTTCAAGCAATTTTCCGCGCCGCAATTGTTGGTCCAAAAAGCAGACAGCGGGATTATCGATTCGGCAATCTACGAGGAAGACGGATTCTTTTACCGGTTCCTGAAGAGCGAAGCCAATCCGGAAACGTTGATCTTGGAAAAAGGCAGCTCCGTCGCAGGCGATGATTATGTGCGGATTGCCGCGTTTGACGAGGAAATGGCGAAGCTGGAGCAAGGATTGTATGAAGCACCGACCGCATTCAAACTGCCGAACGGCAAATGGTGCCTGATGATCGACTATTACGGCGTGCCGGGCGAAGGCCAGGGATATGTGCCGTTTATCGCGGACAGCTTGGCGGACGGGCGGTTTGTACGCTCGGAAGAGAGCTTTAGTTTTCCTTATGGCTTCAAGCATGGGACGGTGCTTTCAATTACTTCGGAGGAATATGAACGTGTGAAAAGGCATTACTCGCCTGGGGTCGCGAGTTCGTAGATCCTATTCGGTTGGGAAGCTGGGGCGCTGCGGGGGAATTCGTTCAAAACGCTGTCTCACTCGGAAAACTTGATTGGAATTTTAGATGGTTGTTTTCCGAGTTCAAAGGCGTTTTTCACTGAATTCCCCCTCCGCTTGGGCTTCCGTACAGAATAAGATCTTTGAACACGCGGCGGCGAGTACTGCCTTTGGTGGGGAAGCAAACAAGAGAGAAATAAAGAAAAAAGACAGAAAAGATGAAGGTCAGAGACTTTTTCAAAAAGTGCTTGACGTCTAGCTTTTTGGAGCGTATAATCTAATTTTGTAAGAAATACTTCTTACGGGATGTAGCTCAGCTTGGTAGAGCACCTGGTTTGGGACCAGGGGGTCGCATGTTCAAATCGTGTCATCCCGATTATTGAGTAAAAGAAAAAGTCGCAATCCTTCGGGATCGCGGCTTTTTCTTTTTTTGCTTTATGAATGTATCAACCAACCCCAACGTAACTGGAAGCGAGAAGGCGGAGAGAGAAATTCAGTGAAGGACGCCTTTGAACTTGGAAAACTTCCATATACAATTTCAATCCAGTTTTCCAAGTGAGACAGCGTCCTGAACGAATTTCTCTCGGAGCCTTCTCGCTTCCCCCACCTATTCAACCCCAGTCAACTTGAGATGCAGCCTCGCCCCAATATGATGAACGTCTAAAGTGAGCGTCTGCTCGAACTCCGCTCGCGCCTGATCGACCCGCCCCAATCCGAGCAATCCCAGACCGCGCATAAAATGACAATGAATTTGGTTTTTCCGGTTCAAATCCTCGTCGAAAACAAGGAAGTCCGGCAGCGATACCGCGAAGTAGTCAATCTTGACGTCGTCAAATAAATGCCGCTCCGCGTAATCAATCAGCTTGTTGAAACGACGTTTCGCTTCGCGTTCATTGCCCAGCTTAAGCCAAGCCAACCCTTGATAGAAGATCATTTCCGGCGGCTGGTCGTTGTAGTACATGGCGCTTGCCGGTTCTGTGAGCCCCGTCGATGCCTTGGCATAAGCAGCATTGGCTTCATCCTGCCTGCCCAGCTTCGTATAGGCACAGCCCAGATGATAATAAATATGGTTCTCTTGCGCGCCTTCCAGCTTGCCCTCTCCCAAATTCGTCGGATAGACAAGTGCTTGAAGCAGCAGTTTTACCGCAGCTTCGGCGTCTCCGCGTTGCAGCCTTTGTTTGGCCAATTCGACATGAGCCTGTACGTATTGCCCCGTCGTCTTCCCCTCTCCGCCTTCCCACGGGT
>Ga0308157_10004036_pt1 | contig 20130 bp, 19 predicted proteins | sample PhyBR1_FD_201035 | JGI IMG/M metagenome (GOLD analysis project Ga0308157, IMG submission 201035) | Phyllosphere microbial communities from UC Gill Tract Community Farm, Albany, California, United States - DLSLB.R1 | ecosystem: Host-associated > Plants > Phyllosphere > Unclassified | place: USA...
CCGCCTACGGCATCACCCAGGAAGACGATCCGCTCTCGCAGGCCATGCGCGGGCTGATCGACAACGCCTCGTCGCAAGAGCACCAGATCGCGCTGCTGTGGCAGGCCATCGAAAAGCTCTCGGCCAACCCCCAGGCCCCGGCCAAGGACTGCGTGCCCTGCGACGCCGCGCGCGAGCAGCAGTTTCAGGCCGACAAGCTGAACGAGCTGGTGGGCAAGTAAACGACGCGGCCCGTCAAACTTCCGAAATTTCACATTCATCGCTTTAGCTCATTCATTGGGATGAGCATCAACGATCAGAGCAGAGCGGCTGAAAGTGTTTTTTGAGCCTGCCTGTTGACTCCTGTCGCAGCGAAATTGTTGCTGTATTACCTGATCCTTGTTTTTTACGCAATCGCATCATTCCCTCTCTTAATATTCATATTGGTTTGAGAATCTGCGAATAGGATGGGTGCGTTGGTTAGTTCAATGCAATGAACGGTGGCCTGTAATTCTGTGGGCCGTCATTTTTTCTTGAGCGGTCGTGGTTCTCTGCCTTGGGAAGGCGGTGATTTTTATCACCGTGCGGAGAATTCACGACCAGCGGTGTTTGACTAAACATCGCGCCAACGCTTCAACCATAAAGGAGGGGTGATGAAAATACTGCGCCGTTTGATAGCGAGTGGGGTTGTGATTGTGCTTTCGGCATGTACGGGCGGTTCGCCCATGCGCGTAGCCATGACGGAATTGGGGACGGTTTCAGACAGCGAATATGGAGCCTACGGTTTGCGCATGGTCCGTTCCATCAATGTCACGGGTCTAGGCCCGGAAGAGGTAGTCGGCACATTAACCACGGACCCTGATAAATGGTCGGCAAAAGAGCAATTCGCTCGCTTTTTTTCAGGACGCTCCGACCTGCCCGATAGCATGACTCCGCGCTTGACTGAAGGCCAGTCTTTCGTTGTCCATCGCAGATTCTGCAATTTGGTAGCCGACTCGTCTTCCAGAAAACAATGCGGCCAAGGCGTCAGTTTGGCGGCATTGACGGCGTTGCGGGACAACTTGGTAGCGTCGCAATCTGAGATCGCCTTTGCCATGCACAACGAAGTCAAGGCTGCGGCTTTATTTGCGGTGGTGCAAGCAACACAAGGCGCTTCTCAGGCGCAGATTGACCCGCTACTTCAGTCGTTGCAGTCTGTTTATCCAGGGGATGATCTTTCCGATCTTAAGAAGGTCCAAGCTGTCTTGAAGGCAACTCAAGAGAGCAATAGTCGTTTGAGCGAATCTCTTGCCAAGATTCGCTCCCTCACTGCGAATTCGGGAGTTTTCGTCACGCGGTGGGACAAAGAGGTGGAAGCGTCAGGACGTATCGCTTCCGGTGAAGCTGCCTCGGCGGCCGGAAGTGGTAGAAAAAAAATCGGCGGGTTTTTGATACTTGGTGAGCCGCAAATCCTGAGCCTTCAATTGGGCGATGATTTACTGGCGAGAAAGCGCAATAAGAAAGACCGTCCAGGCTCTGCCGGAGTATTTGAAGACCATCGCAACTACATTGCCTATTACCAATTGAGAGCGAGATATGTGCTTTATGCGGAAAGCCAAGAGGAGATGCTCTCCACGGCAATTCAGGCTGATATCGCAAAAGTAGCACATATCCTTCAGGCTGTAGGAGGGCATGTCGATTTGAAGAGCCTGCAAGCTGCAGAGATAAAAGTCCAAGCGCTTTATGCAGCAATCCTTGCGGCTTCAGGAACTGGTGTCTTAGATGCACAAGCCGGAGATTTGGACTGGCGAAAATTTTCAGTCGCGCCTGAAAAAATCGCTAGTTATCAAGAAAATGAGTTGAAACACGCACAAGGAACAGTGCCAGTGATCACCATTCGCGCGTCCTTCGATGACTTTCTACATCGAGAGCAAAAGGGCCCACAAGGCGCGGGCATTGATTCGCGGTAACGCCACTACCGACTCATCACCTTCGGCCCTGTTTTTCAGGGCCTGGCTCTCTGCGCATTTTTAGGCCGGAACGCCTTGCACACCGCGTCGTGCGTCTCCAGGTATGGCCCGCCGATCAGGTCGATGCAGTACGGCACCGCGGCGAAGATGCCGGGCACGGTCTGGCTGCCGTCCTCGGCCCGCAGGCCTTCCAGCGTTTCCGCGATGGCCTTGGGCTGGCCGGGCAGGTTGACGATCAGCGTGCGGCCGCGCACCACCGCCACCTGGCGCGACAGGATCGCCGTGGGCACGAAGCGCAGGCCGATCTGGCGCATCTGCTCGCCGAAGCCCGGCATTTCCTTGTGCGCCACGGCCAGCGTGGCCTCGGGCGTCACGTCGCGCAGCGCGGGGCCGGTGCCGCCCGTGGTCAGCACCAGGCTGCAGCCGGCGGCATCGGCCAGCTCGATCAGCGTGGCGCTGATGGTGGCCTGGTCGTCGGGAATCAGCCGGGGCTCGAAGGTGATGGGGTTGCGCAGCGCGCGGGTCAGCCATTCCTGCAGCGCGGGCAGGCCCTTGTCTTCATAGACGCCGGTGCTGGCCCGGTCGCTGACGGAGACGATGCCGATGCGCACCGGATCGCACGGGCCGGTGGCCGCAAGGGGCGCTGCGGTGGCGTCAGGCATCGCGGCCGGTTTCTTCGTGGCGGGCGTGGATCGCGGCTTCTTCCAGTTGCTCGCGCACCAGCTGGAACAGTTCGCGGTAGGCGCGGCCCTTGCGCGGCGCTAGGCCTTCGGAGACCTGCACGTTGGCGACCTTGCCCTCGGGCTGCGCATCCTTGCGCGCCTGGCGGATCAGCGCGCGGATCTGCTGCGTGTCGGTGCGCGGAAAGCGCTCCAGCCAGTCGGGCAGGGCGTCGTCGTCGGCGATGAGCCGGTCGCGCCAGCGCTCGGCCGCATGCAGCGCGAGCTTTTCGGCGGCGGAGCCGTTGTGCTGCTCGTCCAGCGCGGCCTGCGCGGCGGCCACGACCGTGGGGTCGAGCTGGCGCATGATCTTGCCGACGTACTGCATCTGGCGGCGCTTGCCTTCGAAGTTGGTGATGCGCCGGGCCTCGGCCAGGGCGTCGCGCAGCTTTTCGGGCAGCTGCACGCGCTCCATCAGGTCGGCGCGCAGGGTGAGCAGGTCTTCGCCCAGTTTCTGCAGTGCATCGCTTTCGCGCTTCAGGTCGGTCCTGCTCGCTTCGTGCGTGCCTTTGAGCTCGGCTTTCAGTTCGATGTCCAGTTCGCTGCCTTCGGCAACGAATTGGCCTCGCACGTAGTAGCCTTTTTTGGGTTTGCGTGACATGGTGGGGGGCAATGGGAGGGGCACTCGTGTGCCCAAACAGGCTTCGGCACGGAGGCGCCGAAGGCGGCAAGTATCATAGCCGCCGATATGAATACACCCAGCCCACGCGCCGCCGGCGCCGCCCCGAAGACGCCCGACAGCGGTTTCAGCTACACCCGCCCGTTTTTCGAAGACCTTGTGGACCGAGCCCTGGCGCATGCCAAGAAGCTGGGCGCGACCGATGCCGGCGCCGAGGCGTCCGAGGGCTGCGGCCTGTCGGTCAGCGTGCGCAAGGGCGAGCTGGAGAACGTGGAGCGCAACCGCGACAAGTCGCTGGGCGTGACGGTCTATGTCGGCCACCGGCGCGGCAACGCGAGCACGTCGGACTTCTCCGGCGCCGCCATCGAGCAGACCGTGCAGGCCGCCTACGACATCGCCCGCTTCACCGCCGAAGACCCGGTGGCCGGCCTGCCGGACGAGGCCGACATCGCCCCCGCCGAGTCGCACCGCGAGCTGGAGCTGTTCCACCCCTGGGCCGTCACCAGCGAAGAAGCCGCGCGCATCGCCATGGAATGCGAGGCCGCGGCGCTGCAAACCAGCCGCCGCATCACCAACAGCGAAGGCGCTGGCGTGTCGGCGCAGCAGAGCCACTTCTTCAGCGCGCACACGCGCGGCTTTCGCGGCGGCTATGCCAGCTCGCGCCACAGCCTGTCGGTCGCGCCCATCGCCGCCTTGCCCGGCCGCAATGCCGACATGCAGCGCGACGCCTGGTACAGCTCCATGCGCGACGCGGCCGAGCTGGCCGCCCCCGCCACGGTGGGCCGCTATGCCGCCGAGCGCGCCTTGAGCCGCCTGGGCAGCCGCAAGATCCCCACCACGCAATGCCCCGTGCTGTTCGAATCGCCCCTGGCCTCCGGCCTGCTGGGCGGCTTCGTGCAGGCCATCAGCGGCGGCGCGCTGTACCGCAAGAGCACCTTCTTGCTCGACTCGCTGGGCAAGCAGGTCTTGCCCAAGCACATCGACGTGATGGAAGACCCGTTCGTGCTGCGCGGCAAGGGCAGCTCGCCGTTCGACGAAGAGGGCGTGCGCGTGTCGGCCCGCAAGGTGGTCGATGCCGGCCGCGTGGAGGGCTACTTCCTCTCCAGCTACTCGGCGCGCAAGCTGGGCATGAAGACCACCGGCAACTCCGGCGGCTCGCACAACCTCACGCTCACCTCGCGCCGCACCCGGCCGGGCGACGACCTCGATGCCATGCTGAAAAAGCTGGGCACCGGCCTGTTCGTGATCGAACTCATGGGGCAGGGCGTGAACTACGTGACGGGCGACTACTCGCGCGGCGCCAGCGGCTTCTGGGTCGAGAACGGCGAGATCGCCTTCCCCGTGCACGAGATCACCATCGCCGGCAACCTGAAGGACATGCTCAAGGGCATCGAAGCCGTGGGCGCCGACGCCTACAACTACGGTGCCAAGACCGTGGGCTCGATCCTCGTGAACCGCATGAAGGTCGCGGGCAGCTGAGGGCCCGCCCCCGCGCTGCCTCTCACGCCCGTCCCTGCCGCGTCTGCTGCGGTTGGGGCGATTGGGGCGGCTGCTGCAACGCTTGCGATGCCGGCGCCGGCGAGGGCCCTCCCCGCCGCCCGGCACTCATCACCGCCATGCCGCCCACCGCCATCGCCCCGCCCAGCGCCATCGGGCCCGTCAGGCCCTCGCCCAGCCACAGCGCCGAGAAGAACACGCCGAACACCGGCACCAGCGTGATGTATGAGGCGGCGGCCCCGGCCCCCAGCGCCTTCACCCCGTCGAAATACCACGCATAGGCCAGCGCCGTGGCGCCCCACGCCAGGAACAGGAGCGCGCCCCAGGCCTGCGCCGGGGCCTGCAGCGCGGCGCCGAATGCAGCGGGGCCTTCCACCGCGAGGCTGGCGGCCACCAGCATGCCGGCGCCCAGGGTGGCCGTCACGGCGGTGGTCGTCAGCGCGTCCACGCCGGTCAGCACCCAGCGCCCGATGAGCGTGTAGGCGACCCAGCTCACCACGCACCCCAGCAGCAGCCACTCGCCGATGCCCAGTGCCCCCTGCAGCAATTGCAGCGGCGAGCCGCGCGCCATCACCACGGCCGCGCCCGCGGCGGCCAGTACCATGCCGGCGGCGATGGTGCGGTTGAGCTTTTCACGGAAGAGCCAGGCCGCCAGCAGGAAGGTGAGCACCGGGTTGAGCGTGACCACCAGCGCCGCCTTGCCCGCCGGCACGTGCTGCAGACCGAGCATGAAGAACATCGAATACCCGAACACGCCGGTCGCGCCGGCCGCCGCCATGCCGGCCCAGCGCCGCATGTCCCATGCCTTGATGCGCGCCATGCCGCCGCTGTAGTAAAGCCAGGGCAGCAGCACCATCGCGGCCAGCATGAAGCGAATGGCCGCGGCCGCCAGCGGCGGCATGGCCTGCGCCAGCACGCGGCCGCACGGCCACGAGGCGCCCCAGAGCGCGGCCATGCCGGCCAGGCGAAGGTGGTAGGTCAGGTGAGGAAAGCGATGCATGGGCCGTAATATCGCTTCATGCCGATTCATACACCAATGAGCGATCGCTCATGACCTTCACCCAGCTCGAAGTGCTGGTCGCGCTGGCCAAGGCCGGCAGTTTCTCGCGCGCGGCGGGGCTGCTGGGCATCACCCAAAGCGCAGTGAGCCACGCCATTCGCGCGCTGGAGACCGAACTCGACGTGCTGCTGGTGCGTCGCGAGGGGCCCGTCTCCACGCTGACCGAAACGGGCGCGCGGCTGCTGCTGCGCGCCAACGTGATCCTGCAAGAGAAAGAGGCCCTGTGCCAGGAGGCTGCGGCGGAGCGCGGCGTGGCGCGCGGCACGTTGAAGATCGCCTCGTTCGGGCCGACCTCTTCGCTGCAACTGCTGCCCCGGCTCATCACCGAATACCGCCGCCGTCAGCCCGAGGTCGAGGTGCAGGTCGAAGAGCAGGACGACGACACCGTGGCCCGCTGGCTGCTGGAGCGGCGCGTGGAGATCGGCTTCGTCGTGCTGCCGGACGACCGCTTCGAGACGATTCCGCTGGCCGAGGACGAACTGGTCGCGCTCATCCCCGCATCGCACCGGCTGGCGGGGCGCAGCGCCATCCGCGCGGGCGACTTCGACGGCGAGCCGTTCATTCGCACCTCGGCCGGCTCGGGCGCGCAGATCGACCGGTTCCTGGACCAGGCGGGCGCCAAGCCCAACACGCTGTACCGCTTCGAACAGCTGTCGTCCATGCTCGGCTTCGTGGCCCAGGCACAGGCCGTGTCCATGGCCGCGCGGCTGGCGCTGCCGCCCGCGCCGGACGGCGTGGTGTACCGCAGCCTGTCGCCGCGCCAGCGCCGCGTGACCGGGCTGGCCGTGCGGCACCTGGGGCGGCTCTCGCCCGCCGCGGCGGCCTTCGTGGCGCTGGCCCGGCAAGGCACCAAGCTGCGGCGCCTGGGCTGACGGACGGCCCATGCGCTGGGCGCTGCGGCCTGTGCAGCCGGTGCCTTGCCTCGGCCTTGCTTTGTTTTTTCCTCTTCTTCAATACGCCGCGCTGGCTCCGCCTTGCGCGGTGGCGGGCGCGGCATCCGCCGAGGCGCCGGTTGCACTGCCGAACTGCCCCCGCAGCTTGCGCGCCGCGTTGGCGAACACCAGCACGTCCACGCCCACGGCGACGAAGGTGCAGCCCAGTTCCAGGTAGCGCTTGGCCAGTGCCGGGTCCGACGTCAGCGTGCCGGCGGCCTTGCCGCTGGCGATGATGGTTTTCATGGCCGCTTCGATGGCGGCCTGCACGTCCGGGTGGCCCGGGTTGCCGCGGTGGCCCATCGACGCTGCCAGGTCGGCCGGGCCGATGAACACGCCGTGCACGCCGTCCACCGCGCAGATGGCGGACAGGTTCTGCAGCGCGGTCGCGGTCTCGGCCTGCACCAGCAGGCAGACCTCGTCGTCGGCGATGTCCAGGTAGTCCGCACGGCCGCTCCACTGCGACACCCGGGCCACGGCACTGCCCACGCCGCGAATGCCGTGCGGCGGGTACTGCGTGGCGGCGGCGATGGCGCGCGCCTGCTCGGCCGTGTCCACCATGGGCACCAGCAGCGTGCGCGCGCCGATGTCCAGCATCTGCTTGATGAGCGCTGTGTTGCCCTCCACCACGCGTACCACCGGATGGGCGGGGTGCGCCGCCACCGCCTGCAGCGTGGTGAGCGTGCTGCGCACGTCGTTGGGCGCGTGCTCGCCGTCGATCAGCAGCCAGTCATAGCCGGTGGTAGCGGCCGCTTCGGCCAGGTACGGGTCGGCCATCGAGAGCCAGAGGCCGATCTGGGGCTGGCGGGCGGCGAGTGCGGTTTTGAAGGGGTTGTGTGCGGGCATGGCGTGGTGCGAAGAAGGGGATAGGGAGGGGCGAGAAGAGAAGGCTGAAAGGCGAAAGATAACGCTGCGGGCGGGCGAGCGAGCGGGCGGGCAGGTGCAGGTGCCGTTGCCGTGGCGCGGCGTCAGTCGCCCGTGAGCAGATGGCCCGGCAGCAGCGGCCGCCCCTGCAGGTGATCGACGATGTTGCGTGCCGTGGCGGTGGCCACGCGCAGTGCGGCGTCTCGCGTCACGCCCGCCACGTGCGGCGTCAGCAGCACCTGCGGCAGGGCAGTCAGCGGATGGTGCGCGGGCAGCGGCTCGGTGTCGAAGGTGTCCAGCCCCGCGCCCGCCAAGTGGCCGCTGCGCAGTGCGGACAGCAGGGCCGTTTCCTGCACCACCGGTCCGCGTGCGGTGTTGACGAGCAGGCCGCCTGGACGCATGCAGCCCAGTTCGCGCTCGCCGATCAGGCCGCGGGTGCGGTCGCTCAAGGGGCAGTGCAGGCTCAGGATGTCCACGCGCGCCAGCAAGGCGTGCAGGTCGGGCTCGGTGGCGAATCCATCGGCCTGGCCCGGTGGGCGCAGCACCAGCACCTGCGCGCCCAGCGCGGTGCACAGCCGCGCGGTGGCGCGGCCGATGCTGCCGTAGCCCACGATGCCCACCACGCTGCCGCGAAAATCCCGACCCTGCCATTGGCTGTCGGCCCAGCCGCCCGCGCGCACGCGGCGGTCCAGTTCGGGCAACTGGCGGGTGAGCGCCAGCATCAGCGCCAGCGCGTGCTCGGCCACCGCATCGGCATTGGCCCCCAGCGCCACGGCGACCGCCACGCCGCGGCGCTGTGCGGCGGCGCGGTCCACGCTGTCCACGCCCGCGCCGTTCTTGGCCACGATGCGCAAAGCGGGCGCAGCGGCCATCACCCGGTCGGTGATGGGTGGGGAGCCGCGCAGCACGATGGCCTGCGCGCCCGTGGCGGCCAGCCGTTCGGCCAGCGTGTCCTCTGTGATGGGCCCCGCCATGCAGTGCACCCGGCCGCCGCTGCGGCGCACGAGGTCCTGCGCGGCCTCGGGCCAATGCGCGGCGGTGACGAGCACGTCGAACGGCGCGGAGGGTTCGGGGGCGGCAGGGGACATCGTGAGAGCGTTCATGGCGCGTGCAAGGGAATGGGACAGGGACAGGAAATGGGAAAGGGATGGGAGCGAGGGATGGCGCCAGCGTGCAAGCTTGCAATCGCGCAAGCGGGGCCGGTGAAAGGTGGCGCAGCGCTGCGCCACCGTGCCGGTCGCTCGCTCAGTCGATGCGAATGCCGTTGGCCTGGATCACCTTGCCGTAGCGGCCCAGCTCGTCCTGCGTGAAGCGGGCCAGGGCCTGCGGCGTGCCGGGCTGCGCGCGCACACCCAGCGCGCCCATGCGCTCCAGCACCTCGGGCTGGCGCAGCACGGCGTTCAGTGCGGTGTTCAGGGTGGCCAGCACGTCCTTGCTGGTCTTGGCCGGCGCGTACAGGGCATACCAGGCGTTGACCTCGAAGCCGGGGTAGCCCGCCTCCGCGAAAGTGGGTACATCGGGAAGCTCGGGCAGGCGCGTGGGCGCGGCCACCGCCAGGGCGCGCACCTTGCCGCCCTTGATGAGCGGCGAGGCGCTGGTGAGCGTGTCCAGAATCATGTCCAGCCGCCCGCCCATCAGGTCCATGGTGTGCGCGTTGCCGCCTTTGTAGGGCACATGGTTGATCTGCACCTGCGCGGCCTGCTTGAAGAGTTCCGCCGCCAGGTGCAGCGGCGAGCCGTTGCCCGACGAGCCGTAGTTCAGCGCGCCCGGCTGCTTGCGCGCCGCATCCACCAGCGCGCGCACGTTGGTGTACGGCGAATCCTGCGCCACCACCAGCACCATCGGCACCACGCCGATCAACCCCACCGGCGCGAAGTCGGCCACGGCGTCGTAGCCCGGCTTGGCGTACAGGTGCGGGCTGACCGCATGGCTGGCCAGCGAGCCCAGTACCAGCGTGTACCCGTCGGCCGGGGCTTTGGCCGCCACCGTGGTGCCGATGGTGGTGCCGGCGCCGGGGCGGTTGTCGATCACCATGGGCTGCTTGAGCGCGTCGCCCAGCTTTTGCCCGATCAGGCGCGCTACCGCGTCGTTGGCGCCGCCGGCCGGGTAGGGCACCAGCAGCGTGACGGGTTTGGACGGGTAGGCATCCGCCGCATGGACGGCACCGAGCGGCGCGGCCAGCCCGCAGACAGCGAGCGCGGCCGAAAGCAGCAGCCCGCGACGGTGGATGGGGGCAGGCGCGCGCAGGCGCACCGGGGAAGCGATATGGACCATGGGTTTGTCTCCTTGTGTGTGGTTTTTGATGTCGGTCAGGTCAGCGAACCGGCGCGGCGCCCATGTCGCGCCGTGCCGGGGGGAAAATCGGTCAATCCATGTCCATGGGCGGTCCTGTGATGGGTGTGTTCGGGGGGGCTCAGTCCAGCCCGCCCTGGCACACATACTTCGTGTGCAGGTAATCTTCCAGCCCGTGCGTGGACCCCTCGCGCCCGTAGCCCGACTCCTTCACCCCCCCGAACGGCGCGGCCTCCGCCGCCAGCGCCCCTTCGTTGATGCCCACGATGCCCGTCTCCAGGGCATCCGCCACCCGCCAGATGCGGCGCACGTCCTGGCTGTAGAAGTACGCGGCCAGGCCGAACGGTGTGTCGTTCGCGGCGGCGATCACGTCCTCTTCACTGTCGAAGCGCGTGAGCGGCGCCACCGGGCCGAAAGTTTCTTCGCACGCGCACGCCATGGTCGCGTCAGCGTTTTCCAGCACGGTGGGGGCGTAGTAGGTGGCGCCCAGATCGGTCAGGCGCTTGCCGCCGGTGAGCACCCTGGCGCCCTTGGCGATGGCGTCCTGCACGTGGCGGTCGATCTTCTCCACCGCACGGCCGTTGATCATCGGACCGATCTGCGAGGCGGGGTCGCTCGCCGGCCCCACCTTCAAGGCCGCCACGCGGGCGGTGAGCTTTTGCGCGAATTCAGCGTGGACCTGGCTGTGCACGAACACGCGGTTGGGGCACACGCAGGTCTGGCCGCCGTTTCTGAACTTGGCGGCCATGAAGCCTTCCACGGCAGCGTCCACGTCGGCATCCTCGAACACGATGAAGGGGGCGTTGCCGCCCAGCTCCAGCGAGAGCTTCTTGAGCGTGTCGGCACCGCGGCGCGCCAGGTGCTTGCCCACGGGCGTGGAGCCGGTGAAGGTGATCTTGCGCACGCGCGGATCATCGAGCCACACGTCCACCACTTCGGGCGTCTTCTCGCGCGAGGCGGTGACGATGTTGAGCACGCCGGGCGGCACGCCGGCTTCGTGCGCGAGCAGCACGAGGGCCAGGGACGTGAGGGGCGTGTCCTCGGCCGGCTTGCAGACCACGGTGCAGCCAGCGGCCAGCGCCGGGGCGATCTTGCGGGCGATCATCGCGGCGGGGAAATTCCAGGGCGTGATGGCGGCCACGACGCCGACGGGTTCCTTGAGCGCAAACATGCGCCGGCCGGGAACGGGGGCGGGGATGACTTCGCCGTTCATGCGCGTGGCCTGTTCGCCGAACCATTCGATGTAGCTGGCGGCGTAGGCCACCTCACCCTTGCCCTCGGCCAGGGGCTTGCCCTGCTCCAGGGAGATGAGGGCGCCCAGGTCGTCCTGGCGGGCCATCACCAGGTCGTTCCAGCGCTTGATGATGGCGGCGCGCTGCTTGGCCGGCACCTTGCGCCAGGTGGGGAAGGCGGCGTGGGCGGCTTCGAGGGCGGCCAGGGCCTCAGGCGCACCGGAGTCGGGCACGGAGGTGATGACGGTGCCGGTGGCCGGGTCGGTGACGGGCAGCAGTGCGTCGGGGCCGGGTTGCCATTGGCCGGCGATGAAGTTGGCGCTGCGGATCAGGTCGGGGCGGGTGAGGGTCAGGGGCATGGGAAAAAGGCCATAAAACAAGGGTTTGAATGAAATCGGGCTCTGGCGCAATCAGCACTAGGGTGGTGTGCTATCAATTTAATAGTGATTGCACAGGCGGCGAGAAGATCAGCTCACGATGCCCAGGTGCCACGGCACGAATTCATGGTCGCCCAGGCCCAGCAGCTCGCTCTTGGTCGTGCCGCCGCTGGCGTGCCGCAGGATCTGCTCGAAGATGCGCTGGCCCATCTCGGGCACGGTCAGTTCGCCGTCCAGGATCACCCCGCAGTTGATGTCCATGTCTTCCTCCAGCCGCTGGTACATGGCCGTGTTGCTCGCCAGCTTGATCGTCGGCGCCGGCTTGCTGCCGAACATCGAGCCGCGCCCGGTCGTGAAGCAGATCAACTGCGCGCCGCTGGCGATCTGGCCCGTGGCGGCCACCGGGTCGTAGCCCGGCGAGTCCATGAAGACGAAGCCCCGCTCGTCGATGCGCTCGGCGTATTCGTACACCGCGCGCAGCGGCGTGGTGCCGCCCTTCATCGCCGAGCCGAGCGATTTTTCAAAGATGTTCGCCAGGCCGCCCGCCTGGTTGCCGTGGCCCACCACGCCGTTGAATTGCGCGTTCTGCCCGGCCGCATAGCGCTCCCACCAGGCGAGGCGGTCCAGCAGTTTCTGCCCCACCTCGGGCGTGATCGCCCGGCGCGTGAGCATGAACTCCACGCCGTGGATCTCCGGCGTCTCCGACAGGATGGCCGTGCCGCCGTGGCGCACCAGCACGTCCATCGCCGCGCCCAGCGCCGGGTTGGCCGTGATGCCCGAAAACCCGTCCGAGCCGCCGCATTCCAGCCCGATCTTCAAATGGCTGGCGCTCACCGTGCTGCGCCGCGCGGCGTTGGCCGCGGGCAGCATCGCCTCGATCGCCTCGACCCCGGCGGCGATGGTGGCGCGCGTGCCGCCCACGTCCTGCATCACCAGCGTGCGCATCAGCCGCCCGCGCTGCAGCCCTTGCGAATCCACCAGCCCATCGACCTGGTTGCGCTCGCAGCCCAGGCCCACGATCAGCACGCCCGCAAGGTTGGGGTGGCGCGCGTAGCCCGCGATCGTGCGGCGCAGCACGTCGAAATGTTCGCTGGGCGACGACATGCCGCAGCCGCTCGTTTGCGCGAACGCCACCACGCCATCGATATTCGGGAAGGCCTTCATCCGCTCGGGCGTGAAGTGCGCGGCGATCTGCTTGATGACCGTGGCCGAGCAGTTCACCGACGACAGGATGCCGATGAAATTGCGCGTGCCCACGCTGCCGTCTTCGCGCACGAAGCCTTCGAACGTCGCTTGCTCGGCCTCGGGCACGTAATCGACCGGTTGCACATCCGCGCCGAAGGCCGGGTCGCGGTAGTAATCGACCAGCTCGATGTTGTGGCTGTGCACGTAGTCGCCCGGCTCCAGGTCGCGCGTGGCCACGCCGATGACCGTGTCGTACTTCTTCACCGCCTCGCCCTGCGCGATGCGCCGCGCGGCGATCTTGTGGCCCGCCGGCACCTGGGCGCGCGTGCGCACACCCAGCTCGGGAATCGACTGCCCGATCGCCAGCGCCGACTTGGCGACCAGCACGTTGTCGTTCGGGTGCAGGTGCAGCAGGGGGCTGTCGGCAAGGCTCTGGGGTGGCGCAATGGCGTTCATCGGTGGGGCTTTCGGGTGGGGCGCGCGGTTGTCGTCAGCGCTGCGGGGCTCGGCGCTTCCAGGCGGCTTGGCAGCGTTGCATCAACTGTTCATCAACTCTTCATCAGCTCGCGCAGCTTGAGCTTGTCGATCAGCACGGTCTCTTTCGCATACACCGTGTTCACGTATTTTTCGTAGTCGGGGCCGTCCAGGTACAGCAGCGGCGCATCGAGCCGGTCGGCCACGGCCTTGAACTCGGGGCTTGCCACGGCCTGGCGGAAGGCGTCGCGCAGCTTGGCCGCCACCGCCGGGTCCAGCCCCTTGGGCGCGCCGATGCCGTTGGGCGCATCGACCACCACGTCGTAGCCCAGCTCGCGCAGCGTGGGCGTGTCCTTGAAGCGCGCGGTGCGCTGCTCGCCCCAGGTGGCCAGCAGGCGCAGCTTGCCGGCTTCGACATGCGGCGCCCACGAGCTGGAATCGGCCAGCGCATCCACATGCCCGCCCAGCACGCCCTGCAGCGCCTCGGCCCCGCCCTTGAACGGCACATGGTTCAGGCGAATGCCCGCCACGCCGGCGAACTCTTCCATGCCCACGTGCGTGGCGCCGCCGACCCCTGCATGCGCATACGTCACCAGGCCCGGGTTGGCCTTGGCGTGTTGCACGAAATCCTGCAGCGTCTTGAAGCGCGAATCGGCCGGCACCGCGATGCCGAAGGTCTGGCCCGAAGTGCGCGCCAGGTAGGTGAAGTCCTTGCGCGGGTCGGCCTGCAGCGTGCCCAGCTGAGAAAACCGCGCCACCGAAATCGGAATCTGCCCGATCGTGTAGCCGTCCGGCTTGGCCGAGGCGAGCGCCTTCGAGCCGATCATTCCCGAAGCGCCGGCGCGGTTTTCCACCGCCACCGCCTGGCCCAGCACGCGGCCGGCCACCGTGCACAGCGTGCGCATCGACTGGTCGGCCGTGCCGCCCGCCGGCCAGGGGCAGATGAAAGTAATGGGGCGGTCGGGGTAGCCGTTGGCCCGCGCGGCGGAGGTGAGTGTGGAAGTGGATGTGGCGGCCAGTGCGGCCGCACTGGCGGCGCCCAACACGACCTGGCGCCGCTGCATGGGGCGGGTAGATGGGTTCATCGTTGTCTCCTGTCTGTTTTTATCGGATCGGCACAGACTGGATTCTTGGGCAGACAATCATTGCTTTCCAATGAATTCGCGGACTGGCTTCATAGCCTCTGGGTTATGAAGCCAAAAGCTGCTTTCACCTGTCCGCATCACGAACGAGACGAGGCCTTCATGACCGATCCGACCCATGCCCTGCAGCAGGTGCTGCACCACGACATCCCGCTCACCCGCGACATGGGCCTGACCGTGCTGCGCTGGCAGGGCCACGCGCTGCGCCTGCACCTGCCACTGGAGCCCAACGTGAACCACAAGAGCACGATGTTCGGCGGCAGCCTGTATTGCGGTGCCGTGCTGGCCGGCTGGGGCTGGCTGCATCTTCGGCTGCGGGAAGAGGGCATCGGCGGCGGGCACATCGTCATCCAGGAAAGCCACATCCGCTACCCGCTGCCCGTGCGCGGCGCGGCGGTGGCGATCTGCGAAGCGCCCGACCCGGCCTTGTGGCGCACCTTCATCACCACGTACCAGCGCCGCGGCCGCGCGCGGCTCGCGCTGCCCACCTGCGTCCGGGCCGAGGGCAGCGAGGACGATGCGGTGCAGTTCACCGGGCAGTTCGTGCTGCACCGTTGACCGGGGCGGGCGCCTGCCTACACCGGCCTCTGCCTCGGTGCACGCGCTGCATCGCCCACCTGCGGCTTCCTCCCATCCACCCACCTTCCACGCCCACGCCCCATGAGCCAGATCGACCGCGTTTTACGCTCCAACCTCAAGCTGCGGCACCTGCAGATGCTCGTGGCGCTGGACCAGTTTCGCCACGTCGGCCGCGCGGCGGATTTCCTCTCCGTCACCCAGCCCGCCGTCTCCAAGACCCTGGTCGAGATCGAGCGCATGTTCGGCCTGCCGCTGTTCGACCGCTCCACCCGTGGCACCGAGCCCACCGCCGCGGGCGCGAGCGTGGTGCGCTTCGCACGGTCGGTGCTGGCCGGCTATGACCGCACCCGCGACGAAATCGCGGCCGAGGCCAGCGGTGCCCGCGGCCGCACCAGCGTGGGCGCCATGGTGGCCGCCACGCCCGTGCTGCTGGCGCAGGCGGTCGAGAAGTTGAAGGCCCGGTCCAGCCACACCACCGTGCTGATCGAGGAGGGCGATTTGACGCGCCTCTTGCCGAAGCTGCGCCTGGGCGAGCTGGACCTGTTCGTCGGCCGCCTGGAGCCGGGATATGCCTCGCCCGACCTGGAAACCGAGGCCCTCTACGACGACCCCATGGTCGCCGTCGTGCGGCCGGGCCACCCCTTGGCCACGAAGCGAAAACCCCGCTGGGCCGACATCGCCGCGCAGCCCTGCGTGCTGCCGCCCCCGTGGGCCTCGCTGCGCGTGAAGCTGGAGCAGCAGTTCTTCGCCCACGACCTGCACCCGCCGGTGGACATCGTGGAGTCGGCGTCGTTTTTGTCGCAGATCACTTTCCTGCACCAGCGCGGCGCCGTGGCATTCATGGCGCGCGCGGTGGCGAGGCATTTTGCGGGGCAGGGGATGCTGGCGGTGGTGAAGGTGCCGGTGGAGATCGAGTTGCCGCCTGTGGGGTTGATCCGGATGCGGGGGGTGGAGGGGACGCCGGTGACGCAGGCGTTGGTGGGGTGTTTGAGGGAGGTGGGGGGTATTTGAAAGAATTTCTGCGTAGTAGTAAGCTGGTTTGTACAGTAAAACCATTTGAAATATGATGTTGGATATTTGACTGTAAGAGAAAACGGATTGATTTTCAAGGGAATGCTCGAAGCGTTTTTTTAGGCAATAGTTGGTTGTAAAAAGGGAGGAAAATGACTTGGTATGTTATTCCGGGGCCTTCGGGTTCTCATCAGCACGAACGAGGTGATGTTGAAAAAGATTCCTATTTTTATAATAAAAGGGATTTTGTTGGCTATGGGTTGTCCCCTGGTCCTTTAGGCGCTTGCACCAGAGAGAGTTATTTTGCCTCTCAACCCATTGATCTTTTTCAAGATAGACAATCTTTAGAGGAAAAAACACAAGCATTTCTTACCAAGACATTTGTTCCAGGTGAGAAAATAAGAGGGACCGTATTCATGGGTGGAGCCGGAATGGATGGAGCTTACATCGATGACATGACAAGGGCCTTTGCACGAAAGGGAATTGCTCTGATAAGAGCCAATCCTCAAAAATGGTCTGGAGGCACGTTAATGGATGCTGCCGTAGGCGTAGAGGTTTTTAGAACGGGAAAGGCTCCCATTCAGGTGCTTCTGGATAGATTTTCGCCACGCGGTTCTCAGTTCAATCTTATCGGTTATTCTTATGGCTCCTTGGTCGCAGCTCAGGTAGCAATTAACTATGCACAGAGCGGTTCGGTAGTCGATCACTTGGTACTCATAGGATCACCGATCAGCAGCGGATTCTTGCAGCAATTGAGAAGTGCCTCTGCCATAAAGAAATTAATCATCATCGACTTGACCAAGCAGGGTGATCCGTTACATGCGGGGATGTCCAAGGTTGATCTTCTTACATCTACGCCTCGGCTTGGACCGCAAATGCTGGATTCGTCGGGGCATTTTTATTATGCGCAGAATTCAGATGAGGGTAAAAAGAGAAGGGATGATTTGGTTGATCATCTTTATAGAAACGGGCTGAGATGAGGCAGCGGCAGAAAATCAGCATTGGAAGCTATTGCTTCGCAATCATCATTTTTTTCGCCGCAATGGCTTGGATGGTAAAAATTCATTGGCCTTTTTGGATGGCTGGGAATTATTTCCTAAGTGCTTTTTCCTTGAGTGGAATGCTGCTGCCTTTGTTTGCATGCATGGTATTTTGGTGCATCGGATGCTTTGCTCAGCAAAGGCCCACGCTGGATCTTGCATTGTTATTTCTGTTTGCATTGATGGGAATCATTTTTTGGATTATGCCATCTCGATTTTCGATGGCATAATCGGAAATCGGCTTTGTTGCACAAATGAATTTCTTGCTGAAAAAAGTGCACGAATTTTTGCTTTCATATGCGCGTAAGAATCTTCGCAAAGAATGCTGATGCTTGGTAGATTTACAGCTTTTTTTAACCGAGGCTATGGAATGTCCGACGACAGTCAACTCTATTTCCTGGACGGGCCGGCCCGTCCTTTGCAAGGCGAATCGGATGAAAACGGTTCGCCATATCTATTGGCCGAATGGCACCTGCCAATCGTTTGGTTGGCGCTCTTCAATGCACGAGACATTCGCCTGGATCCGACTTCTCGGCATGACAAGGAAAATCCCTATTTCGCGGTGGAGACTCAATTCGCTATCAGCAATCTGGAGAAGCGAAAGCAGTGGATCCATACCGCGATACCCGATCTGGAACCGGTCTGGCTCAGCCGCTTTTCCCAGTTTTTGGCAGAAACCGAATTGCGGTGGGTGCACATGGATCCGGTTCGGCCGTTTGATGAGGGAGGACAGCGAGCAGATGAGTGGCTGGCATCGCTTCTCATGGTTTTTGACAGGCCACCAAGCTGTGTACTCGGGAAGCCTTTTGAGCAGGCCCATGCCGAAGACAGGTACCACCAACACTTCGGTACGGCCTATCGTCACTCGGGCCTGGCCCTCAGGATTTCATGTTTTGGAGGGAGCGGCATGATGGAGCCGACACCGTGGGAAACGGATGAGGTTTGAGTGTCGAATTTTCCCGGTTACTCGCTACTTTGATTCCTGTCCAGCAAGTGGCTGAAGCTATTGGACAGGAGGTATGGCACGAATGAGCCGGCGAACCACCACCAGTTCGACTGCCAGTAGGCGATCCCCCAGCATATCCAGGCGAACAGGACGGTTGCTCTGCGCACTACACGTGACGGGGGAACGGGTTTCATCTTGCGACCTTAACGCCTTGGAGGCCCCACCTCACATAGACAAGGTAGGGCATGATTCGCACTGTGCCTGCTGGAGTGGAGATGTGTATGGGTATGCGCGAAACCTTCTCGATGAATCCATTGAGGGGCCTGCCGATGCGGGCCATGTACACCCCTGCTCCGAAGATGCCATCCAATCCGAAAGGGCTCGCTTTGATGACCCCAGTGCGCGCTATGCCGGCGGCGCCGGCTCTGGTGGTGAAATGGATCAGATTCTTCGGTAGCGCCGCGAAGCCATACCCTGCCGTCCCAAGCGTCAGGGCAGTGGTGGGGGCAATGTCTGGGGTCCACAGAACGGCCAGGGCGCCCGGCACATGCGCCAGTGGGGCAAGCGGGCTCTTCGAGTTCACGGCGATATCTGCCCAGTACTGAGCGGCACTGTCTCCGGCCAGCATTGATACTCGATAGAGTTGCTGGAGCTTGAGGACCACCCTGTTCATCGCGCCCGGATCGGAAACCTCGATAGGTTTCCGGCACCCATCGGGCAAGCACACCAATTTTTGTTCGGTCATAGAGCCTTATCTGTTTCACAGGCCGCGAACCATAGACTGGTGTGGACTCGCGTACCTCCCTTAAATGCCGCCGGATTGAGCTTTCTTGGGCTTGCGTGAAACTGACAATGATCTGCCGAAATTGTGTGCAATGGTGCTGCGTCGGCTCGGATTCAAAGATCGCCGCGCAAGCACCCGCCGGAGTCACCAGAGCGTCGGCCTGCGTTGATCAAGCTCTGGCGATTTGTGCCGCAATCGCCTGCCCAACCTGAGTGGTGCTGGCCGTACCTCCCAAGTCCGGCGTCTTCGGCCCGGTGCGGATGACCTCCTCAATCGCCGCCACGATGGCATCGTGCGCTTGCCTTCCCGCGCCCTGGCCGTGCGTCAGAAAGTCCAGCATCAGCGCGCCCGACCAGATCATGGCGATGGGGTTGGCGATGTTCTTGCCGTAGATGTCCGGCGCCGAGCCGTGCACGGGCTCGAACAGGCTGGGGAAGGTGCGTTCGGGGTTGAGGTTGGCCGAAGGCGCCAGGCCGATGGTGCCGGTGGTGGCGGGCCCCAGGTCGCTCAAGATGTCGCCGAACAGGTTGGTGGCGGCCACCACGTCGAAGCGCCCGGGCTGCAGCACGAATCTTGCGGTGAGGATGTCGATGTGCTGCTTGTCCAGCGTCACTTCCGGGTAGGCCTTGGCGATGTCGTCGGCGCGGGCGTCCCACCAGGGCATGCTGATGGCGATGCCGTTGCTCTTGGTGGCGAGGGTGACGTGCTTTTTAGCGCGGCTTTGTGCCAGGTCGAAGGCGAACTTCAAGAGGCGGTTAGCGCCGTGGCGGGAATAGACCGATTCCTGGATGACGATCTCGCGGTCGGTGCCCTCGTACATGATGCCGCCCAGGGACGTGTATTCGCCCTCGGTGTTCTCGCGCACGACGAAGTAGTCGATGTCGCCGGGCTTCCTGCCGGCGAGCGGACACGGCACGCCTTCGAAGAGGCGCACGGGGCGCAGGTTGATGTACTGGTCGAACTCGCGGCGGAACTTGAGCAGCGAGCCCCACAGGGACACGTGATCGGGCACGGTGGCGGGCCAGCCGACGGCGCCGAAGAAGATGGCGTCCACGCCGGCGAGCTGGGCCTTCCAGTCGTCGGGCATCATTTTTCCGTGGGCGGCGTAGTAGTCGCAGCTGGCCCAGTCGATGGTGCGGCATTCCAGCTCGAAGCCGAAGCGCTCGGCGGCGGTCTGGATGGCCCGCAGGCCTTCGGGCATGACTTCCTTGCCGATGCCATCGCCGGGAATGACGGCGATTTGGTAGGTGGTTTTGCGCATGGTGTCCTTCATTGAAATGGGGGCGGCAGGTGCCGGATGAGGGCATTGTTCGGCAGTGCCACGCAAAATACAATCCGCCGCCTGTGGTCTCATTCTTCACACTTCGTGCACAAAATTCCTTCCAGCGATGACCTGCGCGTGTTCACCGTGGTGGTGCGCAAATCCAGCTTCGGCGAGGCCGCCATCGA
>Ga0308157_10004037_pt1 | contig 20125 bp, 21 predicted proteins | sample PhyBR1_FD_201035 | JGI IMG/M metagenome (GOLD analysis project Ga0308157, IMG submission 201035) | Phyllosphere microbial communities from UC Gill Tract Community Farm, Albany, California, United States - DLSLB.R1 | ecosystem: Host-associated > Plants > Phyllosphere > Unclassified | place: USA...
TCCCATACCGAACCCGGAAGCTAAGGCCCATTGCGCCGATGGTACTGCACTCGTGAGGGTGTGGGAGAGTAGGTCACCGCCGGACTTAACCTAAAGAAGAATATGGTTTGAGGCCCTGAACACTATGCTGTTCAGGGCCTCACCTGTTTAACCAGTAAATTTACTGGAGACTATCTGGCATCCCTTGACGGTCGGTTCCAGGCAGCTCTAGAGTCAACGCACCTATTTGTCGTTGCTCGAGGAGGACTCTTCGATGAGTCATTTAACCTTCGCCATCAATGTCACCCTGGATGGATGTATTGATCATCGGGTTGGCATCGCTGACGATGAGACCCACGAGTACTTTACTGACCTAATGGATCAACACGGCGCAATGTTGTGGGGTCGTACAACGTACGAAATGATGGAAGAATACTGGCCGCTGGTGGCCAGCGGAGAAATTGAAGTCCCACCGACAATGCGCCAGTGGGCGATGATGCTTGAAGACAAACCTAAATATGTGGTCTCCTCGCAGCGCATTGATTTCCCGTGGAAAAATAGTAGCCACCTTAGCGGTGATCTAAACGCCGCGGTCCAGGCGTTAGTTGAAAGCACCCCGAAGGGCGTGCTGTTAGGAAGCAACAAGCTCGCAAGCGAATTAGACCGTCTCGGGATGATCGACGAGTATCGCTTCCTGATCCATCCGATCATCGCCGGTCATGGTCCCCGACTGTACGAACAGGGGCTGCCAAGTGAGCGTCATATGGAACTGCGGGATACGCAAAACCTGAGTAATGGTGTGATTGCGGCGCATTATCATCGCGCACGATAAAAGCCGACCCGCTCGTGGAAAAGTACACGTGCGGGCCGGCCTTGGCAGCGGTAACTGAATCTAGCGGGTAGCTGCTTGCTGACCCATCAGCTCAGCCAGGGTCGCCAGAGATCCGTGCTCATGCAGGGACTCTAAGGTCTTCAAGTACGGGGTGGTGAAACGTTCATCATCAACCACATCGCCGAAGAGATCACGCTGACGCAGGAAAGCCAGTGGATCTTCGCGATGCTTGGACGCTACAGCGTGGACTTCCTCGGCCAGGCGGTCAACGATGTTGATGGGCGCACCATCCTCATCGGTGCCTTCGGCGTAACGAGCCCAGCTAGCGACAATGGCGGCCGAGAGCGTGACATCGCGGTTGGCGGCAAGGTTTTCACGCACTACAGGCATTAGCCACTTGGGGATGCGGTCCGAGGAGTCAGCGCAGAGTCGGGCCACGGTATCGGCCACGTATTCGTTGCTGTAACGTTCGATGAGCTTGTGCTGGTAAGCATCCAGATCTACCCCGGGCAGGGCGCGGAGAGTAGGTTCGGCCTCGTTTTTCATGTAGCTCAGCAGGAACTGGGCGAACAGTTCGTTGCGTGCCACATCATGCACCGCCCGGTAGCCGGCGAGGTGGCCAAAGTAGCACAGGCCCTGATGGGTGGCATTAAGCAGTCGCAGCTTCATCAGTTCATAGGGAACCACATCGTCGACCAGCTGTACGCCAGCTTCTTCATAGGGTGGGCGACCGGCGACAAATTTGTCCTCGAGCACCCATTGCTCAAAGTCTTCGCAGACTACCGGCCAGCTATCGTCGATGCCGTAGCTCTGGGCCACGTCAGCCCGATCGGCATCGGTGGTGACCGGGGTAATGCGGTCCACCATGGAGTTCGGGAAGGAGACATTGTCCTGGACCCAGTCGCCGAATTCAGGATCCAGTGCGCTAGCGAAGGCGCCAAACATCTTGTGTGCGACCTCGCCGTTGCCCTGAATGTTGTCGCAGCTCATCACGGTGAACGGCGCGATTCCGCGTTCACGGCGTAGCTTCAGCCCGGCGCTGATCAACCCGAAAGTGGTTCGTGGGACCTGCGGATTGGTCAGGTCCGCAGCGATGGCGGGATTGCTGAGATCGAATTCTCCGGTGACGGGGTGGACGTTGTAACCACCCTCGGTGACGGTGAGAGAGACGATGCGGATCGCCGGATCGGCTAGCTGCTCAATGGCTGCGGTGAGGTCATCGGGGGCGTAGAGGAATTTGAGGATCGAGCCGATGACCTCAACCTCGCGGGAGCCGTCAGGATTTTTCACCACGAGGGTGTAGAGTCCGTCGCTGGCGTTCAGTACATCGCGCATGCGCTGATCGGATTCCATGACGCCCATGCCAATGATTCCCCAGTCCAACGCCTTGCCCTGGTTCATCAGGCGGTTCAGGTACATGGCCTGGTGGGCACGGTGGAAGCCACCCACACCGAAATGCACGATGCCTGCGGTAGCTTTGCTGCGGTCATAGCGGGGGATGCCCACCTGTGGATCGAGCTGGCTGAGGTTCTGGTTGTTCAGTTTCATAGTTCTAGGTTCCTTTCTCAGGATCTGGCTTAGTGGGTGGCGATTGCTGGTGCGGGTGCTACGCCGTGAAAGCCTGGTTGGGTTCCGCGCAGGGAGTGCGACATGAGCGCGGCGACCAGGTAGAGGGCGGCGAAGAGGAAGACCATGCCGGCAGCTCCCAACACGTTGTACAGCAGGGCGACGAGTAGCGGGCCGGCGAAGACGGCGGCACCGATGCCGAGGTTATAGGAGGCCATGGCAGCCCCGGGGTGTTCGGGGGCCAGCGAGACGGCGATTGCCGAAAGTGGCACAAAGCCAGCCAGCCCGATGCCGAAGATCGCACCAATGAGTAGGGTCAGTGGGTAGGCGAAGGCGTACCCATGATTCACGGCCCAGGCAGGAACCAGGTAGAGCGCTGCCATGGAGATCGCGCAAAGTACCGCGCCGAACCAGACGACCACCTTGGACCAGCCCAGCTTGTCGCCCAGGGCGCCGAAGAAGAGATTAAAGGGGATGTTGACCGCGTAGATCACGGTGGTCAGGATCAAAAACTGGCCAACACTCCAGCCGAAGCGGTCGGTGAATAGCGCCGGGAAGAAGATTGCCATGCCGTAGGTGGGCACCGAGTTGATGGTTCGGGTGAGCATCACCATCAGGGCCTTGCGGTTGCTGATCAGCAGGCGTAGCCCAAAGCTCATGGTCTGGAAAACCTGTTCCGGGTTGCTGACCAAGGGGGCGCGACCGGTCTTTTCCTTGACGCCGATCAGTGCGATCGCCGCTCCGATGACCACCAGGGCCAGGGACACCCAGAGGGTTTGGTAGTAGCTTAGGGAGAAAATTTCCAGGGTGGCGTTGGCGGTCAGAGCACCGAGGGTCGGCAGGCCGGCGCTAAAGGCAACATAGAACCAGCCGATGGCTACCGCCAGTCGTTTGGCATTTGCGGTGGCTGAAATCCAGACCAGGAATCCGTAGGCGAAGAAGGGGTAGCCAAAGCCGCGCAGCCCGTAGGCGATGAAGATCAGCGGCATGCTCGAAGTATTCAGCGCGACGCCCAAGAAGAGCAGTTCGAAGACGATCCAAATTGCGGCGCCGATCATCATGACCTTGCGCGGGCCCCATAGATCGGACAGTGAGGCCGAGAGGAACGCGGCGATCGCGACGGCCACGCCGTAAACGGTGACCAGGGTTCCGGCCAGGGGGATGGAGAAACCGTGATCGCCGGTCAGGTAGGGGGCGAGGATATTAGTTTCTACGCCGTCGCCGATCATGAAGATCATCAGGCCGACAAATCCCCACAGTAGTGGGCGTGGTAGCCCGAGTTTCTCTAACAGTGAGTTGGGTGCGGGCACTGGGGTCGATGTCATGGCGCTCCTTTGCGACAGCCTTGCCGGGTGATCGATTGAACCAATCTAACACCAAACAAACAAATTCAACATATTTTCTGTTAAAAACTTGGAAAAGTTGATGTTTTGTAAGTTTGCGCCCGGCATCTATCATCGAAGTTGTGGCAAATAACGAACCTGATGTTAAAAACGATGCTCCCGGCCTCGCCCAGGGACTGCCTCCCGAAGCGCGCCGCGAACAAATCACCGGGCACGTCAATAAGGCCCGCAGCTGCCGGGTCGAGGAGTTGGCCGAAATCTTCGCAGTCAGCGCCATGACTATCCACCGTGACCTCGACGTACTGGCCAAAGAAGGACGGCTGCAACGCATCCGTGGTGGGGCACGCGCCATTACCGCCCGCCTGGCCGAACGCGATGTACGCTTGCGCCGCCACCTGAACTCCGACATCAAAGGGCAGCTAGCCGCCACCGCCGCGCAACTGATCGAACGTAACTCTGTGATCGCACTGGATGACTCCACCACCGTTGGTGCGCTGGGTGACTACCTCGAAGAACGCGAACCCTCCACCGTGATCACCCATTCGCTCGCACTAATGGGGGCGGTATCCGCCATGGCGCACATCGACATGGTCGGGCTCGGCGGGCAGTACTACGCCGAAACCGACTCCTTCCTCGGCTCGATCGTGGTGGAACAGGCCGAACGGCTGATGGCCGACGCAGTCTTTGTCTCCACCACCGCGATCAAAGACCAGGCACTATTGCATCCAGACGCGGAAGCAGCCCGCACCAAGCGCGCCCTACTGAAAATGGGACGGCGCAAAATCCTGGTAGTGGACTCCAGCAAATACGAGTCCGCCGGCATCTACCACGTCATGGACCTATCCGAAATCGACGACGTGGTCATCGACGACCAACTCGATCCGAAACTGATGAGCCAGCTCAAGTCCCTCGGCCCACGCATCCACATTGTCAACACCTCTGCAAAGGCGCATTCATGACCCCCACCTATGTCTTAGGCATCGACTCATCGACACAATCCTGCAAGGCCCTACTGGTTGACGCGGCCACCGGCGAAGTGGTGGCCGAAGCCCGCCAGCGGCACCCCCAAGGCACCCAAGTAGATCCGCAACACTGGATCACCGCGATGGAGGCGGCCACCGAAGAGCTGTTGCCCCGCGCCGCAGCGGTCTCCATCGCAGGACAACAGCACGGCATGGTGGCACTGGATGAGCACGGGGTTCCGGTGCGCGAAGCCATGCTGTGGAACGATACGTCCTCGGCCCCGCAGGCCGCCGAATTGGCTCAGGAGCTCGGCGGGGCACAAGCCAGTGCCCAGAAGATCGGCAGCGTGCCGGTGGCTTCACTGACCGTGAGCAAGCTGCGCTGGCTACGCGATCATGAACCGCACAACGCGCAGCGCACCACCGAAGTCCTACTACCCCACGACTACCTGACCTGGCATTTAGGCGGACGCCGGCAGGCGGTCAGCGACCACGGGGATGCATCGGGCACCGGATACTATGACCCGGCAGCCCGCCGCTTCCTGCCGGAACTGGCAGCCAGCGCGCTGGGGCACCCGGTGAAACTGCCCCGACTGGCCGAAGCCAACGAAGTGGTGGGGCGAACTGCCAGCGGGGCAGTCATTGCTGCTGGCACCGGAGATAATATGGCCGCCGCCCTAGGCCTTGACCTGCAACCCGGGGATGTCTGCATTTCCATCGGAACCTCCGGGGTGGCCTCGGCCGTAGTGGAGCACAGCGTGCATGATGGCACCGGGATGGTCAACGGGTTTGTCTCCGCCAACAACAAGTACCTGCCGCTGGCCTGCACCCTGAATGGTGCACCGGTCTTAGATTTTGGTGCGCGGATGCTCGGGGTCGGGCAACAAGAATTCTCCGATATGGCCCTAGCTGCCGAACCGGGTTCCGGAGGGGTTGTGCTGTTGCCTTACTTCGGCGGAGAACGCACCCCCAACCGACCCGAAGCCACCGGTCTGCTGCAGGGGTTGCGCACCACCACCACACGCGAGCAGATCGCCCGCGCCTATGTGGAAGGACTGCTGTGCTCCATGAAGGACGCGGTGGCAGCTTTGGAAGCCAATACTCATCAGGCCACCGCGCGGATCCTGCTCATCGGCGGAGGGGCTGGGTCCGAAGCGGTGCGCAGGATCGCGCCCGAGGTTTTTGGGGTGGCAGTAGATGTTCCTCGCACGGCCGAATATGTGGCCCTGGGCGCCGCTCGGCAGGCAGCCTGGGCGCTGAGCGGCGAAGATCAGCCACCGGTGTGGAATATCGCCGCGTCCACCCGATATGAGGCCCAGGAACGGCCGGAAATTTACGCTCATTACGCGTTGCTACGTGACGCGACAGAAGGGTGGAAATAGGGCGGGTATCGCGTAGCGTAGGAACTATGGATACGCTCTTTTTCGCCCATCGCGGCAGTTCCCATAAATACTCGGAGAATACCCGAGCCGCCTATCTGCAGGCCATTGACGAGGGAGCGGACGGGATCGAGTGCGATGTCCACCTGAGCATGGACGGTCAAGTGGTGTGCCATCACGATCCCACCGTAGACCGCACCTCCGATGCCTCCGGGTTGGTTGCTGCCTACACCCTGCAACAGCTCAAAGCACTGGACTTCACCGGGGTGGTGCCGGCAGAAATCCCGGCCGAATACGGGGCTGAAAACGAGCAGCTACTGAGCCTAGATGAGCTGTTGGAACTGATCGAGCAGCGCGGCAAGCCGGTGGGACTGGCCGTGGAGATCAAGCATCCCAGCCCTTATGGGCTCATGCTCGAAGATCGGGTGTTGCAGGTGCTGCAAGCCCATCATTTTGACCCGGAAACCGGTAAGGCCGGGAGTGCCGGGCAGATCTCGGTGACGCTGATGAGCTTTGAACCGAACTCGCTGCGCTACCTAGGCCGCACGGTGAATCCAAAACTGTTATGCCAGCTGATGACCGAGGTTAATCCCGCGTATCTGAAAGAGCTCTTGGACTCGGGACAGGTTGGCCGGGCCGCGGTGTATTCGGTGCTCTACCGTTCGGTGGCCGAAGGCATTGAGCTGATTAACGCTGGTGGGGTCGGGATTATCGGTTCCGGAGTGGCGTGGACCCGTGCCAATGAGCACCTGGTGCGCCAATGGCTGGACGAAGGACGAGAAGCCAGGATCTGGACGGTGGATCGTGCGGCTGACGCGCAATACCTGATCGAGTTGGGCGTCGGGGAGCTGACCAGCAACCGGCCTGTTGAACTTCGCGGCGAATTGGAGAAGTGCTAGGCAGATGAACGACCAAGCTACCGGGCAGTTTAACCTGTACCTAGAAGACACCTACGCCTTTGAAGCGCAGGCCAGCGTGATCGCTACCGGCGCCGATGACGAAGGCCCGTGGCTGGCGGTGAGCCCGAACATTTTCCACCCGCGCGGTGGTGGTCAGCCCGAAGATGAGGGCAGTGTTGATGGTCAACCGGTGAAAGTGGAACGTCTTGATAACGGGCTGGTCATCCTGCGTGGGGCAGCGCAGCAGCCGGTGGGAGCCCAGGTGCACACGCAGATCGATCGCGCGGTGCGCCTGCAGCATGCTGCCTTGCACACCGCCGGGCACATCCTCGGTTTTGCTGGGGAAGCACGGGGCTGGCAGCACCGAGGACATTCGCACTTCCCGGGACAAGCCCGCCTAGATTTTGACCCGCAGAGCATTGATCTTCCGTTGGCCCAGGAAGAGCAGCGCGCTGCTGCCAAGGCCTGGCTGCAACAACGGGTTGATGAACTGGTGGCCCAGAGTGGGGTGATTAGTAGTGTCATGGATACCCAGGGTGTGCGGACCGTTAGCATTGCTGGCATTAATGCTGAACCCTGTGGTGGGACCCATGTGAGCCACGTGGACCAGCTCGCCGGGTTCATCATCGGCGAGGCCAAGGTCAAGCGTGGAGTCTACAAGGTGCGCTACGAGGCCAAGCATAGTGACTAAGTTTTTGACCCCTGCGACCAAGATGGGCCTGTCCATCTCGATCGCTACCGGGTTGTACGGGATTTCCTTCGGTGCCCTCTCCATTGCCGCGGGGTTGAACCTCTGGCAAACCGTGGCCTTGAGTGCCCTGATGTTTACCGGCGGATCGCAGTTCGCGTTCATTGGGGTTATTTCCGGGGGTGGGGCAGGGTCTGCAGCCTTTTCGGCCGCCTCGTTATTGGGCGTGCGTAATGCCGTGTATGGGATGCAGATTAAACAGAGCCTGCGCCCACAGGGCCGGCAGGTTCCGTGGATGGCGCAGCTGACCATTGATGAATCTACGGCCGTGAGCCTGGGCCAGGCCCACATGGATGAGAAGCGTCGCGGGTTTATCACCGCTGGCACCGGGATCTATATCCTGTGGAACCTCTTCACCGTGCTCGGCGCATTACTGGGTGAGCAAATGGGGGATCCTGCCGTCTGGGGACTGGACGGTGCAGCGGTGGCGGCCTTCATTGGCCTGCTGTGGCCGCGACTGAAATCCGTGCAGCCGGTCATGATCGCCCTGGCCGCCGCCGTGCTGACCGCACTCGCGGTGCCCGTCAGCGCACCGGGAATGCCCATTTTGATCACCGCGGTATGCGCTGCAATTTTTGCGGTCTTTACCTCCGGCAAGGTGCCCAATGCGACGGAACATGGGCGACTGCGTAGCGTGGAGCAAGAACCGGGGCAGGAGGAACAATGAGCGAATTGAGCTGGTGGGTTTTAGCAGCCTGCCTCAGTGCCTATGCCATCAAACTCTGTGGCTACTTTGTTCCCCGCAAGGTCCTCGATTCTCCGATCATGTCCCATGTGGCTTCGACACTGACCGTGGCGCTGCTGGCCTCCTTGGTCACCGTGAATGCCTTCACTTCGGGCCAAGAATTAGTCATTGATGCTCGTGTCGGTGCCCTGGGCGCTGCGATTATCGCCTTGGTCTTTAAGGCACCGTATCTGGTGGTGGTGTTGGTCGGGGCACTTGCCGCGATCTTGTTGCGTGCTACGGGGCTTGCCGCCTGAAGAGCTGCTGGGCACAGATGACAAGCCGGGATTCGGGTGGGAAAGTAGAGACATGATTGTAGCTTTTTCTGTAGCCCCCTCCGGTACCGGTAGTAACCCCGACGGCTCGGTGCACGATGCCGTGGCTGAAGCGGTGAAGGTCGTGCGCGATTCTGGGTTGCCTAACCGGACTTCCAGCATGTTCACCGAAATTGAGGGCGAATGGGACGAAGTCTTCGACGTAGTTAAGCGCGCGACTGAAGCCGTCGCACCGTTTGGTTCAAGGATCTCACTGGTGATCAAGGCCGATATTCGTTCGGGGCACCAAGGCGAGATCGATGGGAAGCTTCAGCGTTTGGAACGTGCCATTGCCAGTGGCGAAGGGCAGTAGCCTGCGCTCAGTCGAAGGGTATATCACCGAGGTGTTCGTGATCATCGTTCTGGGCGAATGACCGTGTTAGATTTGTGACATCATGATCAGCCCGTTGCCGTAAGGCGCGGGCTGATTTTTTATTGCCCATGGTGGCTGAATTGCATTGCCCGTAGATCCTGCACGGTCTATACTGGGTGGCATGTGGAGCGTCGACATCGAACTGATCGCGGGTTGGCTGTCTTCACTGGACGAAGGATCACGCGAGCAGGTCATCGCCGCCATCGAGCTACTTGAGGATCGAGGTCCACAGCTTGGACGACCCATCGTAGACACGGTGACGTTGTCTCGGCACAGCAACATGTAGGAGCTGCGGCCCGGCTCGACGGGCCGGTCGGAGCTGAGGGTGTTGTTCGCCTTCGATCCCGAGCGTTCGGCGATCCTGCTGATCGCCGGCGACAAGGCGGGCAACTGGACCCGCTGGTACAAGAAGAACATCCCGGTCGCCGACGATTTGTTTGACGACCATCTGAAGGCGTTGAAGCCGCAGCAGAGACAGAGAGGACGATGATCGCGATGGCCATGACCCTGAAAGACTTCCTCGACGAGCACCCCGTGGACCGCGCGCGCGTCGAGGCGCACAAGGAGCGCATGCTCGCCGAGGTGCGAGCCTACCGGTTGCGTGAGCTGCGCGAGCAGGCAGGCTTCACGCAAGCGCAGCTGGCCGAGCGCATCGGCGTCGGGCAGCGCCAGGTGTCCAAGATCGAGCGCGGTGACCTGGACAGCACGAAGATTGGCACGATCCGCAGCTACCTCGAAGCCGTCGGCGGCGGGCTGGCCATCGAGTACGTGATGGGTGACCAGCGCGTGCAGGTAGCGTAGCCGGAAGACGGCCTGCGGCCGAACGATAAGGGGCCCTTATCGTACTGAAAGCTGCGATTTCAAGATCGCGTTATTCAGATCGGCGCGGAACGCCTGTCAGGTCGATCAGTGCTCTAGCCGCCAGGAGATGTAGACCGGATCCTTGACCCCACGAGAAGCGAGGGCCTCGGCGATCAGTCCTGTACGCCAGCCGATACGAGGTAGAGAGCCGATCGATACGGATGCAGATGTCGTCAAGAACGACCGGCCCGGGCCCTGCCAAATCCCGTCGGACACGACGGCTGGCTCACCTGAAGTGCTCCTGTGGAACTGAAGGTCGCTGTCCGAGCAATCGGCCAGTACTTCTTTCAGTGCGGTGAGTACATCATCGCAGAACGCGTTTTCCGTGCCCGACTGAATCTCGATCGATGCCTTTGCGGTACTCTCTGCCAAGGCATCAGAGCCCGACAACCAGTCCAGCTTTCGAGAAGGCAGCGCTGCCGTGCTAGAAATTTCCAGCTGGTGCAGTGGTACAGAGAAATCAACTCGCGTCAGCGCGGTTGCATTAGTGGTTCGTCGAAAAATGTCGGACATGACGGCCAGTGGATAGCATGGCAAGGGGTAAGCATCTGACGACGACGCCACGTCTACCTGAAACCAGAACGTAGGAGGAATCCCTGAGGCTCCGAATCCTGTCCAGTCGCCTGCGTCATTTGTTGACCAGGCTCGGTGGGCTCCCGAACCATCTGGGCCCCACGTCGCTTGTGAGTAGTCGACCAGGAACCCGAAAGGGTCAACGGGCAGCGGCGTGTTTAATAGGCCAGTTTGGGCACCCCATACGCCAATGAACATCGGCTCTGAACAATCCGAAGACATCAGTTTCCTACCTTCTGTAGACGCTTCTTTCTCGAGTCTGTGTTTTAGAAGACGCGACACTTCACAGCGGATTGCTTGCGAGCAACTTCGGCGCGGTTCTTCAGCTCACAGTAGCCGGTACCGTTATTGTTCGTGTAGCACTCGTACAGTCACGAGGTGAAACGCGTGGTTGCTGAGCCGCAGTTCCCTCTCTTCCATCATGCATGGCCTTGAACGGCAATCTTCGTCGTGGACGCCGTAGAAAGATGCGGCTTGCCATCTCACTCATTTCGGGAGTGCTAACCAGCTTGAACGCACGGATCGAAGAATCGTCAGTAGGGACCAAGCTCCCTTCTTTCGCGATGAACGGAGCGTCGAGAACCACTTCCATGGTCGCCAGTACCTTTGTCTTGGCTACGGTAAGTGTCACGATATTTCTAGTCTGACGCAGGAGAGAAGTGCGTCCCTGCGTCTTTACGGAGCTTTTCTCACCTCAGTGGCGCTGCGATGCGCGTGGGCATACTGCTGCGGGTCTGTGCTTATAACTACCCAAATCTTAGAAGTACGATGTTCACCGAAATCGAGGGAGAGTAGGATGAGGACTTATACGTCGTTAAGCCGGGACACCAAGGCGAGATCGACGGGAAGCTTCAGCGGCTTGAAAAAGCCATCAACGATAGTCAGGGAAGTGCATTGTCATGACTCACCATTCAACCGACCGAGAGGCCGGTGCGGTTGAACAGTACCTCGAGGAATCCCTCGGGCTTCATGTTGAATCGCTAGAAAAGGGGCGCGAGCACGCGCGAGCTGCTGGTTTACCTGCGATTGAAGTTAGTGCGGGTCAAGGTAAGTTCTTGCAATTACTCGCCGAAATGATTGGCGCTCGCCGGGTGTTGGAGATCGGAACCCTCGGTGGCTATTCGACCAGTTGGTTGGCGTTGGGTGTCGGGACCTCGGGGCAGGTCATCACCTGTGAATTTGAACCGTTGCATGCCTCAGTCGCGAGAGAGAATCTGGAACGTTCTGGATTAGCTGATCGAGTCGAGATCAAACTCGGTGCAGCCCAAGGAACCTTGGACACTCTCATTAGTCAACGCGCCGAAGCCTTCGATTTGATCTTTATCGATGCCGACAAGCGCAATAACGTGGTTTACCTTGAGCGCGCCCTGAAACTCTCGCACCCGGGCACGGTGCTGGTCCTGGACAATGTGGTGCGTGGTGGTGCCATCTTGGATGATCCAAGCCAATTGGGTAATCAAGAAGCTGATGTGCGTGGGGTTCAGGAGTCACTGTTGTGGCTTCGAGACCATCCGCAGGTTTCGGTGACCGTGCTGCAAACTTTGGGAGCCAAGGGCTGGGACGGGTTTGCGCTGGCGCGGGTTGTCTAACTAAGCGGTTTTCAGTTAGCGCGTTGTGTGGTTCTCGTGGATGTCTTGTTCAAATTCCGCGTCTTCTTCGTGCTTGAACGGCGGAGACTTGATGATGAAGTAGTGCACCGCTAGGGCGCAGATTAAGGCGACGGGTGCACCGACCCACAGTGCGTACACGGTGTTACGAACTAAGCCAGCGACAACCGGTCCAATCAGCATCGGAACGATGTAGTAGTAATGCTCCGGAGCCGCTGGTCCCCAAAAGCGTTCAAGCTTGGAAAGCAGACTGAAGCCGGCCGCTAAGATAATGCAGCCAAGGAGGATCACCCAAAGTGTCGACGAGAGGCTGATGGTGAGGGTCAAAGAGCCTACGAGTCCTGCGGTTAAACACGCGTACTTCGTATTTTGATGCAAACTCTCGCCTCTTTTTCTGCCCCATATAGATCGAACCAATACAAGTATTTTTTCAAACACTTTGACAGTCCGCAATGGTACTTAAGTAGGAGGGGTACCGGGAGCGTTGGCAGGAATAGATTAGTGCACTGCCGTAGGGTATAAATGTGCCACATATGAACGACTATCGAATCCGCCTGGCTACCGAACACGATGTGCGCGAAGCACTTGAGATGAAACTGCAATGCTGGCGTGAAGCATACGCCGAACTACGCGAGCCAGCCTTCTTCACTCACCACGAGCAAGAACTCGACGGCCAGGTTGCCTGGTGGGAACGTGGCCTTGCCTCGGGAGCACAATTCTTCATCGCTGAAGATCCTCAGGGCCGAATCATTGGACTCGCAGGTGGCACACCCACCATTGAAGAGGATCAGGACACCGGCGTGGGCATTGAACTGGGCATGCTCTACGTGCTCGAAGCATATTACGGTAGCGGACTGGGCGCTCACCTCATGGAAGTAGTGCTCGGCCAGCGCGACGCCCTGGTCTGGGTCATTGAAGGCAATGACCGGGCACAACGATTTTTTGAAAAACACGGGTTCACCGCCGATGGAACCACCGAAGCACTGGTTGGCACCTGGCAGGGACTCACCGAGCGACGAATGGTGCGCGCACATGGCTAGAGACGCAAAAGACGTGTTGCTCGGCGAATTCCCGATTGACACCGGCAGCGCCATCATTGAGGCGGACCCCTACGGTGGCAACCGCTACATTCTCAAAATCAACGGTGTCCCATCATCACACGTCGATCTAGATGATCCGACGTACCTGGACTTCGAATATATGCGCTGGATGGAACCGATTTTTAGCTACGGTTTCCCTGCCGACGAGTTTGATGGGCGCGCCCGTAAACTGCGTGTTTTACATCTAGGGGGCGGCGGGTGTTCCATGGCCCGTTGGGTCGCGGCAAGCTACGAAAACGCGCGGCAAGTCGTGGTGGAACTGGATGCCAAACTGGCCGAGCTCGTGCGGACCTCTTTCGATGTGCCGCGGGCCCCGCTGGTGCGACTGCGCGTGGGTGATGCCGGCCAGGTGCTACCCACCCTGAGCGATGGCAGCCGCGATGTAATCATCCGCGACGTCTTCGCCGGAAGTACTACTCCGCGAGAATTGACCACGGTGGACTATGCCCGACAGGCCCAACGGGTACTGGATCAGGGTGGCGTGTACATCATGAACTGCGGCGACACCGCGGATCTGGCCGGGGCCAAAGCCGAAGCTGCCACCCTACTCGAAGTTTTTGAACACGTGGCGATGATTGCCGACCCACCAATGCTCAAGGGGCGAAGGTACGGCAACATTGTCTTTATGGCCAGCGATGAACCGCTTTCGCTCGGTGCAGGATTTGAGCGTAATCTGCGCACCGCACCGCTGCCAGCACAGGTGGTGTCCGGTGCCGCGGTGCAAAAATTTGCGACCGGTGCCACGCCGATTTCCTAGGTTACAGAGCCCAACCGGTAGCTGGAGCCATCGGTCGCGCGTAACAGTAACGAATGATCAACCAGGTAGCGGCGTAGCAGGGCGACGTCGGGGTGGAAGACCCGAAGCCGCTCGTTGAGTTGCTCTTCGCGCAGCTGCTCATCGGCGCTGATCACCGCATCGCGAATGTACACCAATACCTCGTGCCGGTCCCCGGGTTTAGCCGGTAGGGTGTGCAATCGTGCCCCGGTGAAAAATCTTTGGATGCCACTACGATCGGCCTTGTGCGCGCTGGCCGACGCCAGGGTCTGATCCAGCAGCTGATGATTCAAAGACCAGCCGTGTTCCTCATGGTGAAGCAAGCCGATCTTTTCCCAGCGAGCCAGGTCTTTTTGCTGAGTTTTACTCAGTTCTTCAGGCAGGCTGGCCCCGGTGAGCACAACACCTAACAGTTGGCGCATGCTCGCATTTTTTAGTCCGGCAGCCACCTGAACCCACTGGCCCGTGCTCGTCTGTGCATCGCTCATGTTCCTCATCCTAACCAACACTGCCGTGGGAGAAGACGCGAACAGCCCGCCATGAGAAGGTCATGACGGGCTGTTTCGTGAAGCTAGAGGTTACTTAACCCCGGCCCACATCTCAATGAGTCCGATGCCGAAGAACAGCACGAAGGCCGCGGAGACAACCCACATCAATGGGTGGATCTCCTTGGCGCGACCCTGGGTCGCACGGATGAAGACGTAGGAGATGAACCCTGCACCAATGCCGTTGGCAATCGAGTAGGTGAAAGGCATCAGGGTGAAGGTCAGGAAGGCTGGTAGTGCAATACCCCAGTCGTTCCAGTCGATCTTGGCGATCTGGGTGATCATCATGAAACCAACAACGACCAGTGCCGGAGCTACAGCTTCGAAAGGCACCAGGTAGATCAGTGGGCTCAAGAACATGGCCACGATCATCAGCAGGCCGGTAACCACCGAAGCAAGACCGGTGCGTGCACCTTCACCAATACCGGCGCCGGACTCCACAAAGATCTGCGCCGAGGAGCTTGAGGTACCGCCACCGACGATAGCGCCAGCCGCATCAACCATCAGGACCTTGTCCACATCGGGGATCTGCCCGTTTTCGTCCATGGTGCCTGCCTCGGAAGCCAGACCCACCATGGTGCCCATGGCGTCGAAGAAGATCGAAAGCAGGATGACGAAGGCCAGCAGCGATGCGGCGGTGAAGCCCAGCTTGCTAAAGGCCCCGACAAGGCTGACATTGCCGATCAGCGAGAGGTCAGGAAGGGTCCACTCTGGCATGGAAGGAACCACCAGGGACCAGCTACCGGTCTCGAATTCGCCGATGTGGAAGACGGCTTCAAGGATGTTGGCCAGGATCGCGGAGACGACGATGCCGATCAGGATCGCGCCCTTGACCTTGCGCACGACCAAGGTCATGGTCAGCAGCAGGCCGATGATGAAGACCAGGATTGGCCAGCCCATCAGTTCGCCGTCAAAGCCCAACCCCACAGGGACGGTGGTGTTCGCGGCGTCCGGAACGCGCTGTACGAAGCCAGCGTTCACCAGACCGATCAGCGCGATGAACATACCGATGCCCACCACGATGGCGGTTTTCAGCCCCGCCGGAACAGCGTTGAAGACCGCGGTTCTAAAACCGGTGAGCACCAGAACAAACATCACTACACCGGCGATGAGTACCAGACCCATGACATCGGCCCAGGTAAGTTCCGGATTGGTGGCTACGGTGATGGCCACAAAAGCGTTAACACCAAGGCCGGTGGCCATGGCAAAGGGGTGACGTGCCCAGATGCCCATGATGATGGTCAGGACACCGGCCACGAAGGCGGTAACCGCGGCAACGCGCTGGATGCCCAGTACATCGCCGGAGCTATCGGCCCCGGAGAGTACCAGTGGGTTAAGGACGACGATGTAGCTCATCGCGAAGAACGTGGCGATACCGCCGCGAACTTCGGTGGAGAACGTAGAGCGTCGTTCCGAAATTTTGAAGTATCGGTCGATGCGCGCGGCCGCAGAAGTCCCGGGCGCGGTGTTTGTGGAGGAGGACATGGAAAAATTCTATGTCGTTTTCGTGGCTGATTGATATTGAATTCTCAGCTAACTAGGCGCAATTAAAAATCTTTAGACCCAACTCACACCAAGAACTGCCAAAGCAAGTACATTGGAGGTAAGGGAAATCACACCCATGTTGATCTGGAGTTATGAAGGAGCGATTCAGATGAGTGATGAAGCGCCAGTCGCAGCAGAAAAGATCGAAGGAATTGTTGTCGGCGTTGATGGGTCAGCGCAAAGTAAATGTGCTTTGCGGTGGGCCGAACGTGAAGCGGTACGCCGTGGCAGCGTGCTGAATATCGTTTCTGCCTACACCATCCCGGTTTTTGCCGCGTCCTCGATGGACGCTGGTTACTCAACCTTGGATGATGACCTGATTCGAGGCGGTGCCGAAGAGATTGTTCGGCAGGCCCATGCTGATCTTGAAGGCAGTACTGCCCAGATCCGCACCTACATTGAATCGGGCGATCCTGCAGGAGTCCTACTTGACTTGAGTCAGGACGCTGAACTGGTTGTCGTCGGGACTCGCGGGCGCGGCGGCTTTGTGGGTCGCCTGCTTGGTTCGGTGTCCTCGGCATTGCCGGCCCACTCGAAGTGCCCGACGGTTGTTGTGCCTTTGTGCATGTCGAAGGAACAGGAAGCTCCTGCGGACTCCGTCAATGATCGAAAGTGCATCGTTGTCGGTGTGGACGGATCTGACCGGGCACGCTCAGCGGTGCTAGCTGCCGCTGAGGCGGCGATCGCCAGTGACCTGACGTTGCGGCTGATTTGTGCCGTGCCTCCGGTGGGAGCGGCGCTGGCCTGGATGCCGGCCACCGTGGATCAGGAAGCCGTCTTGGAGGATGTTCGGTACCAGATGAGCGTGGGCACCAAGTGGTTGCGTTCGCATTATCCTGATCTGAAGATGGAAACCGACGTGGTCTCCGGACCGCCGGTTGAGGTGCTGATCCGCGAGTCCGAACATGCTGTGTTGACTGTGACCGGTTCACGAGGTCGTGGTGGCTTTACCGGCATGTTGCTCGGCTCCACCTCGCAGGGTGTACTGCACCACTCCAAGGGACCGGTTATGGTGGTTCCTGATTCCGAGGATCCACGGTTGGAGGATCGAAAGAACTTCGACACCCGTGCCCAGGAGCAGTAGCGCTAGCTATTTTCTAGGCAGGCACTAAAGAGGGCCACGCACCAAACGGTGCGTGGCCCTCTTTAGTGCAGGTGGCTGGCTACCTTTAGTAGCGAGCTGCCTTTGAGTACAGGTTGTTGACCCAGCTCAATGGCGTCACCGAAATGCCGGCATTTGGGTTACGAGCGTGAACAACGTTGCCGTTACCGATGTAGATTGCTACGTGGTAGAACGATGATCCGCCGTTAGAGGTGGAGAACACCAGGTCGCCAGGCTGCAGGTTGCTCAGCGACACATACTGTGGGGCGCTGAAGAACTGCTGGGTCGAGGTGCGTGGCAGGCTGATGCCCGACTGACCAAATGCGCGCTGCGAGAAGCTCGAGCAGTCAAAAGCGTTAGGGCCGTTGCCACCGTAGACGTAGTACTTGCTCGGATCATCCGCGGTCTTCAAAGCCCAAGCGATGGCAGCCGAGTAGCTGCGACCGGTTTCTGGCTCTGGTTCGGCCGTTTTAGTTGGCTTTGGCTCAGCGGTCTTGGTTGGCTTAGGAGTAGCCGTCTTGGTTGGCTTAGGAGTAGCCGTCTTGGTTGGCTTTGGCTCCGCCGTTTTAGTTGGCTTAGGAGTAGCAGTCTTGGTCGGCTTTGGCTCAGCGGTCTTGGTCGGCGTAGGAGTGGCCGTCTTAGTTGGCTTTGGCTCCGCCGTTTTGGTTGGCTGAGGCTCTGCGGTCTTAGTCGGCTCCGGCGTAGGCTCGGCAGACTTCGTCGGTTCAGGAGTAGGCTCTGCGCTCTTGGTTGGCTCTGGCGTTGGCTCAGCAGACTGCGTTGGCTCAGCACTTGGAAGCTCAGGCATGGCGGTCGGAGTGACAGTCTGGAGCTCTACTGCCTTCGGCTTAACCGTCGACTCATCTTCAGATTCGGTCGGTTCGAGTTCCTGTGGTTCAGCTACTGCAAGTGGCTGAACAGCCGCAGGCTTTTCTTCTGGAACTTCAGTGGTGTCTTCGGTAGCGATGGCCTGATCAAGGGCCGCCTGCTGTTCCTCGGCTTCCTTCTTCTCTACAGCCTTGCGAACTTCAGCTTCTTCCTGCTCCTGCAAGGTGGAGAGGTGTCCGATGAGTTCGTTGCGTAGCTTCTTCTCAGGCTCTACAGCGGACTCGTAGGTCTTCAGGGTGCTGTTAGCAGTGGCGGCAGCAGCATCGTAATTAGCTGCAGCTTCCTCAGAAGCACTCTGAGCTGCGTCAGCATATTCCTGCCACGCGGTAACCAGGGCTTCTGCCTCAGAAGCAGTGTTGACTGAGGTGACCTGCTGTTGGCTCAGCGCGTCCATGGTGGCGGCCTTGTAGAAGAGGTCGCCTTCGTTGCTGTCATCCAGCAGAAGACCAAGGGTGGAGTTGCTGGCACCGTTGCGGTAGATATCCGAAGCGATGGCTCCCAGTTCCTTGCGGCTCTGAGTTAGGTAAGTCTTTGCGTAATCGAGCTGCTTGACTGCCTTCTCGGCTTCGGCGGTGCGCAGATCGCGTTCTTCGCCGGCGGAGAGCAGTGATTCTTGTGCCTGAGCAGCTTCTGTTTCAACCCGCTGCAGTTCGGCGCGACTTGACTCCAGGGATGCCTCGATGCGAGCGATCATGGCGTTGGTGGAGTCTTTGCTCTTCTTGGCCTCTTGGATCTCTGCATCGGTTGGCAGATCTGAGGCACTTGGTGCAGCTGCGATGGAGACAGATGCGGGGAACGTAGTTGAAGTTGATGCGGATGCGGGCAGAGCACCTACAAGGCAGGATGCCGCTAAGGCCAGTGTGCTAGCAGCGACACCGAGCGTGTGGCGAGTAGCCATATCGTTCCTCACTAAGTTCTTGGATGACAGGGAGCGTTGAAACCGTGACTTCCAACAGTGGAAAGATCACGATTAGGACAAGACTCCAAATAGCACATTATGCTAACTGGAACATCCTTGGCAACACTGTTCACACCAGTCACATGAATCCCAAACGTGTAATTCACTTGCGGTTATGCAGGGTGATCTGAGGGAACGTGAGATAAGAGGGGCCGATTTTCCTGAAAGAAACCTTGGAAAATTTTTTTGGCTCACATTGGGAGTCGTTATCTAGCGCCTCTTTTCGTGAAGCTTAGGTAACGAGGTGGTTGCCGTAAATAGAGGTGGATCATCCTGGTGTTGAAGCGCCGCATAAAAAGGCGCCTTTAAAAGGGATCGTTTTAAGAGCGCCTGAATCGAAGGCTGAATGGGCGGAGATGATTCGCAACTTCGTGCGATGATTCGATGTGGTCTGCCTCTCTTTGAAACCGGCTCTGGTCAGCAGATATGACGCAAATTGTGAGGCGGATCTCAAAAGAAGTTTTTTGAGAATCGCGCTCAGGACCACCCTAAATCGTGCAATTTTTCGTCGTCGATACCGAAGTGGTGGGCCACCTCGTGTATGACCGTGATGCCGATTTCACGAACAACTTCTTCGCTGTTTTGGCAGGCTCGGAGCGTTGAATTTTTGAAGATCGTAATTCGATCAGGAAGCGCGCCAGCGCTCCAGTCTAGATCTCGCTCCGTGAGTGCAACACCCTCGTATAACCCCAGAATCTCAAGGTTTTTAGGCTCTCCAGGCTGTGGCGTGTACTCGTCTTCGATGAAGAAAATGACGTTGTCCATCATTGCGAAAACTTCCTGTGGGATGGCGTCGATAGCTTGCTCAACTAGCCGCTCAAACTCGTCATCGCTCATCTCTAAAAGCATGTTTTCAGCCTAGCTGCGGAGTGTCAGTTTGGGGCTGGCAAAACGGACCAAGTGGCCGATTTTGCGAAACAAAAAAACCCACGTATAGTTATTGGAGTCCGCTACGGAGACGCAAGAAACCGAAGCGACTTAGGCCCCCATCGTCTAGCGGCCTAGGACACCGCCCTTTCACGGCGGCGGCACGGGTTCGAATCCCGTTGGGG